>Ga0163151_10005126_pt1 | contig 17002 bp, 4 predicted proteins | sample OliLakLV19MP5IB2_FD_145596 | JGI IMG/M metagenome (GOLD analysis project Ga0163151, IMG submission 145596) | Freshwater microbial mat bacterial communities from Lake Vanda, McMurdo Dry Valleys, Antarctica - Oligotrophic Lake LV.19.MP5.IB-2 | ecosystem: Environmental > Aquatic > Freshwater > Lake...
GACATCCACCGCCCGTGGAAGTGCCAACCCCGTTCGGAGCCACATTCGTCGCCACACGCGGCCCGATGCTCGGATTGTCCGCGGGCTGCGTCCAGACGTAGTACCCGAGGCCTCCCCCCACGACGGCGACGATCAACCCGATCGCCAGATTAAACCCGCGCCGCTTTCCCTTCTGCTTGCGGAGCGCGCGCAGACGGTCGGCACCGGTCACTTCGGCCGCCGCGATGAACGGTCCCGGCGCGGTCGTCGTCTGCACCGGTGGGAAGGCCGGCTGCGCGGCCGGCGTGTCAGGGATCCAGCGCGCAGCCTGTCCGACCTGCGGCGGCGGCGCGAGTTCCAGCTCGACTTCCTCCGGCTCTTCGAGCACAAAGGAGTGACTGCACTTCGGACACTTGCCGCGCCGGCCGAGCAAACTCCGGTCGCGGACCTTCAGCACGGAGCCACAGGCGGGGCACGGAATGTTGATCGCTGTCATCGGGCGGCCGTCCTTCACACGACTGGTGGGCGTTGTGCCCGCAGCCGCGTTTTTTCGATCTTCATCCTAAAGCCACTTCGTCGGTCTGCCAAGCGGCGAGAATTTCCGATTTGCTATTTCGACGCCAACGCGCCATCGGTTAGGTTGGGTGGATTCGATAAGCGGCGACGTTTCCGCACCGTCGCCGCTCGCGAGTGGACGACATCCTGAGGAACATCCCGATGCTGCACGACTGGTTGCGCCGACTCCGCTCGAATCATCACCCCCGCGCCCGGCGACCGCGCCTCAGCGGGCAAACCGTGGCAGCCCGCATCCAGCCGCTGGAGGCGCGCGCGCTGTTGTCCGCGTCGCCAATTGTCAGCGAGTTTCCGATCAACACATTCACGACGGGCATTCAACAATTGCCGGCAGTCGTCGCTGATGCCGAAGGCAACTTTGTCGTCGCCTGGATGAGCGACGGACAGGACGGCAGCGGGACCGGAATCTACGCCCAGCGCTACGATGCAGTCGGCGCGAAAGTCGGTGGCGAATTCCGCGTGAATACTTATACGACGGGTGACCAGGCATCCGCAGCCGTAGCCATGGATGATGACGGCGACTTCGTCGTCACCTGGTCGAGCGAGAATCAGGACGGCAGCGGGTACGGGGTCTATGCCCAGCGGTACAACAATCTCGGCGTTGCCGTCGGCGGCGAGTTCCTCGTCAACTCGCTCACCACCGGCCATCAGGGCAATTCCTCGGTCGCCATGGACGCCAGCGGCAATTACGTCGTCGCCTGGCAGGATGAAGCGATTGATTGGTTTCTCGATGGCTTCGATGGCGACGGCGTCGGCATTTTCGCCCAGCGTTTCGACAACACCGGCGCGATGCTCGGCGGACAGTTCCGGGTGAATACGATCACGGCCGGCGATCAGTACACACCCGACGTCGCGATGAACGAGGCCGGGCAGTTTGTGATCGCGTGGAGCAGCGGCGCGCTGCCCCGCGCGCAAGTTTACGATGCGAACGGAGCCGCCGTCGGGACCGAAATCGATGTGAGTTCAACGCCTCAGTCCCTGGAGCTCACGTACCCGGCCGTGGCTATCGATAACGACGGAGATTTCGCCGTCGCGTGGCATTCCGGCACCATGATTGGGGCCGAGCTTCGCAGCTCCATTTACATGCGGCGGTTCAACGCGGCGGGCACCGGACAGGGGAACGATGTCCTGGTGAATACATTCGGCGGAATCGGGCAGTCCTTTGCCGACATCGCCATGGACGCCACCGGCAATTCTGTGGTTGTCTGGCAGGATTTCTCGCAGGACGGATACGCCAAGGACAGCATTTACGGCCAATGCTTCGATGCCGGCGGCAATATGGTCGGCACCGAATTCAAGGTCAACGACTTTCCCGCGGAGAGGCAGCTCTATGCCGCAATCGCCATGCAGGCGAGCGGTGAGTTTGTCGTCACCTGGGGTGGGCAGGGTCGGGATGATGGGTCGGGCATCAATGGAATCCTGTTCGGGGAAGCCCTTGATCCTCCGTTGCAAACCCTCATCATCGGCGAAAACCGGCCCAACGGACAGGTCATCGGCACGGTCGAAATCGCCAACCCGAATCCCGTGACATTCGCCATCACTGCCGGCAACACCTCGAGCGCCTTTGCCATTAATGCCAGCACCGGTGTGATCACCGTCAACAACTCCGCGGCGATCAACTTTGAGGTCAACCCGGAATTCGAGCTGACCGTCACGGCCACCGAAGTCGGCAACCCCGGCAACGTGGAAACGATCACCGTTGCCATCCTGCTCGTCGACAACAACGAAGCCCCCACGATCTCCAACCAGACATTTGGCGTGCTCGACACGGCGAACGTCGGCGACGGATTCGGACGGGTCGTGGTCACCGATCCCGATGCCAACCCGGCGCACATGTTCTCGATCATCGGCGGCAACACCGGCAATGCCTTCGGCATCGTTGCCGAAACCGGGCATCTCTACGTCGCCAACGACGTCCTCAACGCGGACACCATGCCGCAGTTCCAGTTGATCGTCCAGCTCGTGGACGGTTTTTATACCCGCACGGCCACCGTCACCGTCAACGTGATTGACGGCGGCAACAACCAGCCGCCCGTCTTCCAACCCCCGACCACGTTCACGATCTCCGAGAACCGTCCGGTAGGCCACGTGGTCGGCGATGTGAACGCCACCGATCCCGACGTTGACGACATCACCTACAGCATCGTCGGCGGCGATCCGAACGCGCAGTTCGCGATCAATTCGACGACCGGCGTGATCACCGTCGCCAAGGCCACGATCAACTTCGAGGCCACGCAACAGTTCCAGTTGCAGGTCCGCGCGACGGACAACGGCACGCCGTCGCTGTTCGCGACGCAGACCGTCACCGTCAACATCGCCGACCTGAACGAAGCCCCGACGTTCCTCGCGCCGACCACGTTCACCATCTCGGAAAATCGCCCTGTGGGCTACGTCGTGGGGGACGTGAACACCTCCGATCCCGAAGGCAACACGGTCACGTTCAGCATCGTCGGCGGCGATCCGAACGCGCAGTTCGCCATCAATGCCAGCACGGGGGTGATCACCGTCGCGAAGGCGACCATCAACTTCGAGGCCACGCCGCAGTTCCTGTTGCAGGTCAAGGCCCAGGACAACGGCGCACCGCCCAACAGCCGCACGCAGACCATCACCGTCAACGTCGCCAACCTGAACGAGGCCCCGAACTTCCTGCCGCCGACCACGTTCAGCGTGCCGGAAAACTCGGTCAACGGCACGCTGGTGGGCACCGTGCAGACGGCCGATCCGGAAGGCCAGACGGTCTCCTACGCGATCACTGGCGGCAACACGAACGGCGCGTTCTCCATCAACGCCGCATCAGGTCAGATCCGCGTCGCCAACCGAAACGCCCTCGACTTCGAAACCACGCCGCAGTTCCTGTTGTCGGTGCGGGCGACCGACAACGGCAGCCCCGCGAACAGCCGCACGCAGACGATCACGGTGAATCTCACCAATGTCGCGGACAGCACAGCGGCGCGCTCGGTGTCCGCCGAGGACATTGCGCCCGTTGACGGCGAGTTCCGCGTCCATGCGGCGACGACCGGCAACCAGAGAGCGACGCCGCAAGCGGTCGGGATGGATGCGGACGGCGACTTCGTGGTGATGTGGAGCAGCAATGGCCAGAGCGGGTCATACGATATCTACGGACAACGCTATAACGCGGCCGGCGTCGCCCAGGGGGGCGAGTTCCTCGTCAACACGTACACAACGTACAGCCAGGAACAGGCGGCGGTGGCAATGGACGCCGACGGCGACTTCGTCGTCACCTGGACGAGTCCCGACGGTCACGACGGCGGGGTCTTCGCACGGCGCTACAATTCGGCCGGCGTGGCGCAAGGGAGTCAGTTTCGGGTCAACACCTACACCACGAGGGATCAGTCGAATTCGTCGATCGCGATGAACTCCGCAGGTGACTTCGTCGTCACTTGGACGAGCGTAAGCGGTTCGGCGGATGTCTATGCCCAGCGATACAACGCGGGAGGCGTGGCTCAAGGGGGCGAATTCCTCGTCAACACTCATACCACGCAGGCGCAATGGGACTCGTCTGTCGCGATGGATGCGGATGGCGACTTCGTCATTGCGTGGCGAAGCTACACTCAGGACGGTGACAGCGGCGGCATCTATGCGCAGCGGTACAACGCCGCCGGGACTGCGCTGGGAGGCGAATTCCGGGTCAACACGTACACGACGTTCGATCAGTTGGAGGCCTCCGTCGCGATGGATGCGGATGGCGATTTCGTCATCACGTATTCCAGCCGAAACAGCATCTGGGCTCAGCGGTACGACACCGCAGGCGCCGCCCAAGGGGGCGAGTTCCTCGTCGATTCCGGAAACACGCGCAGACAAGGGCATTCGGCAGTCGCTATGGACGCCGACGGCAACTTCGTTGTGACTTGGACGAGCGATGGTCAGGATCTCGGCGGTTCAGGCGTCTACGCGCGGGAATTCGATGCGACCGCAGTCCCCCAGGGGAATGAGTTTCTCGTCAATACCTACACGTCGTTCAATCAGTTCAATTCGTCGGTGGCGATGGACACCGACGGCGATTTCGTCATCACATGGATGAGTTCATTCCACCTGCCCAACTCGGCAGACACCTTTGACGTGTTTGCTCAACGTTACCAGGCCAACGATCCCCCCGTTGTCGATGACCAATCGTTCTCCATCGCCGAGAACCGGCCGGTTGGCACCGTCGTTGGCACCGTCGTGGCCACCGACGCCAACGGCGGACCGCTGACGTTCGCGATCACCGCCGGGAACACCGGCAACGTGTTCGCCATCAATGCTGCGACGGGCGAAATCACCGTCGCCACCGCCATGCTTGATTCCGACGCCATGCCGGTCTTCAACCTCACGGTCGTCGTGACCGACAACGGCGTGCCGACGGCGAGCGACACGGCGGCGGTCACCATCAATGTCCTCGACGCCACCAATCATCCCCCCGAATTCCAGCCGCCGACCACGTTCACGATCTCCGAGAACCGCCCGGTGGGCTACGTCGTCGGGGAGGTGAATGCCACCGATCCCAACGGCGATACGCTCACCTACAGCATCGTCGGCGGCAACACCGACGCGCAGTTCGCGATCAACAGCACGACGGGGGTGATCACCGTCGCGAAGGGGACCGTCAACTTCGAGACCACACCGCAGTACGTGCTGCAAGTCCAGGCGTTGGACAACGGCAGCCCCGCCGAAAGCGCGACGCAGAACATCACCATCAACGTCGCGAACCTCAACGAGCCGCCGGTCTTCGTCGCGCCGACGACGTTCACCATCTCCGAGAACCGCCCGGTGGGCTACGTCGTGGGGGATGTGAACGCCGTCGATCCCGAAGGGAACCCCGTCACCTACGCCATCGTCGGCGGCGACGCGAAGCAACAGTTTCAGATCGATCCCTTCACCGGCGTGATTACGGTCAAGAAGGCGACCATCGACTTTGAAACCACCAGGAAGTACCTCCTGCAGATCCAGGCTTCGGACAACGCCGTCCCGAACAGCAGCCGGACGGGGACCGTCACGGTCAACGTCGCCAACCTCAACGAGCAGCCGGTGTTCGTGGGGACGCCCAGCTTCAACCACGCCGAGAACCAGCCCGTCGGCTCCGCGGTGGGCGACGTCAACGCCGTCGATCCCGACGGTAATGCCCTGACCTACAGCCTCGTCGGCGGCAACCCGAACGATCAGTTCGCGATCGACGTGACCACCGGCCTGATCACGCTCGCCAAAGGGTCCATCAACTTCGAGGCCACCACGCAGTTTATGGTGCAGGTGAAGGTGCAGGACAACGGCAACCCGTCGCAAAGCCGGACGCAGACCTACACCATCAACATCACGGACGTGAACGAGCCGCCGATCTTCGTGCCCCCGACGACGTTCTCGGTCACCGAGAACCGCAGCGTCGGAACCGTGGTCGGTGAAGTAAACGCCGTCGATCCGGAAAACCGCCCGCTGACGTACAGCCTCGTCGGCGGCAACCCGAACGGCCAGTTCGGGATCAATGCCTCGACGGGCGTGATCACCGTCGCCAAGCCGACCATCGATTTCGAGACCACGCCGCAGTTCGTCCTGCAGGTCAAGGCCCAGGACAACGGCAGCCCGGTGATGAGCGCCACGCAGAACGTCACCGTCAACGTGACGAATCTCAACGAGGCCCCGACGTTCCTCGCACCGACCGCGTTCGCGGTCGCGGAGAACACTCCGGTGGGCGTGGTCGTCGGCACGTTGCAGACGGCGGACCCCGAGGGGAACGCGGTGACGTACACCATCGTCGGCGGCAATACGAACAACGCCTTCACGATCAACCCGACGGCGGGCGAGATCATCGTCAACAACCCCTCCGCCCTCGACTTCGAGACGACGCCGCAGTTCCTACTGCAGGTGAAGGCCCAGGACAACGGCTCCCCCGCGAACAGCCGCACGCAGACGATCACGGTCAATCTGATCAACGGCACGGGCCGGGTGGCGCTATCAGCGGTGGCTGGCAGCGACTCGGCCCCGGTCGACGGTGAGTTCCGCGTCAACACGACCGTTCATGGCTCGCAGCGGACGTTCCCGCAGTCGCCCCAGGCAGTGGCCATGGACGACGATGGAAACTTCGTCGTCACATGGACCAGCTTCTACCAGGACGGCAACGGCCCAGGCGTGTATGCCCAGCGTTACAATGCGACCGGAGTGGCTCAAGGGGGCGAATTCCTCGTCAATTCCAATACGATCGGGGATCAGAAAAACGCGACCGTGGCCATGGACGCGGATGGCGACTTCGTCATCACGTGGACCCTCGGCTACGGTGACGTCTATGCCCGACGGTTCAATGCGGCCGGTGTGGCCCAGGGATGCGAATTCCTGGTCAACACCTATACGTCAGGTTCGCAGCGGTTTTCGACGGTCGCCATGGATGCGGACGGCGATTTCGTCATCACGTGGACGAGCTACGGCCAGGACGGGGTGGACCCCAACCCCTACACGCGGTTCAACTATGGCATCTACGCCCAACGGTACGATGCGGCGGGCGTGGCCCAAGGCGGCGAATTCCTGGTCAACACCTACACTACGGACAGGCAGCAGAACTCGACAGTGGCAATGGACGCCGACGGCGACTTCGTCATCACTTGGGCGAGTTATGCTCTTGATGGCAGCGGCTTCGGCATCTTCGCCCAGCGGTACGATGCGGCCGGCGTGGCCCAGGGGGGCGAATTCCTGATCAACAGCTATACCACCAATGGCCAATCCAGTCCGACGGTGGCGATGGACGCCGACGGCGACTTCGTGGTGACCTGGTCAAGCAGCACCCAGGACGGCAGCCTGTCGGGCGTTTTTGGTCAGCGTTTCAATGCAGCCGGCGTGGCCCAGGGAACCGAGTTCCAGATCAATACGCACACGAATAATCACCAGTTCTATTCGGCGGTGGCGATGGACGACGATGGCGACTTCGTCGTGACCTGGACCGATGCCGTTCAGGAGGGGAATCCGTTCGGCCAGGGGGGCAACAACCGCGGGATCTACGCGCGGCAATACGATGCGGCCGGCATCGCACAGGGAGGCGAGTTCCACGTCAATACATTTACCGCGAATGCCCAGCAGTATTCCTCAGTGGCGATGGATGCCGACGGTGATTTCGTCGTCGTTTGGGAGAGCGATCTGCAGGATGGAACGCAGTACGGGGTTTACGCCCAGCGCTTTGGTCAGAACCTGCCGCCCGCGATCAATCCGCTGAGCCCCACCACCTTCGGTGAGAACCGGCCCGTGGGCTATCCCGTCGCCACCGCGACGGCCAGCGATCCCAATCCGGGGCAAACCCTGACCTACGCCATCACCGCCGGGAACACCGGCAACGTCTTCGCCATCAATCCCACCACCGGGAAGATCACCGTCGCGAGCCCGACCATCAATTTCGAGGCCCTGGATCAGTACGTTCTGACGATCCAGGTGACCGACGACGGCACGCCCGCGCTGTCCGACAGTACCACGTTCACCATTAACATCGCCGACATCAATGAGGCTCCGACGTTTGCCGCACCCACGACGTTCACCATTTCCGAGAACCGCCCGGTGGGTCATGTCGTGGGGGATGTGAACACGTTCGATCCGGAGGGGAACGCGGTCACGTACAGCCTCGTCGGCGGCGATCCCAACGCGCAGTTCGCGATCAATGGGGCATCCGGCGTGATCACCGTCGCGAAAGCGACCATCAACTTCGAGGCCACGCCGCAGTTCATTTTGCAGGTGAAAGCCCAGGACAACGGCACGCCGGCGAACAGCCGCACGCAGAATATCACCGTCAACGTCGCCGACTTGAACGAGCCGCCGGTGTTCGCCGCTCCCGCATCGTTTGCGATCTCAGAGAATCGCCCGGTCGGCTACGTTGTCGGCACCGTGAACACGGTCGATCCGGAGGGGAACGCCGTCACCTACAGCATCACCGCCGGCGATGCGAACGGTCAGTTCGCGATCAATGCCAACACCGGTCAGATCACCGTGGCAAAGCCGACCATCGACTTCGAGAACACGCCGCAAATCAATTTGGTGGTGAAGGCGCAGGACAACGGCAACCCGTCCAACAGCCGCACGGGAAACATCGTCGTCAATATCATCAATCTCAACGAAGCACCCACGTTCCTTGCACCGACGACGTTCACAATCCCAGAAAATCGCCCCAACGGCACCGTCGTGGGCACGGTCAGCACTGCGGACCCCGAAGGCCAAGCCGTGACGTACGCCATCACCGACGGCAACACGAACAACGCCTTCTCGATCAACGCCAATACGGGGCAGATCACCGTCAACAACTCGGCGGCCCTCAACTTCGAGACCACACCGCAGTTCCTGCTTTCCGTCAAGGCGACCGACAACGGCAACCCCAGCAACAACCGCACGCAGACGATTACGGTCAACCTGACCAATGTCATCGGGGCCAGGGTGGCACAGCAGTCCACCGCTTTGCCTCAGAGCAACCTCGGCTCGGCAAGCGGTGCCACCGGCCAGCAGATCGCCGCGAAACCGACACCGGCGGCTGCTCCTGGCCCGAGCGATGATCTCGGCTTTGCGCTGTCCGACGACGATTACGATCTGTGGCTGACCGACGCGTTGGAGCGTTCGGCGAAGGATTAGAAGAAAACCGCGAAGCCGCAAGCGTGGAATCGCGAATGGGAATTGTTCGCGCTAACGCCTCACACCCGACATCGTTCCTCCCACGCGATCCACATCCGCGCACGGTGCTCCGCGGGTGATAATTCCCAGAAGCACCGTTTCCCAGGTAGAATTCCCGTGGAAGTAGCGGCGCTCGCAAGGCAAATCGAGAAGAAGGGTGACGGTTCCCGCCCGCAATGTGTGAGGTGGGAGCGCGTCGGGCGGACGAAAACACATCGAGGTTTGAAGGACGACATGCGCGCCGTTCGATTCGTGAATTCGTTGTTCGGGCTCCTGGTTGCCGCCAGCCAATCGCTCGCTGCGACCGCCGGTGTGCTCTGCGGATCGATCGCTCGGGCAGCCGAGCCGCCGCTGCCCGAGCACGCAGAGTCGGTGGTCCTGCGACCGATGTGGGCGACGTGGCCCACGGGCACGCCCCGGTTGGTGATCAGCACCGACACGCGAATCGGCGACGCCAGAGTCTCGTACAAAGATCCCGAGTTCGACGTGGCTTCGGAGCTGATGGTCTGGCAGGACGGCCAGGAGCAGGTGTGGCTCTGCCGCTTCGATCCCCGGACCGGCGACCTGATTCCCAGGGATGGCCGAGACCGCTTCGTCGGCCAGGGGTCGCCCTATTTGCCGCAAGGGAAGTCGCCCCCGACGGACTTCTTGAAGACGGTCGTTAACGGTCCCGAGTTCGGTCTCAGCCAGCGGGGTCTCGGCATCTACTTCTGCACCGGCGACGACCCGGAGAACTATCAACTCGCGCGGTGGGGGCTGTCGGACCAGACGTTGGAGATCCTTGCGCCGGAGCCAACGAACGGCGTCCGCGGCGCGTTCGCCAGCTCCGATCCCCAGGACGAGGTCGGCCGGGTTCTGTGCGGACGGTTGGAACGGCAACCGGATGGCACGCTGCAAGTGGCCACGTATTGGTTCGAGGAGAACGACCCCGACAACGTGCAGCCGTTCTCGCGATCGACGTTCGGGACAACGGGACCGCGCTGGATTCCCGGCCAAAGGGCGATTGTGTCCAACCTCTACGACGAAGCGGGGATCCCGCAGATCGTGCGCTACGACATCGATACGCAACAGACCACGTTTCTGACCTCCGGACCGAACTCCAAAATCGACGCCATTTTCTTCGAAACGCCCGAGTTTCCCGGCGAGCAACTGTTCCTGTGTCTGGTCGACAATCGCTGGATCGACGTCTATCGCCGGCAGGGGCCGGGTTGGACCGCCATCCGCCGGATCGCCGCGCCCAACGCCGAATCGTTCGACACGCCACCGTCGACGTTGAGCGCCGAGCCGGTCGTTTATCGCGGGCAGACTTACTTCACGTATGCCGTGGGTTACGCGGACAACTCCTCGCGGATCGCGCTGGCCTCGCTCGACGGTCAGGTGAATACCCTGGTGAGCACGGCCGGACAAACGCGGCAACTCGACCCGGAAGGGGTGGCCGTCGGGGACCAACTGTTCGTGTACTATTGGACGCTGGCCAACGGCCAGAGTGTCAACGAACTGCATCGCTGCAAAGTGCAGTTCTGGCCGTAGGGGTCGGAGCCAGTGTCCCGGACGCTCGCAGCGTCCGGGACACTTTGCGATTTGCGAAATCTGCATCTCGATCAAGACCGCGAAACCGCAAGCGACCGCCGGACGACGCTTGCGGTTTCGCGGTCTTCTCGATTCACCGCCCGATCCCCTGCGAACGGCCCGCGGTGCGGCGCGGTTCGGCGTGCAGGTGGCCTTCGCCGAGGACGTCGCACAGTTCGTCTCGCAGGCCGCGGTTGTAATTGACCCGCATTTCCAGCGGCTTTTGCGCGACGAACCGCAGCCGGCAGTCGGGGGCCGCGTCGTCGACGGTGTCCACGAACACCACCACCTCCGACTTGCCGGGGTAGCGCCGCAAAATGTCGCGAACGCGGTTGACCACGCGGGCGTCGTGCAGCCCTTTCTGGAACTTGATCGCCACCTTGCCGGTGAAGTCGCGTTCGGCCTCGTCCATCGTCCAGACGCTGTCGACGATCACGTTCGGCTCGCGGTTGCGCTTGTCGATCTTCCCCTTAATGAACCGCAGTCCCTCGGCTTCGATCTTCTCCCCCAGCCGGGCGAACTCCTCCGGCCACATGATGCACCGCACCACGCCGGTGGGGTCTTCAAAGTCGAAGTTGACGTACTTCGAGTGCCCGTTGCGGCTGGGCTTTTTCGTCTGGGCTTTTTTGATGGCCGAGATCATGCCGCCGAGAACCACTTCCGTCCCGTCGTCGAGGTCGACGAGCTGCTGCACCGGATGGCTGGCGAACGCCTCCAGTTGCCGGGCGACTTCGGTCAATGGATGGCTCGTCAGATAGAAGCCGAGCGCCTCCTTCTCGAACGTCAGTTGGTCGCGATGCGTCCAGTCGGGGACTTCGGGAAGCGATTGCACGACTGCGGCGGACGCTTCCGCCTCGGCGTCGTCGTCGCCGCCGAACAGGTTTTTCTGGCCGCGCTGCTTGTCGCGCTGGACCGCCGCGGCCCCCTGCACGGCCCGTTCGACGACGGCGAACATCTGCGACCGCCGCCCGCCGAGGCTGTCGCACGCGCCGGCTTTCACCAGCAGTTCCAGCACGGTTTTCGTGAGCTGCTTCGGATCGACCCGCTCGGTCAGATCGAAGATCCCGCGGAACGGGCCGTTGGCTTCGCGCTCGGCGACCAGCGCCCGCATCGCCCCTTCGCCGACGCCCTTGATGGCCCCGAGACCGAACGCGATTTTGTCGCCGTGGACGGTGAACTCGACGCCGCTGCGGTTGACGTCCGGCGGCAAGATTTCGATCTTCATCCGGCGGCAGTCGTCGAGATGCTCGGTCAGCTTGTCGGTCTCGCCCAGCTCGCACGACAACAGCGCGGCCATGAACTCGGGCGCGTAGTGGGCCTTGAGGTACGCCGTCTGATAGGCGACGGCTCCGTAGGCGGTGCTGTGAGATTTGTTGAAGCCGTAGCCCGCGAACTTCTCGATCATGCCGAACAGCTCGACCGCGGTGTCCTGCGGCAGGCCGTTCCCCTGGGCGCCTTCGAGGAACTGGGCGCGGTACTGGGCGATGGTCTCCAGCTTCTTCTTGCTGATGGCCTTGATGCACTGGTACGACTGCGACAGCTCGATGCCCCCCAGCCGGCTCAAGATCCGCATCACCTGTTCCTGGTAGACCATCACGCCGTAGGTCTCGTTCAGGATCGAGTCCATGATGGGATGCACCTTCGGCAGCGGTTGCCGGCCGTGCTTCACATCGACGTAGGTCATCACCATCCCGCCTTCCAGCGGGCCGGGGCGATACAGCGCGGAGGTGGCGATGATGTCGGCGAACTTGTCGGGCTTCATCTTCGTCAGCAGATCGCGCATGCCGCCCGATTCGAGCTGGAAAATGCCCTTCGTTTCGCCGCGCTGTAGCAGCGCGAAGGTGGCCTTGTCGTCGAGCGGCAGCTTGTCGGGGTCGATGTCGACGCCGCGGTGCTGCTTCACGTTCTTGACCGCCTTGTCGAGAATCGTGAGGTTCCGGAGGCCGAGGAAGTCCATCTTCAGCATGCCGGCCTTTTCGACGGTGGGGCCTTCCCACTGCGTCACGACGTCGGTCTTGCCGGAAATGGTTTGCAGCGGCACGTACTCTTCGATGGGCCGGTCGGAAACCACCACGCCGGCGGCGTGCGTGCCGGCGGAGCGGGCGAGGCCCTCCAGTTCCATCGCGAGGTCGAGCAGTTCCTTGATCTGCGGATCGGTGTCGTAGGCTTCCTTCAAGTCCGTGCTGTCCTTGAGCGCTTTCTTCAACTCAATGTTGAGCTCGTCGGGGACCATCTTGGCGATTTCGTCAACGCGCTTCAGCGGCACCGACAACGCCCGGCCGACGTCGCGGATGGCGGCTTTGGCCTTCAGCGTGCCGAACGTGCCGATCTGCGAGACGTTCTGCGCCCCGTACTTCGCCTTGGTGTAGTCGATGACGTCCTGCCGGCGATCGCGGCAGAAGTCGATGTCGATATCGGGCGGCTCGGTCCGGCTGGGGTCGAGAAACCGCTCGAACAGCAGGTCGTACTGCAACGGACAGACGTGACTGAGGCCGAGCAGATACGCCACGATCGCCCCGCACGCGGAACCGCGCGCGCTGCACGGAATCCCCTGCTCCATCGCGAAGCGGACGAAGTCCCACACGATCAGGAAGTAGCTGGCGTACCCCATCTTCTCGATCACGCCCAGCTCGAACGCGAGCCGCTCGCGATGCGCAGCGGTGATGCCATCTTCGCCGTAGCGCCGGACGAGACCCGTTTCGCACAGCTCGCGCAGATAGTCGATGTCGCGTTTGTTGTCCGGTGTCTGAAACACCGGGAAGTGCCGCGATTTCAGGTCGAGATCGATGTCCGCCCGGTCGGCGATCGCCTGCGACCGGGCGACGGCGTCGGCGAAGTCCGGGAAGGCGTCGTACATCTCGTCGGGCGTGCGGATGTAAAGCTGATCGCTGTCCATCCGCATGCGGTTCGTGTCGCTCCGCTCGCTCTTGGTGTTCACGCACAGCAACACGTCCTGCACGGCGGCGTCGGACCGGTTGAGGTAATGCGCATCGTTCGTCGCCACCAGCGGCAGGCCCATCCGGTTCGCGAGATCGACGGTCCGCTCGGCGCACTTCGTCTGAATGTCGAACCCGGCGTTCTGAATCTCCAGGTAGAACCGGTCGCCGAACACCCGCGCATACCACGCCGCCAACTTCTCGGCTTCGTCCCAGTTCTCGCCGAGCAGGAGTTGCGACATCTCGCCCGCCGCGCAGCCGGACAGGCAGATAATGCCTTCGTTGTGCGCTTCGAGCAGTTCCTTGTCGATCCGCGGCTTGTAATAGAACCCTTCGAGATACGACCGCGACGACATTTTGACGAGGTTCTGAAACCCCTTGCGATTGATGGCGAGCAGCGTGAGATGGAAGCTCGCCTCCTTGACGCGCGACGCGCCCGATTTCTCGAACCGCGACCCCGGTGCGATGTACGCCTCCAGCCCCAGCACGGGATTGACGCTCGCCGCCTTGCACGCGAGATAGAACTCGAGCGCCCCGTACAGGTTGCCGTGATCGGTGATCGCCGCGGCAGTCATGCCGTGGTCTTTCACCTTCTGAATGTACTGATCGATGCGGGTGGCCCCGTCGAGCAGGCTGTAATGCGTGTGACAGTGCAGATGCGCGAACGGTCGGGCCGACGCCATAGCCATCCTTTGCGGCGGAATGCGAAGTCTCGGGGCGGGACGACCCCGATTGTATCCCGCTGCCGCGGAGGCTCAACCGAGTGATTTCCCCGTAGGAGCCGGGGCGTGTCGCCCCGGTCTTCCGCAGCGTGGGCGACCGGGTCGAAGTCTTCGCCGACCCGGAACGCTCACGATCCGGGTCGGCGCAAAGCCTTCGACCCAGCCACCCCGCCGCCGACGCTACGCCGACGGCAAACGCCACCAGCCACGAGCCGACCGATTTCATCCGCCGGGTCCGCCGACGCCTCCGCAGCCCTTGCAGATCGCCGAAGAACCGCCCCCGCGGACTCCGGGCAGGCAATCCGGCGGCGACGCGGAGCCGGGTCCACGATCCGCAACAGCGGCTGATCGTCGACGGAGCGACGCCGACTTCGTGACAGAATCGCCGCAACGTGATGCTGGGTCCGAGCTTATCGGCCAGCAGTTTCAACTCGGTCCGCAAATCGTCGGCCGCGCTCATGACAATGCTCCGTGACGACGGCCACGAGCGTTTCCCGGACCAGTTTCCGGGGATGACGTCGTATCCGTCACCCTACGGGGAAAAGTTGCGCGGATTTTTTGAGGAGGGCGATGCGGGAATGTGGCGAGTGGTGAGGAATCGTCACCGCGGTTCGGAGCGCTCGAAGGCTCGGCGGTGGCAGATCGGCGGTCGAATCCGTACTCTGTTTTCCTAGGGCACGGCTGCGTCAGCCGTGCGGACGCTTCCCTGGAGTAACAAGTCTGACCGGGGGTTCCGGTCACCGGCGTGAACGGAGAGTGAAAATGGCGTCGTACATCGCTTCCACTTGGAACAACGCGACGGTCTTGATTGAGAATGAATTTGGAGGAAGAGGGACCGGGTTTCTCGTGGGACGACAGTTGGGCGAGGATGCATGGATGGTCACACTAGTAACCAACAAGCACAACCTGCATCGGGATCCTGCAAAGCGGCAAAGCGCAAAGTATGTCAAGTTACACTTGAGCCACAGGAACCATAAGGTGTCGCCTCCACTTCTTGGCAAGTATGTCTGCAATTACGCAAAGGGTTCGCCAGGAAGTACACCCAACCCCCGTCCTTGGTTTGTAGAACATCCCGACCCAGATGTTGATGTTATGGCATTTGACGTTTCGCCTTTATTCATGAACTGGGATCCGCAGGAGGGGTTGGCCAATGGCTGGATTCTAGAAACCGACATCGCAACCCGAAAGATGTGGGATGATTTAGACATCACAGTCGGTGAAGAAGTAATGGTTTTAGGCTACCCAATCGGTCTTAGCTCTGGGCACGGAAATCACCCGATTGTGCGACAGGGGATTATGGCAACCACAGTCGGGATTCCGCTAATCGAGGACAACGGTGCGGGGAAGACACGTACGTCTCGTGCCTTTCTGGTCGACGGTGCAGTCGTGCCGGGATCGAGTGGTAGTCCTGTCGTCCTAAAGCCAGTCACTGCTCGGTTAGTACATGGGTCGATTACAATTGGCATTTCTCCACCGATCCTCTTGGGCATCATCGCAGAGACGCGATTTGCCCCAATCGGTGGAGGGCCGCAACTCGGATTTGCAGGGCTGGGAATGGCCTTCGATTCCGAAACAATCTTGGAGACGATCCATCTTTATCCAGCCACTGGGCCGACCCTTTCAGGCCAGCCAGCGGTGAATTGTTGAATCAATTTGAACGATGAGCGGTCGCGAGTTGCCCAATTTGCCGCTTCGGCTACCTGGGTCGCGAAGTGACAAGAGGAGGGTGGCCCAGTCGTGGCTTTTCTCGCTTGGGTTTACAAGAGGACGAGACTCGCTTGAGATACGCGAGACGAGACCTTTTTTTTACCAAAGACGCCTAAGGTGGCGTCTGTTGCCTTCGCAAACCCGGAGGGTTCCCAGCCATTAGCCGGGGGTTGAGCGAAGCGATACCCCCGGAAAGCTCGACAAGATCAGGTTGACCCCGGCAGGGGTCGCAGCAGTCGAACAAGCTGCGACCCCTGCCGGGGTCGTGTCTCTCGCTGCACTGTCACCGGGGGTGTCGCTTCGCTCAACCCCCGGCTAATGGCTGTCGTCCCTCCGGGACGGATGAAGAACAGCCCGGCAGATGCTCACGGTGATGCTTATGGTGATGCCGGCGCATACGCCCGACGGAACAGCCGTTCGCGGACGTTGAGATACGCCGTGCCGCCCAGTTGCTTCGCGAGCTTCTTCGCGGTCCACAGGCCCGCCTGGCGGGCGCGGCGGAGCGGGGACGACACCAGCGCCGCGGCATCGGCGGCGGACATCCCGCGATACACCGTGAACCGGCCGTGAACCGTGCAGCGGTCGATCGTCCACGACCGCGTCGTCGGCTCCGATGTGAACAACTGGGTCAACCCGGCGAGCGCTGCCGCTTGTCCCACTTGCGGGGAATAGAACCCGCCCGGCACTGACGCCGTCTGAACTGCGGTTCCGAGGATGTCTTCCAGCACGCGGCGGCTGCGGGACCATTCGTCGAAGAGTTGCGTCGGCGCGCAGTGCGACATCCGCAACGGGTGGCTGCACGAATGGCTGCCGAGGACGTGGCCGCGCTGGTGCAGATCGCGCAGTTGCGACTTCGACAGAAACGCCGGGGTGTCGAGGCGGTCGGTGGTGATG
>Ga0163151_10005127_pt1 | contig 16997 bp, 13 predicted proteins | sample OliLakLV19MP5IB2_FD_145596 | JGI IMG/M metagenome (GOLD analysis project Ga0163151, IMG submission 145596) | Freshwater microbial mat bacterial communities from Lake Vanda, McMurdo Dry Valleys, Antarctica - Oligotrophic Lake LV.19.MP5.IB-2 | ecosystem: Environmental > Aquatic > Freshwater >...
GGCCGTGATGGCCGCCACGGCCTTGAGCACCTGCGCGAGGGCGACCGACCCGATCATGGCCGTGGCGGCCATCACGGCCAATGGCTCGCGTCGCCGCAGGAACCCGGTGGTCACGACCGCGACGACCGCCAGGGCGAAGATCGCGACGGTCACGACCGACAGCCGGCCGAGGGCTGCTTCGCGCTCGGCGTCGCTGCGCAGCTCGGCACCGCGCAGGGCGAGGTTCTCGATGCGCTGGCCGGGTTCGGTCGCGACGAGCAGGAGGTACGTGGCCAGGAACAGCGCGATGGCCACGACGGCCACCACCAGGAACCGGATGGTCGGCCCGGACCTCGGGGCGCGCGGCGGCGACAGTTCGGCCGCATGCTCGTCCGTCGACCGCCGGTCGTCGGCGAGATCGTCGCTGATCGGCTGAACGCCTTCGGGGGGCACCATGGCGACATCCTGACATAGGCCACTGCGCACGCCGCCCGGTCCGGTCACGGTCCGGCTGGCCGCCGCGCCTGGAGAGCCGCCCAGATGAGCGGGATCTGGAGCGGGAGGCGTAGCCACGCGGCGGCGACCATGCGCGGATCCGCAGTCGCCGAAGCGGCCTGGTCGAGGGCGAACTGGATGTTGCCCGGGAAGACGGCGATGAGCAGCGCGGCACTCGCCGGCCCGGCCCATGGCTGCCGGGTCACGAGGCCCGCTGCGCAGGTCAATTCAGCCAGGCCACTGACGGCCACGATCAGGTCAGATGCCGGTAGACCTCGTGGGACGAGGGCCATGAAGATGTCCGGTCGGACGAGGTGCAGGATGCCGCTTCCAGTGAAGACGGCCGCCACGCCGAGCGGCGCCCATCGGCGCGCCTTCGTCATCACCCGGCATCCACGGTCCGCGGCGCCATCGTTCCCGTTCGCGTCGTCATCCTCGCCCTCCATCATGCGGTTCCGATCAGTTGCAGGTGTCGGCGTCACCGGCGGCTGGCCGTGGCGCGCTCCGCGCGAGTCCTGTCGTGTCGCGTCCGGTCGTATGGTTTCATGGACACCCGATGCGGACGATGCCACAGGGCGACGGACGTCTTCTTCGCCGCGGTCGGGCTGCTGCCGGGCCGACCCGAACATCGTCGAGGCCGCGGAACTGGACACACCAACGCTCAACGGCCGCCGACGCACACGGCGGCCTGTGAAGGCGGCCGGCCGGTGCGCAGTCGCACCGCGATGCTGGCGATGGCAGCGCCGGTGGGTAGCGAGTCGGATGCGGGCGGGGTAGGCTTTCTCGACACTCGGCGGCGTGCCCTCCGCCGGTCGGAGGTGGAACGTGTCACTACTCCAGCGTGTGGAACGCGCGCAGCAACTGGCAGCCGAGGCTGCGGCCCGTACGGAGGACGCCGCGCCGCCGTCCGAGCGCGGGACGACCGAGGTCCCCGTGGCCTCGACCGCGACGGCCGTTGCGATCGCTCCGGCCGCCACGCCGGTCATGGCCCCATCCGCCGCGCCGGTCATGGCTCCATCCGCCACGTCGGTCATGGCCCCATCCGCCGCGCCCCGACCGGCCGTGCCGCCGACGAGCGCCGCCGACCCGCACGTCGTGGGCACGTCCGGACTCGCGCCGGTCGCGGTGCCGGTCCGCGGCGACCTCATCCGTGACCTGCGCGTCCACCTTCAGGCGGAGGTCATCGGCACGATCGGGTCCCTGTTCGACCTCGCGCCGGAGGCCGTTCGCGGCCACGTGGAGGAGATCGTCGATCGCATCGTGGACCGTCATGGCTATGCCGTGAACCGCGACGAGCGCCAGCGACTCATCGGCGAGATGGTCCACGAGATCGTCGGGCTCGGGCCCCTGGAACCGCTCCTCAGCGACGAGACCATCACCGAGGTGATGGTCAACGGGCCGCAGCACGTCTACATCGAGCGCGGCGGCAAGATCCAGCGCGTCGACGTGCATTTCATCAACGACGAGCACGTCCGGCGCATCATCGACCGGATCATCACCCCGCTCGGTCGGCGCATCGACGACTCCAGTCCGCGCGTCGACGCGCGGCTGCCCGACGGCTCGCGGGTCAACGCCGTGGTCGAGCCCCTGTCGCTCATCGGTCCGGTCATCACCATCCGCAAGTTCTCGGCCCGGCCGTTCACCGTCGACGACCTGATCGGCTTCGGGACGGCATCCGCGGAGATGTTCGAATTCCTGCAGGCGTGCATCCAGGTCCGCCTCAACGTGTTCGTGTCCGGCGGCACGGGCTCGGGCAAGACGACGACCCTCAACGTGCTCTCCTCGTTCATCCCCGAGGAGGAGCGGATCATCACCATCGAGGACGCCGCCGAGCTGCAACTGCGCCAGACGCACGTGGTGACTCTGGAGGCCCGGCCGCCGAACCTGGAGGGCTCCGGCGAGATCACCATCCGCGACCTGTTGCGCAACGCCCTGCACATGCGCCCGGACCGGATCATCGTCGGCGAGTGCCGCTCGGGCGAGGCCCTGGACATGCTCCAGGCCATGACCACGGGGCAGGACGGCTCGCTGTCCACCGGTCACGCCAACTCGCCGCGCGACATGCTCCGGCGACTGGAGACGATGGTCCTGATGACCGGCTACGAGATGCCGCTTCGGGCCATCCGTGAGCAGATCGCCTCGGCCGTGGACATCATCGTCCACACCGCCCGGCTCAAGGACGGCAGCCGCAAGGTCATCAACATCACCGAGATCTACGGGATCGAAGAGGACGAGATCCTGACCCACGACATCTTCACCTTCGAGCAGACCGCGATGCGCGACGGGAAGGTCGTGGGCGATCTCAAGCCGACGGGTATCCGGCCGACGTTCATGCCCCGCTTCAAGGCCTTCGGCGTGGAGCTGCCACCGGGCGAGTACGGCATCCCGCCGGACGATCCGGACAAGCCGACCCGCGTGCACCGCACCAAGAGCCGCTTCGGCGCTGGCGCCGCCGACCCGGGCATCGACACCAAGGACCCGTCGCTCGGGTCCGGTCGCGCGGTCCAGGCCGGGGGCATGGTCTACCTGTCGTCGGTGGGACCGGTCGATCCTGACTCTGGCCAGCTCATCCGGGGCGGCCTGCGCGAGCAGGCGCGCCAGTGCCTGCTCAACCTGCGCGCGATGCTGGAGTCCAACGGCAGCACGCTTGAGCAGGTCGTGTGGGCCAACTGGACGCTGCGCGATCCAGGCGAGTTCGACACGTTCAACGAGGAGTGGGTCAAGGCCTTCCCAGGCTTTGCGCCCGTGGGGCAGTGCACGCTCATGCCGCCGCTCCAGCGACGTGCCGGCTTCCACGTCTCGATCGGGGTCATCGCCGAGGGTGTTGGCGTGCCCACCTCGATCTGACACGGCGATCCCGAGAACAGCGGCCCGGGCCATCGCGGGCTCGACGGCGTTGTACACGACGGACCCGAGCGCGGAAGCGTGACCGAGTCGGCCACGATCGGGTGGGCCGGCAGCGCCAGGCCTAAGACGTGATCGGTTCGAAGCGGGCCTGGAAGAAGCGCAGGTACTTCGGCTCGTAGACGAGGCGCAGGCCGCGTGCCGAGGTCCGGTCGTCGTAGGCGGCCTTGACCGATTCGGCCACGACGTCCATGTGCGCCTGCGTGTAGACCCGGCGCGGGATGGTCAGCCTGGTCAGCTCCAGCTTCGGTCGATTGTGGTCGCCCGTCGCGGCGTTGCGCCCGGCCGACGCGATGCCCCGCTCCATGGCCCGGATGCCTGAGTCCAGGTACAGCTCGGCAGCCAGGGTCTGGGCCGGGAAGAGGTCCTGCTCGAGCTGTGGATAGAAGCGCCGGGCGTCGAGGAAGATCGCATGGCCGCCCACCGGCTGGACGATCGGGATGTCCCAGTCGGTCAGGAGCTCGCCGAGGTAGCGCACCTGGCCGATGCGCGACCGGATGTGTTGGTCCTGGACGGATTCCTCGATGCCGATGGCGAGGGCCTCCATGTCGCGCCCGGCCATCCCGCCGTAGGTGTGCAGGCCCTCGTATACGACGACGAGGTTGCGCAGCTCCTCGAAGACGTCCTCGTCGTTGACCGCCAGCCAGCCGCCGATGTTCACGAGGCTGTCCTTCTTGGCGCTCATCCATGCGCCGTCGGTGAGGGAGCAGAACTCGAGCAGGATCTCGGCGATCGTCCGCTCCGCGTAGCCCGCTTCGCGCTCCTGGATGAAGAACGCGTTCTCGGCCATGCGCGTGGCGTCGAGCAGGAGCCGGATGCCGTGGCCATCGAGCAGGGCCCGCAGCTCGCGCGCATTGGCCATCGACACCGGCTGGCCACCGGCCATGTTGACGGTTCCGGCCAGGCTCACGTAGGGGATGCGCTCGGCCCCGACGTCCGCGATGAGGCGCTCCACCTTGGCCAGGTCGACGTTGCCCTTGAACGGGTGCAGGGACGACGGGTCGTGCGCCTCGTCGATGATCACGTCGTGGAAGGTGGCGCCGGCCAACTCCTGGTGCAGCCTGGTCGTCGTGAAGTACATGTTCCCGGGTACGTGATCACCGGGCTTGATCAGGGTCTGGCTGATCAGGTGCTCCGCGCCGCGGCCCTGGTGGACGGGCACCAGGAACCGGTAGCCGTAGTGGCGCCGGACGGCGTCCTCCAGGTGGAAGTAGTTGCGGCTGCCGGCATAGGCCTCGTCGCCGAGCATCATCCCCGCCCACTGGCGGTCGCTCATCGCCGACGTGCCCGAATCCGTGAGCAGATCGACATAGACATCGTCCGAGCGCAGCAGGAACGTGTTGTAGCCGGCCTCGCGGATGGCCCGCTCGCGCCCCTCCTGATCGAGCTGCGTGAGTGGCTCGACCATCTTGATCTTCCAGGGCTCGGCCCAGGAACGGCGGCCGAACTGCTGGCCCATCGTCTGCGGCTTGAGGTCGGGCATCGGGTTCCTCCGTGATAGGAGCGGGCCGCTGGCGCTGCGCCGGACGAAGGGCGGATCGCGACCGAGTGACGTACCACGGAGCCTACGCCCCTTCCCGGCAGGTCGCCGGCGGGCCCGACCGGGCACTGCGCCGGCAGGGGGAGGTGGATGCCGCCTGATACGCGTACAGCAGGGAGAGCAGGGTCATCCCGTCGTCGACCGATGCGTGGAGATCCGACATGCGGTTGTTGCGCGGAACCCGGTCTGCGTTGACGCCGTCAGGCCTTGCGCGAGGGCACCGTAGGGTCATGGACGGATCCGATCGAGACGACCTGACGCCCGACGAGACAAGGTCCGAGGTCGGCTACCGCCGGGCACTCGCTGGCCACTCGCCGAAGGTGCCCGGGATGCCTGGACCGACGGGCCCGGCGACCACCACCGAGTCGGCCGGCGACCCGGACGCCTCGAGCGAGCAGAGCGCCGTGGAGGGTGGTACCGCGGCCGGAGCCGTCGTGGGAGCCGCCATCGGCGGGCCGATCGGTCTTGTCGTCGGCGCGGCGCTCGGTGGCGCTGGTGGCGCGGTCGCCGGGCCTGATGAGTCGCCAGCGCGACCAGGCGATGGACGGGTCGATCGGCGATCAGATCGCGAGGCTGCCTACGAAGCGCCCTTGACGTCGAGCCCCGTGGCAACGCCTCGGCTCAGCCATGACCCGCTGATGGAGGAGCACGCCGTGGACATCCCGGTCGTCGACGCGCTCACCGGCCACGGCGAGGCTGCCGCCGAGGGGCGTGGCGGAGACGCGGCGGCCTCCGGAGGCTCGCGACCCGTCCTCGGAGCCGGTCACTCGGAGCTGGTCGACGGCTGACACTCTGGGTGATCGCCGGTGGACCGACGCTCGACGACGCGCCTGACCGACATCCCTGGGAGACAGCAGATCAAGGGACGCTGTGGCGGTTCGGGAGGTGTTTGCAACGCCGTCGGCGCCGTCGGAAGGTTCGCGTGACTCCACCACCTTCCATGATGTGACGTGACCCCCGGAGAGACAGTACGGAGGCAGACCATGTGCCTGAACTGCGGATGCGGCGAGCCTGAGACTCGCCATAAGGCCACCGACATCACGTCAGACGACGTCAGGAAGGCGTCGGCCGGCGGGCCGATGGACAAGACGGTCCAGAACATGCGGGCGTCCCTCGACAAGATGGGGCAATCCGGCAGCGGCCAGCAGGGCGGCTCCTCGGGGCAGTCCGGCAGCGGCCAGCAGCGAGGCTGACCGAACGACGGTCCTGATCGAGCGGCGGACGAACGCTGCCGCCCTTTGTTCGACGTGGTGGCCTTCGCCCGCCACGAGCGGAAGCGGCGCCCATGGGCGCCGCTTCCGTGCTGCGACGAGGGAGTTACGCGGCCACGAACTGGCCGATCCTGATGGCAGCCATCGGGGCCACCGCTACCAGAGGCGGTACGGGATCAGGACCTTGTTGATGACATGGATGACCCCGTTGGAGGCGTCGATGTCGGTCGCGGTGATTCGCGCGTACCAGTTGATATAGGCATTCCCGTTGCGGACGCTCGGGAATGTGTACAGGCCGTTCAGCATCTGGATCTTGCGCTTGGCAAGGACGTCGCTCGCGAAGAGCTCCTGGCCGACGACATGGTAGGTCAGGATCTTGGTCAGGATCGACTTCGGCAGCTTGCACACGTTGCTGGCCTTCAGGCCGATCTTGCCGAAGGCGGCATCGGTCGGGGCGAAGACGGTCAGGTTCGCGGCGGGATCGGACACCGCAGGCACGAGGCCGGTGCAGCTCAGGGCCGCGACGAGCGTCGTGAAGTTGCCGTTGGCGATGGCGATCTCGGCGATGTTCGGCTGGGCGGCGGTGACCGGGCTGGCGATGATGCCGACGGCCATCGCGGTGGCCAGCAGGGTGGCAGTGAGACGTCGCACGATGTCTTCCTCCTGGGGTGCACGCACCGCTTGGGCGGGTGCGCGATTCACTGCCACTTCGGCCCGGGCGCGCCGACGGATGGCGCCCGACGTCAGGGTGACCCGCCTCGAGTCAGGCCTTGGACGCGAGGGCGTCGGACAGGCTCGACGCCGCGCCCGGGATCCCCAGCGTCAGCCCGCCAGCGTTCCCGCGAACACCTGCCAGGCGAGCGCCGACTTGGCGACCAGGCTGAGCACGAAATAGCCCCTCTCACCGAACACGTACGACGTCCACCGACCCACTCGCCGGTACTGGAGCCACATGTTCAGCGCGAAGGTGTTGAAGAAGACGAAGAGCGAGACGAAGATCGCGTACACGAACGCGGGCGGTTCGGCGGCACTACCGGGCGACCACAGGTAGACGCCAACGGCCAACCACGGCGCGATCCCCACGACGCACCCGAGCCAGAACGGCCACAGCGAGCCACCCGGTCGCTCGTATCGTTCCTGGACCGCTCCAAAGAAGATCATCGCCGCATTGGCCGCGAAGATCCCGATCAGCGCCGCGACGTCGCTGATACCGGTGAGCATGGCGATGAGCACGATCATCACCGACGACGACAGGGAGTACTCAGCCCAGCGGAAGTAGTTGTGCTCAGCCGCCAGGCCGGAGATGTAGCGGCCAAAGACGCCGGGCAGCACGATGAGCCAGTGGAAGAGGGCCGACAGCAGCAGGAAGAGGGCGACGCCCCAGGCCACGGAGACTTCCAGCAGGGTGGTCGGTGCGCCGGCCGCAGTGCCCGGCGGCCCCTCCATGAACGTCGCGGTCACCGGGAGCGCAAAGGCGGTCGCCAGCGCGAGGACGGCAACGGCCTGGATGGCATGGACGAGGCCCAGGCCGATGTTCCAACGCCGCAGGGAGGTGGCCTGCGAAGCAGGGAGCTCGCTTGTCGGACTGGTCATGAGCTGGTCGGTGGCGATCACAGTGTGGGTGTCCTTCATGGGGCGACTGGAACCGGTGTCTGGTCGAGCTTGACCCAGTGTCCCACGGTAGCACCCGTTCGCTCGTCCCTACCCGGGATCGGCGCCGAGGCTGCCGGCGCGGCGACCGCTCGCTTCCTGGCGGCCGGCGCGGCGACCGCTCGCTTCCTGGCGGCCGCCGCGGCCCGTTCGCGAACATCCATTCCTACCAAGAACATTGCCAATATCCTGTGGAACGATCTCGGCGATGGAGCCAACGTCGGGATGATCCTGTTCGGTTGGCTGCAGGAGCGGATGAACCCTCCGGGGCGAACCTCGACGACGATGCTGCCCTTCTGGTTCGGGGCGCTCGTGGGGATCACGCCGTGGGTGGCGATGGGCGTCAACATCCTCTTCTACAGCGATGTCCCGGCCGCCATCTACGCCGTCCTCATCGTGCAGGGCCTCTTCTTCTTCTGCTTCGGCCTCAACCAGTGGCTCCAGTACAAGGGGATCGGCCGATGGGCCGACTACGCGGTCGGCGAGAAGACCTATCTGGTGCTGAGCCTCGGAGCGAAGTCCCTCCTGGCGGTCACGGCGTCCATCGACCGCGACGGCACGATCGTCCGCGCCATCGACCCCGTGAAGTAGGCCGCCTGGAGCCAGGCGTGGCGTCGCCTCGCCCGAACTCAGGTCATCGGGCCGGAGTAGCATCATCGCCACGCTGGCCGCTGGATGAGCGTGGAGCGTCTAGAGGTAGGGACGGGCATGCGGAGAGCGCTCACGCGTCGACTGGGTGCGTTGCTCATGGGGAGCTTCGGCTTGACCCAGCTGTCGTCGTCCTGTACTGAGGGGGATCAGTGATGTCAGCCAAGGCCACGACAGACCAGGGGTCGGCCGCGGCCGCGGGGTCGACCGACGGCGAGCGCGTCGCCGTCCTGCTGTGCGGCTACGGGGAGGTCGAGGACAACGACGACCTCACCGAGTACAACGCGAAGTCCCTGCGACTGCTCGTCTCGAAGTCGGTCAGATTCCCGGATGCGACCATCCCGTTCCTGTCGAGGCGGCTGGCCAAGAAGGCGCGCGCTGAGTACGAGCGCGCGAACACGTTCGTCTCGCCGCACAACGAGATCTTCCAGCGGCAGCGTGACGGGATCGCCGCGGCGCTCCAGGAGCGCTACGGCGACCGGGTCGAGGTGTTCACCGCCTTCAACTTCTGCGAGGGCTACCTCCCGGAGCAGGTCCTGCCCGGGATCCGCGCCGGAGGCTTCGACCGACTCGTGGTCTATCCGCTCCTGGTCGTGGACTCCGTCTACACCGGCGGCCTCTCGCTGGAGCAGGTCAACAAGGCCCTCGGCGACGACGGGGCCTGGGTGAAGCAGCTCCGCTATCTCCCGAGCTTCTTCGAGCGCCCGGAGTTCCACGAACGACTCGCCGATCACATCCGCGACGGGGTCGCGCCGTTCCGGTCCCGCTACGCGTCGTCCCAGATCGGCGTGATCCTGTTGAATCATGGCTGCCCGTACCGGGCCAAGGGGTTCGAGACGGGCATCCGCGAGAGCCGGGCGCTCTATCACTCGGTGGCCGCGCGCCTCGTCCACGAGTTCCCGACGATCTCTGTGGGCTGGATGAACCACCCGACCCCCGGTCGCTGGACGCAGCCCGACGTGCCCCAGGCCGCCCGGAACCTGATGACCCTCGGCGCGAAGGCGCTGGTGTTCGCCCCGATCGGGTTCGTGACCGAGAACCATGAGACGATGCTGGACATCGGCTACACCATCGACACGCTGCAGGGCGAGGTGGAGATGCTCCACCTGCCGAGCCTCAACGACGACCCGGCGTTCCTGCGCATGGCGTCCGAGTGGATCGTGCCGCTGATCGACCAGGCGGCCACGGCCACCCGCGTCTGACCAGGCGACGGTCGGTTGCTGCGCTGCAGGCGGGAGGGATGACGACGTGCCACTCGTCGCGTTGACGGCCCGGCCGCTTCCGGCGGGTGCCGGGCGCAAGGCGGAGCACCTGGCCTGGCTCGCCCACCAGGGCTTCACGGTCCCGCCCGGCTGGGTGATCCCGCATGGCTCCGACGACGCCGACCTGCGAGGCGCGCTGGATCGACGGCTCGATCCGACCGCGTCGTACGCCGTGCGCTCATCGGCGGACGTGGAAGATGGCGCGGTTCGGTCATTCGCGGGGCAGTTCCGGTCCGTGCTCGACGTCCGGGGCGCCGAGGCCGTCGCGCGGGCGATCGGCGAGGTTCGCGCTTCCGTGCGCGGTGAGGCGGCGACCGCCTACGCGGCCGAGACCGGCGTGGACCCCGGGGCGATCCGGATGGGCGTCATCGTCCAGCGTATGGTCACCCCGGTCGTGTCGGGTGTGGCCTTCAGCAAGAACCCGCTCAGTGGCCTCGACGAGGTCGTCATCGAGGCCGTCCCAGGGCGCGGCGATGCCCTCGTGCAGGATGGCGTGACGCCAGACCGCTGGATCCATCGCTGGGGTGACCTGACCGAGCGACCACTCCACCCGAGGACGGGCGCGGCCCTCATGGAGGAGGTCGCCCGCGAGACGCGTCGCATCGCGGCGGCGTTCGGCCGGCCGGCCGACCTCGAATGGGTGCACGACGGCACGACCCTCCATTGGGTCCAGGTCCGACCCATCGTCGGGATCGAGGGCATCGGCGTCTACTCGAACCGGATCGCCCGCGAGGTCCTGCCGGGCATCATCAAGCCGCTCGTCTGGTCCGTGAACGTCCCGGTCGTCAACCGCGCGTGGGTGGACCTGTTCACCGAGGCCATCGGCCCCAACGACATCGACCCCAGCCGGTTGGCCCGGTCGTTCGGCTATCGCGCCTACTTCGACATGGGCGCCATCGGCGACATCTTCGTGGCCCTGGGGATGCCGCGCGAGTCCCTTGAACTGCTCCTTGGCCTGCCGGCCGGCAGCGAGCGGCCGCGCTTCAAGCCGACGCGCGCGACGATGCGCCACACGCCGCGCATGGCGCAGCTGGCCTGGCGATTCAACCACTACGACCGCCGCCTCGAGCGACAGCTGCCGTGGTTCGAGGCGCGCTATCGCGCGCTCGCCGCGGTGGACCTCGCCGCGCTCGGCGAGGATCAGCTGCTCGAGCGGGTGGACGTGCTGATGGCCCTCACGACCCGGACCGCGTACGCGAACATCGTCGCGCCCCTGCTGATGAACGCCTATGGGTCGCTCGTTCGGCGATCCAGTGACAGGCTCGGCGTGGACGGCGCACGGGTCGATCCGGCGCGCGGCCTGCCCGGGATCCACGAGTTCGATCCACGCGTGCACATCGCCGATCTGGCCGCTCAAGCCGAGATGCTCACCCCGGCGCAACGAGCGGCTGTCACGACCGACGGATACGCGGCACTCGCCGCCGACCAGGAGCTGGCCGACCTGCGCCTCGGCGTCGACGCGTTCCTGGCGCGGTTCGGCCACCTGAGCGAGAGCGGCAACGACTTCTCGGCGCCGCGCTGGCGCGAGCAGCCTGACCTCGTGGTCCGGATGATCCTCGATTCCGATCCGGCGCCGGGTGGCGCGGCGCTGGGTTGGGAGGATGTCGGGCCCCGCGCCGGACCACTGACCCGCCCGTTCCTGCACCGGCTCTTCCGCCGCGCCGCCACGTTCCGGCGACAGCGCGAGGCGGTGAGCTTCCACTACACGTTCGGGTACGAGTTGTTCCGGTCCACGTTCCTGGAGCTCGGCGACCGCCTCGTGGCCCGAGGCTTGCTCAGGGCGCGCGATGACGTGTTCCATCTGACCCTCGAGGAGCTTCGCGCGGCGGTCCGGGGCGACGGTATCGATGCGGCCAGCGTCGTGGCCACGCGACGCGACGAGATCGAGGCGGCCACGGACCTTGACCTGCCCGAGGTCATCCTTGGCGATGATTTCGTAGCGCGCCGCAGGACGAGCACGGATGCCGCGATCCTGCGCGGCGTGCCCAGTTCCCGGGGCACGTACCGCGGCCCCGTGCGCCGGGTCCGCTCGAGCGCCGAGTTCGATCGCCTGGCGCGCGGCGATGTCCTCGTCGTCCCGTATTCGGATGTCGCCTGGACCCCGCTGTTCGTCCGGGCCGGCGCGGTCGTCGCCGAGGCGGGCGGCATGCTGTCCCACAGCTCGATCGTGGCTCGCGAGCACGGGATCCCCTGCGTGGTCTCGGTGCCGGGTGCGCTCGACCTGGAGGACGGGACGATCGTCCACGTGAACGGGTTCAGCGGGGTCATCACGGTGGAGTCCGCGATCACAGCGCCGGATGGGCCGACAGCCGCCCCATCGATCACGGGAGACTGAGCGTGGATCCAGTCATCGCGCTCCTGGCGGTCGCTGTGGGGTATCTGCTCGGCTCCATCTCCTTCGCCCGGATCGTCGCCGGCCTGGTGGACCCGACCGCCGACATCACGAAGATCGAGACCGTAGTCGGAGAGGGAGTCACCTTCACCAGTGATTCCGTCAGCGCGACCGCGGTGCGGATGAAGGTCGGGCGTCGCTACGGGATCCTGACCGCCACCCTGGACATGCTCAAGGTCGCCATCCCGACGCTCCTGTTCAAGCTGGCCTTCCCCGGCGAGCCGTACTTCCTGCTCGTGGCTGCGGCCGGCCTCATCGGCCACGACTGGCCGGCCTACTACCGGTTCCTCGGGGGCCGGGGCGAGACCGCCATCTACGGAGCGCTGCTCGTCATCGACCCGGTCGGGGTCGTCGTCACGCTCGTGCTCGGGATGGTGCTCGGGTTCGCCCTCGGCAACATCCTCGTCCTGCGCTGGGCGGGGCTGGTCCTCATGATCCCGTGGTTCTGGGTCACGACCGGGGAACCGACCTTCGTCGCCTACATGGTGTTTGCCGACCTGGTCTATCTGTTCGCGATGCGTCCGGAGTTGGGCCAGTACCTCTCGATGCGCACGAAGCATGTCGACCCGACCAACGAGGAGATCGCCGACGAATTCGGGATGGGTGCGAGCCTGGGTCGCGCCATCGACCGCTACGGCCTACCGGGCCTGATCGCGCGGCTGCGTTCGGACCCGGGCTGAAGCGCGCGACCCCGAGGGCCGCTGTACCGCGGCGACGCCTTCTCGCGAGCGGGGGGGGTCGACCGGGAACCGACCTACAATGAGGGTGTCCTGAGCCGAGTCGATCGCCATCCCTGGAGCCAGCGTGCCACCCTCCACTTCCGACGCTCGCGTGCCTGTGGCGACGACCGTCCGACCGGCGGCGACGCACCCGGTCGATCTGCGCGATGTGGTGAAGGACTACTTGACCGATGCCGGAGCCTTCCGGGCGCTCGACGGCGTGTCGCTCACGGTCGGCGCCGGCGAGTTCATCGCGGTGGTGGGCAAGTCCGGCTGCGGCAAGTCCACTCTCCTCAACATGATCACGGGCATCGATCGTCCGACAGCCGGCGAGATCTGGGTGGCGGGAACAGAAGTCAGTCGGCTCTCCGAGCGGACGATGGCCGGCTGGCGGGGCCGCAACGTCGGCGTCATCTTCCAGTTCTTCCAGCTGCTGCCCACCCTGACCGTCATCGAGAATGTCCTGCTGCCGATGGACTTCGAGGGCAGCCGCTCCACGCGGGAGCGCCACGAGCGAGCGATGTACCTGCTCGAGCAGGTCGAAATGGTCGACCAGGCCGACAAGCTGCCCTTATCGACGTCCGGCGGCCAGCAGCAGCGCGTGGCGATCGCCCGCGCCATGGCCAATGACGCACCCGTCCTCGTCGCGGACGAGCCGACCGGCAATCTCGACAGCGTGACCGCAGACGCGGTCTTCGAGCTCTTCGAGCGGTTGGCCCGGTCCGGCAAGACGGTGATCATGGTCACCCATGACGTCGAGCTGGCCGCTCGAACCGATCGGGTCGTGCACATGGCGGACGGGCGGATCACGGACGGTCCGGACCAGGCCGGGCCGCATGTCGGGTAGCGTCCGCTGGCGCAAGGTCCGCGGCGACCTTGGCCAGTACCGGGCCCGGACCGCCCTCGTCGTCGCCTCGATCGCGATCGGCGCGTTCGCGGTCGGAACGATCGCCGGAACCGACGCGCTCCTCCGGCAGAACCTCAACGATGGGTATGCCGCGACGCGCCCAGCGGCTGCGTCGATGTACACCGCGACCGGGTTCGACCGGGAGCTGGTGGATGTCGTCCGAGCCATGCCGGGAGTCGATCAGGCCGAGGGCCGGCGCAGCGTCATCGTCCGATTGCTCGGCGCGGACGGCACCGCCCGGGAGATGCTGCTGACGGCTCTCCCTGATTTCGCCGACCAGCGGATCGACCTGGTCGGACCGCAGGCCGGCCGATTCCCGCCGCGGCGCAGTGAGGTCGCCTTCGAGCGGTCGTCGCTGCGCCTGATGGACGTCGCGCCGGGCGACACGGTGCGGATCCGGACGCCTGGCGGACGCGAATACGACCTCGACGTGTCCGGCCTTGCCCACGAACCAGGCGCCTCACCGGCGTTCTACTTCGGTCGGCTCAATGCGTATGTCACGTTCGAGACGCTCAGGGACCTCGGCTGGGACGACTCGTTCGACGAGCTGCGCATCCGTGTCGACGACCCGACAGCGACGCGGGCGGAGGTCCGCGCCATCGCGGACGATGTGCGCCTGCGAGTGGAGCGGGCAGGCGTCTCGGTGACCTTCGCGCTGGTGCCCGAACCCGGCCAGCACCCGGCCAACGACCTGCTCCAGTCCGTCTTCGTCGTCCTCGGCGGGATCGGCCTGCTGAGCCTGGTCATGTCGGGCTTCCTCGTCGCGAATACGGTCTCGGTGATCGTCGCCCAGCAGACGCGCCAGATCGGGTTGATGAAGGCGGTCGGCGGCCGCGATGGGCAGATCGCCGGGATCTACCTCGCGCTCGTCCTTTCCTACGGGCTCATCGCGCTGGCGATCGCCATCCCGGCGGCGGCACTCGCTGCGTACGGGCTGGCCAGCCTGGCCGCGGGCCTGCTCAACTTCGACGTGACCCAGGCGCTGATCCCGCTCCGGATCGTCGCGGTCCAGGTCGCCATCGGTCTGCTCGTTCCGCTGGTGGCCGCGGCCGTACCGGTCTGGCGGGGCGTCCGGATGACCGTACGCGAGGCGATCCGCGACAGCAGCGGGGCAGACCACTACGGACATGGGCGGATGGATGCGCTCCTCGCCCGACTGCACGGCCTGTCGCGGCCCGCCCTCCTGTCCATCCGGAATACGTTCCGGCGCAAGACGCGCCTGGTGCTCACCCTCGTGGCGCTGGCCCTGGGAGGCACCGTCTTCATGTCCGTGTTCACGGTGCGCGATTCCCTGTACGCGACCCTTGAGGACACGGTTCGCTACTTCAACTACGACGTCCAGGTGGAACTCGCCGAACCGGCCCGGGCGGCGACGGTGACGGCGGAGGCGTTGCGCGTGCCCGGCGTGCTGGTCGCCGAACCATGGCGGTTCGCGAGTGCGCAGCGCCTTCGACCGGACGGGACCGAGAGCGCATCGCGCGTCATGTTCGGGCTCCCGCCGGGCGCTACGACCGTGCGGCCGGTGATCATGGAGGGGCGATGGCTTGTCCCAGGCGAGGGGAATGCGCTCGTGGCGACGGCGAACCTGCTGGGGGACGAGCCGGATCTGAGGGTCGGAGATACGGTCGATCTGCGGATCCAGGGTCGCGAGACCACGTGGACGCTGGTCGGGATCGCCCAGTCGCCGACGATGGCGCCGTTCCTGTATGTCGGGTCGGATGCGCTGGAGCGCAGTCTGGGCGACGTCGGGCGGGTCGGGATCGTGATGATCGGCACGAGCGACCACTCGGCCGCGGGTCAGGCGCGCATCGGGGCCGCCGTGCGCGAGCGACTGGAAGCCGCCGGCATCGGGATCGCGGCGACGACGACGACAAGTGACGTCACCGACACCCTGTTCACGCTGTTCGACACGCTGGTCCTGTTCATCTCGGTCATGTCCGTTCTGCTCGGCGTGGTCGGCGGGCTGGGACTCGCCGGCACGATGACCATGAATGTCGTCGAGCGATCGCGCGAGATCGGCATCATCCGGGCGATCGGCGCCACGGACCAGGCCGTCCTGTTGATCTTCCTCGCCGAGGGCCTGTTGATCGGCTTCATCGCCTGGCTCGTCGGTGCCCTGTTGTCCCTGCCCGTCAGCTGGCTGCTCTCGACCGCTCTCGGCGAGGCCTTCGTCCAGCGGCCGTTGAGCTTCCAGGTTTCGTGGCAGGGTGTCCTGCTCTGGTTCATGGTCGTCTTCTGGCTATCCACGATCGGGAGCATCCTGCCAGCGTGGCGGGCGGCCCGGATCACGGTTCGAGAGGTCCTGGCATACGAATGAATGATACGAAGACCCCCAGCGGTCGCATCGACCGGCGCCTCATCCTGGCGGCACTCGCCGCCATCGGCCTGACAGTGGTGGGGGTCCTGGCCGTCTCGGGGATCAACCTCGGGTCGTCGACACCCACCTCGTCCGCTGCGGCCACCCTGCCGCCGGTCGTCAAGGTCGACCAGGTCGTCGCTGATGGTCGCGCCGTTCCGACGAGGACCGCGGAGCTCGCGGTGGACGCGCCAGCCACGATCGAGTCCGTACGCGTGGAACTCGGTCAGACCGTCATCGCCGGGGCGATGCTGGTGACCATGGATGGCGAGGCCATCGATGCCGAACTGGCCGGTGCCACGGCGGGCGTCGAGGGCGCGACGGCGCGGGCCGCCCAGGCCGACGCGGCAGTGACCCAGGCGCTGGAAGGGGTGAAGGTCGCGGAGGCGAACCAGGCCCAGGCCCAGGCGGCCCTTGAGACAGCCCGAGACCGGAACATCGGGGAGGATGAGGCCGTGGCGGCACGCGATGCCGCACGGGCCCAGGTGCGCGTCGCGAAGGCCGCCCTTGTCGGCACGCAGGAGGCAGCCAGGGCGGCGGCCGCCGATGTCCGGCGTGCCGAGGCTGCCGTGACGTCGCTGGAGATCCGCAGGGCCGGACTCACGCTCTCGGCGCCGTTCGCCGGGACGGTCGCCTCGCTGGCGGCGGCCGTCGGACAGCGCGTGAATCCCGGACAGGTCGTGGTGCGCATCGCGGACACGAGCGCCTGGGAGTTCGTGACGACCGATCTCGACGAGAGTGCGATCGCCCGGATCGCGGTCGGGGACGCCGCCAGCGTGACGCTGGACGGGGTGCCGGGCGTGGAGATCCCGGCAACGGTCGCCCGGATCGGGACGTTCGGGGAGAGTCGCCAGGGTGGCATCGTCTATGAGGTCGTCGTCACACCGGACGGGGCGGTTCCCGACGGCACCCGCTGGAACATGACCGCCACCAT
>Ga0163151_10005128_pt1 | contig 16997 bp, 15 predicted proteins | sample OliLakLV19MP5IB2_FD_145596 | JGI IMG/M metagenome (GOLD analysis project Ga0163151, IMG submission 145596) | Freshwater microbial mat bacterial communities from Lake Vanda, McMurdo Dry Valleys, Antarctica - Oligotrophic Lake LV.19.MP5.IB-2 | ecosystem: Environmental > Aquatic > Freshwater >...
GTTTTGTCGTTCAGTGGGTCGCATTGCCCGTAGGCCGGAGCGACCAACCTGTCGAAGCTGATTCACTGCAGCAGCTGGGCATTGCAGCGGTCAGCCTGAGCTTTTTCGCCGGGCTGATCGCATTATGGTTCTTTACCCGCTATCGGCTTACGCGGGCAAGGCACGCCGAGATCATGGACGAACTCAATTCACTGCGCACGGCCGCGGCCGGGAGGCAACCTTAGATGACAACCCTCACACTTCTGCAGCGCGCCTGGCGTGGCGACAGCGCAGATCACGACCTCGGAGCCGTTGTTGCAGCGGCAGCAACGGCGACGCGACGCCGCCAGAATCACCCTGAGCCTGTGCTGCTTCTGCTGCCTCTGGCCGCAGCACCGGCCAGCGCGGGCGCAGCAGCGCAGGAATCTGCATTGCTGCGCACTCTCGGATCGCTGGCAAAGCAGAACGGCGTGTGGCTGGCAGGTGCCGCCAGCACGCTTTCCGACAAAGCGGTCGCGCCCGCCACCATTGCGTTTCTGATCGACTCAGAAGGTCAGCTGCAACTGCGGTCGGAGAAGATCACGCCGGAGTTGCTGCAAGGCTTTGATGACTCGAGCTGCGCGCTGGCTCGCCAAGCCGCGTTCGACGTGGTGTCGACACCATTCGGTCAGATCGGCTTGCTTCCGGGCGAAGACATTCTATACAGCACCCACGCACGAGCACTCGTTTTCAATGGCGCTGAGTTGATTCTGAATTCAAGCGTGGAGCGATCAGACGATCATTTCGAGATTCGACAAGTCGCCCGCCTGTGTCGCGCCGGTGAAAACTCCTGCTACGTCGCCACGGCCAGCGCAAGCAAGTCTCGAATCGACGGCGAAGTGATCGAACTGCCCACCGCAACGGCGCTGTACGGACCGGTGGGCACTGTCGTCGCGGCGCGTGGCAGCGAAGACTTCATCCATCCGGATTTGGACCTGGAATTGTTGCGGCGGGCTCGCGTGAATCCGCAGCGATCATTCCCGGCAATCGTCCGGGCAAACGTCTACGCGCGCGGCTATCAGCGCGACGCTGCTCTGTCCGCCGGATCGCCGCAGGCAGCACCGCAAACTGCTGACCAGTGGCGCAAAGAGGCAAGGCAGCGTCTCAAAAAGCGCGCGACGAAGCCGTCGCGGCACTCCATTCAGGAAGAACAATACGAAGTACTGATGGTGCAGAACTGCGCGCGTTTGATTCCTTTGGATCAGACCGTAGACGCGGACGGTTTGATTCAGCTGAACCTGGACGAGGCACTTGCACTCGCCGGATCACGCGCCAACATTCCCTCCGTTCGAGTCGTGATGTTTCCGGAGTTCTGGCTCACTGGACCTGGCGGCATCGGGGGCGTCCATCGCACCGTCGCAGACATGGCGCGGCTCGCAATCACCTATCCAGGACCGGTATGTGACCAGATCGCTGCCTTCGCCCAGAAGCACAAGGTCTACGTCGCATTCCAGAACTTCGAACTCGATGCCCGTATGCCTGGACGAGTCTTCAACACGGCCTTCCTGCTCGATGACAGTGGCAATCTGATTCACCGCTATCGCAAGAACCAGTGCGCGGATGTCTGGGGCTTGCTGCCGGACACCACTCCGGGCAGCGTCCTGACCGAATACCTGGACATCTATGGCGAAGATTCTTTGTTTCCGGTTGCCGACACGCCGCTTGGCCGCATTGCGAACATGATCTGTTTCGACAACATGCTGCCTGAAGTGGCGCATGGTCTGCGCCGCGCCGGCGCCGAAGTGATCCTGCATCTCTCATCAGAGCCACACGGCGGTTCCGGCCGGATCGTCTGGGATTCAGCACGACAGATCCGCGCCTTCGAGAATACCTGCTACGTGCTGTCGGTTATCGACGGTGGCGAGCACCTGTCTCATGATTCGGAGGTTCTGACCTTTTTCCGACGCGGTCATACGCGCATTGTGCGTTTCGATGGAAGTGTCGAAGGTACCGTCGATGGTCCAGGTCCAGTCGCCTTCCGCGTCTCCATCGATCTCGCCGCACTGCGCCGGGCCAGGGAGAATCCTTTCACGAACCTGTCCCTGTGGGATGACCCGGCCGTTTACGCACAGGCGTATTCCGCCGATGTGGGGCTCCCTAATGACCTCTGGTCCGGTGATCCGGCTGTGAACCCCTACGCTGGAGCCGGCGAACTGCGCCGCAGGATATCAAGCTATCTCGAGCGAGGAGTTTACGTGGCGCCTGCTGTTCCCAACTCGCGCGCAACTATTCCCGATGCCGTCTAGCTTGATCGGCTACTGACGCTGATCTCGAACTGTCGGCCGATTTCGGCTGCCGCAGCCTTGAGACGCGGTAGAAATTTCTGCAAAGCCACCGCGGGGCGGACCGCGGCATCGGCGTAGCGAATACTCAGCGCCGCCAGCACCCGCCCATTGCCCAGCACTGGCACCGCAATGGCGCGTTCCTGCGTCACCCGTCGCTCGCGACGACTGCTGGCGTAACCGGCGTCGCGAACTGCCGCCAGCTCTTTGCTGATCTCGACGCGATTGACCTTGGATGCCTTGTCGGGTTCGGGCGAGGTGCTCAGGATATCGAGCAATGTCTCGCGCTGGTCATCGCTGCAGAAGGCCAGGTAAACCTTTCCCGAAGCCGTGCCAACCATCCCAACACGTCGTCCGGGAGCAAACCGATTCACGACCAGCGGACTCTCCATGTCCGTGCTCTCGCGAAGCAGCATCCCAGGACCGGAGGGCGTTGCGATGGCAATCGGCCAGACCAGTTCTTTGCCGAGAGACTGGATCACGGGTTTGGCGGTCTCGGCGAGCCAGTGCTCATCCTCGAAGCCGCAACTCAAGGCGCGAACCTGATGGGATGGCGAATAGTGCCCGGACGGCGAATGCTTGACCACGTACCCGATGTCGACCAGTGTTTCCAGAAAGCGATACGTGGTTGCCCGGGACATCATCAGCCGCCGCGCAACCGCCGCCGCTCCGGCGGGATGGTCGATATTCAGCGCCTCGAGCACCTGCAGCACCCGCACCGCTGTTCGTATCGTGTTGACTGATCCGCCCATCTGGTACTCCGCAGGGCAGCATGACAAGTTTGCCTGCGAGAGACCAGCTGACGCTAGCGGTGCTCCGAATCAAGGACGGACAATAGCAGCCGCTTGCGCACTCCAAAAAGTCCCAGCATCACCACTCCGGCGAGCGCGAAGCTCAGCTCGACAGCAGCCCATTTGGCGATGGCACCCCACAGCGGACTGGCCAACGCCATGCCACCGACAGCGAACGCATACAGCAGCGAAAGCCCGCGCCCGCGCGACTCCCGTGGAAGACTCAACGCAGCCGAAACCTGAATCGATGTGACCACCACGACCCAGGCGGCACCGGCAAAGAACAACAGTGGACCGGCAACGTTCGGGTCAGACGTCAGCGATAACCCAAGAACTGACAGACCACCGCTCAGCATGCCGACCGACAGCGCACTCTGTAGTGGATCGCGCGACTTCAGCAGGCTCATTCCAATAGCCGCAACAAAGGCGCCCGCTCCGTAGCAGGCATACATGACACCGTAAGTTGCCGCAGTCTCAAATCGAACCGGCATCAGCGCAGTAACCACGCCGGCACAGCCGACAAAGAACGCGGTCAGCAAGAGCCTTTGGCGCTCGGCCCTAACCTTCAGTCCCTGTCGTATACCCTCTTGCAGTGAGTCGATGAACGCGCGATAGCCCAGCCGCACGCCATTGCCGGGCTGTCGCGGGACGCTGCTCATCGCGAGACTTGCGAGCACCAGCAGCAGCACATTGGCCGCAAATACTGCCGCGACTCCGCCTATGCTCAGCGCGACGCCCGCTACCGCAGGGCCGGCCATCCGTGAGCCGTTGATCGCGGCCGTCGTCATGCTGATTGCCGAAGGCACCCTTCGGTCAGGCACCAGGTCAGGAATCAACGCTCCGACATTGGGCATGCGTAGCGCACTACCGGCACCGAGCAACACCAGTGCAAACAACAGCACATGCGGTGTCAGCAATCCGGTTCCGAATACGATCCACAGCGCGACCGTGACGCAGAGCATCCAAAGTTGTGCGAACAGCAGCAGGCGAACTCGATCGACAATGTCGGCCAGCGCTCCCGCTGGGAGCAGGACCAGCGTCACCGGGAGTTGCAGCGCCAGTTGAACCAGCGACACCATTAAGGGATCGTTGTTGCTCATGGTCCGCATCAGCCACGAGCAGGCCACATCGTTCATCCAGAACGCGCACAGTGAAAACCCGGTTGCCGCCAGCACCATGGTGAATGGATCAACTGACGCCGGCTTGGCGTTGCCCGGGATACTCACCGCACGAGTCTATGCGGGCACGCTACTCCAGTCGGAAGCGCCGGCGAGAGTGTTCACCGCATGAGACAGCTTCAGCTTACCGGAAGCAGCGAAGCCGCCCGCTCATCTAAGATTCGATCAAGAAATCGGCGCACATCAGGTGCCGTCCGCTGCGGCGCACCCTGGTAGAGCATGTGACCGGCACCATCGTATTCAATGGTTTCTGTTGGAGCATTCTTCAGCCAGGCCTGAAAGCGAACCAGATCCTTGTCCACGAGCAGGCGCTCCCCGCCTTTGGTCGTCCACTGCAGCAGCACCGGTGCGGTGATCTTCTCCAGATAGGACTGCGCATCCTGCGAGTCGAACTGCCTCGCAATCTGGGCGCCCTTTTTGGAACGCCCCTTTGCAGTCACCATCAGGTGAAACTGCTCGGCCGTATCCACCGCTCGATGCGCCGGGTCAGGTATCAAGTTGGGGACCGACTCTTCAAAAAAAGAGCGTGGCCGGTAGTACTGGTAGAGCCATCGCAGCACGGGATTGCTTTGCGGCTGATTCGGATTGGTTTCAGGAGTTCGTGGCAGTCCGCCGGCGTTGCCGAGCGCCAGACCCAGAACGCGATCCGGTTGACGTGCCGCAGCGCGAAATGCTGTCGGACCGTTGAAAGAGGTTGCCACCAGAAAGTACCGCTCGACCCTCAGCTCGTCGAGCAACAGGTTCATCAGTTCGATCCTGCGATCAATGGTGTAGTTGCCGCTGGGATCCTCTCCCGAAAGGCCAGCAAGCGGAATGTCGAACCGGATCAAGCGATAGCGGTCGCCGAGCACCGGCACCCACTCGTCAAAGGTCCGCAGGCTGGCAAAGTTGCCATGCAGCAGCACCACTGGGATGCCGAGCGGATTCCCTTCGTCCTGGTAGTGCAGCTCGACGCCGTCCAGCGTCGTGAACTTCGATTCCGGTCGCTGATACTTCGCTCGCAGGTCGGCAATTGAAATATTCCACAGTTGCAACGGGACCGAGGCAACCAGTGCCGCGACGATCAGCGCAACGATCAACACCGACAATCCCACGATACCGGCGACTTTCAATGCCCTTTCCGCGCATCTTCAGAACTGCGCTCTGCGTCGATCCATCGCTTGACCGCTTCCCATGAGTTGACGAACGAACGGTCGTCGTCAAAGGGGGGCGCCTCTCTCATCAGCGGAAACTCGGCGTCGATGGTGGAGCGCAAGGGCTCGGGCAGTTGCGAGAAATCTCGGGAGCCGCCTCGGCCCTGCGTGATCACAACTATCGAGCCTTCACGCCCAGCCATTTTCATCCACGGCAGCCAGGGAGAGATTCGAGTCCAGGTCGCCACATAGGGAAGTGGCCTGCCGGATTCGTGTTCCAGGGCCGACTCCCTGTGAACGATCATCGTGTCGGCTTCGATGACCGAATATTTTCCGCCCACGAAATCCTGATAGCTTCCACCAAGCGGGCTGTCGCGGTAAAAGGACCGAGTCCGTTCTGAAATCAGAAACTCACCCGCGTCGATCCAGTTCATCCGGAAGGGTGTCGGTTTGCCGGTTTCATCGATGGGAAACTTGGGAGAACGCATGCTGGCTGGCTCATTGACCATTTGCGCGACCTTCACCGTCTCGCCAGTCCAGGGATTGTTCCAGCTCCTCAGCACTTCGTTGCTGACCGGATCAAGATAGAGCATCAACTCCCGGGCAGCGGCCTTGTAACCGAGTCCACCGCGGGCCGGATCGTTGAGCAGCTGGCACGCGCGCGGGTTGACGCCCTGAACGTTGAACAGATGCTGATCGGGCTCTCCCATCCGGCGCGAGTAGACCTTCCCCGTCCAGAAATAGTACTGCGGCCGCTTGACGTCGAGGCTGCTGCAAGCGATGCCGATCTCAATGGCTAGGTTGTCTGTGGCGTCTTGGGGGTCGAGCCTGTCCTTCGCCATGGACGGAACAGACAGCGCTGAGGCTCCAACCAGCATCGCTGCTGTGCCCCAGGACCAGGTCGTGTTGTTCATGGAGTACCTTCTCGAATCATCAGAATGCACGGTTGTGATGCGACGAATTGCCAGACCAGCCGATCGTCGATGAGGCTTCGCCGGTTGTAACAGACCCAGTGACGATCGGGGCTCACGTGCAGCTCATAGTCGACCCACTGCCCCCTGAAATCGCAGGCCCGATGCGGCATGCGCCCCACGATCGCTCCACCAACGGCTGCCGTGAAATTCAGCGCGCAGCCAGGCCGGTCCTCTGTCAGATCATTGGTTGTCAAAGACCTGAGTTTGCTCAGGTCATCTTTCGCCCCGGCGTACGCTTCCGGTGTCTTGGGATTGAGCACCAGCATTTTCACCGCGTCATCGTCAACGTCGGTCTCCAGCACATAGAGCCGGATGCGCTCCAGCCGTCTGTTGTCACGACCCCGGTACTCTTCGACAAAAAAAACCCGTTGGCCCAATTGCGGCAAGTCGACCGAGCGAACGTATTTTCTCAGCACATCGTTGCCGTCGTCAGAGCGCCCCGCTCCTGCTTGTCCCGATCTCACCAAGCGACTTATCGCTTCGTTGCTGTAATCGCCAGGCAAATGCTCGGTCAGCTGATCGAGCATTTGCGCCTGTGAGACCGCTTGCGTTGCGTCCTCGACAAATGGCGGCACCATCGGCGGAAGGGTCGGCAACTCGCTCTGCGACGCCGTGACACAGGCCGACAGAACGAGCACCGCGCATATCGCAGCGAGGCCAGCTGACCAGTTGCGCTTCAGCACAACTGCTCAGCCCTGCCCCTTTGATCCTCGATCAAAACTTGAAGCCGACTCTCAGGCCCACCTGCCGCGGATCGGCTGGGTAGGTTGTGTAAGCGAGCACGGGTGGCGCGATTGGCGCCGCGATAAACGGGTCACCGAAACTCTGCGCCGAAGTCGGTTTATCGAAGTCGAACAGGTTGTTGACGTAAAGCAGCACGGAGTAGCGATCATTCTCAGCGCCCAACTGCAGATCCACATTGGTGTGCGCCGGCAGCCAGGTCCGGTTGTCTGGAGAAACGAAGCGCTTGGTACGGTACTGGGCCGCGACTTCAGAGTTGAAGCGCCAGCCATTGTCGAGATTGCGCCGGTACGACAACGAACCGATCAGGGCATTGCGCGCCGACTGCTCCAGAGAATTGCCGTTGGTGTTGGTGAAACACACGATCTGCGCTGCAACGTTGCCGAGCCGGCAGTTACCTGATCCCGCAATGGTCAGCGCCGATGTGGAGGGAATCTCGGAATCCGTAAAGCGCGTATCGAGGAACGTGTACGCGAGGTTCAGGCTCAGCCCTTCAGTAAGGGCCGCCGACAGTTCAAGCTCGACGCCGTCGACCTTGGCTTCACCCTGATTGACGACCAGAGTCGAGGTTCCCTGTGGACTGCGGACGTCCGGCACCAGCACCTGGTTGATCCGATCCTTGTAGATCATGTGGAAATACGCTGCGTTGACACGCAGTCGATTGTCGAGCCACGAAGTCTTTAAGCCAGCCTCGTAGTTCAACAGCTCTTCCGGCTCATAGAAGGCATCGTTCGGATCCAGAACCACGGCCACGTTGAGAAAGCCGGCCGGCTTCACGCCCTTGGAGGCCGTCAAGTACAACAACGCGTCGTCGGTCGGTTTGTAGTTCAGTGTCAGTTTCGGCGCAAAGAATGTCGTTGACGAACTTGGCCTGAACACACTGCCCAGCAGCGCAGCAGGTAGCAGACCCCCGGCGGGCGTGACTCCCAGGTTCAGAAACCGTCCGAAGACGTATGAAAACTTCTCGTCGTTGTAGCGCGCCTCGGCGCTGACTTCCCACTTCGGCGAAAAATCGTACTCGGCAATCGCATAAACAGAATAGTGCGTCGTGTCGCGGGCATTCAGTTCGCCGGGTAGCGGACCGCGCAGTTCAAGTTCGCGTCCCGCCGACCAGTTACCTGGGCCAAACGGCGGATTGCGGAAGAATCCGTTCAGAAAAGCAGAGGTATTGATGCTCTCGTAGTTTTCGTCCCAGTACAAGGCACCGACCGCCCAACGAAAGCCATCCCCTTCCAGCTTGCCAAGGCGGAATTCCTGGCTGAATTGCGTAACGTCAGTATCCAGGTCGGTAATCTGCGCCGCCGCCAGCGGCTCGGCAATGCCTGGCGAAGGCAACGTCACCGGCGCAGGCAGCGCGCCGAAGAAGTCTGCGTCAGCGCGACTCAGCGCTGAACCGTCGGTGTAGCCGGTCAGTGACGAGAATGTTGCGAAACCGAGATCGATTTCTCCGACCAGGCTCGCGATCAAGGCTTTGGTTTCGCTGCCTTCGTAGTCCCTGCCCGTCAGCGGATCGATACTCAGCTGGACCTGATCTGCGCTGCGTACCTCGCCAAGAGATGGATAGCGAATCGATGCAGGCAACGGAGCGCCGAGCATTGGCGGCAGTCCGAGCTGCAGCCCCACCGCATTGGCGGGCAATGCGAGCGTTGTATTGCGCCCGGGGACCGCCTGCCCAAAGTAGTAGGACGGCCTCGGCTCAGCTGTGTCTTCCGAATAGGACAGGCGGAACGTGAAGTCAGTGGCCTCCGACGGCTGAAAGCGCAGCGCCGCGGCGACGCCCTTGGTCTCCCAACCCCCGATCTGTTCACCAGAAATGGAGTTGCGGAAGAAGCCATCAAAGTCGCTATAGATCGCGTTGACACGCAGGGCCAGGCGATCGTCGATCAGCGGCACGTTGTAGGCCGCGCGGGCCTCGTACAGGCCGTCGCTCGCCAGATCCAGATTCACGCTGCCTTCGACTCCGTCGAGCGAAGGCTTCTTGGATACGTAGTTGATCGCGCCACCGAAGGCAACTCGACCGTACAGCGCGCTCTGCGGACCCTTCACGACTTCGATTCGCTCGACGTCCACCAGCTTCAGGTTCATGAAGCTGCTGCCGCCGGCCGTTGCGAGGGATTCCGACGAGATGTCGATACCGTCGAGCAGGATGCCGATCGGAGGACGGCCGCGGGTGGTCGGGAGGCCGCGAATATTCGGCCGCGTGTCCTGCGGAGCGAAGCCTTTGTCGAAGCTGAGGCCCGGAGTCAGCCGCGCAATGTCCTGGATACTGCGGATGCCGCGGCGTTCAATCTCGACGGCGGTAAATGCCGTGACCGAGATCGGAACCTCCTGCAGGTCCTCGGCACGACGCCGCGCGGTCACAGTGATCTCATCCAGCGCGACTACTACCGTTTGTTGCGAATAAGCCGCTGGCGCTCCGAGCAGACCTGCAAGTGAGCCACCCAAAAGGCACGCCAAAGCCGTCGGCTTGCATTCAATCGTCAGAACGCTGATTGATTTTTTCAAAATTTGGCACTCCCTAAGCTAAACTCAACCGGAAACAGACATAATCCTTTTAGCATCTACCCAAGCCGATTGTCACGGCAGGGACGGACCGACATGGGACTCGTCTCACTGCGTGGATCAACAGCTGAGGATATCAGCGCCTCTTGACTGTTGGATTTGCGAGACTTTCAGGTGTTGTCGTTATCGGAGTGCCCGAGTGCGGAAGTTACTGCTGGCAATCGGGCTGGTCCTTGCGCTGCCCTTGGCCGCTGCGGACGGGCTGAATCTCGCTGTTGCCGAGTGGGGCAATCCTGCAGGCAAACCCGTCCTGCTGCTGCATGGCTCGTCCTTCGCCACGCATGTCTGGCAACAGCAAAAGGATCCGGCACTCGCCGCTCGCTACCGTTTCGTGTCCTTAGACCTCCGGGGCCACGGCGCCTCCGACCAACCCGCCCGGCCCGAGAACTACAGCCAGACGCAGGTCTGGGCCGATGACGTCGCCGCGGTGATGGCCGCCCGGCAGCTCGACAAACCTGTGATCGTCGCCTGGTCGTTCGGCGGCGACGCCGCCATCAACTACGTCCGGCACTATGGACGAGCGAGTCTCGCCGGCATTCTGTTCGTGGCCGACGCAGCGGACAGCCCAGTCCCGGAGCCACTGGCATTCAACCGGCATCTGATTCGCTTCATCGAGTCGACCCGCGCGACGGATGAGCAGCACGCGGCACTGGCCATCGTTCGTGGCTTCCTCGACGCTCACAACCGGCACGAAGTCGACGCCGCCGTAGCGTTCTATCACGACGACGCGAGTTTCGCGCTCAGCAACGACCGGGGCGTCGTTACCGGGCGCGAAGGTCTGCTGGAGCTGGAGCGGCTCGACGCACAACTCGGGTCATGGCTGTCCCCCCATGGGCTTCGGGTTCGCCGCGAGGGCGAGGAGACTATCGTGTCCCTCGACTACGTGGTTGAGCAAAGTGATATTGCCCAAGCCGTCGGCGTGCCGCTGATCGTCGCCGAAGCCGTACCGCGCGCCTTCGTGATTCGCGATGGGCGCTTCCGACGGGTGGAGCAACCACGATTCGCTCCACCCTGCGCCCGCGCCATGGGTAGTGGATTTATGGGCTTTATCGCCTGGATGAATGAGCGAGCTGATCCGCGGCGCGACCGGTTGCTGCGACGCGACGGCGGCATCGTGTTGACCGCAGCCACTGCGCCACTGTGGATCGCGGGCATTCGCGAATGGCGTTCACAGACGAGCTGGGCGCCGAACGAGGAAGATGTGCTGGCCTGCGCCCGTTACGAACCGCTGCCAGTTGCCGCATCTGCGGCGGAGCCAGACCGCAGCTGAGATGGAGTGAATGCGTCGGGGTCCGCAATCGCCTCCGTCACCTGAACGTTTTTCAGCCGGGCCTGCGTTGCTGCATGTACTCGACAAAATCGATCCGCGGTCGAGTCCAGCCGTCGAGATCGAAAATCTCCGGGGCGCGCCGCTCCAGCAAGGCGCGCGGCGCGCTGGGCAGATCGTCCAGCGAGCGAAGCTTGGCACCAAGACCCTTGCCGTAGGTCCGCCCAGGCGTCTTGCCCATCCCGAGCCAGGGATGAAAACTCACCAGGTTCTGGAACTGCACCGCGGAAATCACGCTTGTCGTATCCGGGTTCAGCAGGTCGGCAAGGTTCGCGTTGAAATAGTAGTGAGAGTCCCAGAAGAAGGTCGGCCCACCCGCCTCCTTCGGCCACTGCTCTTCTTTGAACGGGTTGGGGAATGAGAACGCGGACTGGTTCGCCGCAATCACGCGATCACCCAACACATCAAGGCGCATTTCCTTTGGCTTCAGCGTCGCCTCCGGGCCGGTGACGATGCCATCAGGCCCAATCTCCACTGACAAAGGGCCGCCGAAAAACGGCCAGACTTCCCTTGTGTCGCCCGTGACCGGGTTTACCCAGGTGTCCACCGGTTCGTCCGTGTCGAACGCTGTGTAAATGCCGACCTCGTACACCGTGCCCGAAAAGTTGCCATTCGCCTGCGGCTTCCACCGCGCGGCGTTCAGGTTCTGCATCGTCAGCGTCGGCACCAGGTTGCCGTCGTTCAGGTACAGGTAAAGGTGCAGCCGACAAAAAGTGTAGACGACTTCCTCAGCGATGGAACCCTTGAGCTTGGCGAGCAGGCGGGATCACGCGCGCGGATTGTCGAGCTGCAGTGCAGCGGCAGAATCCCGCGTGGCAGCGAAAAGATCGTTGGCGGTCAGCAAGCCGAGCATGCCGCCCGCGACAGCAGCACCCTGCAGCAGTTCGCGACGCGTCACCAACGAGTTATTCATGAGGCCCTTTTACCGCGCTCCGCTCCACCCGGGCAACAGCCATCAGGGGCATAGAAGTACTCACTGGTCGATTCCAAGTGCCGAGCGAATCGCCGCATCCGCCCTGAAGTCTATTTGATCGACCGCCGCGAAGATCGCGGTGCTGCGCAGAAAGCGCAGCAAACCGCTGCGCCCCATGCGGCTCGGTCCACCGCCCGAATCGCCGCGCCCATCCTGTTCGAATTCACGATACATCACTGGCAGTGCCGGCCTGTTGACCGCCACACCGCCGACTCGAAGATGCCTGGCGACATTGGTCGCCTGTTCCAGGTCCCGACCGAATACGAGCGAATTCAGACCATAGCTTGAGTCGTTCGCCAGTGCGACAGCCTGCTCTGTTGTTCCGTACGCCATGACCGGCATGACAGGTCCGAATGTTTCCTCCCGCATGACCTTCATCGTATGGTCGACGTCCGTCAGCACCGTGGGCGGACACCAAATGCCGCCGCGGTGGACGAGTTTTCCACCGCACAGCAACTTGGCCCCCCCAGCCAGCGCATCTTCGATGTGATCCTGCACGACTACCGCCTGCCGCTCCAGGATAAACGGACCGATCAGGCCGCGTCGAAAATCATCGCAGTTCAGTTCGGCGCGACTCGCGTAGCGGACCAGCTCGCGCACGAAGGCGTCGTGAATCATCGCGTGCACGTAAATGCGCTCGATGGACGTGCAGATTTGTCCTGACGCAAGGCAGCTTGCCATCACTGCCGCGATCGCCGCCTGCTCCGGATCGGCATCGGGCAGCACAATCATCGGATCCTTGCCGCCCATCTCGAGCGATGCAGGCACTGCGCGTCGCGCCGCTTCTTTCTGGATCATCCGGCCCGTGCGTGTACTGCCCGTGAAACAGACGAAGTCAGCTTTGTTCACGAGCACGCCACCTGCCATTGCATCGCCACGCACGTAGGCGAGCACGCTGCTTAGGGCTGGGACACGCTGCAGGATTTTCTCCATGACGTCAATGAAGCGCGGAGTGATCTCGCTTGGCTTGACCGCGACGGCACAGCCAGCCAGCAACGCCGGGATGGTGTCGAGCAGGGACAGCGAGAGCGGAAAGTTCCAGGGAGTGATGTTGACGACGAGTGAATACGGCGTGAAAACCTGCTCCGCGGAAACGACACCAACATGGGTGACCGGTCCCTGCTCCGCAGCCAACCAGCGCCGAGCGTTGACGATCTCCCGGTCGATCTTAGGCACGAGAGCCGCCTCCGCAAGGCTCAAGCCGTAGCGCCCTGTATCACGACTCAAGGCTCCGACAAGTTCGTCGCGCAGATGCTCGGCGGCGGCGGCGAACTCGCGCAGGACCGCTGCGCGATACTCAAGTCCTGCCGCCTGCCATGCGGGCTGTGAGGCACGAAGTCGCTCGCAGGTGGCCACGATCTCGGCTGGTGGCGTCGCAACGAGTTCGTAGTCGAAGAGTCCGTTGTAGGGGTTACGGGTGTTCAAGTTCTCGGGCAGAGCCTTATTGGGGAGTCGGCATCTTCACCCGCTCTCGTCAGGCTGCGTGGGTGCCGCTACCCTCGTCTCACCTAGCGAAGCAGAACCCGGCACCCTAGACTCAAGCCAGACGGAGGTAACGCGTTGACAACTTCGGTCAAGACTGTGCGGGCAGCGACTCGTTTGTTGCATGTTCTGGCAGCACTCAACAGGAGCCACCCCGCGGGGTCCGCGCAGATCGCACGGGCGCTCGGCCTCTCGCGGGCGACCACTTACCGCTTTCTCGAGTCGCTGCGCGTGACGGGCTATGCGGTCAAGAACGAGGCCACTGGGCACTACTCGCCGTCACATCTGGTGCGCGATCTGAGTTGTGGCTTCGAGGACGAGGACTGGATCGCAGAGGTCGCGCGTCCTTTGCTGCGCGAACTCGGTTCAGAGCTGGTTTGGCCAATCGCCATCGCGACGCTGTCGGGCCCCGGCATGCTGCTGCGCGAGAGCACGGATGCGGTGAGCCCACTCGCGCTGCATCGCTTTGCCGCGGGCCGCCGCATTGGGCTGTTGGACACTGCCTCGGGCCGCGCCTATCTCGCATGTTGCGGCACTACGCAGCGTGAAGCCCTGCTGGACGTGCTGGCAACGATGCCGGACGCGGGCACGACAGGCGCTTTCGATCGGCAGTCCATTCGCCGCGAACTCGCGGCGATCCGGCAGCGCGGCCACGCCGTCTACCGGCGACCGCAGCGCCTCTCACCGCAATGCGCGATTGCGGTGCCAGTCATGGCGAACGGCCGCGTGCTCGCCAGTCTGAGCATTCGCTACTCCGACGCTGCGGTGCGGCCTGCCCTGGCATTGCAGCGCTTCCTCAGCAGGCTGCGCGGAGCCGCCACTCAAATTGGACGCGGCTTCGAAAAGGCTGCTGCATCGGGGGCAGGCCGGCCGGGCCAGCGTCTCGGCAAGTGAAACCGAAGTGCTTGCCCGAAAATTCTACGCAGCCGCGGATGATATCGTGCTGCGTTGACCTGCAGGAGTTCGCAATGTACATGGTGACCCGGTGGTTCGCGCCCGATGTGGAAAACCGGGTAGAGCCTGTCAAGAAGGCGCATCAGGCACATATCAGCCAGTTCTCGAACACGGTCGGTTCGGCACGCCTGATCGATGAGCAGACTGGCACGGCGATCGGCGTGCTCGCCTACAATGACTTTGAGACCCGCGAAGAGGTCGATCACTACGTCCACGACGACCCCTACACGATCGCAGGCGCCTACAGCCGGATCGAGATCCAGAAAGTCGAGATCTACGTCTGGGACGGCTACTACGCACGTACGTCCAAGTGGTACCTCGATCGCCATCCGGAACAATCAGATCGATTCACGCCAAAGCAGCCCTACGTCCGGCGTTCATGACGCAATCAGGCTTCTGGGAATCCGTTGCAGGCTGCTGGGCTGGCGAAGGGTCCTACTTCGACGGCGAAATGCGGCCAATCTGCGCAGCGTATGGCGTGGTCATGCAGATCACGATCGGAATGGAGCGCACCGTGAGCTGGCGGGAATGGAAGCAATACCCGCCCGGCCAGCTCGCGAAGTCCGCAGCAAGCGGCGCGCTGGCTGAGGGTTCAGGGTACGAGAAGGCTTCGATACAGCAGGGACAGCTGACGGACGATGACACGCTCGATCTCGGCGCGATGGGGGAGTTTCGAGGCCTCAACGGTCACTCTGCCGTTCGCGATTTGCTCGATCCACAGTCCGGCGTGCCACGCTATCGGACTTGGCATACGCTGACGAGCCAGGACGTGCTGGCAACCTCGCAGTACGGCGTTCACTTCACGGCTTTCGACGCTGATTATCTGAATCGCCCCATTGTCGATCAGTCCACGGGCGAGACCCGCCCGAATCCAAAGCTCGGACAAATCAAGGGAATCTCGCTGTTTAGATATCAACGGATCGCAGTGCAGACCATGGAAGCCTCGCGCGCCGTACGACGCGCGAGGTTCCAAGTACTGCAGCCAGCCGATTGACTCAGAACTGGTAGCGCACCCTTAGGCCGAGCGAGCGCTTTTCAGGCGGCTGGACGATCAGGCCCTGCTGAAAGCCGATCGGCGCGCCCGCAGACGGCGGCAGCGGCGTTAACAGCGCTCCCCCCGGCTCCTTGAACGACACGCTGCGGAACGCATAATCCCAGCTGTCGTCGTCGAACAGGTTCTTGGCAAACAGCTCGACCAGCAGCCCGTCGCGCTCGACGCCGAGGCGCAGATTCACGCGCGTGTAGGCGTCTGTTTCGACGATGTTGGCTTCGCTATCCCAGGCCTTGCCGGTGTACGTCAGGTCTCCCCGCAGGTACCAGCCCCAGTCTGCGCCCGCCGTACCACGATAGGTCGAGGACAGTGAAGCACTGCTCTGCGGCACGCGCGGCAGCTTGTTGCCATCCCAGCGAATCGTTCCGCCAGTAAGCTGCGAAACGAACGGCTGGTAGAAGGAGGTATAGCTCGTATCCATTAAGTCGAGGCGCAGATTCACGTCCCAGGCATCGGTCAGCAGCGCCGTACCCTCAACTTCGATACCCCGCAGCTGCGAATCACCAGGAATCAGCACGCCCGTCAGGATCAATGGCGCCGGATTGGTCGGCGAAGTCTGTACGACCAGAGCCGATCCGGAAAGCATCTTGGTCCAGTCCATGTCGTAGACGGCGACCGAATACTCGAGTCGGTCGTTGAACAGACGCTGCTTGACACCAAGCTCGAGACTCTCCAGTTCCTGTGACGGCGCGAGTTCAGCGACACCGGGAAACTGCGCCTGGATCTGCTGCCGCTGAAAGTCTGTGGCGTTGATGAACTGCGCATTGAACTGGCCCGGGAGCACACCCTTGCTCCAGCTCAGGTAGACGTTCGTTGATGCCGTGGGCTGATACTTCACGATAAAGCGAGGCATCGTGTCAGTGAACTCGGCTTTGCTCGGTTGGGGCCGACCCGCATCCACGGGCACGCCGAGCGTCGCCTCGTCCTTCTGCCAGCGGATTTCGGCTGTGGCGGTCAGCGTATCCGTGATGTCGAAATCGACTGATCCGAAAAGCGCCTGCACGGTCGCTTCCTCGCCGTCCCGATTTGCAGGTATATTCCGCGACGGCACGGTCGCGAAGAACGGCGCGGCCATCGGTGCGACCGTCGGTACCTGCCAGATCACCGAGCCATTGAAATTCGCGCGGAACTCGCCGTCATAGTAGTTGGCACCGACCAGCCAGCGCAGTCGCTGGTCCTGCGCGGAGGCCAGGCGTAGTTCGATGGCGCGGTCCTCGAACAGCGCTGGAGTCGCTGTATAGACATTCTCGATATCACCGCGATCGGGATCGGCAATGGCATTCGAGTCATTGCGGTTCGAGCCCAGGTTCAATGCAGCCGTCAATCCATTCGCAAACTCGTATTCCACCTGCGCCGATATCCGCAGCAGTTCACGCTTGAGCCCGAACTGGTCGAGTGCCGGGGCATCGGCAAGAATCGGTCATTGAGCGAATTGCCGACGAACGCGTCGCGCAGCAGATTCGGCACGCCGAGGCCTGCCAGCCGCGGCGACACGAGACTGGTGTTGCTCGAGACGATCCCCTCGCCCAGC
>Ga0163151_10005131_pt1 | contig 16976 bp, 19 predicted proteins | sample OliLakLV19MP5IB2_FD_145596 | JGI IMG/M metagenome (GOLD analysis project Ga0163151, IMG submission 145596) | Freshwater microbial mat bacterial communities from Lake Vanda, McMurdo Dry Valleys, Antarctica - Oligotrophic Lake LV.19.MP5.IB-2 | ecosystem: Environmental > Aquatic > Freshwater >...
GGTCTCCACCGAGAAACAAGATTACATCATTGACGATGTTGTACATAAATCAGCTGTTGCAGATACCGATCTGGAATCAACGCAGGAGCCAGCCGCCAAACCTAAGCGTGCGCCGAAGAAGAAAGCGGATGCCTGATGACGGTTTGATTGGTATTAATAAACGAGCCGCTTCCCATGTTGAGGGAGGCGGCTCGTTGTGTTTCTGGCAGTGACAAAATCAAGGGGTTCAATCCCCTTCTTCCAATTCAAAAACATCCTCCATCTTTTTGCCAAACACGCGGGCAATTTTAATGGCCAATACGGCCGATGGGGAGTATTTGCCCAATTCAATAGCATTGATGGTTTGGCGCGTCACTTGCACCCGTTCAGCCAGTTCGGCCTGCGAGATATTGAGGATCGCGCGTTCGACCCGAATTGTATTTTTCATGGATTATTGCTTTGAAAATGAAGGTTTTATTCTTAAAACGTAATAAAATCTGCCGACAAAAACCAGCAAAGGGGTGAACATATTGAGCTCCATCACCGCCACAAATATGAATCCATGCATAAATATGGTAAACGCTATCAGCAGGAGCGTATTGATCAAAATAGCCCACTGCAGAGACTCAAGGCGTACGCGCTGAATCCATTCATCTTCAATTTTTTCTTTGGAAAAAGCAAGCAGTAGGAGGCCAAGCAATAAGGAAATGCAAATCACTTCGTCCAACAAAGAAAGTGTGGTCGGCTTGACTGTGGAATTCCAAAATCCATCGTCGACCCAAAGAAAGCCTTCCAGCCAACGTGGCACTGTTACTTGAAAGTAATCATCCGGGCTGTCCAGGTACATCAAATAAATCCCGGCGAAAAATGCTGGAACGGCAAGAATCCAGCCAAGGGTTTTCCAACGGTGGGAAATCAATAAGTTGTTTTTCATGTTACTTTTTACGTTTTGTGACAATAATGTTTTTCAAAAAGTAAATCAAAAACAACAATTAGTAAAATATATTTTACACATTGATAAAAATATTTTACTTTTTTTAAGCACCCTTACAATTGCCAGCTCAGCCCATTCCGCCAGGCATACGTTTCAGAAGGCGCTCCAGGTGGCAGGTTTTTATCTATCCCGTATTCAAAATCTACGGTAAAGGCCAGTTTTTTGGTCAAATCTATCTTCATAAACCACTCGGTACTTAAGCGGTAATTACGGATGAAGCCCATTACGGGTTGCCAGTAAGTTGTCTGGATAAGCACCATCTTTTTGTTGGGCCGGAACGTAGTAGAGATATAATTGCTGGAACGGTGCCGGCTGGAGCGCCCAAACGGCTCCGTAAAACGATTTTGCTCCCAGAGCCACGCCGCGCCGAGATAGATGCGCTGTCGGCCATTTTTTGATTTCAGCAATCGCCAGCGCACGCCCTTGCCGAACAAATCGCGCTGTTCGAGCAATTGTATCGGGCTGGTCTGCACTTGTGTAAATGCCTCCCAGGTCCAGGTCTCACTCAGTTTGTAATTGTAGCGCAGGTGTGCAAATGCCTGCCGGGCAAAATCTTGATTGCCTGCTCGGAGCAGATTCACATTGAGTAGCAAAAGCGTCAGGTGTGGGTCGGCTTTGTATTGCACTTTGACTTGTGCCTGCACTTGCAGGCTCTGCTGCTGCACTTTTGCCAACGACACACCGCCGCGTAGATGGCCATACCAGTGGGTGCTGTCGTTGGTGCCAGTGATGCGCTGCTCTTCGATATTGACGACTTGGGAGCGGAGCGTGTTGGAGGTACTTAAGAGAAAAAATAAGGGGAGGTAGCGTAGCCGTTTCATGGGGGTGCAAGGTACAGCAAGCAAATTCTTTGGGTTATTTCCGTACAACCACAGGCAAATGCCACCGCCCATTCCTCCATTCCTTCTGCTCCCCCTTTGTCAAAAAAGTCCAGGCCACAATCCTGCTGCTCTTATTTCCCTGGCCCATGGGAATCGTTTTCACATCTTCGACTTTCGCTTTTCTGAGTTCTTCATAAATCCCTTGCAGGTGCGACTTTTTGGCAACCAGGGCGGAAAACCAAAAGACCGAAGTCATGAATTGGCGACTTTGGCGAACCATCGCCCTGACGAACTTTTCCTCGCCACCATCGCACCAAAGTTCTACGCCCTGACCGCCAAAATTCTGAATGGGCGTTGTGACTTTTTCTTGCGTCAAGTTGCTCAATTTGCGCAGTGTTTCGGCTTGAGAATCTTCCAAAGAAGCATGAAAAGGCGGATTGCAAACCACCAGATCAATGATTTCCTCCTTATTAATCACCCCGTAAAAAATATCGGCAGGATTGGTTTGCAATCGGCATTCGATTGCTCCTTTCAAACTGGGGTTGGAGGCAATGATTTTGTTGGCAGATTCAATTGCGACCGGGTCAATATCGGATCCAATAAAGTGCCAACCATATTCGTGATGGCCAATGATCGGATAAATGCAGTTGGCACCTACACCGATGTCCAGACAACTTACTTTATCGCCCGTGGGGACTTTTCCATAGTTGAATCGCCCCAGTAATTCTGCCACATAGTGTATATAATCGGCCCGACCGGGTATCGGCGGACACAAATAACCCGGCGGAATATCCCAGTATTGGAGATCGTAATACTGCTTCAACAAAGCGGTATTCAACATTTTGACCGCTTCCGGATTTGCAAAATCAATGGATTCGTCGTTGTAAATATTCAACTGCACAAAGGGCGCAAGTTCCGGGCAGCGTGCAATCAGCAACTTGAAATCGTAGCGCTCGCGATGCCGGTTTTGCGGATGGAGCCGGGTTTTTTCTTTGGGGGGATCTTTTTTGATTGGGAGCATAGAAGTTTTGCCTGAGCAGCTACGGAGTGGGGAAGGGAGCAAAGGTAGGTTGGACGTTTCCTTCTTTAACTTCTTAATTTTCGACCTTGTGCGCGGTAATGACGAGCGAGCGGTCAAATTTAACTAATTTTTCTCGTTCTTTCGTGCTGTTTTGGACGCTTGGCTCCCGGCTTTGCTTGCCTTTGCGTCTAAACTCATCCATGAACTTGTAAAACCTCCTTTTCTTTCATGAAAATACTGACTACACTGTCCCTTTTCCTGTGCTTCCTCTGCACACAATTGGTCGCACAAACCGGTTCCACAGCGCCCTCGCTGATAGAACACGCCTCCCCAGACCACGGCATTTCCAGGGAAATAGCGACCCTTGCACAACAAGTGGCCTCCGATCCGGGCTATGCGGAAACGGAATGGTGGATGCAACAATACCTGGAAGCAGCCCAACAAAAGAAGGCGGAGTTCGGAAACGCCCTTCCGGATACCAGCTGCATTTTGACGATCCCGATCGTGTTTCATGTCTTTCACCCTAATGGAAGCGCTGGGGTGCCTTTTAGTCAGATTGACTATGCCATGCAGGACCTGAACAGAACCTTTGCCGGGGCGGATGCAGATTACCTTACGGTGAATGCTGCCTTTGATGGCGTAAAATCCTATACCAGAATCCGCTTCGCCCTGGCCAAAATAGATCCTAAAGGCAATCCAACCAATGGAATCGTTTATTATCAGGACAGACAATCCGGATTTGGAAACGGATGGGGGTACGACCCTCAAATTGCCTCCTGTGCATGGGACAATTACAAATACTTCAATGTCTATATCATGCACGATCTGTATGCCAACAATGTGACCAACAATTCCGGCATAGCCTGGTATCCCAGCACCTTCATGAGCGATTATAAGATTGCCAGAGTAGTATACAATTACGTGTATTTTGGATATGGCGGCTCCTCCTACAACAACCTCGATTTCAATCAGACTTTTACCCATGAATGCGGGCATTACCTGCACCTGATCCACACCTTTGAAGGGGGCAATTGTGCCAGTGCAGGAGATCAATGTGCTGACACACCTCCAACAGACGTCGCAGGAGCCGGTTGCAATGCAGTGCGCTGTGGTGGACTGATCAACGGGGAAAACTATATGGATTACAATACGTCGTGTTATAAAAACTTCACGATGGACCAAAATACCCGGATGGAAGCTGCCCTGACAAGCCCTTCGAGACAACCTCTTTGGCAATATGACAACCTGGTTGCTACCGGATTGCTCGATCCGAAATCGGAGCATAGCTGTGTCATGGCCCAAGCTTTTTTTGCGTACTCCAAGACAAAACTCGTGGAAGACATCGCCAATGACGGCAGCATAGAAATGCCTCCCGTAATTATTTATGCCTGTGGGGGCGCCGAGTTTGCACTCCAGGGTGCTCCCCTGCAAGAAGGCTTACATTACACGATAAGCAACATACCTGCCGGATTATCCACATCCATCGTAAGCGCGGCAGATGGGAAAAGTGCCACCCTGACTTTGGTCGGTATAGCGCTCCAGCATGACGCGGCCAATTCCATAAGCAACATCATACTCACGTTTAGCAATGAAGCAGTAGTGGGTTCCAATGCTGCAAACATTTTGAATTATACCAGCACCTTTAACCTTACTTTTTTGAGGCCCTGGCGTACCATTTGCTCCACTGAAACCCTTACGACCACCGAAAATTCAAGCTGGAACCAATTTGAGACGACTGGACCCATCCCGAGATATTATGGATTGTGGTACAACGCTGGAAGCTATTATCTTGAAAACTACGGGCGGGGAATTATAACCACCAGTGTAAACAGCGATAACATTCAATTTTTATCGGCGGGTGCTGCAATCGGAGCCACGAGTCCTTGGCGGATGGGTGGCAATCAAGGGGTATTGTTTGCGCCCAATTACCCCGATTTAAACAACCAAACCGGGTATGTGGGCTTCAGAATGCAGGCCGGAAAGGATTTTTTTTACGGATGGATGCTTATTTCAGTCTCCAGTACCAACGGTATTACCCTGTTGGAATACCAATACAATGAAAAGCCCAACGAGCCGATTTTGGCAGGTGCTTTGCCCCTGTTGACGGTCAATAATACAGTGGTCTGCGCAGGTGAATCTGCTACCCTGATGGTCGCCGGAGCCCCAAACTTCGTTTGGAGCAATGGCGCCACCACCAGTACTATTACCGTCAATCCTTCTGTTTCAACAACGTATACCGTCACAGGAACAAATCCTGGCTGCCCGGATGCTCAGGCAATGGCTGAAGTAACTGTAAACCCTTTACCCCTTGTATCGGTCAACAGCCCAGGCATCTGTGAAGGCCAAACCGCCACCCTGATTGCCAGTGGCGCAGAAACGTACCTCTGGAGTACCGGCGCCACTGGAGACAGCATTGGCGTAAGTCCTGTTGTATCAGCGACTTATACGGTCACGGGTGTTCTGAATGGATGTTCTTCCGACCCAATAAGCGCAGTGGTGACAGTCCAGCCTTTACCCATCCTAACACTCAACAACCCGAACATTTGTGAAGGCCAAACCGCCACCCTGATTGCCAGTGGCGCAGAAACGTACCTCTGGAGTACCGGCGCCACTGGAGTCAGTATTGGCGTAAGTCCTGTTGTATCAGCGACTTATACGGTCACGGGTGTTCTGAATGGATGCGCTTCTGATCCAGTAAGCGCAGTGGTGACAGTCCAGGCTTTACCCATCATAACACTCAACAACCCAATCATTTGCGAAGGCCAAACCGCCACCCTGATTGCCAGTGGCGCAGAAATTTACCTGTGGAGCACTGGCGCCACTGGAGTCAGTATTGGCGTAAGTCCTGTTGTATCAGCGACTTATACGGTCACGGGTGTTATGAATGGATGCGCTTCTGATCCAGTAAGCGCTGAAGTGCTGGTGGATGCCCTTCCAAGCGATAGTATACTCGTCTCTGGAAATACCCTGACCGCCTTTGAGCCCAATGGCAGCTATCAGTGGCTGAATTGCATCAACAACAATTGGATGCCCAATGCAACTGATCAGGCGTTCACTCCAAGCCTCGACGGGAACTATGCGGTAATAATAACAAACGGAGCCTGCGTGGACACCAGCACCTGTATCTCCGTCCTTGTATCTGGAATTCCACGGCTTTTTGAAGAAAGCGATGTATGCATAAGTCCCAATCCAACTTCAGGGATATTCAGGGTAGAATTGAACCATTCTATAGAAAACCTGAGTCTCCGCATTTACAATGCAAGGGGGCAATGTATTCACTCCGAAGCCTATTCAAGCACGCGTCTGGTGGTCATTGACCTGTCAGAATATTCGGCTGGCTGTTACATTGTCCAGATTATGGCAGAAGGTAAATTTTATAACACCTCCGTGTTTAAGCAGTAAAGAGTAGCGTAAGCCAGAAAGGTGATATTTTTGATGCGCTTGTTTGCATGTTCATCAATTCCGCTCACAATAACAGTTTGAACGCCCTTTTATGAAAATCCAACCATCCACACTCCAGTTTCTGAAAGACCTATCGGCCAATAATAACCGGGAGTGGTTTCAGGCCAACAAAGCCCTTTACGAGGCAGCTTTGGCCAACATGAAAGAATTTGCCCAAGCAGTCGAAAATGCGCTGGGCGAAACCGATCTCCTGGAAACGGCTGCCCTGTTCCGTATTTACCGCGACGTGCGTTTTTCCAAGGACAAGTCTCCCTATAAAAACAACTTCGGCCTGGGCCTTAGCCGGGCCACCAAACGCCTCCGTGGCGGATACTATCTTCAGGTAGAACCGGGTGCTTCGTTTGTCGGTGGGGGCTTTTGGCAACCCAACGCAGAAGATTTGAAACGCATCCGCGCGGAATTTGCGATGGACGACGAGCCTATCCGGGAAATCATGGCGGATGCCCGCTTCCGGCAATATTTTGGTACGCTCCAGGGCGAAGAATTAAAAACAGCCCCCATTGGCTTTGACAAAAACCATCCGGCGATTGATCTGCTCCGCAAAAAAGGGTTTGTCGTAAGACGGAATTTTACCGACGAGCAAGTAACCAGCGATCAATTCCTGCAGGAAGTAAGACAAACCTTTCAGGCTATGCGCCCTTATTTCGACTACATGAGTATGGTGCTGACTACCAATTTGAATGGAGAGAGTATGTTGGAGGATTAACGGTACTCGTGGGCAAGGCATGGCTAAATACTGGGGTATTTGGGTGGAATAAAGTTACTTTCCGATACAAAAAGTAATGTGTATTGAAAATCAATTAGTTATGAAAATTGGGTACAAATGGGGTACATATTTTGCAAAAAGGATATTTTTGGGGGTAAAATCACTTGGCTTTGCAAGCCTTTACGGACTGAACGAAATGGCACATTTGTTCCAACATTAAACGTTTGTTTCAAAATTGCACACTTGTGTCAAAATTGCACATTTTGTCCTATCTTTGCACAGCCTACTCCGCATGAACTCCGACTCCACGTCGTTGAAGGGTATCCTTCTTAGTGCAGCAGTGGGCTTTTTTTATTTATACTTTATTGGCAGGTGTCAACGGTTTTTTGGGAGAATAGTAGTTGTCTGAATTTTGGTAGCGCGTACTATCTCTAAAATCCGATCCTAGCCCTTTCTGACCAATCCCTTGGCAACACATCGTCCATGTGCAGTGCCTGTATTTCATCGTATCGCGCCTGATTTTCTTCTCCCAGCCAGCGGAGCACATCGTTGATGTCGGCGAGTTCCTTCCCGGTCCGGGCTTCCATATCAGCTATTTTTTGAGCGAGTTCAACATAAGTGAACGAGTAGTGCCGCAACTCAATAAAGGCGCGGATTATGGCGATATTGGTTTGAACGGCAAGATCACTGTTCAAGACACTTGACAACATCGCGACACCGTGTTCGGTAAAGGCGAAAGGGAGGTACTTTGAGTATTTTCCTTTGCCGGGATGTTCTAAGGTCACAATTTGTGACCTTAGAACATTGTATTCATCCCGTGTTAATTCAAACATGAAATCTTTTGGAAAGCGCTCCATATTTCGTCGAACAGCCTGCTTAAATGCTTTTGTCGGCACGTCATAAAGTTCGGCCAAATCGAAGTCGAGGATGACCTTGTGACCTCGTAGGTCATGTATCTTATGGTGTATGATTTGGAACTCCATGCTACAATTGGTACTATGATACGATTTAGCAGAAAAAAGAGCGTAAATATAAAATAAAATGTTTTAAAACAAAAATGCTTTTTGTTTTATATTTGCTACTTTCCAATACAAAACTTCCCAAAAATATTCCCCAACAAATCCTCCACGCCAATTTCTCCGGTAATTTCACCGAGATAAGCCAGTGAGCGCCGAATATCCTGCGCAATAAAATCCCCCGTAATATTTGAATCCAGTCCGGTTAGCACATCGGCCAATGCTTCATCGGCGCGGCGCAGCGCATCGTGGTGGCGGGCATTGGTGACGATGATGCTTTCGGTATTGACACCTTCTCCTGCGGCGGCTTCAAACAGTTTTTCTTTCAGGTATTCAATGTTCATTGCGTTTTTCGCAGATACCGGAATTAATGATGAATGATGAATGATGAATGATGAATTTGGCAGATTTGACAACTTTTTAAAAGTTGTCAAATCTTCATCTCCAAGCAAATAAGGATGCACCCCCGGCAGCGTCGGATCCAACAACCACGCGGTCTGGAACAGCGGGTTGCGGTCCATTTTGTTGCACACGACGATGTACCCCGGAACTCCGTTCCGGGAATTAGTGCTCCTCGGAACTCCGTTACTTGAATTTGTGCCTCCCGGAACGGAGTTCCGGGAGGCAAGGGCGGCTAAATCTGCGTGAACCTCCGCCAGCGTCATGCCTCCCGCTACATCCCACACATACACCAAAATGGCTGCTTGCTCTATTTTTTCCATCGTGCGGGCTACCCCAATGGCCTCGATGGTGTCCTGTGCCTCGCGGATGCCCGCCGTATCAATGAGCCGGAACTGGATGCCCCGGATGTTCAGCACTTCCTCGATGGTGTCGCGGGTAGTGCCGGGGATGTCTGATACAATGGCACGCTCTTCGTTGAGCAGGGCATTCAGCAGGGTACTTTTTCCGGCATTGGGCCGGCCCGCGATGACGGTGGTCACGCCCATTTTCATGGCATTGCCAAGCGCGAACGATTGAATGAGGGGGCAAAGGTGTTCGCGGATTTGATTTACGAGGCTTTTAAGGTCGTTGCGGTCGGCAAATTCCACGTCCTCTTCACCAAAATCAAGTTCGAGTTCCACCAGACTGGCAAAGTGGATAAGTTCCTCGCGAAGTTTCTGGATCTCGTGTTTGAAGCCGCCTCGCAATTGGCGAATGGCTACATCGTGAGAGGCAGCACTTTCCGAAGCAATGAGGTCTGCTACGGCTTCCGCTTGTGTGAGGTCCATTTTCCCGTTGAGAAAAGCACGGAGTGTGAACTCGCCTGGGTCGGCCATGCGCGCACCGTGTTTCAGACACAACTGGATGATTTCCTGCAAAATATACGGCGAACCATGGCACGAAATTTCGGTGGTGTGCTCGCCCGTGTACGAATTCGGGCCTTTGAAAATCGTGACCAATACCTCGTCGAGGATGCCCCCATCATCTGCCATAATTTTGCCAAAATGCGCTGTGTGACTGGGCTGATTTTCCAGTCTTTTACCCTTGAAAATCTTATCCGTTATAATGATGGCCCTAGGCCCGGAAAACCGGATAATACCAATAGCGCCCACTCCCGGCGGGGTAGCAAGGGCAACGATGGTGGAAGATAGATCGGGGATTTGCATACTGGTTGTGTAGTTATCGTGATATTTTTCCGCCCAAAATTCGTGTTATTTTATGGAATCAGATCCGATACCTACTGACAATCGGCCTGAATGGCTTCGTTCACTGGCTGAAAAGAGCTGGAATTTAGAATTGGTGATCTCAGGCGCAGCCATCTTCATGGCTACTTACCTGCCCAATGCAGTAGACTCGATGCTGCGCTACTATCTCGAAAATCTGGTGATGGACGAAAATTTTTCCAAAATCGTCCTGCCGCTGATGGTGTACAGCTTTATAAAAGTGGTAGCCTGGCTATTGATACTCACCTTTGTGGTGCATTTTGTGATGCGGGCTTTTTGGGCAGGGGTTGTAGGGCTGCATGCGGTGTATACCCAAGGTATCCGGTACGAACATTTGCCCTGGCAAACGGAGTTTACAAAAGAACAAATGCGGCTGCGTTTTGGGACGCTTTCCGACTACATTATGCGGCTCGACCGGCTCTGCAATCAGGTGTTTTCCACGGCATTCCTGATCGCATTGATGAGCTTCGGAATTTGCATGGCCTATATTTTCATCTTTTTGGCAATCAATGTATTGCCAGTGTTCCTGGGCCAAACTGCGGGGCGAAGAGGCAGCATGATACTATTGAGCGCGCTTATGTTGCTGGTCTTCCTGCCATTATTGACGCAATGGGCCATGCGCGTTCCCCGATTGGCCGCGTTGCCATGGATGCAAAGACTTACGATCTGGTCTGTACGAAATGCTGCCTACGTGGTGATGCCCCTTGTGTATACACCAAGTGAATTACATAAACATGACATTCACCTCCCATATTCCCAAAAAACGACTCGTAAGGGCGATTTTGATAGGGGGCATCATTGTTATAGGTGGTGTATTCATTAATTTGACTTCTACCTTATTTCATCTGTCGGGTAGAACTGCATTTACGACACGAGATTTTTATGCCAAAGGCCGTGGTCTCCACACACTGACAGGAGGTGTTTATGACAATATGCGTTCGCCGGAAGAACGTTTGCCACCAATAAGCATCCCATCGGAAACGGTAGAAGGCCCTTTCTTGAGGTTGTTTATAGATTATCCGAAATTATTGGATGCTGCCCTATCGAAGCGGTGCATTACGCCCGTTTTGCCAGATTCGTTGCCAAAACACATTCGGCGCGACCGGCTCGACAGCGTACATATCGCTTGCATTACTGATTTTTTTCGGCTTACGGTCAATGATTCGCTCATCGTACAGCCCGGCTGGATGTTCCATGAGCATCCCGTGGTTGGCTCGCCCGGAGTAGTGGCGTATCTGCCTTCGACAAATTTTAAGATGGGAAAAAACGTGTTGACAGTGCTGGTGCCTTCTTCCAAAAATCCCGACTCACTTCGAGTGTACGGACAGCTTCACTTTTGGTATGCGCCCAAATAACCAAATTCCCAAATAACCAATCTCACTTCAAGTTCTCAATATATTTCTTCAATCCTTCTGCGATTTCGGTGGCATATTGGCTCTCTTTTCCACCCCCCACGATGGGTTGCTTGTCAGTGGGCCGCAACGTGTGCAATTGGGCCAGTGGCCCATCGAGGCCCACTGTTTTGAGCAAAATCGGCATCACCAGAAAGCCTTTGCGCGGGTTGTTTTTCTGCGCGATTTCAGCCAAAAGCGGCATTGCCGGATTGTTGGCCTCGTCATAAAAATCAGCGCTTAGGAGCGGCAGCACTACTTGACATTCGTCCATGGTTTTGCGAAGCCAAGCCTGGATATCACCTTGGCCTACTGCATCTGCGGTGCTCACAAATTGGGCGGGCAGACCGCGCAAATGCTTGAGCAGCAATTCATATCCATCCTTGTCAGCGGCCTCGTTGTAAAGCACCAATACTTTGGCTTTGGAAGCCTGAGCGCTGCTGGCGGCAGTGGGACTGTCTAGTTTTTGGTACTCACTGACAAGGTTTGTCACAAAATTTTCGAGGCTGTCTTTTGGGAACTGCATCCCAAACTCGCCCTGAAAAAAAACCCTCGTGTCAGCCTCTGTGGGAAGCTCGTCTTTGGTGCTGAAGGAATAGGGCTGCACGTTGTCGCGCACGTTTTTATAGAGCGTATCGAGCAAAAGGCGCAGTGCCCAGTCTTCGAAATCAAAACCGAGGAAAAGGTGGTGACGGAAGTCTTTGAACGCATTGGTGAGCGCGTCTGGGATGCGCTCGTTCTGCTGTTCGCCCACTATTTTTTTGATGTAACTGAGTTGCTGCTTATAGGTCAGCACCAGGGATTCGGGCTTTTGGTACGCGCCGAGGAGGTTGTAAATAACCACACGAGAATCCTTTTCAAAATCAAAATTGAACCCGGTAGAGGGTTTGTACCAATTGTAATAATCGGTGTGGTAGGCCTGGGCAATCTGGTCGTAAAGCTTCGTTACAAAGTTGTCAGGAGTGGTGTTGATGACGATGCGGAATTTCAAATCGGTCAATTGTTCTACTGCGGGGTGGAGTTCAAACTTGTCCGCCATGTCCGTGTAGAATTTGGCGACTTCTTCCTGCAACACATTGTCAGTGGAGCGGTTTTGGATGCGCAGAAGGCTGGCCACATAGGGCAGCTTGCAATCTTCGTCGGCGCCAAATTCCAGGTCGTATTTGTCGGCCAAATGCCGGGCGCAGAGGTCAGTGATCGGTTGCCATTTTCCATCCTTGTCTTTGGCGGCTAAAGCGGCGGGTCCGAGGAAAAGCACACAGCTTCCCTCTTTGACCTTCCGGGCAATGTTTTGGTAAAGTTCGGCGGGCGAGGATGATGGAGTAGGCATGTCAATGCTGAGTATCCGACAAAGGTAGAAAAACTGGATTGGGATATAGGTTTTTAAGGCTGTATCAATGGATATTCCGACTACAAGCCTGCGCTTATCTAAGAAGTTGTTTAATTTAGTGGGAAAATTATCCGTTCATGGAAGCAACTATAAAAATACATACGACAGAACTAAGCCAAGAGATTATTGAAAAAATCCGGCAGTTCATCAGTATAAACGGCGAGAGCGAGGTTGTTATCAATATCCGCCCCAAAAAGAAAAAGTCATTTCCGAAAGAAACAAAAGAAGCCTATTATGCTAGGATTGATCAAGCTTTGGACAGTCTTGACCAAAAGCGAAATGGGGTGACTTTTTCAATAAAAGAATTTGAAGTTTATTCCGACTCGAAGGTATGAGACACATCAAACTGATGTAAATCTAAAACAAAGATTGGCCGTAAAACTTTCAATGTTTTTTACATTCGCGCATCCATTCGGCTTGGATAAACCAAAATCCGAAGACCATGCTCGACAACATCATTGAAGATATTCGCAATCAACAGGCCGTTCTTCTGCTCGGTCACGACTTCTTGCCCGATGCGCACACGCGGTTACATGAACATTTGAAGCAAAATTTTGAAACACACCGCGACCTTCCCCTGCGCGATGGGCTTAAATACTTTTACGCTCGCGACGGGCTTTTTTTATTCAAAGACGCGCTTTCCAAAGCGGACGGACGCAGGTTCGCAGGGCAGTTTTACCGCAACTGATTTCCAAAACCAGCCGACGACGCACTGAAACAGATTGCGCGATTACCCTTCCGGCTCATGGTCTCGGCTAATCCTGACAAACTCTTGGCAGAGGCATTTACTAACTACCGCCTGCCACTGCAATTCGACTATTTTTCTGCCAATAACAAAGAAGAAAAATACAAAATACAAAAGCCGGACACTTATCGCCCCTTGCTATACAACCTCTGTGGCTCTGTGGAAGATGAAGAATCGCTCATCCTCGACTACGACGACCTTTTTCTGCAAATCCAAGCCATGCTTACGGGGGCCAAAATGCCTACCGAAGTGCAATCCGTGCTGCAAAAAGCCAGCACCTATATTTTCCTCGGCTTTCATTTCGAACGCTGGCAGACGCAGTTGTTCTTGCGCTACCTGAATATGCTCGACAAATTCACCAACAACAGCCGCAATTACGCCTCCAAACCGCCCGATTTCGCCCAAGACACAGAATTTTTCTTACAAAATCAGTTCAACGTCAATTTTATTGAGGCCGATTTCGGGATGCTCGCGGAGATATTCAGACAATACGCTGCGAAAAGCGATGAAGCCCCAATCGCTTACCCTCTGCGTTCATTGGTAGATACGCTTTCGGCCAGCGGCCAAGCGATGCTGCAATTGGTCGAGCGTGATGACTTGCCCGCCGCTTTTGCCATGCTTCATGTCTTTGCCCCCCGCATGGACAAAGATTGGAGTGATCTGTTGACGACAACAGAAGGGGAGTACAACCGCTTGCAACGCGAGCGCGAGGCACTGACGGTGCTGGAATATAATCCCAGAATGGCATTTATCTGTAACAACTTGATCGAACTCGCCAAAAAACTCCCTTGACATGAGCACTCCAAAGCGTTACCGTTATCCCGGTGTCAAGCCGTTTAGCGAAAACGAAAGCGACATCTTCTTTGGGCGCGAAGCCGACGTGGAGCAGCTCCACGACTTGGTACTGCTCGAAAAATTGGTCGTACTGTTTGGGAAATCAGGCTATGGCAAGAGTTCGTTAATCAATGCTGGGCTAATTCCGTTGCTTAACGACCCAAATCAACCAGAACAATTTCGTTACCTGCCCATTTCAGTGCGGCTCTACCCAAATGTCGAAAAAACCTCACCCACACCCGTCTATCCTTATACTGAAAGTGCTACACCCACACCTGTAGAGACAACTCGTTTGAAAATCCAACAAACCATCACACAGGCCGCCGATGAGGCTTTCCTGAAAATTCTTAACCCTGAGCCTTCGCTATAGGCTACAATGCAAACGCGTGCAAGCGCGTACAGGTGGGCGCGTCATATTGCTGTTTGATCAGTTTGAGGAGTTTTTTACTTATCCCACAGAACAGCAAGGCGAACTCCGACGACAATTGGCAGAAATGCTCTACACCGCCATCCCACAAAGCATCCGTAACCGAATGAGCGAACTGTCGCCCGCCGGGCGCAACCATCTCGTAGCTCCACTAGATGTAAAAGTTCTTTTTAGCATTCGCGCCGACCGCCTGAGCCTGCTCGATTCCATGAAGGTTGATTTGCCTGATATCCTCCATCGTCGGTATGAATTAGCGCCCGCTTTCGCCTGAGCAGGCTAAGACTGCAATGGTACGCCCTGCTTCACTTCATGATAAAGAATTTGTAACTGAACCTTTCGGTTACACCGATGTCGCCATTGAAAAAGTCGTGCAGCACCTGCTTGATCCGATTACTGGAGGAGTAGAAGCGTTTCTGTTGCAGGTAGTTTGTCTTTCTATTGAAAGTCGGATCGAAGGAGGATTGCTTAGAGGCCGCATTGCCGACCCATTTCCCAAGGTGGATGCCTCTGATTGGCCTCCGCTAGAGAACATCATGGATGATTACTACCATCAGCAAATTGCCAAGATAACCCCTGCTGAACTTAGACCTCAAGCTTACCGACTCATCGAAGACCGACTGATGTTTGTACACCCTGAAACAGGGGAAACGCGCCGCCTGAGTGTGGACAGTAGAACTCTACAAGCGCCGCAATTTCTGCTCGATAGCCTCGAAAATCAATTCCTGTTACGGCGTGAGGCCAATGCGCTTGGTGGATACAATTATGAGTTATGTCATGACCGTTTGCTAGAGCCTGCGCTGACGAGCCGGGCCAAATGGATGGAGCAAGAAGATCTCAAGGCAGCTGAGCAAGCAGCGGCGGAGCGGATTAGGCAAGTACAAGAGTTGCAACGGGTGGCTGATCTTGAACGGAATCGTAGGAGGAGAGCGAATGTGTTGGCCATAGTAGCAGTGGTGGGGCTAGTGGTAGCCGCTGTTGCGGGTATTTTGGCTATACAACAGCGGAATGAGGCAGTCCGTCAGCAAGAGGTCGCCGAAAAAGCAAAAATTGAAGCCGAAGCGCAGCGCAATGTCGCCAACGATGCCTTGCAAAAAATCATCAATGCGCGGAAGGAGAAAATTCAAAATCAAATCAAATTGGACGAAGAAGCCGGTTTTATTCAATCGGCAACAAATAATAAGGCAATCTTAGCCATAGTTGACAGCCTTCAAAAATCTGGAACCTCTCTCAATAAAATTTTGATTGAACTTGAAAAATAGTTTTTATTATGAAAAGGGATTTATTATTTTTATTCATGTTCCTTCCGCTCGTTGTAATTTCTCAGACCTGCGAAGAAAAAATTGCTATTGCAAAAAAGACAAAAGACGGAGGGGATTATCGGCTTGCTTTGAAGCAATTCAACGCGGCAGCAGCAGACTGTGGCAGTGCCAAATCCGCAGAAATCGAAAAGCAGATTTTGGAGATCTATGACAAGATTGAAGGATTGAGGAATGATGCTTTGAAAGCAAAGACCCGGGCGGAAACGGCTGAGAAAAACTCTTTGGCCGAAAAAGAAAAAGCCCTCGCCGCCGAAGCCGAAACGAAGCGTGCCTTTCAAAAAGCTGACAAACTTATTAATGCCTTTTACTTCTATTCAGATCGCTTCGCGCTGGCTTTCAAAAACAATCAATTTTACTTCATAGATAAAAACGGCGACCCCGTCAGCAAGTTGGGTCGGTATGACAAATCTGATCAATTCGATTACATAACAGGTTTTGCCAAAGTAATAACTCAAGGTGAGGATTTCCTTCTGGATACTCTTCGCAACAATTACCACCTCGTGTACGCGCTTGCTGACTTAAATCCGAATGCAACCGCGCTTGACTTGCGCGGCAAGCAACTGGAAAGTTTTCCCAATGAAATATTTCAGCACACCCAATTAAAGGTGTTGATTTTGAATAATGGATATTTCGAAAAGCAACGCCTCACATTACCTCGAGCTATCAAAGGTTTGGGCAACTTGCAGGTAATTCATTTAACGCATTGTCATTTGGACAGCCTGCCTGTAGAAATCGGTGTATTGAAAAATTTGCAATCACTTACAGTTCTCGGAAATCAACTAACGAGCATCCCAGCGGAATTAGTTAATCTTCTAAAACTGCAAGATCTTGACCTCGGTTCCAATCAACTAACGAGCATCCCGGTAGAATTCGGTAAGCTTCAAAAACTGCAATATCTTGACCTCGGTTCCAATCAACTAACGAGCATCCCAACAGAATTTGGTAAGCTTCAAAAACTAAAAGAGCTTCGCTTATACGAAAATCAGATCACAGAGGTTCCAGCAGAATTGGGCAAGCTGCAAAACCTGCAATTCCTTCACCTTAGCGGAAATAAACTAACTAAGATTCCGCCGGAATTGAGCAAGCTGCAAAACCTACAGTGGCTTAGGAACGGTGTCAAAATAACTTTCCAATTTCAGGCCAATTATTTTGGCGTTAGCCAACTATCTTTTGAGGCGAATAGTGGGGCTATTTAACGAAAAAGATA
>Ga0163151_10005133_pt1 | contig 16972 bp, 9 predicted proteins | sample OliLakLV19MP5IB2_FD_145596 | JGI IMG/M metagenome (GOLD analysis project Ga0163151, IMG submission 145596) | Freshwater microbial mat bacterial communities from Lake Vanda, McMurdo Dry Valleys, Antarctica - Oligotrophic Lake LV.19.MP5.IB-2 | ecosystem: Environmental > Aquatic > Freshwater > Lake...
ATCGGCAAAAGATCGGGAGCTTCCAGGCTTCCGATCTCTCGCTGGGCCTGACCGCGGCCCGGCGTGTGGGCGATGCTTTGATCGGCGGTCAGATCAAGCTCATCCGTCAGGAACTCGCGGGCGCCTCCGCCAGCGGTTTCGCGGTGGACCTTGGCCTTCAGGCTCCGGGCCCGATCGACCGACTGAGCATCGGCGCATCGGTACGCAACCTCGGACCACAGATGAAGTTCGTTGAAGAGAGCTTCAACCTCCCACTGACGTTGTCGCTGGGGACGGCCTACCGCGTTACGGGCCCGCTGTCGATTCTCGTCGACCTGCACTCGCGCCCTTACCAGGACCAGACGAACCTGTCCGCCGGCCTGGAGTTCGCCGCGGCGCGGTCCGTGACGCTTCGCGCGGGCTATCTCGCGCGGCTGGCCGAGGCCGTCCCCAACAGCCAAAGAGACGAAACGCAGCGCGGAACCACCGGCGGTCTTTACGGCGTGGCCGGCGGACTGGGCCTTCGCTTCGGCCAGTTCTCGATGGACTACGCCATCACGCCCTTCGGTGAGCTCGGCAACTCTCAGACGCTGACCCTCGCCAGTTGGTTCGGCGGCGAGCGCGTGGTCACCACCGGCCGCGAACTCGAGGGGCTGGCGCTCGAGGGGTCCGACACCGCCACGGGTACCGACCGCTCCATCCTGATCATCCCGATGGACCACGAGAACTGGTGGAACGACCTCCGCTGAAGTTGAACCGCGAGGCCGGGCTTGGTAAAGTGGCTGACATGCACGGAAAAACGACGATCCTCGAAGTCGCGATGGAAATCGCGCTGCCGTATGAGTTCCTGGAAAAAGTGGCCTCCAAGTTCGGACCCGACATGGCGCGCGAATGCGCAATGTCGACATCAGTGGGAGGCATCGGGCCGCTCCTCCGAGAGCGCATCGTGGCGCAGGCAGCGGCCGGCATCGACGTCGTCGGCGTGACGCTTCTCTATGATTCCGTGTGGGTGCAGACCTGGCACGAGTGGGGACAGATCACGCTCCAGAAGCGCTCGCTGGCCCAGGAGATCCGGCAGATCCTCACCAAAACCGATCTCGGATTCCCGCTGACATTTTTCGACGGATCCACCACGAACGTGGAAGTCTGGTCCACCACTTACGGCGGCGCCACCGTGTACTTCCTGTCCGCGCCGAAGATCACCGAAGTCGTTTATCCCGGCCCGAAAGACATGCCTGCCAAAACGCCCAACGCCTACGCCTGGGCGCACGACATGCGCCTCAAGCAAAGCTGGCTCGTCGGCCGCGGCGCGCTGGCGCTGCTCAAGAAGCTCAACCGCAAGGCCGACATCGCGGTCCTGAGTGAAACGCCCACCATCTTCACGCACAACCGGCTGATGAAAGATGGGTTCCAGAACGATCCTTTTTTCGCCGACACGCGCTACATCTTCAACGACCACACGCCCCTCGAGTACGCCCATCCCATCTGGGACCAGATGACCATCGACACGGTGCTGGTGGACCCCGCCATCTACGTTCCGACCCGGCCTGGAAACGCGCAGAAGAAGACCCTCGACATCACGAGCCTGCTCGTGTCGGTTTGCGAAGGCGTTTACGGAGTGGCCCGGAAACACGGTGATGTGATGCGCGCCATGCCGTCGCTGCGCGAGTTCGCCGCCAAAATAAAATACGTGACCAACGGCGTCAGCCGGAACGACTGGCAGGCCGGCGAGCTCAAGGAGTGGGAGAACCTTTCCGACGAAGCGCTCGCCGAGATCCGGGGGCGCTACAAGCGCAGGCTGCTCGACTGGGCCTGGCGGCATTGCCGCCTTTGGCCATCGTGGGCGAAAGAGAACGAATCCCGACGCCTGGTGCTCTGGACGCGCCGCATCACTCCCTACAAGCGCCTCGACCTCGTCGCGAAGATGCTGCGCAACCCGGAATGGCGCGAACGTTTCCTTCAGACGAATCTTCTTTTGTTCGTCGGCGGCCGGATCCACCAGCAGGACAACCACGCGCAGGACATCGTTTACGATCTTCTCGAGCTGCTCAACCATGACGAGGTTCTCCAGAACCGTGTGGTGCCCATCGACAACTTCAACGTGTGGGAAGCGCCCATCCTCATGCGCGGCGCGGACGCGGCCGTCATGATCGCCGACGACACCCGCGAGGCCTCGGCCACCGGCTTCATGAAGGCGCAGATGAACGGCGCGGCCGTCCTGGCCACGTCCGACGGTGCGGTCCCCGAATTCGTGCGGTTTTACCCGAAAGGCCGCGTTCAGGCCGGAACACCCGAAGGTCCGGCGGAACCGGGCCTGCCGGCGCATCCCAACGGCTTCCAGATTCCTTACATTAATGGAGAACCCACGCCGCTCGGCTTCCTCGAGGCTCTGGAACAGTTCGACGCGGCCTACCGGGACCCGGCCATCGTGGCAGGCGTGACGCGTTCAGCGCTGTCGGTCACCGCTCTGGTTGACGTGGCGCGGACCACGGTCGAGGTAAAAGCCCTTTACGACGAAGTGATGTCGCTTCCCCGAATCTTCCCCGAACCGATCAAGACGGAATGAAGCCCGTTCTCAAGCGGTTCTTCGACCGGAACGCGCTCGTCGTGAACCGGGCCCTGGATCGGCTCCTTCCCGCCAACACCGTCCAGCCGCGCGTCATTCATAAAGCCATGCGTTATTCCGTCAACGCGGGGGGGAAGCGTCTGCGCCCCATCCTTGTGATTGCGGGAGCCGAGGCCTGCGGCGGCCGCGCCGCCCGCGTGCTCCCCACGGCCTGCGCACTTGAGATGATCCACACCTACTCGCTCATTCATGATGACCTGCCGGCGATGGACGATGACGACCTCCGTCGCGGCCGTCCCACGAACCACAGGGTTTTCGGCGACGCGATCGCCATCCTGGCGGGCGACGCTCTGCTCACCCTTGCTTTCCGGCTGATTGCCGACAACGCGCGCGCCGCCGGCGTGCGCAATGCCGCCGTCATCGACGTCGTACGGGTGGTCGCCGACGGCGCCGGGACCGCGGGCATGGTGGGAGGCCAGGTGGCCGACATCGAGTCGGAAAACGGCCGCTGGAAGAAGGCAGGAAAAAGAATTTTCGCTTCTCCCGCGCGGCTCCTCGAGTTCATTCACCTGAACAAGACCGCGGCGCTCATCCGCGCGAGCCTGGTGTCGGGCGCCGTGCTCAGCGGGGGAACCAAGAAGGAAGTGGCGGCCCTCGACGCGTACGGGCGGTGGATCGGCCTCGCGTTCCAGGTGGCCGACGACGTTCTTGACCGTACGGGCGACAAGAAAAAGCTCGGGAAGCGGGGGAGCGACGCCCAGAACGAAAAGCTGACGTATCCTGCCCTCTTCGGTCTCGACCGGTCGGTCGACATCGGCCGCGAGATGATCGCGCGGGCCCACGGGGCGCTCAAGCCGCTGGGAAAGCGCGCCGCGGTGCTTCACGAGCTGGCCGACTACATCATCGCCCGCGACCACTAACGCGTCTTCCCGGCCCTCCCAGGGCCTTTTTTCGCCTCGCTCCCGCCGACTCCTCTCCCGTAATCCCCGCCGAAAACCCTGAAATTATTTCCTGATTCAGCGCATGCTGGCCCATGCATCTCGTCCCACCTCCTTCGACGTTTCGGCAACACCGTTGCATTTTACCGAAGGTCCGAATCTCGATTTATGACGTCCATGAGGCAATCACGTGACAAAAGTTCTCTTGTTCTCAACTTCGCCTTACCGCAACCTCATGAAGGAGAAAATGATGATCCTCTTCAATAAATCAATCGTAGCCGCGTTCCTGATCGCGATCGCGGCTTCCAGCGTGAGGGCGGACCAGCCCATCACCCATCACTTCTCCATCGTCCGGCCACAAACGCCGGTGATCACCGGAGCGCCGGTCGAGTTCGAGATCACCGCCCGTCTCGAGAACAACAAGATTAATAAGAAGGCCGAGGACGTTCTGCTTATCCAGACCACCAGCGCGCGGGGCGGCCGCGCGAACACCACCGACAAGGAAACGGTGATGAAGCGCGGCGTCGCGCGCGTCACGCTTTCGTTTCTCAATGTCGGCCCGAACATCCTCCAGGTGACCGCGAAAGAAAACGCCGCGTTGACCAACAGCGCCTCGATCTCCGTCTTACCGCAGCCCCGTTCGCGGGAGGTGCGGCCGTGAAGATCACCAAAACTCTTTTCATGCTGGGCCTGTTGACGGTTTCTTCGTCGGCGGCCTTGCCGGTTACACGATCACGCGCGAAGACGGCGGAACCGACACCCTGGTGCAGGGCCGCGAGTATTCCTACGTCGTGCGCTCCACGCCCGCTCTCTATGACTCCGTCGACCTACGCGCCACGGGCGCCCTGGCCGATTACTCCATCTTCGCGGGCGCCGGCGTCCAGATCGGCCCGAGCGAGTATCGCGTCGACTCGTCGGGTGAGCTTCGCTTCATCGTCCGCTACCACAAGGCGCCGGGCAACGTGCAGCTCACGGTCCGCAACATGAACGATCCGACCGTCACCACGACCATCACAAACACCATCCAGCGCTACCCGGTCACCTTCCAGATCACGCCGAACAATCCGACCGTCACCGCGGGCGTGGCGTTTCCGATCACCATCACCGCCATCGACGGCGGCGGCAACTTCGTGTCCGCCTTCGCGGACTCGGTCCAGATCACCGACTCGCAGTTGGGCGACGTCACGCCCGTCCCCGCGTCCGCTTTCGTCAACGGCCAGGCGACCGTGAACGTGACCGTGCGCGCCGGCGACATGAACAACAAGACCCAGCTCACCGTGGATCTCGTGGGCAATCAGTACTACGACCCGGCCCTCGGCTCGCCGCACCTCGTTCCGCAGGCGACGTTCACGTCGCCCCAGCTCAACCTCGTGCCTGGCGCGTTCGTGAAACTCGTGATGCTGTTCCCCGGTGAAGTGCTGAGCCCGGGCTTCGGCAAGTCGATCTCTCCGACGACGCAGGTCGCCAACGAACCCGTCTCCTCGGTCACCATCTGGCGTGTCGACACGTATTACAACCCGATCCGCACTTCGGTCCCGACCACCATCAGCTTCATTTCCTCCGTCGGCACGGACGTCATGCCCGCCGACCGCGCCATGAATGTTCCGCCGCTTCAGGTCCTCGGCCCGGCCACCGATCCCTTCAAGTTCCTGACCACCGGCACCCGCACGATCACCGCGCGCGCCGACGGGAACTCGGCGACCGACGACACGTCGACGGTGCCCGTGGCCCCCGGCAACAACAACACTTATGAGTTCAGCGTTCAGCCCGGCGCCCTCTACACCACCGACAGCGTCATCCCAGTGCAGATCACGGCAAGAGCGGGCGGCCTCGTCCTCGACACGCTTTACGGCACGCTTCCCGCCGCCGTTCTGTCCGCGCGCGTGCTCGGCACGCCCGTGGAAGAGAAGGCGGAATGGGTGGACACCAATGCCGCGACGCTCATTCCCAACAATGTCGTCACCTTCAACGCGGGCGTCGCGAACGTGAACCTCGTGGTCACGAAGCGCGCGACCCAGGTCGAGCTTCATTTCCAGGATCAGTTCGGCGTCGGCGCTATTTCGAACACCTTCGAAGTCCGCGTCGGCGCGCTCGACAAAGTCCATCTCACGATTCGCGGCCTCGACGGCGTCCTGAGCGGTGAAACTTTCACCGCGGGAACCTACCCCGGGAACAGCGGCACCCCGCCGCTGATCACCGCGGGACAGAGCCTGACCGTGGAAGCGCGGCTGGTCGACCGCCACTGGAACGTGGTTTCCGGCCCGTCGATCGACGGGTTCCCGATCCAGATGCTCGGCGAGGATCCGACCACCTATATCGTCGCGACGCATCCCAACGACCCCAACGTCGCCTTCGACAACACGGGAACTCTCCTTTATCAGGTCGGCTTCGACCGCACCTTCCACGTGGCGGTCCGCACCGCCGGAACGGCGCGCCGTTTCCGCGCGACGTCGTCATTCACGGATTCGACGGGCAACGGAGACTTCTGGAGCTCCACAATGACGGTGCAGGCGGCCGCCTATAATAAGGTGGCGATTGCCGCCCCCGGCGAAACGCTCCGGCCCGGCTCGTTCTTCGCCGCCGGCAAGCAGGGAACCCCGACCCAGCAGGGCGCAGGCATTTCGTTCCCGATCACCGTTTACCTCACCGACCAGTACTGGAACCCGATCACGAACGGCCCGTTCTCGAGCGTCGTTTTCGGCATCGCGCCGACGAACGCCCAGAGCTTCATTCAGAACGTGACCCTGGGATCGCCGGCCACCATGCCGGCCGGTTCTCGCTCGTTCACGACGACGCTGGCGGAGAATTCAAGCGTGACCGCCACCGATTCCGCCAACGGCTCACGTACGCAGACCATCGCCATTCCCGTGGGCGCCGGCGCTCTCGACCATTTCAGGCTGACGCCTCTGGTCGCCGGAACCAAGGAAGCGGGCGTGCCGTACCAGGTGACGATCGAAGCGCACGACATGTTCAACCAGCTCATCGGCAACTTCAACGGCGCCGTGACGCTGGAAGCGACCACGGGCGCGGGCACCATGAGCCCGGCCTCCATCACCCTCGTCAACGGGACATGGACGGGTGACATCACCAACTTCGCGGCCGGCATCGCCGTCCAGACGCGCATGACGCGCGGCGGCATCAACACGCTGAGCTCGATCTTCGACGTCACCGTCAACAGTCTTGGCTTCCGTCGCCTGCTCCTGCTCGGCCCGGACGAAATTCACCGGCCCGGCACGCTCAGTGGAAAATCGGGCGCGAATGCGTCACGCACCGTTGGAACTGGCGTCACCGTGACGGCCATCGCCTGCGACCTCTATTACAACAAGCTCAATCTCTCCGGCGACCTGGTGACGTTCCTGAGCGACCAGTACGCCGTGTTCAGCCCGTCGAACGGTACCATCGCCACCGGGCAGTTCTCCACGACGCTCGTGATGCACGAATCCAACACCCATGTGATCACGGCGATCCAGCCCACGCAATCTCTCATCGCCACCACAACGGTGGCGGGCGTGGCGGGGACGTATGCCCGCGTTCAGGTGCTGGCGCCCGGAGAAGTCGTCGACCAGGGCAACGTGGCCACGGGCGGCAAGACGTCCGCGATGCCCATCAATCAGAAGGTGAGCGTTCCCTTCGTGGCGACCATCCGCGCGGTTGACCAGTTCTACAACCTCATTTCCAACTACAACGGCGGCGACACCCTGCTGTCTCTCAACACGGTCAATGGTATCTTCATCCCGGCCAACAACGCCCTCAACGGTCCGACGCCGCGCGCCTTCGCGAACGGCGTGGCCACGCGCAACGTGCTGATCGGCGAACAGGGAACCTGGCGCATCGACGCCCGCGATCAGAGCGACCTGACCAAGATCGGCCAGACCGTGGAAGTGCCCGTGCAGCCGGGACCGACGTATGACTTCGTCGTCGCTTCCACCGTCAACGCCGGCGCGGCGTTTTCGGCGACCATTCGCCTTCAGGAATCCGGCGTGCCGCTCGTCGGCTACAACGAATCCATCTTCCTGGATGCCTACCTGCCCTCGGGTGGGCCCGCGACGGGCGCGTTCAACCCTGACGGGTCGAAGCGCGAGTATGTGATGAGCAACGGCCAGGTCGTCATCAATGACCTTCGCTACGCTTACGTCGAGGACATACAGATTCGACTCACCGACAACTTCGGTCGCGTGGCGTTCTCCGGAACGATCCGCGTCGACCCCAGCGGATTAAAGTACGTGGTGACGACGCCGGCCACGGCCATCGCCGGACCGCCGCAGACCTTCCCGGTGACCGTCGAGCTTCGCGACCTCACAACCGACACGCTCGTGCGCGCTTCACGCTTCAATCACACGATCGGCATCAGCGTCGTTTCGCTCCTCAATCCGCCGGCCGCCGGCACGATCTCGATCACCCAGGCGCCGCTTAACCTCGGCGTGGCTTCGCTGACGCCGTCTTACAGCAAGGCCGAAGAGATCAAGATCCAGATCAACGACGTGAACACCGCCTTCGGCATCAACCCGGGCTTCAGCAGCTCGGTGCTCGTGCGGCCGGACGGCTACAAGAAGCTTCTCATCCTGGCGCCCGGCGAAACGCACACGCCCGGCCTCTATCAGCACGCCACAGGCAAGTCGGGCACGCCCAACGCGCTCGACAAGTCCGTCGCGTCGGTGTTCCAGGTGCGCGGCGTCGACCAGCATTGGAACATCGCGACCAGCCAGAACGGCGGCGCCATGCGCTACGTCGCCAGCGATAACTCCACGAGCCCGACCAACCCAATGAACCAGGGCGCGGCCCTGGTGGGGGGACAGTCGGCGGGTGCGATCACCTTCAACACGGCGGGGAACATCTCCGTCACCGTGTCCGACACCCTGAATGCGTCGATCATTCCGCAGACCGTGCAGGTGCTCGTGGCCGGCACGTTCTATGACTTCCCGGTCATTCCGGCCCAGCAGAACACCGGAAGCCCGTTCTCGATGACAATCACGCTCAAGGACACAACCGGCAACACCGTCCCCGCGAGCGGCCCGATCACGATCCAGGCGATTCGCGTCGACGGCAGCGCGGCCCAGGGCCTGCTTGACGTCACGACGGCAAACCTTGTCAACGGCAACGTCACGATCAACAATCAGCGCTACAACATCGCCGAGGACATTCGCCTGCGGGTCACCGGACACGACACGACGACGATCTCGAACGCCATTCGCTTCAACCCGCGCTCGGTGTTTTACGTGTATGAGACCATTCCCGCCTTGGCCAACGTCAATGAGCCGTTTGACGTCGTGGTCCAGGCCTACGACCAGGACACCGGCACGAAGGTGGTCAACATGAACCGCCCGAACCTGCCGCTTTTGGCGTATTCGGTCACCACCAGCCTTCCGGTCAACGGCACCTTCGTTCCGGCCACGATGAACATCGTCAACGGCGTGGGCCGCGTGGCGGCGGTGTACGACAAGGCAGAAACCATCTACCTCATCCTGCAGGACGCGACGACGATCTTCGATCCGCCGCCGGTCCCGACGCAGCAGAACTATCCGTCCCCCAGCACGATCAAGGTGAACCCGGGCTTCCTCGCCTCGGTGAACCTGACCGACTGGACCATGCAGTCGAACGAAACGCGCACCGTGACGCTCATCGCCCGGGACACGTTCAACAACCCGATCCCCAATCAGCGGATCTCGCTGTCGATCGACTCCCCGGACCCGTCGCTGCGCATGAACCTGAACAACGAATTGAATACCTATGCCGGGCTGACCGACAACGCCGGCTCGCTGACCGTCGAATTCCAGCCGCTGCCGGAATCGAACGGCCGCACGACAATCACGATTCGCGACCTCAACAACTCGAACCGCGGCTGGACGCAGATCGTCCGCGTGGACGTCCTGGGCCTCGCGCGCCGTCCGCGGCAGGCACTCGGCCTCGGCGGGAATCGTGTCCCGGTGAACTCGCGCTCATTCATGGACCTCACCAACCTCTCGGCGGCCGGCGGCGTGTTCGAAACGCACTGGCGCCTCGACGGGGGAGCGTGGCAGACGTACGACCCGGTGGTCGGCGTTACGGGCTTCAACGTGCCCAAGGAATGGAAGCTCGAGTGGTACACGGAAGTGTGCTACCCGACGGTCGACCCGACCTGCGCCAACAAAATCAGCGAGCTCACGCTCCTGGGCGGCCCGAACGTCCTCTTTATGACGAGCTTCATGGTGGAGGACAAGTTCAACGCCTTCCCGAGCCCGTTCAACCCGAAGACCGGCGGCTACGCCACCCTGCAGTTCCCGCTGAACGTGCCGTCGACGGTCGAAACGGACATCTATGACCTCTTTGGCCAGAAGGTCTGGCACAACGAGACCCCGGTGACGCCCAATACGAGCACGGACCAGCCGTTCGGCCAGGTCCTTTGGACCGGGGCCAATGAGAGTGGCACGATCGTTGCAAATGGTGGGTATGTGGTCGTGCTGAAGATCGCCGCAACCGGCGAAAAACTCAGAACCAAACTTCTCGTGGTGAAATAGAAATGAAAAAAACCCGGATCTACACTGAAAAGGACGCCCGAAGCATCGGGTCTTCGCTCCTGATCCGGGTGGGTCTTTTCCTTGTCGCGGCGGCCGTCCTGGCCGCCCCGGCGGCCGCCAAGCAGTCGTTCGGCGGCGCGTCGGACATCTTCAACGTGGGCGCCGGCGCCCGCTCGATGGGCATGGGAAGCGCCTTCACCGGTCTCGCCGACGATGCGTCGGCCGCTTATTTCAATCCCGCGGGCCTCGCGTTCATCGATGAGCACCAGCTCATGCTCATGCACGCGCCGCTGTTCATCAACTCCCAGTACAACTATCTGTCGTCGGTGCACCCGTTCGGCGACAAGTGGGGAACCCTCGCCATTTCCGACGCCCTTCTCACGTCGAGCAAGTTCCAGGTGCGCGACGCCTCCAACGTGCTCATCGACTCGAATGGCACGCTCAGCAAAAACGCCATTTTCGGCTCATACGCCCACAAGGTTCGCCAGAATTTCTCGGCCGGCATCAACCTCAAGATGATCCAGCAGAAGATCGTGGGCCGTTCCGGCAGCGCCCTGGGTGTGGACATCGGCGGCATGTATCGCCGCTCTCGCCTTTTCAGCGCCGGCTTCGCCTACGCGAACGCCAATGAGCCCAGCGTCCGGCTCGACTCGGAGAAGGACCTGTTCCGGCCGGTGGCCCGGTTCGGCGTCGCTTCCGAGGTTTTCGCCGACAAACTGACCCTCGCCGCCGACGTCATCAAGACGGCGGGTGAGGAAAAGCTGTTCGCGTTCGGCGTGGAATTCACCCCGGTTCCGATCATGAATCTTCGCACTGGATATAACGCGAACCGAAGCTACACTTTAGGATTGGGTCTTAATTTCAAGCCGTTTCACATTGACTACGCCTTCAGCGACACGGACCTGGGCGTTTTCAACAAGGTGTCGATCACATGGGCATGGCACAACATCTACAAAACCGACCTCGAGCCGCCGATGAAATCGGGTCGCGCGGTGTTCCCGCTGCAGGGCTTCGAGAACCAGGTGGCCTTCAAGACCAACGTGCCCTCGCACATGGTCGCGAAGTGGTCGCTGAAGATTTCGGACAGCCAGGGGAAAGCCGTGCGCACGATTGAAAGCGACCTCCGTCCGCCGGAAGCCATCGTCTGGGACGCCAAGAACTCCGTCGGCGAGCCGATCGTGGCCGGCATCTATAACTACCAGTTCTCGGTCACCTACAAGAACGGCAAGCAGTGGACGAACTCGGGCAACATCGACCTGGCGCTGCCCAACCACAAGATCAACGAAGTGATCGACATGAGCCTGCAGTTGAACGGAGCCAAGGACGGCGAAAGCACCGCCGCCGCGCAGGCCCCGTCCCAGATCGCACCGTCGGCCGAGGCGTCCCGGGCGCCCGCCGAAGTCGCGCCCGAAACGCCCGCCCTCGGAGACGCCCCGGCGGACAGCGCGACCAACACGCCGGAGGCGGCGACAGAAAAGAATTGAGAAGGAACAACGAACGGTTCCTGGAGAGGAGACACACCGTCATGAAACAGTTAGTCAGGCTTTGCGGATCAGTCCTTGTCATCGGACTCGCCACCGCCCATGTCTTCGCCGTCTCCGAAGACCCTCTTCAGCAATTCAAGCTCGCCTCCCTGGCGTTCCAGAACGGCCGACTCGACACGGCCGAGCAGGAATACGAAGCCTTCATCAAAAACTACGGCGACCACCGCCTCGCTCCCCAGGCCCGCCTGGCGCTGGGAGAAATCAAATTCGCTCAGAAGAAATGGCCGGAAGCGGCCGACAGGTTCAACACGGTCATCAGGAAGTTCGGCAGCTCCTATGAGGGGATGAACGCCGAGCTCCGCTTCGGCCAGTGCGAGTTCAACATGCGCAAGTACCTGAGCGCGATTGACCATTTCGACAAGGTGAAGAACCGCGCGCCCAAAGCGCTGCGCTCCGAGGCCCTTCTTGGCTCAGCTCTCTCGATGATGGCGCTCGACAGCCACGAAAAAGCGGCCGCCATGCTCAACGAGCTGATCCATTCCTATCCGAAATACAAATCAAACCCGTCGGCCGTCGTTCCGCTGGCGATGATTTACATGGAGCGCAACCGCCTCAACGAGGCGCTCGAGCTCCTGACGCTTCTTCCCGACGATCTCGGCGCCCAGTACTACCGCGGCGTGACGCTGCGCAAGCTCGGCCAGACGATCGCCGCCTCCCAGATGTTCAAGGACGTTTTCGAAGCTGAGCCCAACGGTTTCTGGGCTGACAAGGCCCAGCTCCAGATGGCCGAGGCCTACTACGCCGTCAACGAGCTCAACCTCGCCTACGACAGCTACCGGAAGGTCTTCGACAAGTTCGCGATGAGCCCGCTTCGCCCGTACGCCCTTCATCGCATGGCCTGCATTCAGTTCCACCTCGGCCGCTTCCAGGAAGCCGGCATGAAGTGGGAAGAACTGGTCCGCAATTTCCAGGACGACGTTAACCTTCCTTTCGGCGTTTACATGCTCGGAGAAATGTCGCTGCGGCAGGGGGAGTTCGGCAAGGCCATCGCCTTCTTCAGCCAGATCGCCCATCAGCACGAGCTCCGGATGGACGCGCAGTTCAAGATCATCTGGTGCCTCGCCGCGCAGACGCAGGACGAGACCACTGTCGCCCGCTCCGACCAGTTCCTGAAGGACTATCCGTGGGGAGAGCTCGCCGCGAAGGTGCACCTTCTCAAGGGCGTGTCTCTCCAGCGCATGAAGAAATTCGTGGAGGCCAACGCCGAGTACCAGATCGTCCTCGATCAGTTCGGCAACTCCATCTATTCGGAGAAGGCGCTGAACCTCATGGCCACCTCGCTTTTCCAGAACAACCAGCTCGCCGAGATCGTGACGTCGCTCAACTCGGCGCTCAAGCTCGCGCCGGTCAGCCCGACGCGCTGGCAGGCGGAAGCTTACCTTTGGGTCGCCGAAGCCTATTACTCGCTCAACCAGTACGACGCGGCGCAACGCACCTATCAGCTGATCGCCGAGAACTACAAGGAAACACCGAAGCTTTCCTACGCGATGCTCGGAATTGCCGCTTCGCTCGCCAAGCTCGGTCAGTTCGACCAGGCCGCGGTGGCGCACGAGAAGGCGCTCGCGATGGCCGAGGATTTCAAGAACAAGGAAGTGAAGCGGTCGGTACTCATGGACACGGCGCAGGTGCTCTTCTCGCAGAAGAAGTACGAGAAGGCGATGGGCTACTTTGACGAGTTCGTGAACCGCTACCCGGACGATTCGATGGTCCCGCAGGCCCTTTACCAGGCGGGCGTGAGCTTCTACCGCCTGGAGTACTACGCGGAAGCCATCAAGCGCTGGCAGCGCGTCGTCGCCAACCACCCCACGCATGAACTCGCGCCGAAGGCCCTGTACGAGCAGGCCAAGACGCAATTCGGCCTCGGCAAGTACGACGAAGCCGCCAAGGAGTTTTCGCTCCTGATCGAGAAATACCCGCAGTCCGACTTCACGAAGGACGCGCGCATCCAGATCGCGCAGTGCTACTACAACCAGGCGGACTTCATTCTGGCCTCGAAGCACCTGCAGGATTTCCTCAACAACTATCCGAAGGACCCGAAGGCCAAGGACGTGCTGGAGCTCCTCCAGATGGCCCACTACCGCGAGTCGAAGGGCAAGACGGACCTCGCCCTTCTGACCGAGAAATATCCCAAGAGCAAGCTCACTGCCGACATCTACTGGCAGACCGGCGCTGAGGCCTTCAACAACAAGCAGTACAAGCAGGGCCTCGAATTCTTCCGCAAGCTCGTCGGCGAGTTCCCGGAGGCGCAGCAGGTGGCGCAGGCCTATTACTACATGGCCGAGTCCTACTTCGCTCTCGAGGAATATCCGAACGCCGTCACGGCGTACAAGAACTTCACGCTCAACTTCCCGCAGCACCCGAGCCGGGTGCAGGCCCTGTTCCGTCTCGGCGTGAGCCACTTCCAGACGAAGAACTACGGCGAGGCCGTCATCGCGTTCAACGACGTGATGGAAGCCGACCCGAAGGGCGCGCTGTCGCGCGACGCGCTGGTCAACATTCCGCTCTGCTACAAGAAAATGGGACAGCCCGCGCAGGCGCTGGCCGCCCATGAGCGCTTCCTGCAGAAGTTCACGGAGGACGCCGCCCGAAACAAGGTGATTCTGCAGATGGCGGAGCTCCAGGAAGAGCTGAAGAAACCCGAAGACGCCCTCAGGCTCTACCAGATGCTGCCGGAGAACTCCGACGAGGCGCTGGTGGGCTACGTGGCGCAGGGCAAGATCTACCGCCTGCTTAAGCAGCCGAACCAGGAGCTGGCCATGTACGAGAAGCTCCGCACCAACGCCCCGCGCGCCAACGAGACGCGCCTGTCGGGCATGGTGACGCTCGCCGAGCTTTACCAGGAGATGGGAAAGATCGAAGCCTCGATTTCCGTGTATGAAGACATCGCGAAGAACGCCGCGAATCCCGACTGGCGGCAGGCCGCCCTGGATCGCGCGAAGACGCTTCGCAGCGAAGCTCAGTAACGACGTAAGACGAACCCTGGAGGGTTATCACAATGCTTAGAGAGTTAGGATTTATGGGGATTTTCAGAGTCAACCCCGCCATCATCGGCCTTTTGCTCGGCTTCTCCGTGCTGCTGATGGCGTTCCTGGTTGAACGCGCCTGGTTCTACCTGGCGCACGCGGGCTGGAGCGATGAGTTCTGGCACAGATTGAAGGCGAGCGTCCAATCCGGACGCCTCCATGAGGCGCGGGCCATGTGCTCGCAGAGCAAAAACGTGTTCGCGCAGGTCTTTCACGTGGCGATCAGCTCCACGCACCTGACGCGTGCCGACAACGAAGACCTCATGCAGATCGCCAAAGACAACCAGATCGACAAGCTGCGGGCGAGATTGGGTCTCTTCTCGACCTTCTCGTTCATCTCGCCGCTCGTCGGACTGCTTGGAACGGTTACCGGCATCATGCAGTGCTTCTCGGACCTGAGCAAATCAGGGTCGGGCGGCGCGAACATCGTGGCGGCCGGTATCTCCGAAGCCCTCGTGGCGACGGCGGCCGGCATCGTGGTCGCCGTTCCCGCGGCCATCTTCTACAACTACTTCACGTTCCGCTTGCGGGCCATTGGTTCGAAGATGAACAACTATGCCCACGAGCTGATCATCCTCATGTATGGCGGCGAAGAGACCGGGGACAAGCCGGCGCAGCCGAAACCCAGTGAGATCCGTGCAAAGTTCGTCCACTAATCCCGACGACGCGGGGGAGGTCAGCGAGATCAACGTCACGCCTCTGGCGGACGTCACCCTCGTTCTGCTGATCATCCTCATGCTCATCTCGCCTCTGGCGATGCAGTCGATGATTCAGGTGCAGGCCGCCCAGGCGGTCGCCACGAAATCAAAGACCGCCGTCACCGAGAAGCCCTTGTTCGTCGACATCACGACGGCCGGATTCACGGTGAACAGCCAGAGCGTGCCCACCGAAATCGAGCTCTTCCGAACCCTCCAGCGGAACCTCCTCGGCAAGCGCGACAAGACTGTTCTCGTGTCCTCCGAAGCCGACGTGCGGTATGAGAATGTCGTTCGCGTGCTTGACCTGGTCAAGCAGAGCGGCGCGTCGAGCCTGTCGCTCGTCCCGCGCAAGAAAGAGGTACCGAGCACATGAAGAAGCAACAGACCTACGACGAGCCGATCGCGGGAGTCAACATCGTCCCGATCATCGACGTCACTCTCGTCCTGCTCGTGGTCCTCCTCGTTCTGAGTCCGATCATCAACATTCCGAGCATGAAGGTCGACCTTCCGGAAGCGATGACGAAGGAAACAAAGGACCAGAACCTCACGGTGAGCCTCGGCGCCGACGGACAGATGTCCATCGACTCGGACATGGTGACGATTCAGGAACTGCCTGCCATGCTCACGGCCAAGCTCAAGGGCCGCAAAGACGTCGTGGTCATCATTCGCGCCGACAAGAACTTGCCCTACGGCAACGTCGAGAACTTCATCCGCACCGTCAACCGTTACGTCGGGGACCGCGCCGTCGCGATCGCCACGCAACAGAGAACGACGAAGCTCGACCCGGTGAAATCATGAAACCCGTCGTCACCACCACACCCCACGGCTCCTTCATTTTCGGGAAGTTCTTTGACCTGAACCACCGCGACGTCCTTTGCCTTTCGTTCGCCTTGGGCGTCCACGCTCTCCTCTTATTGTGGAAGGGCGGAGCGATGATCATGCCCGACAAACCGACCGATGGCCTTGGCGACACGCTCGTGGCCGTGCGCTTTATGAATGAGATGCCGAGCGAGGAAGCCCCGGGCGGTTCGTCGCCGGCCCCCAAAGGATTTTTTAACCGCATGAAGTCCATGATCAGGGGAGAAGGCGGCGCCGCGCCGAAGCAGGACGCGATCGCCATGGGCCAATCCGACAAGATCGATGTCCAGAAACCCGCCTGGAACAAGGCCGAGACCCTGGCCAGCAAGACGTTCAACGACAAGAAGGCCTTCGAAGGCATCGCGGACAAGAAGGACGCGCTCGACGTGGCCATGGGAAAATCGAGCGAAATCCTGATGAAACCCTCTCAGGGAAATTTCAAGGCATCGGAGCCCAATCTGAAGGAAAGCGCCTTCAAGGTCGCCACCAAGGACGCCCCTTTCAGGATTCTGAAGGCCAAGAGCGACGATTCGCTCACCAACGTGAACGCGGTGGCGGTCGCGGTCGGCCACACCACCAGTTCCCAGGTGAAGGCGCTCGACGGTGGCGCGGGCGCGGGCCCGGCACTCCAGTCGAAGGCCTTCGCCGAAGCGGGCGGCAAGACTTTTTCAGGCGGCGCGTTCGGCTCGGCGAAGGGCGCCGGCGAAAGCGCCGGCGGCGGCCTTGCCTCCGGGGCCGGCGCGATGGCAGCCGTCCCGGCCGGCAGCGGCATGGGCGCGGGCGTCGGCGCGGGTTCGGGCAACGGCGCCGGCAACGGCGCGGGCGTCGGATCCGGCCGCGGCACGGGTGTCGGTTCGGGCTCGGGAACGGGC
>Ga0163151_10005136_pt1 | contig 16964 bp, 19 predicted proteins | sample OliLakLV19MP5IB2_FD_145596 | JGI IMG/M metagenome (GOLD analysis project Ga0163151, IMG submission 145596) | Freshwater microbial mat bacterial communities from Lake Vanda, McMurdo Dry Valleys, Antarctica - Oligotrophic Lake LV.19.MP5.IB-2 | ecosystem: Environmental > Aquatic > Freshwater >...
AAGCGGCCTTTGACGACGAAGGCGTCGGACTTCTTCGGATTGAAGACGACGGTCGCGGCGTCGATCGTGAGAGCGGGCGAGAGGGTCGGGAATGCGGCGAGCGCCAGCAAAGCGAGAAGCGGCAGCGACCAGCGGAGACGTGCGTGGAGGATCATCGGTGGCACGGGGTTGAAGGGGTGGCTAGTAGCACGGAGAGCGCAGCGAGCGTCAAGGAGTTTTGCTCGGCGCTGGCGAGTGAAGCCGCTCACCGCGCGGACGCCATAGATGTAGCTGACGGGAGAAACGATGTGCTGGGAGATCGTCGTCCTCCGCGACATTGAGGAACTGACCATCGACGAGATCGCCGGGAAGCTGACCAGCACGCGGGAGACCTCTTCGGACGGTTCCCTGACGCCGAGTAGGCTGTTAGGTTCGGCGCCGTGAGAGGGGCACCAGCACGACACCTGCGCGTCGCACTCTTCGTGATCGCGTGCAGCGCCCTGCCCACGAGATCTCACGCTGCGAACGTGTGCGAGGCCGGCAAGAACAATGGCGCCGGCAAGTTCGCGCTTTGCGCCGCCAAAGCGGAGCGGGTCCTGGTTTCGACGTCGGACTTCGAGCGACGCGATCTGGCCCTCGAGCGTTGCAAGGAAAAGCTGGTGCCGAACTGGGCGGGCCTCGAACGCAGTGCTGAGATGTCGGGCTTGGCGTGTCGCTCCGTCAGAGATGGCGAGCCTGCCGGCGAGCTCCTCGATAGCTGCGCAAGACGCGTGGGCTTCGTCCTTTCCGGCAGCGGCGGCTTCGAGTACACCGAGCTCGACTGCATCCCCGATCTCGAAGAGTGCAACGACGAGTTCCTGGCCTGCAACGACGCGCTCCAGGTGTGTCAGAGCGTTCCGGATGAGTGCACTCCCGAGCTCAACGCGTGCTGGAGCGACTATGCCGCCTGTGACGGCACTCCGATCTCGACGCCGCCACTACAAACGCATCAGACGGCTTCCTTCGGATCGGCCTCCGACGGCGCGCAGCAGCGCGGCGGCAGGCACTCGTTCACCGACAACGGCGACGGAACGATCACCGACAACGCGACCGGCCTGCAGTGGGAGAAAAAGGACGACGCGGGCGGCATCCACGATCTCGAGACCTATTTCAACTGGTGCGCCGACGGCGACTCCGACTTCATTTGCGACACCCCCGGCTCGCCGATGGACGGCACCATCGCGACCGTGTTCCTCGCGACGCTCAACGCTGGGAGCGGGTTCGCCGGGCACACCGACTGGCGCATTCCGAACCGCTTCGAGCTCGAAACCCTCGTCGACCTCGGCACCGAAGAGCCGACCGCGTATCCGGAGTTCAATGATTGTCCGACCGGATGCGCGCTGCCCAACTGCAGCTGCACACGCGCGGACAGCTACGTCAGCTCGACTTCGGTGATCCAACCGTCGATCGACTACGAAGTCTGGCTCGTGGAGTTCCACGAGGGCCGCGCGTTGCGCTCGGCCAAGGCGACCCCCTTCTTCAAGGCGCGAGCCGTGCGAGGTGGTCTGTGAGCGGCGTCGCGGCCAAAGGGCCCAAGGCGCTGGTTCTGGCCGCAGTGATCGTCGGCGTGCTGACCTTGTCTTCGTTCGCGTCAACAACGCCCGCCCGGAAGTGCCAGCAGGGCAAGAACCTCGCCGCCGGGAAATACGCCGCGTGCCTTGCGAAGACTGAACGTATCTACCTGCTCGACGGCGATACCGATCGCTACACCCTCTCCCGCACCCGCTGCGAGGAAGACCTGCTGGCCCGCTACGACAAGCTCGAGGCGGCGGCCGCTGCATCCGGCGGCTCGTGCATCACGACGAACGACAGTCGCAGCGTGCGGGATTTCGTCCAGGGCTGCTTAGACACGGTGGCCGCGGGAGTGGCGGGTGGTCCATACCTCGTAGACCCTCAGATGTGTCCGCTCGCTCTCGAGGCCTGCCACTGGACTCGCGACGAGTGCAATCTCGACCTGATCGCGTGCGAATCGGCGGCCGATTCCTGCGAAGCGGCTCTCGGCCCCTGCCATGCGGCGGTCTGCAATGGAACGGCGGATGGAATCGCGACGCTGAAGACCGGCCAGACCATTTCGTTCGGCACCGGCACGGATGGCGACGTTCAGTCGGGAACGCCGCGCTCGTTCACCGACAACGGCGACGGCACCATCACGGACAACGTGACCGGCCTGATGTGGGAGAAAAAGGACAACTCCGGCGGCCTCCACGACAAGGCCAACGCGTACCAGTTCTGCGGAAGCACCTTCCAGGAAGCTTCCTGTTACCAGCAGAACCCCGTCATGGACGGCGACCTCGTGACGGTCTTCCTCGCTGCCATGAACGCCGGCGCCGGATTCGCGGGACACAACGACTGGCGAATTCCGAACCGCTTCGAGCTCGAGACGCTCACCAACCTCGCCGCGCACGATCCGGCGACGTGGTCGCCTTTCTCGAACGGCTGCACGCCGGGATGCCATGTCGTGAGCTGCAGTTGCACCGTGTCGGCTTACTACGTCTCGTCCACGACGGCGCGCGGCTTCCCCGGTTACGCCGGCGCGGTGAGCTTCCTCTACGGGGAAGCCGCGTACGCGGCCAAGGCCGAGCCGCAGCTCGTGCGCGCCGTGCGCGGCGGGTACTGATCTCCTGCGTCACGGAGTCATCGCGCGCCCCGTACTCTGCTGCAGCGACGGCACGATCGTCGCGAAGTCGGTCTCGCTGTCCTCCGTGTCCGTGACGTAGCAGACGGCTTCGATCACGGATGGGGCCGCGCCGTCCTGCAAGCCGGCAAGAACAATCTCACCCTCTCGGAGATCCTCCGCCTCCATGGCGTCCTCATCGAGGACTCGCGCTTCGTCCACGCTGGCCTCAGACCGAACGGTGTCTTCGTAGGAGAACGCGATCACCACGGCGACCCCCTACCGGAATTCATTGGGGCACGGCCGGGCGACGTCGAGGATCTGATGCGGGGCATGCTGGAAGCGAACGATCGCATGCGCGACAGCGGGCTCGATCCCGTACTGCAAGCCGCGGCCACCGCATTCGGCTTCGTCTACGTGCATCCGTTCGAGGATGGCAACGGACGCCTCCACCGCTGCCTGATCCATCACGTGCTGGCGGAGCGGAAGTTCACACCGCCGGGCATGGTGTTCCCGGTCTCCTCGGTGATGCTCGATCGGATCGACGACTACACATCTACGCTGCAGGCGCATTCGGCCCCGCTCATGTCTTTCATCGACTGGCGCCCGACGCCCGATCGCAACGTCGAAGTGATGAACGACACCGGCGATCTCTACCGGTACTTCGACTGCACCGGCGCAGCAGAGTTTCTCTTTCAATGCGTACAACGCACAGTCGAGGCTGATCTGCCGCGCGAGATCGACTATCTTCGCCGCCACGACGAGGCGCTGCGCCGTATCATGGACGCCATCGAGATGCCGGATCGACTGGCGGAGAACCTGGTACTGTTCATCCGGCAGAGCAACGGCCGTCTTTCGGCGAAGCGTCGGAACACCGAATTCCAGAAGCTCCGTGACGACGAGGTAACTCAGGTCGAAGGCATCGTCAATGAGGCCTTCACCGGGTTCGAAGAGCCCGCAGCCCGCTAGCTTCCGTTTCGTTCCGAAGTGGTCATCACAACCGAAAACGATCTCCCGACACGAGACAAGACGCCCAGGACGGCCACGCAAGCCGAGGTGGCTTTCGTAGCGTCAATCTCCGAGCACGACCTTTTTGTCGTCGATCCGGCCCGGGGAGATTGCTACCGGCGTTACCTTCTCAACTTCGGCATCAAAGGTAACGACATGCTTAATTTCTCAGTGCGCCCGGAGGGAATTGAACCCCCAACCTACAGATTCGAAGTCTGCCGCTCTATCCAATTGAGCTACGGGCGCGTACCGGTGGGCTTAGCGCGATTCTGGGTCGCCGGCCAGTGTCAGGAGGCTGAGGAGCGCGCCAAACCGTCGGAATTGAGCGTTCAGGGTTGCACCACCGCCGGCCTGAACCTGGTGACGAGGCCGATCTGCTCCATCCGCGCGAAGTCCGCGTCGAGGGACCACACCGACGCGCGGCGCTCAGCGGCGACTGCCCCGATCAGCAGATCGATGACGCCGAAACGTTGGCCCGCGTCACCAGCCCGCTCGATCCACTGATCGAGAAGAGTCCATGTACGCTCATCTGGGGTGAGAATCGGTAGTGCCGACAGTAGTCGCCTCAACCGGGCGCGATCATGACGTGTTGCACCGATCAGGATCTCGATCCGAACGGGCGCCGCCAGTGCCACGTGATCCGCTTCAAGCAACTGTGTCAGCGCTCGACCTTCAGCGCTCTCTTTTCGTCGGAGGGCCGCAATCCAGACGGACGTGTCGACGACGACGGTCACGGCTTCCGGCGGGGCCGGCGTCGGGACTGACCAATGTCGATGTCGAGCTGGACCGAGCCCATGAGATCCTTCAGCTCCTCGATGCGCTTGCGTCGGATCATCTCTTTCAACGAAAGGACGACGGTGTCGGTCTTCGACTTGAAGCCCAGCAATCGACGGGCTTCTTCGATCAAAGCTTCAGGAATATCGAGCGTGGTCCGCATACGATTGACCCTAATTCGTATGCTTTCTTGCGTCAATAAGTCAGATATTTTGGCACACCATACATCCCGTCGGGCTCGAGATCTCAGCCGACACCGACTTGATCCGCATGATCCCCCCAACTACGCGGCTCGCCGAACCCTGATCTCGGCCTTCAGTCCTGCGGCCTCGACCAGGCGGAGGATGCGGTCCACGGTCACGCGCTGCAGACTTCCCGACAGGATTCCCGTGACCGCGCTCCTCGGCAATCCTGAGCGGCTGGCGATCTCCGCGTGCGTCAGTTCGCGGCGTGCCATCTCCTGCACGACGGCCGCGATCAGCTGCGCCTTGAGTACGGCCTGTTGGGCTCGCCGTTTCGGAATACCGAGCGCTTTTGCGAGCCCATCCGCAGACGTCTTTCTCTTCATCGGCCGAGCCCCCTGATGCGCTGCCGCGCCACCGTCATGTTCCGAACCAGAGTGGCCCGCGCGATCTTTTTGAAAGCGCTTCCCCCGACGCCTCAGGAAACCAAAGGCGTCCGCCGCCGCCGTGTCCGACCCGTGAGGCGCTCGAACGCGGCATCGCCCGCGCGGACGTCCTCACGAGTCGGCGCGACACTTCGGTAGAATGCACCCCAGAGACGATCGAGCTGCGCGTCGTCCAGTCGCTCCTTAGTGACCTCGGTCACCCAAATCGACACCGATGGGCGCGCTGCCGCCTTCTTGATCCCTACCCTATCCACCATTGCGCAACCTCCCGGCGACGAACTCGGAAAGCGTTTGACCGGCGCGCTTTGCGTCACGTCGGATGCTCGCCACGAGCTTCGGAGGGAGTCGCAGGGTAATCGGCTCGTTGCCGCTCGCCGGTCGCCCAGCCCCGACACGTACGCCGCCATGGCCGGGCAAGATCTCTCGGCCGACACGCCGCCCGATCTTCATCGGCTCATCGTGGTAGACGGTTCGCTTGGCCATCCAGCACGGAACGTTAGTCGACTGCCCTTGATTGTCAACTTCGTAATTCAAACCACTTCCTCCGCATCATCCAACCGATCCACCGCCGCCACGGCCCGCGGCGGAACGCGTCGGTATCGGGCGGACGGCCGGCGACGTTCGCGAACACCCACGCCGACGGCGCCCGACCCTCGCTCACCGCCGCGGCGCGCTGCTCGTCGGCCAACGCCTCCAACGCCGCGATCAGCTGCCGACTGAGATCGACCCGCCGCCCCGTCCCGCTCTTCGGTGCCTGCAGCCGTCCGCGCCAGAACGCATGACGGACGACGGCGATGCCAGCGTCGAGATCAACGTCGGCCCAGCGCAGCGCGCAGGCCTCGCCGAGCCGCATACCCGTCCGCGCCAGCGTCAGCACGAACGGATACCAACGCGGCTCGCTCACGCGGCAGGCGGCAAGCAATGCCCGCAGTTCGTGCACCGAGAGAAACCGCGGCGCGCGCGCCGCCCGCAGCTTCTCGCCGCGCATGCGCTTCAACACGTGCGCGGCGGGGTTGCTCGCGACGACGCCGTCCTCGATCGCGTGGTTGAAGAGCTTGCGGAGGGGCGCGAGATTCGCGCGCACCGTGGCCCGCGCCCGGCCCGGCAACAGCGTCTCGTAGACGAGCCGCTTCACGTCCTCGCGGGTGATCCCGAACGCCGGGATCAGATAGAGCCGCCCGGCCGCCTCGTAGCCCGCGACGGTGCCGGGCTTGCAGTGGTGGCGCGCATAGGTCGCGAGCCAGGCGCGATAGTACGCGGCGAACGGGCGACGACGCGACACGGCCATCGGTCGTACGATCGCCAGGCCTCACCCGCGAGACGTACTCGTAGCGGGTCACTGGCCCGAGGTCCGCCCACCCGCGCGGTGCTATCGGGTCTGCTCGCGGCGTCGCTCCACCCGATCTCGCCCTCGACCGGCCGACACGTCGCAGCTAGGATCGGCCATCGAATCCTCGTGCCCCCGAACCTCCCTTTCTTCTCCCGTTGGTGGGGCCGCCGCGCCGCACCCTTTCTGATTTTTGCGCTCGCACGGTCGGGGAGCACGACGCTCCGCCGGTTGTTGGCGTGCCACGACGGCGTCTCGTGCATCCACGAACCTTTCAATCCCGACCGCCGGAGCCCGCGGGACGTCGTCGCCGACGGCGCGCAGCTGCGCCGCGAGCTGCGACAGCTCCGGCAGCGTTACGACGGGATCAAGCACGTCTGGGATCCGGCGGGATGGCCGTTTCCCCCGGGCTCGGCGCTCAATCAGGAGCTGGTGACGCAGCCGCAGCAACGCGTCCTGTTCCTGAATCGGCGGAACATGCTCCGCCGGCTCGTTTCTCTACAGATGAGTATCCAAGCCCAGGCGTGGGGGACCGGAGACGAGGACCGCAGGACGCTGCAGGAATTTCCCTTCCGGCCGCTCGACACCGAAGTCTTGCGCCATCTCCTGGCCAGCGAGGCGCCCGCCATCGCTCGGCAGCGCCAGGCGATCGTCGACAGCGGCAATGCGCTTTTGGATGTCTGGTACGAGGACGTGTTCGATCCGGAGACGCCGATCGCGGGCAAGGAGGCGAAGCTCGCCACGATCTTCGAGTTCCTCGGTCTGCAGCCCGACTTGCGGCCGCAGCAACGCGACCAGGTCCGACTGCTCTTTCACCCCGACGACGGGCCGTTGAACTCCGCCGCCACCTACCGTCGCATCCCCGGCATCGACGACGTCGAAGCGCGCTTCGGCTCGGATGCGACCGGGCACCTCTTCCACTGAATCCACCATGACCGACGCGACACCTCGCCAGGCCGTCATCCTCGCCGCCGGATTCGGACGTCGGCTCGAAGAAGCGCGCGCACGACCAAAGGCCTTGGTCGAGATCCACGGGCGCTCGATCCTGGAGCGCGCGATCACGGCGCTCGAACGTCATGGCACGCGCGCGATCACCATCGTGATCGGCCACCACGGTGCGCAGATCGCCGACTACGTCGCGGCGCGGACCGGCAGCGCTCGGATCGACGTCGTATGGAACCACGAGTTCGCGACGACCGACTCGGCCTACTCGCTGTGGTGCGCCCGCCAGTCGCTCGGCGCAGGGGCGATCGTCATGAACGGTGACGTGGTGGTGGCGGATCGGGCCCTGCACGCGGCGATCCCGAGCCGGCGCGAGCAATCGCTCTGGCTCGGAACGCGGGCCCAGCCGGGCGACGACGGTTGGATGCTCGCGCTCGGGCCGGACCGGCGCGTGCTCGGGCTGGAAGTCGTCCGAAGCCCCGCGGCCAGGATCGACGCGCACCTCCTCAAGTCGGCCGGAGTGCTGTCGCTCTCGGCACGCGACGGGAGGAGCCTCGCGAGCTGGCTCGACCGTGCCGTCCAGCAGGGCCACATCGACTGCCACTTCGACGAGATCCTGCGCCGGCACCTCATGGAGATCGTGCTCGAGGGAGCCGAAATCGACCGCTCGTCCTGGGCCGAGATCGACTATGCTGCGGATTTGCAGCGAGCGCGGCAGGTGTTTGCCCCCGAGACGCGGCGCGGCCCCGACGGTACCCGGACGTGAGAGTCGAGCTCTATCTCGTAGACGCCATGGAGGTGGCGAGCTTCGTCCCGATCTGGCGCGCGCTCCGCGCCCGTGGGGTCGACGCCCGGATCGTGGCGGTTCCCGGGGCGAACCACGCGGGGACGGCGGGCTGGTTCGACCACGCGAACGCGAGCCGCCTTCTGCGCGCCGCCGACGTCCCCTTCGTCGAGCAGGCCGACCCCGAGAGCGACCTCGCGATCACGACGCAACGCCCGTGGATCCTGCGGCAGTATCGCCGGCTCAAAGCGCGCACGATGTATGCCGTCGGCTTCTACGAGATGGACGGCTTCCAGGCGGAACGGATCCACGGGTTCGACGCGGTCTTCGCCGTCGGCGAGCACGCGCGCCACGCGCTGTCGCGCCATATCGACCCGAGCCGGATCGTCGTCACCGGCTATCCCAAATACGACGCGTTCTTCCGTGCCCCGCCGAGCCGACGCGCGGTCCGAGAGCGGCTCGGATTGCGGCCGACGGAGCAGGTCGTGGCCTACGTCCCGACCTGGCACGAGAAGTCCTCCGTCGACGCGTTCGCGGACGCCGTCGGAGCGATCGCGGAAACGATCGTCGTCAAGCCGCATCATTGCACCGCGCGCTTCGAGCCGTCCCGCATGGAGGCGCTCGCGCGCATCGCCGGGTCCGTCGTGGTGTCGATCGACGAGCCGCTCGCGGCCGTCGTGCTTGCGTCCGACCTCGTCATCGTCGATGCCAGGAGCGGCGTCCTCGCCGAGGTGCTGCTGGTGCAACCCGAGCAACCGATGATCCTGCTCTGCCCGCCGGACGACCAGGGCCTGGCCCGCGTCGATCCGCGGCTCGGCGCGCTCTGTCCGATCGTCAGTCGACCGACAGATCTCGTCCCGGTCGCGCGCGAGCTCCTGCAGCAGGGCCGCGCCGGCACGGACGGCGCCGCCCGCCGGAGCGCCGTCGACGAGCTCTTCGCCCATCGCGACGGCGCGGCCGCCGATCGCACCGCTGCCGCGATGATCGAGCTCGTCGAGCAGTCGGGACGGCAGTGATGGCCAACGTATCCGAGACGGGGGACGTTCCCGCCCCCGGCCTGCTGCACGACCTCCGCACCCTCGGGCAGAACGCCCGCTGGGCCCTCGCCCGAGCGCGGCAGCGCCATCACCGGCTCTTCGTGACCCACGGGGCGGTGATGCTGGCGCAGAGCTTGATCCCGGCCGCGCTCGCGCTCGCGATCCAATACCTGGTCGACAGCATCACCCGCGTGGCGACGCATGCCGAGCCCGACACGGGCATGGTCTTTTTCTGGGTCGCCGTCGCGTTCGTCGTGTCGCTGGCCGAGGTACTCGCGGGTGCCGGCAGCCGCTACCTCGATCACCGCTGGGTCGACGAGACCAATCTGGACATCACGAACGACGTGCTCCAACACGCGGCCACCCTCGAGCTGCAGTATTTCGAGGACCCCGCATTCCAAGACACGATGAGCCGACTGCAAAGCGGCGTCGCGCGCAATTTCTCGGCGTTCGTGAGCCGCATCTTCGGGCTTGCGAAACATCTGCTCCAGATGCTCTCCCTCCTCGCCCTCTTGACGGTCATCGAGCCCTCGGTGCTGGTGGCGCTCGTCGTCGTCGCCCTGCCCTACCTCGGCTTCCAGTGGCGGCTCGTCCGCTCACGCTACGGGGAAGAGGTCCGCCGCACCCGCCGCGTGCGCTGGACCAACTACTTCGTCAACAAGCTGACGAATCACGAGGCCGTCCCCGAGACCAAGCTGCTCGGACTGGCCCCGCTCTTCCTCGACAAGTTTCGCACCCTCATGCGTGGGCTGCGCGACGAGAATCGCGCCTACCAAGCGCGCGTGCTGCACGTCGGATCGCTCTTCGCCGGCCTGACGACGCTGGCGTTCTTCGGCACCTTCCTGCGCGTGGCGTTTCGCGCCACTACCGGCCAGGTCACGCTTGGACAGGTCGCCATCTACGGTGGGGCGACCGCGCGACTGCGGTCCTCGCTGGAGCAGACGATCGACGCCCTCACCGCGACCTTCGAGCACGGCATGCACGTCGGAGCGCTGCGCGAGTTCTTCTCGCTGCGCCCGCGGCCGGAGCCGACCGATGGCATCGATCTCGTCGCCGCCCGCGGCCTGGTCGAGGTCCGGGACCTCACGTTCACTTATCCGGGGGCCGCGACCCCGACCCTGCAAGGCGTCACGTTCACCATCCAGCCCGGCGAGACGGTGGCCTTCGTCGGCGAGAATGGCGCCGGCAAGACCACGCTCGTCAAGCTGATCGCCAAGCTCTACGACCCCGACGGCGGCGAGATCCGCTTCGACGGCGTGCCGCTCGCGCAGCTCGCGGCGCGCACGGTGCATCGCCAGATCGCCTTCGTCTTTCAGCAGTACGGTCGCTACGAAGCGACGGTCGGCGACAACATCGCGTACGGCGACTGGGAGCGCCTGTTGGAGGATCGGGCGGAGCTCGAGCGCGTCGTCCAACGCGCCGGCGTCGCCGAATTGATCGCCGACATGCCCGACGGCCTCGACACGGCGCTCGGGCGAGCGTTCGGGCACTACACCCCGTCGGGCGGACAGTGGCAGAAGATCGCCATCGCGCGGGCCTTCGCGCGTCCGGCGGCGCTGCTCATCCTCGACGAACCGACCTCCAATCTCGACCCGGTGGCCGAGTATCGAACGTTCGCGCATTTTCGCGAGCTGGCCGCCGGCCGCACGACCATCCTGATCTCCCATCGGTTCTCGACCGTCAGCCTGGCCGATCGCATCATCGTGATGGAGCACGGACGCATCATCGAGTCCGGCACCCATGCCGACCTGCTCGCGCAGCACGGCCGATACGCGCACATGTACGAGCTCCACCGTCGCAAATTTCTCGCGGGTGACGCCGAGGCGACCGAGCTCGATCAGTCGCGAGGATCACGATGACCCCGTTCGTCACCGTGGTGGTTCCGACGTTCAACCGCCCCGCGGCCCTCCGCGCGTGCCTCGCAGCGCTCGCCCGCCAGGACCATCCAGCGGACGCCTGCGAGGTCGTGGTCGTCGACGACGGCAGCGCCGCGGTGCACGCGGAGGCGAACCGCGCGATCGCCGCGGCGCACGGGGTGCGGCTCTTGCGACAGGCGAATCGCGGACCCGCCGCGGCCCGCAATCACGGCGTCACGGTGGCGCACGGCGAGTACATCGCCTTCACCGACGACGACTGCATGCCGACGCCGGGCTGGCTGAGCCGCCTGGCCGACGCGCCGACGCCCACTAGCGCGCGCGGCGGTCGCACGCTCAACACCCTGACGAGCGACCTCCATGCCGACGCGACGCAGCTGCTGATCGACTACCTCTACGACTACTACCGGGAGCGCGACGGCGCGTTCTTCACGTCGAACAACCTCCTGATGTCACGCCGGCAACTGCTCGAGCTCGGCGGGTTCGACGAGACGATGCGCCACGCCGGCGCCGAAGATCGCGAGCTCTGTGGGCGTTGGCTGCAACGCGGCTGGCGCCTCGACTTCGTCGCGGATGCCGTGGTCCATCATGCCCACGCGCTCACGCTCGCGGACTTTTGGCGCCAGCACTTCACGTACGGGCGGGGCGCGCGGGCGTATCACGTGCGGCGCTCCCAATGGACGGCGCGTCCGGTTCGGCTCGAGCCGCTGCGCTTCTATGGTGATCTGTTGCGGTATCCGTGGTCGCGCGCGCGGGGTTGGCGCTCCAGTGCGCTCCTCCTGGTGTCGCAGATCGCGAATGCCAGCGGCTATTTCTATGCGCGCGCCGCCGGAGACGCGGAGCCCCGGGGGGAGCCCGAAACGCCGTGACACCGCGCGCGCCGGTCACTCCGCCAGCGCGGCGATGATCGCGAGCAGACGCTCGTAGGAGCGGGTGCGCAGGAACCACTCCAAGCCGTTCGGCTGCGGGCGTTCGACTCCACGCCGAATCGTCGTCACGAATGCGGCGTCGTCGGGCGGATCGACGAGCAACGTCTCGTGGCACACCCGCCAGTTCCCGCAGTTCTTCGTCGCGACGACGTTGCAGCCGAGAAACGCCGCCTCGAACAACGTGGTGGGACACGCATCGACCAGGGAAACGGTGGCGACGACCTTGGTGTCAGCCAGCAGCGCCAACATGGCCGTCCGATCGTCGACGTAGCCGCGGTGCTCGGCGCCCGCGATGCGTTGCGGACAGTCGCCGACGATCACGACGCGGAGCCCGGCGAGGCGCGGCACCAGGCGCTGCAGCGCCGGCAGATTCTTCTCGCCGCGGCTCCACGAGGTCGCGCAAAAAAGTACGTCGATCGTGCGACGCTCGAACGGCTGCGGGCGGACCCCGCTCGCGGCGACGGCCTCGACGACCCACTCGGCCGACCACACCGCCTCGGCGTGCACCTTGGAGCTGCGCTCGACACTGAAGAACCCGCGAATCGTGTCGCCCACCCAATCGGAGTTCGGCACGATCACGTCGGCAGCATCGAAGGCCGCGCCCTCGTTGCCCGGAGCGGGCGTCGGGAGACGACCCGTGCGCGGCAAGAGCGCGGGCAGGTCGATCGCCTGCGCGGCCCGCCCGTGGGCGATGAGGAACTCCGCCTGCCGCGACCCGGCAGTCGAGAACACCACCGGCAGCTCGGGCGCCGCCTGCTTGGCGAACAGCGTCGCGATGTAGCCGCGCGCCACGACGACCTGGGGCGCAAGGCGCGCGATCGTGGCGCGGAGCGTGGGCTGCGGTCCCGCGAACGGCCGCTCGACGATGCAGGTGTGCACGTCGGGGAGCCCCGCGGGGTTGCCGAAGGACACCCCATGGGTCCACTGGAAATAGGGCACGCTCGCGCGTTCGACGATGTTCACGTAGTGGGCATCGACGCCCTCGCGTTTCATCTTCGCGAACAGCGCGTAGGCGCTGGTGGCCGCGCCGCCCTGGGTCGGAATCTCGAAACAGCAGACGAGCACGCGCGCGCTCATCCGCCACCGAACAGCGCGGCGTACGCGCGGACGTTGGTGGCGACGTCGAAACGTTCGGCGATGCGCGCGCGCGCGTTGACCGCCAACCGGGCGGCGAAAGCGGGGTCGGCGATCAGGCGATCGATCGCGTCCGCCAGGGCGCCGGCGTCGTTGGGCGGGACGAGCAGCCCGCTCTCGCCATCCTCGATCAGCTCGGGGATGGCCGTGATCCGCGTCGCGACGACCGGCACGCCCATCGCCATGGCCTCGAGGATCGAGTTCGGGATGATGTCGGTGCTCCCATCGGCACCGACGACGCACGGCAAGACGAAGATGTCGGCGGCCGCGTAGGCCGCGGCCACGCGCGCGAACGGCTGCGCGCCCCGCAACTCGACGATGTCGTCGAGGTCGAGGCGCCGGCGTGACCGGCGGATCGCGATCAGATCGTTCACGTACATCGGGAGCTCGGGCCCGCCGACGACGGCGCAGCGCACCGCGCGACCGCGATCGAGCAGGATCCGACACGCCTCGAAGAGATAGGGAAGCCCCTTGGGCTCGATCAACCGCGCGACCGACAGGATGCGGACCGGCCCCGCGTGGGGCTCGCGGGCGCAGCCGGCGGCTTGGAAGCGTCCGAGCTCGAGCCCGTTGTAGATCTGTCGGATCTTCACGTGGTCCTCGGGAAGCGCCAAGGCCCGCAGGGTCTCGAGGTTGTAGCGCGTGTTGGTCACCACGAAGCGCGCTTGGTGGATCTTCTCGCGCACCTGAAACGCCAGCGTGCGGCGATGCAGGTCTTGCGCCCGAAACTGCAGACTGAAGTCGGCACCGGCGAGCCGCGCCGCCATCATGGCGATGAACGCATTGGTATCGCCCCAGGGCGCGTGCAGATGCCTGACGCCGAGGTCCCGGAGCAGCGCGGCGACGCGCACCGCCTTCAGGAACACATAGACGTCCTGCCGGAGCGACTTCGGAACGTTGTACGGGCGGCAGAGCGTGTACGCGAAGAGATTCGCGGTGCGGAGCGGCGCGCGGACGAGCGCCGCCGCCAGATTCCGCACGACCATCGCCGGCGTCACCGGCAGCACGTAGCGGGTGCGGCACGCCAACGGTGCCAGCTCGGGATCGTCGGCGACGCCGACTCCGGCCCCGTCGGCCAGAATCGCGACCTCCACGCCGGCTTCCGCCAGCGCACCGAGCTCGCGCCGGATGAACGTCTCGCTGAGCACGGGGAAGCGCCAGAGATAGTACGCGAGCTTTCTCGGCGCGCCGTTAAGCGGCGCGGCGTTGCTCGGCGTGCCGTTGCTCGGCGCGGGGCTGCGCGGTCCGGCGCTGCGCGGCGCGGCTGCTGGCCGCCACGCGATCGGCCAGTCGGCGAACCGCGTCAACACGAAATCGTGGAGCCGCTCGCCGATCGGCAGGAGCGCGCGCCAGACGACACGCTGCCAGGTCCGGTGGCGGGCCTCGCGCAGGCGCTCGACGGATCCTTCGAGACCGAGCGCCGTCGTCAGGGCCGCCTGGGTCATGGCGATCGTCGCGCGGACGTCGACCGGCCGGGCCCGTCGCGACCGGCGGAGCCGGGCGAGCGCGGCACCGACGCGCGCGACCGGCGATCCGTTCGGACGGTCGCCGCAGCGCACCGCGACCGGATCGGCGACGACGCGCCACGGCGGCACGGCCGCGGCGTCGAGCAGCGCCGCCGGACCGCCGGCGAGCCGCGCCTCCGCGAACCCCGCGGGCACGAGCGAGCGCCGACAGAGCACGACCGCGACCGCGTCGGGCCCATAGACGGTGACGAACGCGGCATCGGCGAAGCGCGCCGCGCGCTGGTGGTGTCGGCGCGTGTGCACCCGCATGGGTTCTCGCGCACCCTTCCCGTCCATGCCGACCGGCACCGCCACCCCGAGCAAGACAGCGTCGCGTGCTTCCCGCGCGTCCATGACCACCGCCGACAGCATCCCCGCCAACGCGCCCGGCAACGGCACCGTGTCGGCGGCGAACACCGCGACATACTCGGCGCTGAGACCCGGCGCTGCATCCGGCAGCGCCGCACCACCCGGCGGCACGACCGGGACGAGGCTCTGGCCATCCCCGCCGGCCGTGTAGACGCGGCAATCGGCGCCGAGCTCTTCGTACAGCGTCGCGGCCGCCTGCGCCGCCCTCGCGGCGGAGGTGCCGCGCGCCAGCACGACGTCGACCCGCACCGTCGTCACGACCGCACCGACAGCTCACCGCTGATCTTGCCGAGCTCGAAGGCGAGCCAGAAGAGGCCGCGGTCGAGATGGCGCACGTCCCGCAAACGGCGCAGGCGTCCGAGAATGCGTCGGCGGTACGACTGGGCGGGAGGAAACTCCGCGAGGTACGCGGCGTGCGCGCGACGCACGGCGACCGCGCCGCGCCCGTGCATCCGCGCCTCGCGCAGCAGCGCCACGAGCGTAGCGCGATTCCGGTGGTAGACGACGGCGCGATCCACGTACGCCAGGCGATGGCCGGCGCGCATGATGCGATAGGTCAGGTCGACGTCCTGACCGCGTAGAAACGCTTCGTCGAAGCGCCCGACCTCGTCGAGCACCCGTTTCGGCGATGCCCAGTTCATGCTGATCGCGTAGGGCGGCGTCGACTGCATCGCCTGCGCATGGTCGTGAATGTCTTCGCCGAGCTCGGCGATCCGGGTGCAGGGGCGGAGCGCCCGGATGCGCCCGCCCGCGATGCCGACGGCGGGGTCGCGCAATCCGGTCACCAACTCCGCGAGCCATTCGGGGTCGACGACGCAATCCGCGTCGGTGAAGGCCACGATCTCCCCCCGCGCCTCCGCGATTCCGCGATTCCGCGCGGCCGCCGCGCCGCGCCGGGCTTCGCTCGTGAGGACGACGGCGGGCCCGAACGCGCGCACGATCGCGGCGGTGTCGTCGTGCGACTGGTTATCGACGACGATGATCTCCAGGCGGTCCTTCGAGTAGGCCAGGGCGGCGAGCGATCGGAGACAGTCGCCGACCACGGCCGCGGCGTCGTAGGCCGCGACGACCACCGAGACCGAGGGCGGCGGCTCCGTCTTCGCGGGCTGCGGGGTCACCGTCACCGGTACGGCTCGCGCCAGATCCGCACCGTCCCGATCCCGAGCCGCTCGACCATCCAGCGATGCAGGCGATTCCGATAGAGACACTGCTGGAGATAGTCGCGGCGCGCCGCGCGGACGCGCTGGATCGTCTCCACCCACCCCACGCCGTGCTTGCGCAGGATGCGCACGAGCTCGCGGGTATGCACGCTGCGGGGAAGATGGGTCGTGAGGCGATATCCCCGCCGATGATCGCGGTAGAGGTAGAGGCATTCCTCGATCGGATGAAAGCGCGCCCCCGCTTCGGCCATCGTCCACGGGAAATCGTAGTCGTCCGGGCCGACGGAATTGATCGACTCGTCGATGCCGCCGACCTCGAGCGCCTTGGAGCGCCGGAAGCACAAGAGGTGCTTCACAGCCGAGCCGTACACGAACCGCTCGGGACGCACGTCGTGCTTGGCCGGCATCACGCCGCTGCACGGCTGCCCGTCGTCGTCGATCGCCCGCCGGGCGGAATGCAGGAAATCGGCGTCCGGATGCGCCGCGATCTCCCGCGTCAGCACCGCCACGCTCGCCGCGTCCCACAGGTCGTCCGCGAGCAGAATGGCGACGAACGCGGTCGTCGCCGCGCGAATCCCGGTATTGATCGCGCCCGCGAGCTTCCGCCCTTCGTTGGCGACGATCCGCACCCGCGGATCGCCGAGCTCGTGCGCGAGCACCGTGCGGAAGGTCGCGAGCTCGTCGGGCTCCACCACCACGATCGCCTGCCACGCCGGCGAGGTCTGCGAGAACAACGACGCGAACGCCGCGCGCAGATACGACTCGTGGTAGGTCTTGAGCGGCACGATCGCCGTGATCATGGCGCCCCCCGGCGCGCGTGCCAGAGTTGGAAGCAGAGCAAGGTGAACACCATGTGGGCCG
>Ga0163151_10005141_pt1 | contig 16956 bp, 16 predicted proteins | sample OliLakLV19MP5IB2_FD_145596 | JGI IMG/M metagenome (GOLD analysis project Ga0163151, IMG submission 145596) | Freshwater microbial mat bacterial communities from Lake Vanda, McMurdo Dry Valleys, Antarctica - Oligotrophic Lake LV.19.MP5.IB-2 | ecosystem: Environmental > Aquatic > Freshwater >...
TCAAGTGTTTAATTTTAATTGCAAAAAGAAAACTAACACTATTCGAAAGGATTCGAAGATGTCCCCGCTGAAAAAACAGCTAAGATTACTTTTGCCGAAGTTAGCCAAAGATGCAAATCAATTGCGAGACGTTGAGGCTCGTAGTCGCTGGATGCGTATTAAACTGATTACCGATAGCCCTAAGTCTATTCGAAAGGCCTGCGGATTTTACGGTATGTCAGAGGACTCGTTTAACAAATGGGCCAAGCGGCTTTGGAAGTTTAAATCTATCCAGGGGCTTTTTTCTAAGTCTCGCAAACCTTGGCGAAGCCCGAACCAAACTAAGAAACGAATCGAGCGAAAAATTTTAAGTATTCGCCGGGTTGACCCAAGTCTTGGCCCTGAGCGAATTGCCAATGATCTTAAGCGTTTATTTGGCCTACTAATTTCACCAAGCGCTGTTTATGCAGTCCTAAAAAGAGCTGGAGTCGTTGGTATGAAGCTCATGAAAAAACTAACAAAAAAACATTTAAAGCGCTATCGCAGGCCATTGCCAGGATACCTGCAAATGGATTTTAAGTACGTGCCCTACAAAATCGAGAGCAAACAATACTACCAACTTAGTTGTGTCGATCATCACTCCTCATGGCGCTTGATTCGAATTTATCCAGAAAAAAGCACGGACTACGTTATTAAATTTCTCAACGAACTTGAAGGTATTTGCCCTTTTCCGATTATGGAAATTCAAACCGACAATGATGCAGCCTTTACAGATAAATTTAGTTCTCGAGTCGGAGTTACTGGATTTCACCCATTTGACCGGTGGTGTTTGCGGCGAGAAATCGTGCACAGACTCATACCAGTGGGCCAAAAAGAACTAAACGGAAAAGTTGAAAATACTCATAAGCAGGATGACCGAGAATTTTACGCCAAAGGTCCTTACAAAAGTCTTGAAAATATTCAGCTAAACATACTCGGCTATAACGACCGCTGGAACAGCCATCGCCGCACCAAAGCTCTTGGATTTAAAATGCCTGACGAAGTTATCGCCGATGCCTACGTGCGAGCGGCAGGCATCCTGCTATTTATAACACGAGGAAGAAATCAAGGATTACATAACCTTAATCAGCAGGGAGATGCATATATGCAAATCAACGAAACAAAGTCAGAAGCAAAAATCCAGACTCGAAAACCAAGCTACGTTGAACGATACATGCAATATATGCATTGGGAAAATACAAAAAAGAAATTACCAGCTATTTTTCTGGACCCGATGATGTCTCAAAATTTTTCACTTTACAAGTGCTATTTAATGGCTTCAACAAACTTTGTTCTCGTCACCAAACCTAAAGATTTTCTGGAACTCACTGTATTCGTCGACGACGACAACATGGCGGTGTCAAGATAAGCTGGTTGATCTGAATTAAAAATAAAATGTCCACTTTGAATGGTCACTACGTACTTTGACTTTATCCGGCCGATATTAATTTCTGGCCAGTTTTGAATTACTTCCACCACACCTTTGGGTCTTTGCAAAAACTCAGCCTCGGGGCGAATGATTTCGAACCTAAATTGTTCATGCAAGGTTGAAAATTCTTTATTGAGACCTTCCATCATTGTGACTTCAATAAGTTTCTGAGAATGATCAATATCAATATCACTAGCAAAGGAAAATAAATGACCCGAAGAAATCTTGACGGTATAGCCTTCGAGCTTCGGTAAATCCAAAAGCCCCAATAGCACTTGATGCAACTGTATTGCTAGCGCCCAAGATGGTTTAACTTCTACTTGAACAGTTACTGAAAGTGAGCGAATGAACTCAAGAAGTCTTGTGATAACAGGATTTAGTAAGTGGTCATTCCATGGAACTAAATAAGTATTTCCTCGATCAGCACGACGCGAGCGAAAATCACGTTTATAATTGTTGTCTAGAGTATTTTCTATTTCGCGATCAAAAGCAGGAGAAAAAGACATCAGTTGTTCACGGATCTGATGAAAACTTAGACCAATATATAGATCTGAAGTTTTGCGCTCAGTTTGAAAGCGCAACGCCTTTTGGCCAATGGCTTGCTCCAAGGCGTTCTGCGAGCGAATTCCCGTGAGTCCTTCTATAGTAAGAAGTTTAGAACTCTCGCCATAATTTTCGCTGGTCTCAAGACCCATGAGACTCAATATCTCGTGCGCCCCGATCATTTGCAAAATAGTCTGATAAGATTTTGGCGAGAAATAACGGCGTAATTGTTCCATACGATAGCCATTTATTGCTATTTTAGAACTCTCAGGCCAATTCATCGCAGTTAAGGCAAAGCCATCGTTCGAACGCAGGGTATGCTTAACAAACATTAGGTTATTACTACTGCAGACTTCGTTAGCCTTCGCCATAACCTCATCGTCTACCTGGAGTTTTTTAAGACCACTTTTCGCGGCCTCACAAAACTCGACCTGGTAAGCTTTGTCTGAACTATTAAGGTGATGCACCGAAGGAAGAATCAATCTTTCGCGAACATCCTGACGTAAAATAATAGCCTCGTCGGAATCGCCACCACCACCAGCACCTCGAGCAAGCACCAGCGTCGGCATCAAAAAGATAAAAGTAATTTTAATTAGTAATTTCATGTTCTTAACCTTTCGTAGAATCAATGCAATATATATACCGCACTGCGTATATAAATACCATATGATTTTTATAAATTTTTGAACTAATATTTATTAAATAATTAATTTTATTTCATATATAATGGAAATAACATGGAAATTTATATCTACGATTATTTGGATTATAAGTCTTATTTGAACGGGGCTCTAAAATATAAAGGTCATGGCGCTAAAAAAGCCATGGCCGAAGCCAGCGGAATCCAAGAGTCTTTTCTCTCACAAGTTCTACGCGCCGATGCCGACCTCAGCCTGGAGCAAGGCGATCGCGCTAATAAATATTTAGAACATACAAATGATGAATCACATTTTTTTTTATTATTAATTCAAAAGAAAAGAGCGGGAACACATTCTTTGAAAAGTTACTTCAACAAATTAATTGACGACGTACTGGAGCGAAAGAAGAATCTCAAAGAGCAAATCAAAGCCAAATCACAGGTTACCGATGAAGATAGAGAGAAGTTCTACAGCTCTTGGCAATACGCGGCCGTGCAAATTGCAACCTCCATTAAGGAATATCAGACAACAAAATCGCTCTCTCTGCGACTAGGAATTTCGGAACACAGACTGGCTGAAATATTAGAATTCTTGTTAGCATCAGGGTTGGTAGTTCGAGACCATGACCGATTTGATATGGGAACGCAAAGTACACATATAGGAAAAGATTCATCCTTAGTTTATAAACATCATGCAAACTGGCGACTACGCGCTCTGCAAAAACTCGAAGAACAAAATCCTGATCACTTTCACTATTCAACAGTCATGTCTTTATCGTACGAGGCAGTAAAACAAATCCAAAATTCACTCAGCAAAACTGCCAAAAACGCTAACGAAATTATGGAAGCCTCAAAAGAAGAGGTCCTTTACGCTCTGGCGATAGACTGCTTTGAAGTCTAATTAGGTAGTTTTTTAGACGATGTAATATATTCACTTTTTTTAATAACTTAACTAAGTTAATTCATTTTAAATTAATTAATTGTTTATTAAATTTATAATATTTAAATTGCCATTTGACGCACTGTATTATACAATCGCTTTTGAAACAAAAAACAAGGAGTTACAATGAAACGATTTTTAATTTATGCGACACTGTTGTTTACGTTGCAGGCAAACGCTAGGAATCCTTTCGAAAGACTTGTTGTTGGATTAATGGAAGTTAGAGCGGCCCGGATGGAAATGTCTGCACTTCAAAAAGAAGGTATCTCGGCTAAAATTGGTGAATTTGATAATTTTGTTCTGGTTAGTGAAGATTTAGATCGTCCGGTTATTCTAGCGGCCGCCCATCCTAAGCAGGAAATCGAAATTTTGATAGGGGGGTCACACGGAAGCATCCTTCGTGCTTATGATGTTAAGAACATACACACCTACGCGGCTATTGAAACTCAATTGGCCAGAACTGCTAAAAAGGCCTTAGTCATTGCATCTAAAGTAGCTAAACGACATGGATTGTCCCCCAGCAAGTTTTTTAATTTTACCACTAATTTTACAGGCACCAATGAGGGTCGAGACTTCACGTACCTCGTGTTTACTCTACACAGGAATTTAGATGCTAAAGTGATTGAACAACTTTTGACGGCCCTGTCGAAAATGCCCTACTGAGTTTGAATAAATACTATGAGACCGATTATTTGGATTCTCTTAGGTCACTTTTTTCTGCTGCAGACGCTAACTGCGTCTGCGAGCGAGACTAGTAGCTACGAGAATTGGCTAAAGGTTCAACAGACGACAATAGTAAAATTAAACCAAATCAATTATTCGCATATCCGTGGCCTTCGCCAATGTGCATGTTTTGAATTGAAAAAACTAGATTCTCGAGAAGGCTCCTGTAACAACACTAACAACGATGAGCCATTATTCTTACGCGAAATTATTAATTTTTACGGAGAATCCATCGCTGAAAAAGTAAATTGCAAGGAAATTCTAAACCTTCTGGTTTATGCTCGCCTGGAGCAGGATTGGCCAGACATGAGAGCACATCTTTCTCTAATGAAAACGCCGGAATACTTTGTGGATCCCATAAAAACAGAAACCATGCAAGATGTAGCTTACTTGAACGATGGACGGCGAAAAAAAGTTGATTATCTTTTTCCGACCGCTCTTGAACATGAAATTCGAAATTTTCCTTTGAACTCTAAATTAAATATAGCCGCTGTTAGAGATTTATCTGAGATTGAAATTAAAGATTTACTTAAAGTTTACTTTGATTTTTCAGTTAAGACCTGTTTAAAACTGGCGCCTAAGTTTCTAGAAGTCACCAGGTGGGTGGCGAAAGCGCATGCTGTTTCTGTGGGGAATACTCAGTCATTTTGCAATAAACTAATTTTGGCCCAAGACGGGAATATCCCGCTGTCGGAAACCCATAGACTTAGAAAATACGCCTCAAGTCTATTGCTAAAAATTCAAAAAGCAAGAATAGTTGGTTTTCGAGACGAACATAAAAAAGAATATCTCGAGTTAGCTCAAACAAATCCACTCTTGCTCTTAGTGGATTCTCCTGAAGTTAAATTGTTGCCGTTGACAGAAATATTGGTTTCTATCGAAGCCAATGCACGAGAGCGTCTTGAGCGATCAGTTAAAGACCTAAACTCAAATCAAAACTCTGAAATCTATGGTGGCATGACATATGCGCTTATTTACACGCGAGCTATCTGGAGATCTCAGGGACTTGACCCCAGCGAGTTTCAGACTTACTCCGAACGCGCATATGAAGCTTGGCAAGATAAGGAATTTAAAAAATCAGCAATAGAGATTGGCGTCGTTACAGCTGGAGTAGCTGCTTGCCTTGTGCCTTGGGGAAGGATACTTAGGGCAACTCTTCAGCTACTTAAATTTTCTTGCTTGGCAGGGATTGGACTTCCACTTAATTCTTATTTCTTAATTGATTCTGTTGTTGAGTACCGGAGAGGTTTCAACATACTGTTTTCTTCGGTTGAAACAAATCAAGCTTTGGACAAAGCTATGACTCAAGTTACTAGTGCCCAGACGACGGCGACAATCGCAGCAGTATTGTTTCCCATTGGGCTAAATTTAGTCGAGGCCGGTCACGTGATCGCTGCGATTAAAGCCTTCAGTCGAAAATAAATAAAGTAGCTATCAAAAAAAGGTAGAAATTATTTTGCTCTCGCGCAATGCACAAAATAATAAGTAGTCAACATTTAGAGCCTACACGAATTTGCACTCGTGGTATTGCTCCCAGCAATCACTTGACTCTAGGTGATTGCTATCGCTACAACAGCGACATGCTGACTTACCAAAGTATTCTTAGAAACGAGCTGATATGAGGTGGTTGTTGTTATTTGTTTTAACACTTCCCTTGAACGCTGACGCGGGCGGCGCGGTGGGCAATGGAGGCGATACAGTTCATTGTACTGCGAACCTCAACGTCAGCCCATTCAACGGGTGGTACAATCTCGATTATTTAATTAATAAAACAGCCGACGTCCAATTCTCCCATGATTTTGAAAAAGTGATTGGACCTGGCGATGCCTATGACAAAAACTTTTTGAGAATAATGGCAGCGTTTAAAGAAAAAAAATACAAAATCCTCTATCTTGACTTGAAAGAGTTTTATGATGGCATATGGACCAACGTATTTGGACAACGATACATGTGGAAAAAGGCACCTTACGGAGTAGTTGATTTACAGGATGAGCGCTTGAGACAGAGAATTCCTCCTAACTGTTTAGGTCAGAGTCCACAAACTTCTGTCATTCAAACAGTTTTACGCACACAGAAGGATTGGCAAATGCGCGTACCCAACGAACATAGTCGTAGTGTGAAAGGTGCCGATTTTACTTATTCCACCGAAATCGTTTCAAAGCTTTCTGGCCTGCAGCTTTCTTTTCTGCTGTTTCACGAATGGCTAAGGAACTTCACCGACAATCCTGAGTTAATACGAGATGCCAATGCGATTTTTCATTCACAGGGTTGGACAGAAGATGACATTGACAAAAAACTCAATACTCTTGTGTCTATTGGACTACACCGACTCCAAGACTTGCGACTTGGTTTTTAGACGCTAACCACGGACTAGTTATTGCGCGCGCCTTGTAAAATCCACAGACGAATTCGTTCTGTCGTTGCCGCTGGCAGACGGCCAGCTGGTGGCATTGGATTGTTAGCGCTGGTTACGCGTTGGTACAATAGGCTGGCGTTGGGGTTGCCTGGTATAATTTTGGCTAATACCGACGCGTAGACGGAAATATTCATCATTCCCCGCATTAGATTAACGTTGTGGCAGCCTGAGCAAGAAACTGTAAATAGATTTGCTGGCGCAACATTACCTATCAGTCGGCTATAAGAACCGATGGCGCCGGTATTGTAGAGGCAGGCTTCGACATTGGTAATTCCTACGTTTGTAACGCAAGTGTCGAAGTTTTGTTGCACGATACCCGGCAGCAACAAGCCACTAGCATCGTGGCAATTTGCAAGTCCGGTTGGCCCGACAAATCGGTTACAAGCATTCACACTCGCCTGAGTTGGAACATCCGGAAGAATTCGCTTGGTAACCAAACATCTTACATTGTTGGCAAGCGTGCCGTTATTTCGCAATATGCAATCGTCGATTTCGACCTGAGTGAGCGTAGCTGGTAAGGCGTTAAAGTTTGCGCTTAGGCAGCCCAGTAATCCAGTGAGTGGCGCGACTTCAGAACACGAAGCAACGTGAGGCTGTAACACTGCTGTTGAAAGAACTCCGGCGGCGCGTAGACATTTGGCCAAGCTTGCAACAGTTACGTTGGTAACGCAGGTATTAATTTGCGTTTGTAGCCCTAGAACCTCCGCTGCGACGACCGGAAGTAGGCCGTTGTTATCTAAACAAGTTGCGATAGCAGCAGAGCCGACTGCGGAGTTACAGAAATTCAAGTGGGCTTGCATCACGGCTTTAGAGACAAAATTATTGACGCGTAAGCAGCGCACGACACGATCAAAGCCAGTGTTGGCAATACACGTATCTATATTCGCTTGAACTACGGTAGGCGCTAATAAGTCTCCGTTGACTAGGCAGTACGCCAACTTTGAATTCGAAGTATTACCTTCGATAATCTGGCATAGCTTCGCTTGATTTTGCATAAGCACGCCGCGCTTGGCAATTAGTCCCTTGGCGCGCAGACACTTCTCAACCCCAGTTGGCCCTGCGGCAATGGTACAAATATCAATATCGGTTTGAGAAAGATTGTTTTTGACACCGTTTTTTTCTAAGCAGGTCGCTATATTAAGGTCTCCGACTAATGTTCGGCAGGAATCGATGTCGAGCTGTGTTGCCGGGCGGTGGTTGATGATCAAATTTCCGCGTTTAGACATACATGCTGACAATAAAAGTTCGCTCGTATTGCCATCAGTGGCGCAAGCACCAATAACCGCTGCATCATAGTGGTCGGAATTGACCCGACCATTTAAACAAGAAGCTAATCCAGCGGGATCATTGGTGTTGGCTGGCACCGACAAACAGGCTCTAAACTCGTCGATTGTGGCATTCGGTTTAGGACCTGTAGCAATTGGGGGAGGATTTCCACTTAGCTGGTTAGTGGACCCGGATTTTTCGGCCTGAAATCCTTCGCCGCAGTTTTGGTACGAAAGTACCAATGCGAAAATTAGGACTACGAACGAAGAATAATAAAATTTTCCAGAACTGCTTATATTAATGAATGGCATACTTTAATCCCCCCGGACTTAGATCTTGTCGGGTAAACGATGTGTCTACTTTAGAGATTTTCATCAATATTTTAGGCTCTCACTCATATATTTTCTGGGTAAACGCGTAGGTTCGGTTTAATAAAAAAATCTTAAAATGAGAATCCAGTTTTGAGAAATACTCATTTTGGATTCTTAAACTGGGAAAGCTTAAGCTTCCTGCTTATGAGGGCTTATTTTGCGCGAACAAGAACCTTGAATCCGCCCATCGAAAACCTTTTGATATCAAAAGGCATTTTAATTCCCTCCATATTCATTTGGGGATCCTTCATTACTTTGGCATTGACTTGATTTCGATGCGACTTAGATTTGTAAACGATATAGGCAAAAATCACGGTTTCATCAGATTTTAATTTGCACATTTTAGGGAATGTCCATCCCCATTTGACTTTCAAATCTTCGCCCATGCATTCGTAATAATCGAGGGCTCCATACTTCATCCATATTTTGCAGCCCCATGCCGCCATTTTTTTATAGGCTTTGATGTTCTTCTTCTTTATTGGAATAACAAAACCATCTACATAACGACTCACTGTATTTCTCCTAGGGTGTTGAATTTTAATCAGTAGAATTCCAGCATAAACGTTTGGTGATGTAAACGGATTTCGATGCGACTTAGGTTGCACCGAGTAAATCTATAAAGATGGCTACGTTTGGGATTATTTGAGCTGCGAAGCCATTTAAAACTCTCGCCGTGCCAAATATATATTTGAGAAAATTTTTCTAAATCTTTACATTCCCGAGCATAACCATGGGCCCTTTGGCACTTGGGACTCCCCCTTTTTGCTCCAAGGTAATGACAAAAGCGGACAGGCGCTTAACTTCTACAACTAGACCGGTGGTGACCTTTAGTATCGACGATTGATCGCTGGCCAAACTCAAAACACCAGCACTGACGGCCTTTTTACCGTCCATCATCCATAACTGATAATCCTTATTTGTTGGTGCAGGCGGCAGGTTTGAAAGCTGAATATAAGCTAGTTTTAAATTCGATGAGTACATGACCTTGCCACGTCCTTTAGGAGTGGGTTTTAAGCCTTTAATGTCGGTCACTTTTAAGTCAGGGGCTTGCATTAGTTTGATAAACTCTTGGTTTTGAGCACTTGCGAGTTTGAGACCACTGAGTTCCTTATCTTTGTCTGCTAACGCCTGCGCATTTTCAGCCGACTTGTTTTCTAATTCGGTGAGCTTTAACTTTGACTCACTAAGCTCCTCTGTTTGCGTCTTTAACTCTTGCTGTAGTTGCGATAACTTTTGCTCAAAATCGCTCACACTTCCGCTGAGGTCAATCTGACGGAAATACAAAACGCTTGTAGAAACTATTAAAATCAAAGCCATACCAAAAGTCACGACAGGTTGATCGAACTTGAGGGCAAAATAAATTTTTTCGATGAGGGAAGTATTATTTATTTTCTTGTTCGCTCCAATTTGGTTCATAATCCGCTCTTTCACCGCGGGCGCTGGCGCTACCAACTTTCCACTTACAGGAAGGTGGCGAGCTGCTAACATCAAAGCATCAATAGCCTGGCGCTGTTCAGGCGTGGCCGTCGCCAATATTTTTTCAAAATTCAGGCGGTCATCCGTATTCAGAATTCCTAGGCAATAGGCGGCGCAAATTTCTTCAAATTGTTCCTGATCAATCATGCCGCCTCCTTTAGTATTTCATAAAGTTTTTTCATGCCGAGGCGCATGCGGGTTTTAACTGTGCCGAGTGGAATCGAGTAGCGCTCCGCAATTTCACTTTGTGATAGCCCCTCAAAATAGGCTATACGAATAACGGTTTGCTGATCTTGTGGTAGCGCATGAAGTGCGGCTTGCACGACCTTTTGTCTTTCTTCAAGCAGAGCTTCATCTAAGGGGTTGTCGCCGGCCATTTGCAGATGACTGAGCGCTGGGGAGTTATCAATGGACGTCGAACGCATCGTCCCCCTAAATTCATTAGATCTTAATTTATCAATTGCGCGATTACGTGCCATAGCTATCATCCAAGTTACTGGGCTACTTTTACTAAAATCGTATTCTTTACGCTTGTTCCACAGAGTAACAAAAACCTCCTGTAAAATTTCCTCGGCTTCGGCAGGGGCTCTAACAATATTAACAATCACGCTGTAGACAACACGGCTATAGCGATCATAAAGCTCTGCAAAGGCCTTAGTATCATTACGTAAAACTTTTGCCATTAGATCTTTCGCGATAGTTGATTCTGTAGACATGCCCACTCATTTTGAGCCAATTAGCGGGGCAGAGGCAATGGAAAAATTAACTAAAAGGCCACTTGGTGGCCTAAACCGATTCGTCCTAATTAATGTAGCTTACCTCCAAAGACCAATACAACCACCGAGGTCAGGTACATTTACCCCCGCCGCATCTTGTCTGGCAACTGAAGGCGCGCGACTAAAAACTCCCACGGCTGTACTTGCCGATAACACGCCGGACCCAGAGCTGGTAAGACCTGAAATAGCATTTCTGGCAGTTACCCGCGTTGTAAAATTCTGAGGTACGCTGTTAACAATATCTCTAGTCGCCGACCCGGTCACCGTACCAAAGTTACTCTGTGAAGCGGTACAAGTTGCCGTCTGTCTGATAACCAAAGGTGGGGTTACGGTTACCAGTGCTGAAGCTTCTAACGCGCCACCAGCACCAGTGCACCTAATTCTAAATTCCTTTGAAGCGATGAGGTTTTCAGTATTAGCAGATCCAGAAAGTCCAATTGATGAGCCCTGGCCAAAACCCACAACTCCCGTCGAAAGATTTGTACACAAAGTTGCATTTACAGAGGACCAGGTAAGCCTCGTATTAGAGCCATAGACAATGGGAGAAGGACTCGCAGCAAAAATAATATTGGGAACCGCCGTAGGTTGCGCGCCTGCAATACTCACAACAACAGATTCAGTGGCACTGCCGTTCGGTCCAGTACATGTCAAACCATAGAGCTTACTAGCCGTTATATTTGGGGTACTTTCGCTTCCTGAAGTGCCTCTAGCTCCACTCCAGTCACCTAGGGCTAAGCAAGAAATTACGTTTTCTGTTGACCAATTGAGAGTCGTTGAAGCGTTTGGGGCAACTGTGGTTGAGTTTGCAGATATAAACACTTTTGGAATTTCGACGTTACTTTCCTGCGCGGTAACATTTTCACTTAAGACTAAACGCCTTTCAGCACAGTTTTCAAAACACAATATAAGGAAAACTGTCAGGCCCAATAAAGAAGTTGTTATTTTAAGTGATTTATTCACCTGTCACCCCTCTGGATCATTTTGAGTCGTTTCTAGATCGCCCTAATTAATATTAAGTACCGTTATCAATTGCAATTCCTATACTCAGCTTAATTAGTTTTATGAGATAACGCCAGTGAGTTATTGACGCCTGTATATAAGTTGGACGCCAACTCATTGACGGATTTTACCAAAACTAAGCGAAAACCAGCTGCTTTTTGACCCGCGGAGTTTATCGAAAAATCAGCAAGTTTAGATTTGACCAGAGGGAGTTTGGAGGTGACACCCGGAATCGCACCGGGATGGACGCTTTTGCAGAGCGCTGCCTAACTATTCGGCCATGTCACCAAACGAACCCGGTAATTTAAAGGATAACCAATAAAATATCAATTAATAAAGGCTGAGTTGCGACGTAAGCCTTTGGTGAGAAAAAAGGCAATATTCTGCAGCCTCTTCTATATGGGGAAGCTTAATATTCTCACTTCCCTCCAAGTCGGCAACAGAACGAGCCACTTGAAATAAATACTTTCGCCTTCGCCGCGAAGAACCTAAGTAGGGTAAAAACTTTTCTAAGGGCTGGCTAATATCAATCAAATCCGAGGCCCAATGGTTGGTTTCTGTCTGCTGGCGACTTTGCCTGATAAACTCCTGGGCCTTCTCGATGCCGCTAAGTATGTCTATAAGAGCTACCTCTTTGTTGCTTGACCACTCGCTACTCATTGAAAAAATCGCAAAGCGATCTAACATAGGACCACGAAATCTTTCAAAATAAGTTTCGCGGCGACGGTTTGAACAGCGGCACTTATGCCCCCGAATAGGAACAAACTCGCCACACGGGCACAGATTAGACGTCGCCACCAATAATACCTTTGCAGCAAAAGTTTCGCTTAACCCCATCCTGGCAATCTGAAGTTCACCCTTTTCAACCGGCTCTCGCAGCGATTCGAATACCTTTTGATTAAACTCAAAAAATTCATCCATTAAAAGAACGCCGCCATGGGCTCTTGTGATTTCTCCGGGGCGAATGGGACATCCACCGCCAATCATCGAAATAGTGGGGATAGTATGGTGAGGTGAGACCATTGGTCGCCAACTAGGTATACTACCAAATTGTCGCCAAACTTTTGAAAATTCCTTAAGCTCTTCGCTACCGGGTCGCCGCAAAATGTTTATAATTTCTTGTGCCATCGTGGTCTTACCTTGGCCCGAGGGCCCCGCCAAGAGACAGGGATGCTCACCCAATGAGATAACACTTAAGAGTCTCGCTTGAATGGAAGAAAATTTCAGTTTTGGTAGGTGGGGTCGCGCGAAATCCTTAAACGGGCTGTCTGCCAGCCTTTCTTCTCCACCAGAAATGTCCGCCAGACTTTTTAAACGTATGGACTCAAACTGATAGTTACATTTGTTTACTCCTGTCACAACAGTCTTCTCTGAATCCACCAGACCTTGAGATAATTCATCCGGGCTAATAATATTTCCTGACAAATCAAGCGCCCCATAAAAAAAACATTCTTTAGAAAACGAAGGTGGCCAGTCGACTTGGCCGCTCTCAATTAAATAGGCAAAGGCAATGGCCAAGTCTAACCCCGTGCCCGATTTTTTAATTCCCACAGGATGAAGATTAACAACAATTGTTTGGGCTCTCGGAAAGCGATAATGGCAATTTTTAATAGCCGAACGAATTCGCACCGCACTTTCTTTTATTGTAGTATCCGGAAGCCCCACGATCTGAATACTTGGCAGACCGGGCACTAATTTAACTTCAACTTCAATTGGTAAAAATTTTTGACCTTGTTTGGCGAAGGATTTAATGATCATAGTTTTTATAATATACAATCCAAGGGCCAAGGCAGCGCTCGCGGAAAACGCCAGTTGATGCTGTCTAGGACTCATCTCCGGATAAAAAATCCTGCGTTCGGCTAATTGTGATCTTTGGGTTTTATTTGAGAAAAGGGGTGATGGGTGTCCACCGCTTCAACTAGGTTTTTGGTTGTCACACTAGTATAAATCTGAGTGCTTTGTATACTTGAGTGCCCGAGCAACATTTGAATCGAGCGCAAATCGGCCCCAGCATCAAGCAGTGCGGTTGCACATCCATGGCGAAATTTATGAGGACTAATGGGTTTAGCAAATCCGGCCCGTGCTGACCAAGCAGCTAACCAGCGCCAAATATCAACGCGACTCGGCCGTTTGGTCTTATCATTTATTAATATAGAATTAACGGGAGTATCGGCGCTCAGCAAACTTGGTCTTACTAGCCTTAAATAGTCTTTTAATTCTTTCACAAGTTTTTCGGCCAAGGGTACAATTCTTTGTTTACCACCTTTGCCGGATAAACATACCCACCCCTCTGTTTCATTAAAGTCATTAACATTGAGCCCAATCAGTTCAGAAACTCGACAACCAACACCAAACAATAGCAACAGCGTCACTTGGTTTCGAGCCGTGCGAAAGTTATTATCGACTCGAGCTGCCTCAAAAAGTTTTTCAAATTGATCAGGCGTTAATACTTTGGGGAGCCCCACTTTCACTTGTGGCGGTGTGACCTTTTTGAGGTCCGGAACTTTAGTTCCTCGTTTATCACAGTATTTAAAATAGGTGCGTAGGCTAGAAATTATTCGTGCCTGAGAACGAGAACTCAGTTTTTGTTTTTCCATGAAGCCATAGAACTCTTGAATGTCTTTCGAAGTTTCTAGAAATTTTTCATAGAGTTCAAGATCGCGGCGATAGGCCAGTACCGTGTTGCGACTCCGGCCCCGCACATTCTGTAGATCCTCAAAAAAATCGACCCACAAGTCTAGACTCATAAAGTAGAATGTTGCAGATATTTCAAAAAAAGCAAGGTCTACTAATTACCGAAAGCTACTAGCGTCGTGATTTTTCCGGTGAATGACTCTTCACCGTTTTCACTGAAATCGTAAACTTCTAGCTGAATAACGCTTTGTAGTGCATCGCTAGACACGTCAAAGCTTCTAATGACCAGCTGAGCACCATCAGAGGATGCCATTTGGCTTACAAATTCACCATTATCAATAAAGGATCGTTCTGAGTTAGTGGTTAATTGATCGTTAAAAAATATCTTCACCACGCGGCGCTCACCAACTTGAATATCGAATAAAATAGCGTTTTCGCTACTGCTACCTTCGTAAGCTAAGTCTAGAAAAAAAACTCGGGCATAAGTAATTTGATCAGAAAAAACCTCACCACCATTTTGTGAAATAGCCTGGTCTCCGAGAAATCGCCAATCCAAAAATGGCACGAGATTTTTAGGCTCACCCATCTCAGCATTGGACTCGGCAAAATAAATTGTTGTATTAGGGTCTGCAACGAGGGCCTGAAAGCGTTCAGCATCTTCTTGAGGAATAATGCTCGCTTGTGCTGTTACGGCCTGTAAAGATTCAGTGAGTAAAGCGTCAACTTCAGCACTGTCTATACCAGGATCGGCATCACGCCAATGCTGAGAACAGCCAGTCAGGGCCAAACCTAGAAAGATAAAACCAACACGAAGTACCTTCATTAATTCAATTACTCCATTTTAAAGCTAGCGTTATTACATTCGCGAATTAAAACTGCACCAAACAAAAAGGAATCAAATGCTACAGCAGTGTTATTGACCATACTTCTTGCCGGCATTCCGACAATTTGCACTCCCTCGAGGTCAATAGTCGTTGGACCATTTGGAGTGTTGGCCACCAAGGATTGCCAAATATAGGAACTTGAGACTGAGCCCATCGTAATAGGCTGTATCGGAAAGTTTCCTACCGGAATGTTACAGCCAGTTATCTGACTTAATACTTGAAGTGAGCCCGTCACTTGCACAGGACCGCTGTAAATGTGTAAGAGATCTCTTCCACCTAGTGAGCTTGGAACGGGATTGTAGGGGTTCATGTAACCAGTGCCCCACGAATTCGCGCCTTGCGAGTTCTGTAGAATATTTACTTTGAGTGAAAGCTCCATCAAGCGATTGTTGTTTAAGGGCCGATCCGAATCGTCGAGACTATCGTCATACTGCATACGGCCTAGAGAATTCGCTATTTGTTGCCCACTCGCAGCTCCATAACAATACCCACCCGAGCACTGATTGGCAGGACCAATCAGAGGATTGTATTGTGCCTGAGAGCCTCCGCTATTTTTCTTACCACAGGCGGTAAAGCCAAAGGTTGAAGCCAGCAATAAAAATGAAACTCCAAATTTTAGAGTTCTCCAGGCGGTCTGATGTTTGTGAGCGTTCATAACAATCTCCTAGTAATTAAAGGCTGCGTTCATATTTAAGTTAGTAAATGTACCTAATCTTTTGTAAGGCGCGACTTGAGATCCTTCGGCACTCTGAGTTCTAGTTTCCGGAGTAAGCCGGCTCGTAGATACAATAGTGTCTCCCACTAAAAATGCCCGACAATCATAGGGCCCTAAAGATACAAACCAACAGCGCTTGTCGGCTTGGGGTGGGACATATCCGAATGCTGGGGACGGTTGAAAGTTTGCGTACCAAACAGATCCACTGACTGAAGCGTCAGAAGCTCCATCACCTAAATCGTTGGTATTATCAATGACTAGAATCACGCCACCTGAAACATCAGCCCAAATAGGTTTGTCATCCTCAAAAAAAGCATGAAAGACACTTTTGCCCTGAAAAACAAACCAAGTGTTATGAATGACTTCTTCATTTGACCCGCCGGTTGCTAAGCGAATCTCCACATTCTGGCCGTTCTCAGTATAAGAGATCTTCATGATGCCGCCGTAACGACTATTCCCGTAATCCCTTAAGTCGACGCCAATTTTAATGTTAGTAGGATTATTCAAAGGCCATTTAGCAAAATCACTGAGTTGAGATGTCGAAGTGGGTGTAAAGGCGACCGTGTTAGCTGGGGTAATCACACCAGGAGTAACTGGAGGATTGGTATTAGTGGGCCCAGCTGAAGACGGCAATCCTGCCTTCTTGCTACAGCCTATCGATACGATACTCATCAATATTAATACTGATAATAATGTTTTTCTCATAATTTATAACCTACCTACTGACAATAATTGTCAGTTTTCGGTCTCCTCTACCCTTATTCATTTAAAGTTTCGTGCCAACGAAATGCCTAGCGGTGCTAAATTGGATAAGTATCTGAATTAATATTGATTTTACTGTTTTGGCGAAAATGTCTTCTTGGCTGAGGAGCCAAATTTGAGCTTAAGTCTAAACGTCACTGAGGTATTTTTTTAGTTATTCCAATGAGTTGTATGATCGAATTTGGTTTCTTCAGCTGTCTACTTTTTAGACATGATTTTCAGACACCTAGGAAAGAGACCTGTAGTTCTCCAGGAATACTGTCCTTTTAACTTTTCAGCGATTCTGTCCTCTATCGGCATCATGCTGCTAGTCTTTTAGCCTGATGTATTTTTATTAGTTTAATCGGTTTTCCGGCAAAATAGGCCT
>Ga0163151_10005142_pt1 | contig 16955 bp, 7 predicted proteins | sample OliLakLV19MP5IB2_FD_145596 | JGI IMG/M metagenome (GOLD analysis project Ga0163151, IMG submission 145596) | Freshwater microbial mat bacterial communities from Lake Vanda, McMurdo Dry Valleys, Antarctica - Oligotrophic Lake LV.19.MP5.IB-2 | ecosystem: Environmental > Aquatic > Freshwater > Lake...
GGTCGCACGACCGGGGCCGCGGCGGCTGGCGGGAGTTGCGGCTTGACCTCTGGTGCAGGCGGCGGCGGTGGCGGCGGTGGTGCTTCCTTGATCACCTTCTCGACGAACGTGACGTCGACCCTCTTTTCCTCCAGCACCTTTTTCGTCGCCGTACCGACGGTCACTGCGACGACGGCGATCAAGACGTAGATGGCCGAGGACGCCGAGATCGCGGCGAACCACGAACGCGATCGTGCTTCAGGCTGCCCGTACGACCCGAACGTGGCCGTGCGCATCGGGATGTGCACCGCGGCCGGCGGCACTGGCGCTGCGTCGGTACGCTTGGCGCTGAGAGCGCTCACGGCGTCACCGCCGGGCAAGTCCCCATGTTACTCGGATCATTGGAAAGCGGCGATCCGGCATACGCACGCGTGCCCGCTCCCACGAGCGCACACCAGCCAACCAGCGCCATCACACACCGCCACGAAAGATATTTCATCGCGCTCGACCCTCGGAAAGTCGAGAAGAAGTAGCCCGCGGTTGATGACAAAAAGGGGCCGGGGGTCGTTACGGTTTCGTTACGTGCCGGCGCCGACAACGACGGCATCGCAGTTCAGGCACCGGACCAGCGCGGTGTCCTGTGAGCTGGCCACAGGCCGTGCATTCCAACGAATCGGCGGCGCTCAGTCCCCGCGCTTCATGAAGCCGAGCGTCCCCGTGCTCGGATGGGACAGGAGCCACTCCTGCGCCGAGAACGCCGCTTGGTCCGTCACCGGGAGGCGGCGGCGCGAAGCACCGTCGGGCTGCATCTCCCACGCATTCACCGTGTCGTCGAGGTAAACGCGGAGAATGCCATCGTAGATGTGACGCACCAGTGCGGGTCGCGTAACGGGCACGAGGGTCTCGATCCGCCGATCGAGGTTGCGGCCCATGAGGTCGGCGCTCCCGATCAGGGCCTCGGGCTCACCACCGTTCTCGAACCAAAAAATGCGGCTGTGCTCGAGGAAGCGCCCGACCACCGAGGTCACACGGATGTTCTCGCTCAAACCGGGAACGCCAGGACGAAGACAGCAGATACCGCGCACCAACAGGTCGACCGAAATGCCAGCCGAGGCGACCTCGTACAGCGCGTCGATGATCTCGGGATCGGTGAGCGAATTCAGCTTGAAAATGACGTGCGCCACCCGCCCAGCGCGCGCATGCTCGCGTTCACGGTGCAGACGACGCAGGAGCTCGGAGCGCAGATTCAGCGGTGCGACCAGCAGCTTCCGATAGCTCCGCTGCCGCGACACACCCGTGAGAAAATTGAAAAGCTCGAGCAGATCCTGGGTGATCTCCGGGTCTGCGGTAAAGAGACCGAGATCGGTATACAGTCGCGCCGTCATCGGGTTGTAGTTGCCGGTCGCGATGTGGGCGTAGGTGCGGAGACCGCCCGACTCGCGTCGCACCACCAAACAGAGCTTGGCGTGGACCTTGAGCTCGGTGAACCCATAGGTGACATGAGCGCCGGCGCGCTCCAACGCCCGCGCCCAGGACAGATTCTTGCTCTCGTCGAAGCGCGCCTTCAGCTCGACCATCACCGCGACTTGCTTGCCCGCTTCCGCAGCCTCGAGGAGCGCCTCGACGATCGGGGAGCGCTCACCGACGCGATAGAGAGTCTGCTTGATGCCGACGACCGCCGGATCCGAGGCCGCGGCCCTGACCAGCGTCTCGACTGAGGAGAAGCTGTCGAAAGGCTGGTGAACCAAGACGTCGGTCGCCCGGAGCGTCTGAAACAGCTCCTCGCTCCGGCTGAGCGCCTCGGCGGCGTGCGGCTTGTGCGGTGGCCAACGCAACGACGGGATGGGCAGGTTCGCGAGATCTTCCAATACTTCGAAGCCGAGCAGGCCTTCGACCCGATGGACGTTGCGGCGGTCGACTTCGAGCAGCCGCGTCAACCGATCGCGCACCTCTTCCGGCGTATCCGCGTCGACGTCCAGACGCACGGGATCACCGAACCGCCGGCGGCGGATCGTTTCCTGGATCATGTCGATCAAATCACCGGCTTCGAGCTCGCGGATCTCGATGTCGGCGTCCCGCACGACGCGAAAACGATAGGCACCCGCGAGGGGCACCTCGGGGAACAGATAGTAGAGGTGCTGGCGAATCACGTCCTCCAGGAGGACGAACGTATGGCCGCGACGGCCGATCGGCACCGCCCGCGGCAGCACCGTCGGGATCTTCACACGCGCCAACTTGCTCCCCTCGCCGCCGTCGTCGATGAGGACGGCGAGATTCAAGCTGCGATTGGAGATGAACGGGACCGACGGAGCCGGATCGAGCACGAGCGGCGTACAGATCGGGAAGACCTCTTGCTCGAACCACCGGCGAAGACCTGCCTGACGGCGTGCATTCAACCCAGACCACGGCACGATCTCGACGTCCGACGCAGCGAGCAGCGGCGCGACCTCATTCGTCCACACGTTGCCCGCGGTTTGCCGCATCGGCTCGACGATTTCTGCGATCCGCACCAGCTGCTCTTCGGGCCCGAGGCCGTCTGGAGAGGTCTCGACGACACCGCCCTCGATCTGCTCGACGAGGCCCGACACCCGGACCATGTAGAACTCGTCGAGGTTCGATTCGAAGATCGAGAGGAAGCGACACCGCTCGAGTGGCGGATTTGCCGGATTCGACGCCTCTGCCAGCACCCGGCGATTGAACTCGAGCCAGCTGAGCTCGCGGTTCAGGTAGCGCTCCGCAGACTGGTCGGACGGCGCGGGTGGAGGGATGTCGGGGAAAGCGGCTCGCCGGGTTTTCGGAACGCGCAGGCTCATGAGACCGCGCGCATGGTTGACCTCGATACGCGCACTGTCAACTCGGGCCTACAACCCGCCGGCCGATCAGGCCGCGCGTTCGGTGATGTTCAAATGACTCAGGAGCTCGCTGTTGCTCTCGCAGGCCACGAGCGGCCGACACACGAGGATGTGATGCTCTACCATCCAAAGTTGAAGCTCGCCGATGCGACGAGCTTCGCGAAAGATCGTCCGCGCGCAATGTACGCAGCGCGCGGAGTACCGACGGTCTTCTACTGCTGACGTGTCCACGAGCCGGAAAATGAGCAATCGCCATGCCGGTGACAGGTGACGCGATTCCCCACGAATCGGCTACGCGCGCGTGTTGGGACCCTGCGCAGTGCCCGCGAATAGGGCGTCACGAGCGCTGGCCCTCGAGCGCGGTGTCTCGAATTGAAGACACCCGATTCCGGTGTACGCGACGTCGCGACCGTCAGCGGCCGGCGACTGCTTGCTCGATGCTGCGCATCAGCGACCGGCGCGCTCGCCGGTCCAGCACCCGTTGAATCCATCGCTTGATCATGCGCCGAGAGTGTCAGGGGTGGATGACGGGACCGTTAGACCGGAATGAGAACCGCGTAACGACCGAGCCTCCCGGACGGCGCCCGAGCGCCTCCTCCATCAGGTGCCTGGCCACCTGACATGCGATCCGGCGCCAAACTTTTCATCTTACGAGCGTAGAGTCCGAGCTGATATGCGAGGTGGTGCGACAAGAAAGCCCCCCGTCGCGCACCTTCGATAGGAGACGGAACCCCACCATGCGTTTCCCCCCCATCGCCCGCCCTGGGCGACTCGCCGCCTTGCTACTCGCACTCCTGATCGCCCCGGCCCTCGTCCGCGCCGAGACCCTCGTCGTGCCGTCCGCGAAGAACGACGCGTTCATCATGAAGAACTTCAAGAACCGCAATACGGGGGCGCGGAACAAGCGGCTCCGTGTCGAGGCGGCACCGCTCGACGCCAAGGTGAAGCGCTCCTTGGTCCAGTTCGACCTGAGCCCGCTACCGACGGGCTCGACCGTCACCTCGGCGGTCATCGGTCTCTACGCGGAGGTGAACGCGGGGAACCAGACCCTCACCCACGGCGCGCACCGCATCCTGGCCCCGTGGGAAGAGGCCAGGGTCAAGTGGAACAACCAGCCGCCGTTCGCGGCGTCCGCGTCCGCGACGGCGCTCGTCGGGACGGGCCGCGGCTTCAAGAGCTTCGACGTCACGGGCGACGTCCAGGCCGCGATCAACCTCTGCTCCGCCGACAACGGGTGGATGGTGAAGGACGAAGTCGAAACCGGCTCGAACGACGCCATCGCCTACATCGCGAGCGAGGAGGACCACCCGGCAGACGTCCCGAATCGGCCGCAGCTGGTCGTGACTTTCGATCCGCCCGCGTGCGTCACCGACGACGACTGCAAGGACACGAACTTCTGCACCATCAACGAGCATTGTGGCCCCGACCAGCGCTGCGCGGTCGACCCGGTCGGCTGTGACGACGGCAACCCGTGCACGGAAGATGTCTGCGATTGCGGCGTCGGGTGCCGGAACGAATCGATCTGCGACGACGGTCTGTCGTGCACGACCGACAGCTGCGAACCCACGACCCTCGCGTGCACCAACACCCCCGTCGACAGCGTCTGCGTGACCACGTGCTCCACCGGCACCTGCAGCGGCGATCCCGACGACCCCAACATCGACCCGAACACGGGCTGCCTGATCGAGACCACCGCCCCGGCGGGGACGCCATGCAGCGACGGCCAAGCGTGCAGCACCCCCGATCAGTGCGACGCGAGCGGCACCTGCGTCCCGGGTCCGAAGGATTGCAACGATCCGAGCTGCGGCACGAGCCCGCTCTGCGCGGAGCAATGCAACAACTGCATCGACGACAACGAGGACGGCCTGATCGATCGCGACGACCCGAAGTGCGGCGCTGTCGCCGACGGCAACGGCCAGGGCGCCGGTGACCCGCGCTTCAAAGGCAAGCCGGTCCTGCGCTGCCAGAAGGGCATCCGTGCCGCCGGCTCGCGCTATGCCAGCCAGCTACGAACGAACCTCCAGAAGTGCACCGACGGCGTCTTCCTCTGCCTGCAGCAGAAGCCGGGCGACGCCGTCTGCCTGAACAAGGCACGGGCGCGCTGCGCCAAGCAGACCGCCGTCCTGCAGGGTGGCGCGACCAGCCTCGATCTCCGCCTCGGCGCCAAGATCACCAAGGCGTGCGGACCGAAGAAGCCGGGCCTCCTGCCCGTCGTGTCCGGCACGGACCTGTGTCGCGCCGAAGGCCTCGGCTTCGGGAGCAACGTCGAGGTCTGTCAGACGCCGCAATCGCCCGTGCTGCTCGCGGCCGTCACGAGCGCCATCGCCGAAGAGCACCGCTGCCGTACCGTCGAGCTCTTCGCGACCGGCGTCCCGCGCGCGACGGAGCTGCTCTCGTCGGGCGGCGTCGATCTCTCCACCCTGCCCTGCCTCCTCGACGAAACGCAGGGCGGCAGCCTCGGGCTCGGGAAGCCGGCCGCGGTCGTGAAAGCCGTCATCAGCTGCCAGCGCGGCATCGCGACCGCCGGCGCGCGCTTCGTGAAGCAAGTGCTCGCGGCCGAGCAACGCTGCTCGGAGGCCGTCGCCCAATGCATCCAGACCAAGCCCGGCAACGCCACGTGTCTCGCCAAGGCCCAGAAGGTCTGTCGGACCGTGACGGGCAAGCTCTACACGGGGCCGCAGAGCCGCGAGGCCAAGCTGCGGACGGCGATCGCTCGCGCCTGCGGCTCGACCACCGTCGGCAAGGCTCCGCGCGTCGCGCTCGGCGACCTCCGGAGCCTGTTCGGCATCGGTTACGACGCGCTCGACGACCTCTGCAGCGGGTTCGGGGTCGGCGGTCTCGCGACCCTCGACGACGTCAGCGAATGTCTCGTCCGCCAGCACGTCTGTCGCGCCTATCAGCTCCTCACCAGCCAGACACCACGGGCCCACGAGCTCCTCTCCGTCGGAGGTGCGATCGGTCGCTGAACCGTCGCCTCCCCGTAGCGACTGGTCGGGCGTGTGATACGACACGCGCCCTATGGACGACTGCTGCAACGAGATCGCCAACCTGATGAGCGAGGTCGCCGCCTACGGCACCGCCGTCACCGTCCGGAAACTTCCGGCCTAAAGGAGAATGCGATGACGACGGATCTCTGGATGCTCGTCTGGTCGGCGGTGCTCTGCCTGGTGATTCCCTATCCCGGCGTGACGGTCCTGCTGCAGATGCCGGGCGGACCCACGTGGGGCTTCGGCAATCGCGATACCGATTTCACCGTCCCGCCCTGGATCCTCCGCACGCGGCGCGCCCACGCGAACATGGTCGAGAACCTGCTGCCGTTCGCCTGTCTCGTGCTGGTGGCGCACCTCGGCGGCAAGGCCAACGCGACGACGGCGTTCGCGTCCCAGCTCTTCCTCGTCGCCCGGATCGCGTACACGCTCGTGTACATGGCGGGCATCCCCCTGCTGCGTACCCTGCTGTTCAGTGCCGGCGTGCTCGCGCAGTTGATGATCCTGCTGCAGATCCTGCGCTAGCGGCAAGCTGCGGCGACGACGGTCACCGGCCGGCGTCGTCTGCCCGTTCGCATGACCGGTCGCGGCGCGGTTGCCGCGTCCGCCGCATTCCCTACGTAGTTCCTCGGAGCGCCTTGCCGGCGGCGGAAACCGTCAACGCCCTTGGCGAGTTGTCTACGTTTCCTCGCAAACGCTAGAAGGAATCCGGCGCAGCAGGTGGGCACCGTCGCCCACCCGAAACGCCAATCCTTGTACCGACAATCGGATCTACACCGCACGCCGGCGCCGAGACGCGCCCGTCATCGATGTCCGTGGAGAGTCCAGCGATGAAGCGAACCCCTGAGGGTGGTGCCTCGGCCGTCGTGGCGACGGCGAGCGACGCGGTGCTCGACCGCCGCCAGCTCCTGCACGCGCTGCAACGCGTGCGGAGCGGCGATTTTTCCGTGCAGCTGCCGGGTGAGCTGACTGGCCTCGACGGCAAGATTGCCGACGCGTTCAACGAGATCGTCGCCGCCAATCACAAGATCGCCGAAGAGCTCCGGCGCATCGGGCAAGTGGTCGGCCGCGAGGGCAAGACGCGCGAGCGCGCGCAGTTCGATCATTCGAAGGGCGCCTGGGGCGAGATGGAAGCGTCGGTGAACACGCTCGTCGACGACCTCCTCCGACCAACCACGGAGGTGACTGGCGCGATCGCCGCCGTCGCCCAGGGCCACCTGACGCAGACCATGCGCCTCGACGTCGACGGCCGGCCGCTGCAAGGCGAGTTCCTGCGCTCCGCGACGATCGTCAACACGATGATCGAGCAGCTCGGCGTCTTCACGTCGGAGGTGACCCGCGTCGCGCGCGAGGTCGGCTCGGACGGCAAGCTCGGCGGCCAAGCGCAGGTGCCGGGCGTGAGCGGCGTCTGGAAGGATCTCACCGAGTCCGTCAACTCGATGGCGAGCAACCTGACCGCGCAGGTCCGCAACATCTCCGAGGTCACGATCGCCGTCGCGAGCGGTGACTTGTCGCGCAAGATCACGGTCGACGTGCGGGGCGAGATCCTCCAGCTCAAGGAAGCCATCAACACGATGGTCGATCAGCTGCGCTCGTTCGCGTCGGAGGTGACGCGCGTCGCGCGCGAGGTCGGTACCGAAGGCAAGCTCGGCGGCCAGGCCGTCGTGCCCGGCGTCGCCGGCACCTGGAAGGATCTGACCGACAGCGTGAACGCCATGGCCGGCAACCTGACGGCCCAGGTCCGCAACATCGCCGAGGTGACGACGGCCGTCGCGCGCGGCGACTTGTCGCGCAAGATCACGGTGAACGTCAGCGGCGAGATCCTCGAGCTCAAGGACACCATCAACACGATGGTCGATCAGCTGAACGCCTTCGCCGGCGAGGTGACGCGCGTCGCCCGCGAGGTCGGCACCGAAGGCAAGCTCGGCGGCCAGGCCCAGGTGCCCGGCGTCGGCGGCACCTGGAAGGATCTGACCGACAACGTCAACTCGATGACCAGCAACCTGACGGCGCAGGTCCGCAATATCGCCGAGGTCGCCACCGCGATCGCGCGCGGCGACTTCTCGCGCAAGATCACGGTCGACGTGAAGGGCGAGGTGCTCGAGCTCAAGGTCACCATCAATACGATGGTCGATCAGCTGAACGCGTTCGCCGCCGAGGTGACGCGTGTCGCGCGCGAGGTCGGCACCGAAGGCCGGCTCGGCGGCCAGGCGCAAGTGCCCGGCGTCGCCGGCACCTGGAAGGATCTCACCGACAGCGTCAACTCGATGGCGAGCAACCTGACCGGCCAGGTGCGCAACATCGTCGAGGTCGCGACCGCCGTCGCGCGCGGCGACTTGTCGCGCAAGATCACGGTCGACGTGAAGGGCGAGATCCTCGAGCTCAAGGACACGCTCAACACGATGGTCGACCAGCTGAACGCCTTCGCCTCCGAGGTGACGCGCGTCGCCCGCGAGGTCGGCACCGACGGCCGGCTCGGCGGCCAGGCGCTCGTGCCCGGCGTCGGCGGCACCTGGAAGGATCTCACCGACAGCGTCAACTTCATGGCCAGCAATCTCACGGCCCAGGTCCGCAACATCGCCGAGGTCGCGACCGCGATCGCCAGCGGCGACCTGTCGAAGAAGATCACCGTCGACGTGTCCGGCGAGATTCTCGACCTGAAGGACACGCTCAACACGATGGTCGATCAGCTGAACGCCTTCGCCTCCGAGGTGACGCGCGTCGCGCGCGAGGTCGGCACCGAAGGCAAGCTCGGCGGCGAACGAGCGGAGCTGCTCGACCACGGCACCTGGAAGGACTTGACCGACAACGTCAACCTGCTCGCCGCCAATCTCACCACCCAGGTCCGCAATATCGCCGAGGTGACGACGGCGATCGCGCGCGGCGATCTCTCGCGCAAGATCACGGTCGACGTGAAGGGCGAGGTGCTCGAGCTGAAGGACACCATCAACACGATGGTCGATCAGCTGAACGGCTTCGCCGGCGAGGTGACGCGCGTCGCCCGCGAGGTCGGCACCGAAGGCAAGCTCGGCGGCCAGGCCCAGGTGCCCGGCGTTGCCGGCACCTGGAAGGATTTGACCGACAGCGTGAACTTCATGGCCGGCAACCTGACGGCCCAGGTCCGCAACATCGCCGAGGTCGCGACCGCCATCGCCAGCGGCGACTTGTCGAAGAAGATCACCGTCGACGTCCGCGGCGAGCTGCTCAACCTGAAAGAGACGCTCAATACGATGGTCGAGCAGCTCCGCTCGTTCGCCGCCGAGGTCACGCGCGTCGCACGCGAGGTCGGCACCGACGGCAAGCTCGGCGGCCAGGCCAACGTGACCGGCGTCGCCGGCACGTGGAAGGATTTGACCGACAACGTCAATCTGCTCGCCGCCAACCTGACGACCCAGGTCCGCAACATCGCCGAGGTGACGACCGCCGTCGCCCGCGGCGACTTGTCGCGCAAGATCACGGTCGACGTGAAGGGCGAGATCCTCGAGCTCAAGGTCACCATCAACACGATGGTCGATCAGCTGAACGCCTTCGCCGCCGAGGTGACGCGCGTCGCGCGCGAGGTCGGCACCGAGGGCAAGCTCGGCGGCCAGGCGCAGGTGCCCGGCGTCGCCGGCACGTGGAAGGATTTGACGGACAACGTGAACGTCATGGCCGCGAATCTCACCGAGCAGGTGCGCGGTATCGTGAAGGTCGTGACGGCCGTCGCCAACGGCGACTTGAAGCCGAAGCTCACGGTGAACGCGAAGGGCGAGGTCGCCGCGCTCGCCGAGACGATCAACGACATGACGGGCACGCTCGCGACCTTCGCCGACCAGGTGACGACGGTCGCCCGCGAGGTTGGCGTCGAAGGCCGGCTCGGCGGCCAGGCCAACGTCCCGGGCGCCGCTGGCACGTGGAAGGATCTGACCGGGAACGTCAACCTGCTCGCCGCCAACCTGACGACGCAGGTGCGCGCCATCGCCGAGGTCGCGACCGCCGTGACCCAAGGCGATCTGACCCGCTCGATTCAGGTCGAGGCCCGCGGCGAGGTCGCCGAGCTCAAAGACAACATCAACACGATGATCGACAACCTGCGCCTCACCACCGACCGCAACACCGAGCAGGACTGGCTGAAGACCAACCTCGCCCGCTTCACCAGCATGTTGCAGGGCCAGCGCGATCTCGGCGCCGTCGGCCGCATGCTGCTCTCCGAGCTGACGCTGCTCGTGCACGCGCACCAAGGCGTGATCTACCGCGTCGAAAGCGGCGACGCGCCCGAGCTGAAGCTCGTCGCCGCCTTCGCCGACAACGGCCACAACGGACATCCTGAATCGCTCCGCATCGGCCATGGCCTGCTCGGCCAGTGCGCCATCGAGAAACGCCGCGTCGTCCTGAACGATCTGCCGGCAGATACCGTGCCGATCGGCTCGGGTCTCTTCGAGGCGGCGCCGCGCAACGTGATCGTGCTGCCGGTGCTCTTCGAAGACGAGGTGAAGGCCGTGATCGAGCTCGCGTCGCTGAGCGCGTTCACCGCATCGCAGCTCGCCTTCCTCGAGCAGCTGACGGCCAGCATCGGCATCGTGCTGAACAGCATCGAAGCCACGATGCAAACCGAAGGCCTCCTGAAGCAGTCCCAGCAGCTCGCCGCCGAGCTACAGACGCAGCAGAGCGAGCTGCAGCTCACCAACGAGCAGCTCGCCCAGAAGGCGCAAGAGCTCGCCGAGCAGAACGCCGAGGTCGAGCGCAAGAACCAAGAGATCGAACAGGCGCGGCGCGCTTTGGAAGAAAAGGCCACCGAGCTCGCCCTCACCTCGAAGTACAAGTCGGAGTTCCTCGCGAACATGTCGCACGAGCTCCGGACGCCGCTGAACAGCATCCTGATCCTCGGCCAACAGCTCGGCGAGAACGTCGAGGGCAACTTGACCGGCAAGCAGGTCGAGTTCGCGCGCACGATCCACGGCGCCGGCACGGATCTCCTGAACCTGATCACCGACATTCTCGACTTGTCGAAGATCGAGTCGGGCACGGTGACCGTCGTCGCGGAGGAGGTCGTGCTCGCCAATCTGCTGGACGGTGTGGCGCGACCGTTCCGTCACGAGGCGGAGAACCGTCATCTGACGCTCACCATCCAGATGGACAGCGGCGTCAGCCCGATGATGGTGACCGACGCCAAACGCTTGCAGCAGGTGCTGAAGAACCTGCTCTCGAACGCCTTCAAGTTCACCGAGCAGGGTGGCGTGGGGGTGCACGTCAAGGCGGCCGCCAACGGGTGGAGCCCTGACCACCCCGTGCTGAAGCACGCCGCCGGCGTGATCTCCTTCGAGGTCGCCGACACCGGCATCGGCATCCCGCAGGAGAAGCAACGCATCATCTTCGAGGCCTTCCAGCAGGCCGACGCCGGCACGAGCCGGAAATACGGCGGCACTGGTCTCGGTCTCGCCATCAGCCGCGAGCTCGCGAGCTTGCTCGGTGGCGAAATCCAGCTGCGCAGCACGCCGAACGTCGGCAGCTCGTTCACGCTCTATCTGCCGCAGACGTACGTCGGCGCGTCGATGCAGACGGGCGCCGAGACGACCGACGTCGCCACGCGACCGGCGGCGTTGCCGACCGCGCGCTGGGATCGGCCGGTCGAGTCCGTTCCGGACGATCGCCAGACCATCGTGGAGGGCGACGCCGTGCTGCTCGTCGTCGAGGACGACCCGAGCTACGCCCGGGTGCTCGTCGACCAAGCGCACGCGCAAGGCTTCAAGGTGCTGGCCGCGGCGCGCGGAGCCGAGGCCCTCGTGCTCGCGCGCGAGTATCACCCGACCGCCATCTCGCTCGACGTCTTCTTGCCCGACATGCTCGGCTGGACGGTGCTGAGCCAGCTGAAGCAGGACCCGACGATGCGCCACATTCCGGTGCAGATCGTCACGCTCGACGAGGATCGCCAGCATGGTCTCTCGCGCGGCGCGTTCAGCTTCCTGCCGAAGCCGACCAGCACCGAAGGGCTCGAGACGGCGCTGACCCGCATCAAGGACTACGCGGCGCCGCGCCAACGCCAGCTGCTGGTGGTCGAGGACAATGCCGCCGAGCAGTTGAGCATCTCCGAGCTGCTCGGTCATACCGACATCGAGATCACGACCGCCGAGACCGGCATCGACGCGATCGCCGCCATGCGCGAGCGCCCGTACGACTGTGTCGTGCTCGATCTCCGGCTCCCCGACATGTCGGGCTTCGAGGTCCTCGAAAAGATGCGCGACGACGACGAGCTCGGCGACGTTCCCGTCGTCGTGTTCACCGGGAAAGAGCTCTCGCTCGAGGAGGATGCCAAGCTCCATAGCCTGGCCCGCAGCGTGGTCGTGAAAGGGGTCGAGTCGCCCGAGCGGTTGCTCGACGAGACGTCCCTCTTCCTCCACCGCGTGCTCACCGACCTGCCGCCGGACAAGCAACAGATGCTCGAGCGCCTGCACCGGTCCGACGACGATCTCGTCGGCAAGAAGGTGCTGGTCGTCGACGACGACATCCGGAACATCTTCGCGCTCAGCAGCGTCCTCGAACGGCGCGGCATGGAGGTGCTGACCGCGGGCACCGGCTACGAAGCGATCGCCACGCTCGAGAGCACGCCCGAGGTGGCGATCGTGCTCATGGACATCATGATGCCGGAGATGGATGGCTATCAGACCATGACGGCGATCCGGCAGAAGCCCGAGTTCCGCCGTCTGCCGATCATCGCGCTCACCGCGAAAGCCATGAAGGGGGATCGCGAAAAGTGTCTCGACGCGGGCGCGTCCGACTACCTGGCGAAACCCGTCAATACCGAGCAGCTCTTGTCGGCGCTCCGCATGTGGCTGCACCGCTGACCCCCATGGCGCTCGGACCTTTCAACTCCGTCGACAAGGTCAATATCCTCCTCGTCGACGATCAGCCCGGGAAGCTGCTCAGCTACGAGGCCATGCTGAGCGACCTCGGCGAGAACCTCATCAAAGCCAGCTCGGGACGCGAAGCGCTCGAGCTGCTCCTCAAGAACGACATCACGATCGTGCTGATGGACGTCAGCATGCCCGAGATCGACGGCTTCGAGCTGGCGGAGATGATTCGCCAGCATCCGCGCTACCGCAAAACCGCGATCATCTTCGTGTCGGCCGTGCATCTCACCGACCTCGACCGTCTGAAGGGCTACGAGTCGGGCGCCGTCGACTACGTGTCGGTGCCCGTCGTGCCGGAGCTGCTGCGCGCCAAGGTCAGCGTGTTTGCCGAGCTGTATCGGAAGACGCGCGAGTTCGAGCGCCTGAATCGTGAGCTCGAGGAACGCGTCGCCGAGCGCACGACCGAGCTGCAGGCGGCGATGATCAAACAGACGGAGCTCGCCGACAAGCTGCGCGAAGCCGACCGCCGGAAGGACGAGTTCCTGGCCCTGCTCGCGCACGAGCTGCGGAATCCGTTGGCCCCCGTGCAGAACGCCGTCAGCGTCATGCGCCTCAAGGGCACCGACGATCCGCAGCTCGTCTGGTGCTACGACGTGATCGAGCGTCAGGCCGATCAGCTGACGCGGCTCGTCGACGACCTGCTCGACGTGTCGCGCATCACCCAAGGCAAGATCCAGTTGCGGCTCGAGCCGGTCGATCTCGAAACCGTGATCGCGGGCGCCGTCGAGACCAGCGCACCGCTCATCAACGCGCAGCATCACCAGCTGCGCGTGAACCTGCCGGACGAAGCGGTGTCGGTGCGCGGCGACGCGTCGCGCCTCACGCAGGTCGTCGCCAACCTCCTCAACAACGCCGCCAAGTACCAGAACGAGAACGGCATCATCGAGCTGACGACGCGCCCCGAGGGCGACGAGGCCGTCATTGCCGTCCGCGACCGCGGCATCGGCCTCTCGGCGGAGATGCTCTCGGAGGCGTTCGAGCTGTTCGCCCAAGGCGAGCGGACGCCCGACCGGGCGCAGGGCGGGCTCGGCATCGGGCTCTCGCTCGTGAAGAAGCTCGTCGAGCTGCACGGCGGGACCGTACGGGCCGCGAGCGCGGGACCAGGCTGCGGCGCGGAGTTCGTGATCCGTCTGCCGCGGCTCGCCGACACCGCGACCGTCGCGCCCGCACCGAGCGCGAACGGCGGCGCTGCCGTCGCAGCGCGGCTCCATCGCATCCTCGTCGTCGACGACAACGTCGACGCAGCCGAAAGCCTCGGCATATTGCTCGAGCTCGACGGCCACGCCGTGACGATCGCGCACGAAGGCGTGCAAGCCTTGGCCACGGCGCTCGCCCAGCGCCCGAGCGTCATCCTCCTCGATATCGGCTTGCCCGGCATGGACGGCTACGAGGTCTGCCGTCGGCTGCGCGCCGAAGGCTTCGCCGCCACCCGCATCATCGCCATGACCGGCTACGGCCAGGACAAGGACAAGCAGCGCGCCATGGAAGCGGGCTTCGATCTCCACACGGTGAAGCCGGTAGAGTTTTCGAAGCTGAAGGCGATCCTGGCCGCGGAGCGCTGACGAGCGCAGTCGCGCCCTCGGTCGACGGGGAGGATGCAGGGCGTGCCGCGGTCGGGCACGTCCCGTGACGGTTTCCGGGAGTCCTCAAGCACGCTACGAGCTGCGGGTGCGCTCCCCCTCCCTCACGCAACGAGCGGCGCGACTGCTGGCGTCCGTGCTTCTCATGGTCGTCGTCACCAGTGCGACGCTGGGACTTCTGGAGACCGCCACCCGTCTCTTCGAAGGGATTCCGCTCACGGCCGGGATGCTACCGACTCCCTACATGCTGCCGCAGACACCCGAGCCATCACTCGGCGCTCTCGCGTCGACGTTGCCGCATGCGGACGACGTCGACCCGAGCTGGATCGATCGCAGGCCGCCGCCGCTGCCAAACCGGCGCGCCATCGACGGCCGCATGCTCACACTGCGCAAGGAGGACGGCGGCCGCACCCCTCTCGAATCCGATCTCTACCGACAATGGAACGCGCGTTTCGTCGCCGAGCTCGGATGCAAAGTGGGGGCGCTACGAACGCTCCGCTCCCCGATCACGGTCTTCGACCCGATCGAGCCGAACACCCAACCCGTATTTCGATTTCCGCCCTCGGTCACGACCCCACTCGGCTTGGTGACCAACCGCTTCGGGTGGCGAGGGCCGGAGATTCTTCTCAACAAGCCGAAATCCACCGTTCGCGTGGCATTCGTCGGCGCCTCGACGACGGTCGGCAGCCACGACTATCCGTCTTCGTATCCCGAGCTCGTCGGGTACTGGCTGAACCTATGGGCCGAGCGCGCCGCGCCGTCCGTGCGTTTCGACATCATCAACGCCGGCCGTGAAGGGCTCGGCTCGAGCAGCTTCGCGGCGATCGTGCGGCAGGAGCTGCTGCCGGCGGAGCCGGATCTCGTCGTGTACTACGAGGGCGCGAATCAATTTCAGTTCCCCCAGCTGATCGACGTTCCAGTGCCCGCCCGCGAGCCGTTGTACGCATCACCCAATGGCGCCTGGCAACGTCTGCCCGCAAAAATTCGTCCTTACTCCGCGCTCGTGCATCGCATCGATCGCGCGCTGCTCCAACGGAAGGTCGGCGACGGTACCGAGCCGGAGAAGCCGCCGTATCACCTTACCTGGCCCGCCGACGTCAACGAGCAGCAACCCGACCTCGCAAGCCGATCCCTTCCGCTCCAACTACCGGTCATTCTCACCGACCTCGAAAACATCCGCACCTCTCTCAGCGGCGTCGACGCCGAGCTCGCGGTGAGCTCGTTCGTGTGGCTCGTGAGCGACGGCATGCGGCTTCGTCCGCAATCGGATTCCCTCATCCACCGGTCCCTCAACAAAGGCTGGTGGCCGTATCGCTACGCCGACATGCGTCGGATGGCGGACTTTCAGAATCGGGTCCTCGCGCGCTACGCGGAGGCCCACTCCCTCCTCTTCATCGACCTCGCGGCGTTCGTTCCCGCCGATCCCGACCTGTTCAAGGATGCCATCCACTTCAACCGCGAAGGCATTCGGGTCCAAGCGTGGGGAGTCTTGAACGCTCTCGTACCCCGCATCCGCGAGCGATTGGCGTCAGGGGCATGGCCGCGACCGGATCGATTCCGGGCGTCGCAGCATCGCGGTATCCATCCCGGACGCCAGATCCCGGGATGCGCGGCGGAAAACCGGTAGCCCCAGGGGCCGTCCGCTATGCCGACCGCTATCCTTAGAACCCGAGAGCGAACCCGCGAGCCGAGCTGAACCGCCCGCCAGCACGACCGCGGTAGCCGCGCCTGGACATCGGACCGCCAGTCTCGGGGCCCTGGCCTCTGCACCGCCCTGCGGAGCGACCGTCGGAGAGGCGGAGTGCGGCGGCGGTCATCCTCGTCTGGTGATCCGAGCCCACTCGGTTGCGGTGAGGGATCCCATGAGTTTTTCCTTGACAAAAGCCGCGGAGCACTGACACTTCTGACCCGCGTCGCCCAGCTCAAGCTCCTTCCGCCGCAGTCTCGTCAGAGCGCTCCTCCTTTGATAGCGGCCGAGGCAGTCGCGCTGCATCGGCGTCGTCGCGTCGCAGCCCGCGACGTCGAAATCCAGATAAGGAGCGGCCATGATTTCACGACGCGATTTGATTGCGAAGGCGGCTGTCGGTGCGGCCGCCGCGATGACGGTGGGTGGCGTTGTCGGGACCGCGGTGGCGGCGACACGGCCCATGCGCGACTCGACGGACGCTCCCGCCCACGACGCGAAGGCGCTGGCGCCGCGCACGGAGTCCGCTCCGCCGCGCACGGAGTCCGCTCCGCCGGCCTGGGCGCTCGTGGCGCCGTTCGCCGCCGGTGGCGAGGTTGCGCACGGGTGGCGCCTCGTCGACCTGACGCCGGTGCGGGACGGCTCCGCCGTCGCGACGCTGGAAAGCGCGCAGGGCCGCGGGCACCGCGTGCACCTCTGCCGCAACGACGGGAGCCCGCAGGGGATCATCTTCACCCCGCGGATCGATCTCGTCGTGATGAATCAGGGCTACGGCGATCTGCCGACCGAGGAACACTTCGGGCAAGCGGTCGCGACGTTGGCCCGCGCCGTCGCGGCCAACGAGGCCACGATGCCGCCGGAGCTGTTCGCCGCGCTGCTGCCGCACCAGGAGCGCGTAGAGCGCTTTGCGGTAGCCACCGATGCCTCGACGACCGGCCGCCTGCGCTAAACGCGGCCATAGCTGAACTCAGACGAAGGAGCCGAGA
>Ga0163151_10005143_pt1 | contig 16953 bp, 15 predicted proteins | sample OliLakLV19MP5IB2_FD_145596 | JGI IMG/M metagenome (GOLD analysis project Ga0163151, IMG submission 145596) | Freshwater microbial mat bacterial communities from Lake Vanda, McMurdo Dry Valleys, Antarctica - Oligotrophic Lake LV.19.MP5.IB-2 | ecosystem: Environmental > Aquatic > Freshwater >...
ATAGCAGTAATTTAGAGTAAAGGTAAAAATGATAGGGGGTTATCAAGTGAGCGGACGCTCAAGGATGATTGGCACAAGCGGACGCTTTGCGCCAGTATGCTTTGCATCATGCTTGCGCCATGGGGGAAACGAGTTTAACGGAAACAAGCGCAGCCATCTGCTTATAGAAAATGCGCCTCACTCTAACCTGATATGGGAGGCTATCAAGGAAGCTAATCCTCCTATTAATGCGGATTCATTGGAGAAGCTCATACAATATCAGGATAGCTCCTCTGCAAGAAAAGAAATCATTGATTCCTTGGATGTTTTCAAATTGAAGAAGGGACTTAATTACATTGACATGCTCTATTACGCATCCATTGACACTAACTATAGCGTGGAGGAAATCAAGGATTCGCTGGCAAATGAAAAAGAGGCGACCTTGCGTATGTTGCTCGGAGACCTTTATCTTGGCGATGGCGAATATTCCGAATCAAAGGTAGTGTTTGACAGTGTTAAAGTTTATTTCAAGGAAGAGAAAAAATTACTTGAATTGCGAGCAATTCAACTTAACCTTTTTGAAGATACTCTTTCATATTTTGATTTAGATTCTACATCGGTTGCAGATTTAGAAGAAATTGCCTTCAATGACACATCTGTAGCCGCAATAGAAGCAAAATCTATTCTTGAATTCATCAACGACACCATTTATCCATATCCTTATGAGGATAAAGAAGAAAGCAGCCCAAAAAGAGGCTTAAGCGAAAACGAAGAACAAGTCCAAAGTCAAGAACCGCCAATTTCCCAATCGAATATCTATCAACTCATACCAACTTTGATTGCCGGAGAGATGTTTGGATTTGTAACGCTTGGTACAGATGAAAAAGGAGAACTCATTATTTATTCAATATATGGAAAGGAAGAAAAACGATTCACTCTTGGCGAGGGAACAAATCAAATAGCGTTACAATTTCTGAACGCCCCAGGTATCTACCTCTATAAAGTCTCCGCTAACGGAGAAGTGAAAAAGAAAGATAAAATAGTAAAGGTGAGATGATGCGTTACCTTAAGTGTATAGTATTATTACTGTATTTTCACTATTGTGCTTTTTCTCAGGTTACTTTTCAAAAGCCGATAGTTTTTAAATTATATGGTTGCTGGCCTACAGGAGTTTTAGAATTGCCCAATGGCTACCTGATAGCTTCCTGGGGACGAAGCGAATACAATGGCACAGATGCATTTCGCTCAGGAATTATATTTCACAAGACAGACCTCTATGGGAACCTGATTTGGGAGAAAATATATAATCAACCGGGCAAAGCATATTCGATAGGCCTGTATGGGTCATTAGCTGCTATTGAGGATGGGTACTTACTGTGCGGCACTGAATTAGATACTATCACGAATGAGCAAGATTTTTATTTTGCAAAATTTGATACATTCGCAAATCTTTTGTGGATGAAGAAATACCCTCGTGGAGGCACTCAAAATTGCTTGCACGGCTCGTTGACCAGCGATAAAGGGTATATCATAATTGGGGAATCATTTACCTCAACAACATGGGCTAATTATTATGTGCTAAAAGCCGATAGTAACGGGAATAAACAATGGGATAAATTCTATGGGGGCGGGGATAACGACAGCGGAAGAAAAATCCATCAAACCTCTGATGGAGGATACATAATGAGCGGAATAAGCAGAACCTATGGACATGGTGAACATGATTTATGGTTGATTAAAACTGATAGCTCTGGAAGTGAAGAATGGGACAAAACATACGGTACTGCCCTTGATGACCGTCTTAGATGCATCACACTTGCCAACGATGGCGGATATATTGGATGGGGAAGTTTAGATACTTCTGTTTACACCCCGGTAGAGTATACAGCTTTAGTGTTGAAACTTGATGAAGATGGCAATGTTGTTTGGCGGACATTCTTTAACCACAAAAGAGAAAGAATTATTTACCAGTTGAGAGAACTGGATGACGGAAGCATCGTTGCAGTAGGGGTACAGGATATAGGTGGGATTGAAAACCTGAGAAGCTGGATTGCGAAGCTAAATTCAAGCGGAGATGTTTTATGGGAAAGATTTTATCAGGGTCCAGGTACAACGGTTGATACACTGTTCAGCCATGATACTTCATTTAATGGTGATTTCCAGCAAACAAGTGATGGAGGATTTATAATAACTGGTCAGGCCTGGAGGTCAACAAGTGCTGCTTCTCATGTTTTTTGGCCTCATCCGTGGCTCGTTAAACTTGATAGCAATGGCTGTTTAGATCCAGATAGCTGTGGGCTTGACTTAGGTGTTGGTGTCAGCGAAATTCAACCAACAAAATCATCCGCAACAATCATAACCTATCCCAATCCCTTCACTACTGAAGCCCTCATCAGCATCAAAGCAAACAGCGCAGAATTTGCCTATGAAAAAATTGAGTTTCAATTGTTTGATGTTTCAGGCAGGTTGATGCAAGCAAACAACTACTCATTAAATCAGTATGGGTATTGTGAGTTTTATATTGAGCGTGGGCATTATTCTTCAGGTATTTATTTTTATCAGGTAACAACGCAAAAGGCGGTGTTGGGTAAGGGAAAGTTAATTGCAAGATGATTACGTTTACAAAGCCCGCGTATGAGGATGGAATCTTTCAGAATTGAAAAGGCACAAGAAGGCAACCGCTCAAAGCAGTGCGTCATTCTTGTGCCAGTAGAGGGCTGACTGTTGTTGCGATTGCACAAATGATTTCCTCCCCATTTCTGCCATAATCTTCATTGTGCCTTCAAGCGCAAAAACTCAATTACAACTTTTTCATTCGGATATAAAAACGCGCAAGTGTTATACGGCAGCGCCAATAAAATCCGACCATCATTGAAAATATAGGGCGTATAGTTATATCCAGCTTTTTTCAGCAAGGCAAATAGTTGGGCATTCCCTTTCCCTTGATACTTTTTAATAGTTGGTTCAATATGTTGGGCTTTTACACGGATGATGTTTTTTAAAGCATTCATAGCAGATTCCTTTGGCAGTTAATCATTAAGATAGGCATGTGTCAATGCGACCGACAGCGCATTAAATATTCCCATGTTATAGTCTTCACTTGTCCATAGCTTCCAGGCTTTAGGCGCACGATATTTTAGCTCAGGAAGCCCCCCCACGTTCCTGCAAGGGTTTCCCTTGCAGGTTTGCTTCAAAAAGCCTGTGGCTTTATCTTTGGCAGTAGCCAAAACAAGCGTCCATGAGCCGCGAAATAAAAATCAACAATCCTGAAGGTGTTTATTTTGTGACGTTTGCAACAGTTGGATGGATAGACGTCTTTACAAGAAAAATCTATCGGGACATGTTGCTTGAGAGTTTTCGCTATTGCCAGAAAGAGAAAACATTGATTATCTAGTCGTCCCTCAAAAACATTAACAAGTATTGATTTCATTGGGCTTTATAGCAAAAGCAGTGGATAAAAATCTGCCAGATTCGGAGGTTAAATGCCAAGGCGTTTATAGTGAAAACCGATAGTGCTGGCAACGTGATTTGGCATCAAGATTACGGTGATAGCCAGACAGGATACCGTTCCGACAACATCAGCAAAACCTTTGACGGTGGGTATGTGCTTAGTGGAAGAATATCCGTTCCGCCAAACGAAGATTGGTTTCTCATCAAAACTGACAGCGCGGGAAATCTTCAATGGGAAAAAATCTATGACAAGCCGTTGAATCAGAATTTCGGTTATAACATTACAACCAGAGACAGCGGATATGTTTTAGTCGGCAATACGGAACTTGCTTCCGGCAACTACAGCGCCCTGATGCTCAAAACCAACGCCAATGGAGATACGCTCTGGACAAAAGAATACGGAAGCCTGAATTACAATCATGTTTTCAAAATGATTCATCAGTTGCCTGATGGCAACTTCATCGCAGCAGGAGGTAAAAGAGAGCCTGATTTGGTGTATTATGTCTGGCTTGTAAAGTTAGATGAGCAGGGTAAGCTGATATGGGAGCGGCAGCACAGTTACTATCCCCCCAACTTCACTTACAACAGCGATAATTATGTAGAAGGCATGACCATCACACTCGAAGGAGACATCGCATTAACGGGTTACATCATTGCGTGTCCCGGTGTTCCCAGCCACACTACCGGCAACGACATGTTCATTTTAAAAGTAGATAGTTGCGGGTATTTGGAAAATCAAAACATCAATGCTGCATTTGCTTATAGCTTAGACACGCTCAACAAGACTGTATTATTTTCAAATCAAAGTACAGAGTATTGTACTGCTTTGTGGTATTTCGGAGATGGGGACAGTGTGTATCAAAAAAATGCAACGCATAGATATACCACGCCCGGCTCATACACTATCACGCTCATCGTACGCGCGGGCAACTCGTTAGGCACCGTACAGCAACAGGTAAACATTTCCGATAGTTGCGGCTATGTAAGCAGCTCTGATATTAACGCAGCTTTTACTTTCAGCATAGATTCGTTCACTGTTAGTTTCATGAACCTGAGTGAAGATTACTGTACTTCTCAATGGTACTTTGGAGATGGAAATGGCAGCGGTTTGCTTAACCCTGCGCATAGCTATGCGGACACAGGAAAGTATATCGTTACGCTTATTGTGAAGGCAGGAGTTTCGGAAAACATTATGTTGCGTCAAATTCACATCACGACACCCGTAGGGATGAACACTGTACAAGCAATACTGAATGACATTTTTATCTACCCGAATCCTGCAAATGAAACTATTCATGTTTCATTACCCGCTACTCGCTACTCAATACGCAATATTTCCATTTCTGACATCAGCGGTAAAGAAATCCTGAACACTACCCATACAGAAATCAGCATATCGTCTCTTGCAGGAGGGCTTTATTTTGTAAGAGTGGAATTAGAGAATGGAGAGAGTGCGGTGAGAAAGGTTGTGGTGCAGTAATTTTTATTGAGCAAAGAAAAGACACAAGAAGCCACCGCTCAAAGCAGCACGTCATTCTTGCGCCAGAGTTGAGGAATAAACTTTGTAAGAGTACGAAGGATTTACTTCCCTACTTCTTCCACCTTTATCCCAATCATTTCTTCGAGTGTAATCTTAGATTCCTGGACGTTTTTCTCGGCTATCAGTTTTGCTTCGGTGGCGGCATTATAGGCTGCGGCTGATTTGATGAACTCCTCAAGCGTTCCTGCGCCTTTTTCAAAGTCACGCGTGATGAGCAGGTGCGTAGAGTAAGCATCTTCCACCGCCTGCGTTCTGATTTTTAAAAGCTCAAGCATCAACTGATGATTTTTATAGCGCTTTAATACTTCCGCGCGAATAGAAAGTTTATGTTGATTCAGTGAAGCATTTGCAATGTCTAATTCTTCTTTTGCAATGGAAGTTCTGATTGGCGTTTGTACAAATGAACCTACAGTTACGCCAATTCCAAAGTTGTACCAGGGGAAGAAGTTATTTCCTACTTCATCCGGGTTGGAACTTAAGCCCTGCTGGATATTCCGCTGGTTGAAGTTGAAAGATGCTTTCACATCATCCGTCCATGAAAAGCGTTCAAGGCTGATTTTCTTTTCGGCAATACGCACCTTACTGGTATAGATTTCGCTGGATGGATAATTCTGCCAGGCAAGCTGCACGAGCTTTTCTTCATAAGGCGAAAGTCCCATGGCGTTGAGCACGGTTGAGTCTGCCGACTTGTCAATAATTACGGTGTTGTAATCAATTTTTTGCGCGAAGAGTGCAATGCTGCACAACAACAGGATGCAAGTAGATGTAAAATTTTTCATTGCTATGCTTTTTTAATGACTTGTTTATAGTTTTCAATTTCCCCGTGAAAATCGGGAGTTTCCGTGTAACGGTTTGTTTCTTTTTTCAACCTTTTCTTCACAGCGGCAATAATGCCACCATCAATCACGATGCGCCTGTCGCTCGTCCATACGCGGGCGCGCACATCGGGAGTATGCACAACTTCACCTGACTGTGAAAGCATCATTGCCATCCACCCGTCAGACCAGCGCTGGCGCTGCGTATTGAATCCGCCCGCGCGCAATCCGTCATCGCGCCTGAAGGCGAAGTTGAAGCCATACACGTTGAAGAAGTTCATCTTTTTTTTGCGCAATACGAGCGGCAATCTGGCAGCAGCTTCATACAATGCCAGTTCAAAGCGCGAAATGGTTGCACTGGGGAAAAAGGAATACGTGCCATATACGCACGTTACTTTTTCATTTTTCAAAGTCTCCACATAACAATTAATCCATCCGTCAGGATAGAGCGAGTCGCCATCGGCATTGAGCAAATATTTTCCTTTTGCCTGTTCCAGTCCTGTCTGGCGCGTGTAGCTGATGCCCTGCCGCATTTCGTCAATCACGTTTACGCCAAGATTTTCCAAAATTTCTTTTGTCCTGTCTTTTGAATTATTATTTACAACAATCAACTCGGTTTTGTAATCGGTTTTCATTCTTGCGAACGAAGCGAGCATTCTTAAAATGTCTTTTTCCTCATTGTAGGCAGGAATTACAATTGACACTTCAGGGTTTTCGCACCGAAACTTGCCGAGCGCAAATTTTAACTCTTGCAATGATTTCGGGGTAACTTTCGAGGAATCATACTTTGAAAGGATTTCTTTCACCCAACCCGGCACACTCAGTATATTGTTAAAAATCATTTTTTCTGATTTTGCCCCGCTACTTTATCAAATTCTTTCAGGCGCACCAATGCCGCCAATGCCAAATAGAATATAATGCTGGTCGGTAATTGTGACAGCGAATCCTGTGGGTAGTTAGAAACAATCATGGCGAATATCATTACAAGAAAGGCGAGGTAATACGCCCGAATCTTCTCATTACGGGAATTTACATAGTTTGTTATTCCCGTTCGCAATATCACAAACAGAAGGCTGCAATAAATAAATAATCCAATCCAGCCCAACTCAACGGCAACGCGCACGAAACCGCTGTCAGGCGGGAACTCAGCCAGCATAGAACCCGGGCTAAACCGCTTTCCGAAAAACCCCGTGCTGCCCAATCCACCGCCAATCGGATGCGACCAGATAAAAGGCTGAATTTTTTTCTGGTTTGTAAGGCGCGTATTCATGGAAGCGTCTTTCTGCGGCTTGAACGCTGATTGCAAACGATATAATGTTGAGTTGCTTGTTGGAATAATCATCAATACGCTGCCGAACATCATGAACACAATCAATGAAAAAATCACTAAACGATTGAGCGTAAGAACAGTGAAGAATACAAACGCAGCGGGCAGCAGCACGAAAGCCGTTCGTGTGCCGGAAAACATCATGGCAAACACCATCAACGAACCGCTGATGAAAAGAAACGCTTTGCGTCCTTTGCTAAACGGACCGATTGCCAGCGCCATGCAGAAGATGCCCATGTAAGCCATCAGAATGCCAAATGTAGAAGGGTCAGAAAGAAACGAGAACACGCGGATTTTCCCCCACTGATACACTAATTTGTATAAACGCGGGTCAGAGCGCAGCCATTTCATTTCGATGCCGGGCAGCCCGATGAACTCCTGATACAAACCATACAAAGCTGCGAGCAGGGAAAGCCCTACAATTAAATTCACAATCAATTCCATGGTGCGCATTCTGTCGAATGCGTAGGTTGCGATATAATACAACACCGTAAAAAACGCGATGCCGCGCACCGTATAAAACCACGCCTCGCGAGATTGCGCTGAAGGGTTTGCAAACATGAGGATGTTATAAGCAATCCAGATAAATACAAACAGACTAATCGGGCTTTTGAGAAAGCGCCAGTCGCGTAGGGAAATCTGCTTGATGAACAGCCCGAAAAACATCACGCCAATTAAAATGTCAATCACCAAGCCGAGCGGAAGATTTCCCGGCATGAATTTTTTAATCCACAAGACAAAGAATGCGGAAATCACCGTAAGCACAATTCCAAATTGCAAATTGAACAACGCGCCAAAAACTAATGGAAGCCCAATGACTGCGCCAGCGATAATAATTGCGGAATCCATTCCCTCCATCGAGATGGCAACGGCAATCAATACAGCAACCGATGTCAGCAGCACATAGCCAAACGGGTTGTTCAGCTTTTCGCGAACCACCATGCGGTAGAGCCAGCTTTCCGTGTTGCCCGAATTTTTATAGACAGATTTTGTCGTGCCGTTCATTACAGAAAAATAACTTTCACATAAATAGCAAGCAGCATCAGCAGGCTGAAGATTGTCGCCAGCGTTTGAATCACTTTATTGTTTGCTCCACTCTTTCCGGATTTCTTATCCATGCATTATTTTCTCCCAAGTCTTTGTGTCAAAATTATATCGCTTAATCACACGCGCAGGATTTCCTACTGCAATGGCATAAGGCGGAACATCTTTCGTCACTACGCTGCCCGCAGCTATTACGGAGTGTTTTCCAATCGTTACGCCTGCGGTAATCACTGCATTTGCGCCAATCCAACTTTCATCTTCAATGATAATCTGTTTCGTTGTCACTTTCTGAACGCTGATAGGCAGGGTGACATCTTCATACGGATGATTTAATCCTGACACCACAATATTTTGCGCAAGCATCACATCGTTACCAATCGTTACCGGACCAATCACCACGCAGGACAATCCGATGCGCGAGCGGTTGCCGATGATGACATCACCAACACCATTATTTACCGTTGCAAAATCTTCAATCGTGGAATCATCGCCCAATGAGAAATTCTTAAAGGGCAACACATCCATGCGCGTTCTGCGCCTGATGAGCGAGCGTTTCCCTTTTTTGTGTTTAAATGGATTCCAAAATAATCTGACCCACAGCCTCGGACGCGCCTGATTTGAGGGCATCAGCAGCCACAGCGCAAACGCTTTTAAAGCAGGATTCGATTTTATGGTTTGAATGAAACTCATTTCTGCGAGCCGGAATGTTTTTCAATTAATTGCCAAAATGTTTCTACCCGCGCTGTCCACGAATTCTGCTCCGCTACTTTTATACGCAGCTTTTGCTTTTCCGGTGAATCTTCCAATAAAGATTTTTCAATCATTTCCAGAAACTGTTCGTGTGTGTTTGTAACGTAAGCCACTTCTTTGAAATCTTGAATGTCATCTGAAAAATTGGTGGTGACAACAGGTTTACCTGCTGCAAGATATTCATTGATTTTCAATGGATAAATGCTCTTGGTAAGCGTGTTGCATTGAAAGGGAATCAACGTGCAATCGGAATACGCAACATAAGCAGGCAGTTCTGAAATTTTCTTTGCGCCTGTGAAAATCACATTCTGCATTTTATCTAAACCGACCTTCACCTGCTCATCACTGTCTGTGGGTCCTACAAGCAACAACGTACATTCAGGATTATCGGCAATTTTTTTCAGCAACGGAAAATCCACCCGCGCCCAGCCGATGTTACCCATGTACAAAATCACTTTTCCTTTTTTGTTTTTCAGCTCTGGGGGAACAGGCATGTTCTTTCCACGAGCTACAGTAAACAATTCTACATCAGCAGCATTGGGCAAATGATACGTGTTAGGATTCAGCGCGTATTTTAATTTCGTTAGCTCTTTTGATGTCGCCAATACCAACTTTGCTTTTTTTACCTGCTCATTTTCCAAATACACGCCATGCTTTGCAGAATGTCGCGCCTGACTAATATCATCGCGGGTTTGATAAATGAATAACTCCGGCTTAAAGTCTGCCGGAAAACTGCGCAAGTAAAATGGGTCGAAAGAATTCAAGAAGATGAAGCGCTTTATGCTGAATTCCTGAATGGTTTTCCGGATTGCATCAAAAACAATTTTATCATTCCACGTTGAAAAGAAATCATAGAGCATTCCTGCCGGAAGAAAATTCACGGGCAGAACGAGTTTCGGAGTTACGGCTGTGAAATTTTTCGGAAAGCCTTTGGGATTTCTGAAGATGTCTTTGCCCTGCAGCAATGCCTCTTTTCTTGTTTGAATTTCTTTGGAAGTTTTTTTCGTGTAATAATCTTTGCGCGTAAACGGATGGTCAATATAAAACACACGATGCGTCAACGCCAGTTCTTTCGCCAATGAAATAATCGCAGAAGAATACTGCCCGTCCCACCGCGACATGGTAAGGATGAGAATATCAGGTTGTGTTGTTGAATTCAATGTTGCTTGCTTTCGATAGCCTCATCCCGGCCTTCTCCAAAGGAGAAGGAGTCCGGACAAATCACTTTGCGAGGCACACATGATTTAATTGTATTTTTCAAAGTGATACTCTTTATGCACCCTCTCCTTTGGAGAGGGATGGGGTGAGGCAATATCTCAGAATGAAAATTTTCATAACGCGGAATGCTGTCACCCTGTGATTTTTTTGATTCTGTCCTTTCCAAAATTAAAACACTGCACATAAAAATCTTTGGCGTAGGCAAAGGGCGCGACAAACCGCACATCCAATACTTTCCGAAGAATAATTTGATTCACGCCCAATCGAATCACCGCAGTAATCAATGCGCCATAAGCTGCGCCCATCAAGCCATATTGATTAATCAAAATAAAATTCAGCACAACATTCAGCAGCGTGCTGAACACAACAAAATACAAGTTCGTTTTCGGCTTGCCCATCGAATCAAGCACTGTTCCGAACTGGCGCGAAAAAGGAATGAAAATCCCAATGAGTAACGAGATTTTTAACACAGGCACCGTTTCCGCATATCCATTCCCAGCCACAATCAATACGCCCTGCTCCGCGAAAATCCAGATCACCACAACAGCGGGAATAATTATTGCAAGCACGATGCCCACTGATTTTTCATAGAGATATTTCACTGCTGATTTTCCCTGTGTTGCCGCGCGTTTTGCGCTTTGCGGAAACACAATATTCGCCATTGTTGCGGTGGGAACTTCGAGCAAATTGGAAATACGGTTTGCCAAATCAAACACACCAGCCGATGCAGGCGATTTCGTAATCCAGCCTATCATCCACACGCCCACAAACTTGTAGAGCATCGTACTCATGTTTGTGCCAAGCGTGAACTTGCCGAAGTGAAACAGTTTGCGCACCCATTCCCAACTGAGCTTGCTGGAAAAGGCGACATATTTTTTTCCAAAGAAATAAGAAACAAAACCGCCCAGTGCTGCGGCAAATACCTGAAACCACGAAAGGCTAATCAACGTGATTTCTTTTTCTGTGAGAAAACAAGTAACGACAAATACGAACCAAGAGCCTTGTCGCACAAAGTTGCCCCAGAAGTTGCCGCGAAAATCAAAGTTTGCCTGCTGGATAAACGTAAGTTGCGAAAGAAAAATAAGCATTACGGTGGTGAGCGTATAAATTTTCAGCATCACATCAAGCGCGGGCGCAGACCACAGTCTGCTTAACCATCCCGACAAACCAAGCAACAACAAAATGCTAAACGCAGTAAGCAACAAATTGAGCGCAAACGATGCGGTGGTGATTACGCCATGCTCTTCTTTTTCCGCTGAAGCAAGATGCTTTACAAGCGCATTTTGGATAAGACCATTGCGCGCGACTTCAATGGTGGAAGATACAGTAACAAACAGCGCCCATGTGCCCCAGTCGTCTTTGCTCAACATGCGCAGCAGGAAAAACACGCTGCCAAAGCCAAACAGCATGAACGAGCCGCGCTCCATCAGCGAGTAGAAACCCGAATTAACCCAATATGATTGTTTGGAAAACACAGAGTGCGAAAATAGACGTTCAATTATACTAAAAACGAGAAAGGATGTTGCGGGCAATCCGAAACAAGACGGATTTTAAATTCTTTAGCCGACAGCAATAAAAATCATTGAGTATCAATTTGATTGACATTGTAGCTGGCGAGCGCATTTTTCGGAAGATTCAGATTATCTATTGCTTCCAGTATGATGCTCTTTTGGTAAGGTAACATCTCGGGGGTTGCGGAAAATATAAAATCTACTTTTCTTCGTAAGCCTCTTAATATAAACTCTGCCGCTATCTCTCCATATTTAGCCGCAACATACTTTTTTATCGGCTCGCAAAATTCTTTTACCAGATATTTATCCCGCTCAATTTTTTGTTTTATGTCTTGGCTTCTTTCATTAGAATAGCTTTTCTCTTTCTTCCAATTTACAGCCTCGGGAACGCTTTCTGCTATCTCCATAAATTCTTTTAGAAATCCGTTGTCGCCTAACACTCTTCTTGAGAACCCGGACTGAAATGGCGATGCAACGAATTTATTTTTGTCTTTCAGAATATCTTCCAGAATAGAGTCGCCCACCAAATTTTTAGGAGGCATATCCAGCTTTTTACCATACTTATCTCTAAGCTGAAAAAACCGAAATAACACCTCAAGATGCTGCTCGGAATAGACGGCAAGCTGACCGGGAGTCAATTTGGGCGTGAAATCAACAGGCGTAGCTGACACCTTTTCCTGCACTTCTTCTGCCAAGGCTTGCATCAGCCCGATTTGCTCCAGCTTTTCCTGATACATCGCATTTAATTTCAACAAGTGAATCACATCATTGCTCGCATAGATTAACTGCGAAAATGAAAGCGGGCGTTTTTTCCAATCAGATGTTTGTTCTTCTTTATCCAGCGTTATGGAAAATGTTTCTTCAATGAGCTTGGAGAATGACTGCGCAGATGAATTTGCTAAAGCAGCCGCAATTTGCACATCAAAAACAGGGCGCGGGTTACAACCATTAATTTTTAGAATTTCAATGTCTTCTCTACAGGAATACGCCACCTTCAGGATGCCCTCATCTTCAAAAATGCTCCATAATTTTCCGAGTTGTTTTAAACTGAGCGCGTCAAGGATATAGCAAGTTCTGCCATCAAATATTTGCAGGATATACAACTTAAATCCATATCCGCGTCTGAACCTGTCAAACTCCGTATCAAAAGCAATCACCTTTGATTTTTGCAACTCGGCAATCACCGCTGTCAATTCCGTTTCGGAACGGATGAACGCAATCGGGATGTTGCCGTTTTTCATTGACACCGTACTCATGCTCTTTCAAAGTTTAGTTTAATCATTCTAAATGCGAACTACAAATCATCGCATCAACTTTATCACAACGGGAACAGCCGATACCTGCATCGTAAGCGTTTGCGTTGCCTTGTTGTAAACGGGAAGCTGTTGTTTAACGCTTGAATTGCCCGAAAGCTGCTCCACCGATTCAGCAGCATACCCAATATTCAAATTGATTTCGGCAGATTTCGTATCGCTTCCAGCAACAGGTCGCCATGCAATGAGATGCGTAGGATTTCCCTGCGTATCACCAAACTGATACACCCATGCCTGCTCATTTTCCTGAATGACGCTGATAAAATATTTATCGCCCAATACTTCTATCAGTTTTTGAAACGCATAGAAAGATTGTTTTTCTTTAAAACCTGTTTTCACAGAACTCAACAAACCGGAGCGGCTGTACAATCCGCCTTTGCCATTTGCAAAAAAATACCACGTGAGGCGGTCAACGCCCAGCCGCATGAAAAACATCGCTCCGCGTATTCCATAAATCGCCTGCTCCATCTCGGTGACACATTCGCTGTGCGTACACGCCTCCCCTGCCCCATCGCTGTCCCAGCCCCATTCGGTAACGTAGATTTTCTTGCCGGGCAAATTCGCTTCGCAAAAACGGATGTCATTTAAGATTGCCCGTGCTGATGATTCAGGATGTTCGGGATAAATGCCTTTGCGTTTCGCATTTTCATCTGATGCATAGCTGTAATGATGCGCATTGAATGCATCAATAGATTTCGCCATTTCACTTGTCAACCTTGCGCCTGCATAGTTGCCTCCACCTTTTGTTTCCTCAGAGGGGAAAGCGGCTTGCAATGCGCACGGAAGCACGGTGAGCGCGGGGTCGCCCGCCTTTGCGCCTTCTAACATGCCGCGATGGATTTCAATATAAAACGCAGCGGGATAATCCCACGGTTCGTTGCCTGCTTCAAACACATCCACCAAACCGTTGCCGTGCGTGGGTCCGAAGTGGCGGGCAAACGTGTAAGCGTAGTTATATGCCGCCTTGTATGGATTATCCCACACGGCTTGCGGCAGCGATTTGTTGCTGTATTTAATCGTGACATCCACCTGCAAGCCTGCATCCTTCCATGCTTTGTATTCCCTGTCCCAATTGAGCCACGTGAGCGCGGCTGTGCCTTTTGTTGCCATGTCGGCATAATTAGCAATGTCGTCAGGGTCTTTCACATCCCAGTGCAGGTCGTGGAAGTTGCGGGCGTGTGTGGCGATGGCGTTGAATTTCTTTTGCCCTTCGCCCGCCTGCATATTATCAGAATATTTATCATAGCCCCAGCCCCAAATGCCATTGATACCCATGATTTCAGCAACGGTTGAGTTTGCCTTTTTTGCTGCGGGCATTTTCCCGAAGGGACCGTATTCATCCCACGCATTGATTTCCCACACAAACACTTTTGCGTAATCAACTTCTTTGAGCGTATGTTCTATTTTTAAATAACGCGCATCCACCGGAGCTTGCAAGCGTGTTGTTACTTTCAAGAGCGCGTCAGGATTTAAATCAGCAAAGTGAATCCACTTCTCTTTATCTGTGCTTGCATATAATGTTGTAGCCAATGCTTTGCCACCTGCCCAGTGGCGCGTTTCCACCCACCCTACTCTTTTCGTTTGCCCGAAATCAAGAATGACGCTTTCGGCAAGCGGCTTTGCTGTTGCTGCAATTTCAAACAAGGTATATTCAGCAGTAGAACTCAGCAGAATAGCCGATACATTTTTCACATCAATCTCAAAGCGTTTCCATTTATAATTATCCTCAGCCGTGAGCGTGGCAACGAGCGCGGAATCTCCATTGCTGAAATGCGCATAAATTTTTAAAGGTGCGCTCACAAGACACTTCACCGACACGGAATGCAACGCGCCCGTCATCACAGGCGCGAGCATGAACCATGCGTTGCCTGTGCCCGAAATGATTGCGCTGCTTGAGAGATTTGCATCCGTAGCATTTGCCGCATTCTTTATTGCCGAATGTTTGCAGAAGCCCAATGCGCAAAAGTCTTTCAGGATATTCTGCGCTGCATTGCCCATGAATCCGTTCGGCAGCGGTGCGCCCGACTGCCAGTTGGTTTGCTCATCGCGGTCTAGCACGTTTGCTCCATTGCTGCCCGAGGATGCGGTGACGGTGGCATTCCATGTATAAGAGGGAATCACGCCTGCATCGGGATTCCATTGGGAAAAAAGCAGCGCGGGAAACAAGAACAGCAAAAGAAAAGCGGTTTTCATTGGGGATAAAGTTAGTAGTCAGTTGTTAGTTGATAGACGACAGACTAAAAACAACCGTTTACTGTTGACTGACTACTGACGATTACCCTAAATCCCACCTTTTTGTCACTTTTTTCTGACTTATTTACACAGTTTGGGGAAGCACTCCTCAAGCACTACAATTGTTGCCTTAACAAGAGCGATTGTTTCTTTGACAATTGCGATTTCCTCTTTTACAATTGCGATTGTTTTCTTGACAAGAGCAGTTTCCTCTTTTACAATTGAGATTATTTTCTTGACAAGAGCAGTTTCCTCTCCCGTATGAAGCGAAACAAAGGCGTATGTCATGTTTCAAGAGTCTGTTCAGAGTCTGTTCAACAAACTGTGTCAAAAACTAAATTTGATACAGGATGAAAGAAAAAAGCAAAACAGGATTCGACTTCAACAAGTTTGAATCCGAAGCCATCGAACAGTTACGTTCGGGTAAAAAATTAGAAGGCAAAGACGGAGTGCTTGCTCCGTTGATTAAACAATTGGTGGAAGCCAGTTTAAACGGAGAGATGAACGCGCATCTTGCCGGGGCTAAACGCGTCAACAGGCGCAACGGCAAAAACGGCAAGCAGGTAAAAACGGCCTTCGGAAGCGTACAGATAAACACACCTCGCGACCGGCTGGGCGACTTTGAGCCGCAGTTGTTGCCCAAGCGGCAAACCACTTTAGGCGAAGCCTTAGACCACAAAGTGATTTCGCTGTATGGGCGCGGCATGAGTTACAGCGACATCTGCAAACATCTCGAAGAGTTGTATGGATTAACCGTATCGCCCGCCACGCTCAGCGCCATTACCGACAGCGTGATTGAAGAAGTGAATGCCTGGCGCAATCGTCCGTTGGAAAGCGTGTACCCGTTCATGTGGCTGGATGCCATTCACTACAAAGTGAAAGAAGACGGAGCAATAAAAACCAAAGCCGTGTATTGCTTGCTGGGAGTAAATCGCGAAGGCACAAAAGATTTATTGGGCTTATACATCAGCGAGAACGAAGGTGCGCGCTTCTGGCTGAGTGTGATGGCAGACATTCAGAACCGAGGCGTGAAAGATATTCTCATTGCCTGCATTGATAATCTGAAAGGATTTGCAGAAGCCATTGAAAGTGTTTTCCCGAAAACAGAAGTACAGCTTTGCATCGTGCATCAAATCCGCAACAGCACCAAATATGTTTCGCGCACGGATATGAAAGCAGTGATGAAAACACTAAAACAAATCTATGAAGCACCCAACAAAGAGCAGGCGGAAATCGGATTGGCAGCACTGGAACAACAGTGGGGAAAACAGTATCCGATGGTGGTGAAAAGCTGGTTCAACAATTGGGAGCGGTTGAGCAACTACCTGAAATATCCAAAAGAAATCAGAACCATTATTTACACGACCAACATCATCGAATCCTTTCACAGCCAGCTGCGCAAAGTAACCAAGAGCAAGCGCGTGTTCAGTTCCGATATGTCGTTGTTTAAATTGCTTTACTTAGTGCAGCAAAATCTGAAAGCTAATTGGGAAGGGCCGATGCACCGCTGGCGGCAGACTTACGCGCAAATGATGATTCTGTTTGAAGAACGCATGACACAACCTTAATTACAATGGATTTTATGAGGCATTTACGACCAGAATATCCCAACAAAAAATGCGCTGCCGTGAGCAGCGCATTTGAAACATTCCAGTCGGTTGAGCTATCCCTTCACCAGTTGCTTCCCAGCAGAGCTGATGTCCGTTTCACTCAACTTAACAAAACTATATTTTTTAACCTGACACAGTTTGTTGAACAGACCCTTTTAAACATG
>Ga0163151_10005148_pt1 | contig 16938 bp, 11 predicted proteins | sample OliLakLV19MP5IB2_FD_145596 | JGI IMG/M metagenome (GOLD analysis project Ga0163151, IMG submission 145596) | Freshwater microbial mat bacterial communities from Lake Vanda, McMurdo Dry Valleys, Antarctica - Oligotrophic Lake LV.19.MP5.IB-2 | ecosystem: Environmental > Aquatic > Freshwater >...
TGTCCGACCGCTTCACGTTCGCCAGTTCGGTCAGCGTGGGATACAAGTCGATCAACCCCACGGGGGCCGCCGACGCCGACCCGTTCGCCTGCGCACCGGGAGCCGCGATAATCAGCGGCACCCGCGCGGATTCCTCGAACAGGCTCATCTTCTGCCACAAGCCGTGTTCGCCGTTGTGATACCCGTGGTCGCTGGTGAACACGACGATCGTGTTCTTCGCGAGGCCGAGCCGGTCGAGGGCCGCCAGCACTTTCCCGACCTGCGCGTCCATGAACGTGATGCTCGCATAGTACGCTTGCAGCACTTCCCGGCGCTGGTCGTCGGACATCGCGTCCTGGTCCTTTTTCGCGCTGCCGAGACCCGGGGTGGGGATGTCCTTCCGGTCCTCTTCCACACCGGCGACGACGGGCATTTGCGCGGCGGGATATTTGTCGAAGTACGCTTTCGGCGAGACATAAGGCGTATGCGGCCGGAAGAACCCCACCGCCAGAAAGAACGGCCGGTCCTTCTGTTTCGCACACCGCTCCAGCACCCATTCGGCGTCGGCGGCCTCCAGCGCGTCGGTGTGATGCTCGTCGCTCTTCGGCGAGGCGTACCAGCTCAGCGTGCCGCCGAACTGCTTCGGAGTCAGACTGAAGATCTTGGGATGCTCTTCCAGCCGGTCGACTCCCGCGGGATTGAGTTCCAACTCCCACGAGCCGGGGTCGTCGTGCCCGTTGGTGCCGATCGAGTTGGGGACGTTGTAGTGATACAGCTTGCCGATGCGGCCCGCGAAGTAGCCCGCCTGCCGGAAGGCCTGCGGCAGACTGACGGCCTGCGGAATCGTCTGCCGGAACACCTGCCCGTTGGCGACGATGCCCGTGCTGTTGGGATACATTCCGGTCAGCATCGAATTGCGGCTCGGCCCGCACAGCGGGAACTGGCAATACGCCTTGTCGAACCGCACGCCCCGGGCCGCGAGCTTGTCGATGTTCGGCGACTTCACGATCGGATGGCCATAGCAGCCGAGCGAGTTGTTCAGATCGTCCGCCATCAGGAACAACACGTTCGGACGCTCCGTGGCAATGGCGGAACCGGCTCCGATCAGGGCGACAACGGTCAGACACCAGAGGGCGCGGGTGAGACTCATGGGGATTCCTCGGAAGAGGCGCGACGGGCGATGGCGACGGTTTCGACGCGCCGCCGCCGGGAGTATCATGCCGGGGTCGTTGCCGCAGGGCAATTGCACGGACGGTGACGGAACGATTACGGTGTGCGTGTCACTACGGAGTGACCCACCTGTCCGGTCCCCTCTCCCCCGCCTCGGGGGAGAGGGTTAGGGTGAGGGGGCGGAGCGCCTCGCAGGGCGATGACAACACAAACCCGAACCGTCAACGAGGCGTCAGGCAGCGTTCGCCCTCGCTGACGCATCGGAATGGTGCTGGATGCGGCAGGGAGCGCTCCCCCCTCTCCCCCGAAACGGGGGCGAGGGGGCCGGAGGAAGAATACGACAAGGGACAACGATGTCCATTCATCCGAGATCAGGACGAATTTGCATGAACGACCTCCGTCGACTATGCACCCTAGTGGCGCTCCTCTGTCTGTCGGCGACTGCCGTCGCCGCGCCGCCGAACATCGTGGTCATCATGTCCGACGACATGGGGTACAGCGACCTCGGCTGCTACGGCGGGGAGATCAACACGCCGAACCTCGACAAACTGGCCGCGGGAGGCGTGCGGTTCACGCAGTTCTACAACACGGCCCGCTGCTGTCCGACGCGGGCCAGTCTGCTCACCGGGCTGTATCCCCATCAGGCGGGCATCGGGCACATGATGGACGACCGCGGCCTCGACAGCTACCGTGGCGATCTCAACAAGAAGTGCGTGACGTTCGGCGAGGCGCTGCGGCCCGCCGGTTACCGCACGTATGCCGTCGGCAAGTGGCACGTCACCCGCTTCACCGCCCCCGACGGCCCCAAGCACAATTGGCCGCTGCAGCGCGGATTCGACCGGTGTTACAGCACGATTCACGGGGCCGGCAGCTTCTACGATCCGTCCACGCTGGTCCGCGACAACACGATGATCACCGCGGTCAACGACCCGGCGTACAAGCCGCAGACGTATTACTACACCGATGCGATCTCTGACCACGCCGCGAAGTTCGTCACCGAGCACCAGCGCGATCATGCCGACAAACCGTTGTTCATGTACGTCGCCTACACGGCCGCCCATTGGCCGATGCACGCCCTCGAAGAGGACATCGCCAAGTACCGCGGCAAGTACAACAAGGGTTACGACGCCATCCGCCAAGCTCGCTTCGAGAAGGCCCGCAAGCTCGGCCTGATCGACCCAGGATGGGAACTGACGCCGGCGGCGAAGTCGTGGAACGACGTCGAGAACCGCGAGTGGGAGCTCCGCTGCATGGAAGTTTACGCGGCAATGATCGACCGCATGGACCGCGGCATCGGGCAGATTGTGTCGGCGCTCGAACGAACCCGGCGGCTCGACAATACACTGGTCTTCTTCCTGCAGGACAATGGCGGCTGCGCGGAGGTCACCGGCCGCAAGGCGAACATGCAGCATCCCGGCGGGCCGAGGCTGGGCAAGCCGTCGCTGCCGCCGCTCTCGGCCGACTTCCAGCAGACGGGGAGCACGCCGCTGCAGACACGCGACGGCTATCCGGTGCGCATGGGTGTCCAGGCGATGCCCGGCCCGGCGGATACGTACATCGCGTACGGCGAGGGTTGGGCGAACGTCTCCAACACCCCGTTCCGCGAGTACAAGCATTGGGTCCACGAGGGAGGCATCTCAACACCGCTCATCGCGCATTGGCCGGCAGGCATCAAGGCCCGCGGCGAACTGCGGAAACAGCCGGGGCATCTGATCGACATCATGGCGACCTGCGTCGACGTCGCCGGGGCGAAGTACCCAACGGAGTCGAACGGCAATCCGATCACCCCGCTGGAAGGCCGCAGCCTCGTCCCCGCGTTCGCCGACCGGCCGTTGGATCGTGCGCTCTACTGGGAACACGAGGGGAACCGCGCCGTGCACGAAGGGGATTGGAAACTTGTCGCCAAAGGCCCCGCGGGCAAGTGGGAGCTCTACAACATGGCCGCGGACCGCACGGAAATGCACGATCTCGCCGCAGAGCAACCCGACCGCGCCGCCGCCCTCCGCGCGAAATGGGAAGCCTACGCCGAACGGACCGGCGTGCTGCCGTGGATCTGGAAACCGGCGTATGGGGAAATGTCAAAATCCGAATGACGAATGTCAAAAGGTGATAACAAGCCAAGTCAAGTTCCGGTTGAATTCCGTCTTTCTGGCTGCATAGAGTGCAGCGATGGAAAGTCCGTCAGAACGTCTGAATCGAAGACTGCGCGTATTCGGGGCGTGCATGATCGCCGCGGGAACAGTCATTGCTTGGCTGGGACCGCCAGTGACAGACGAGTCGCGGCACCGCCCACACGTGTGGAGCCCAGAGGATATTTTCTTCACCGTTCTGGGCTGGACTTTGATTGGGATCGGCACAGTGGCAGTTCTCTACCGACTCTGCCGTGGTGTGAGAGAGTTCATGCGCAGTCGCGAATAGGTGAGTGACCAAGCTGGCGTTCCAGATCCCCATGCCTCAATTGGTCACTCGCGCTCAATTGAATCTTCAGCCCCAGCGGGGCGGCAGATCGTAGCCCCAGGCGTGAGCCTGGGGAATGCCGGCGTGATCCGATTCAGCCCCGGAGGGGCGACAGAAGTCGAGCGTCTATCAACTTCTGTCGCCCCTCCGGGGCTGCTTTGCGTATGGTGAGGCAACCCCAGGCTCACGCCTGGGGCTACGATCTTTCGCACCTTCGGTGCTGAAGGCGAAGCAGACGAGAACGCCTTCCTTTCGACATTCGGATTTCGTCATTCGACATTGGCCCCGTTCCGACCTCACCCGCGATCTGGTACAACTATCGTGCCGGGTATTCGTGCCAATGATCGAGGATCGTTCCACTGTGTCTGCCAAAGCCTGGGGAGGCGCCTTCGACGAGGCGACCGATCCCCGCGTCGAGAAGTTCACCGAGTCCATCAGCTTCGATGCCCGTCTCGCCGCGTGCGACATTCGCGGGTCGCAGGCGCATGCGCTGATGCTCGCCAAGGCCGGCCTGCTCACCGAGGCCGAGGCCAAGCTGATTTTCGAGACGCTCACTCAGATCGGCGCGGAAATCGCCCGCGGCGAGTTCGCGTGGAAGATCGAGCTCGAAGATATTCACATGCACATCGAGTCCGCGCTCATCGCGCGGACCGGCGATGTCGGCCGCAAGCTGCACACCGGCCGCAGCCGCAACGACCAGATTGCGAACGACCTCCGGCTCTACGTCCGCGATGCGCTGCGGCACGTCGATAAGCTGCTCGAAGACGTGCAACGGGCGTTCGTGCAGCGGTGCGAGCAGGATGCGGACGTCATCCTGCCCGGTTACACCCACATGCAGCGGGCCCAGCCGGTGATGGCGACGCATTACTGGCTCGCCTACTGCGAGAAGTATCAGCGCGACCGCGAACGATTGCATGACTGCCTGAAGCGGGTCACGGTGCTGTCTCTCGGAGCCGCGGCGCTCGCGGGGACGTCGCTCCCGATCGACCGGGAGGAAACCGCAAAGCTGCTGGACTTTTCCGACGTCGCGGCGAACAGTCTCGACGTCTCCAGCGACCGCGATTTCCTCGCCGAGGCGATTTTCGACCTGTCGCTGATCGCGGTACATCTCTCCGGCTGGGCGGAGGAATGGATTCTGTGGTGTACGACGGAGTTTGGCTTCCTCAAGCTGCCGGACGCCTACACCACGGGGTCGTCCATCATGCCGCAGAAGCGGAACCCCGACGTGCTGGAGCTGATCCGGGGCAAATCCGCGCGGGTGATCGCCGACGTGCAGCAGATTCTGACGCTGCTCAAAGGCTTGCCGCTCGCCTACAACCGCGACCTGCAGGAGGACAAGCTGGCGTTCTTCGACGCCTACGACACCGTTGCCGCATGCCTGGAGCTCGCCGCGGCGGTGGTCCGCCGGGCGCGATTGCAGCCCGATGTCATCAACTCCCGTCTCGAAGAGGGCTTCCTCGACGCGACCACACTGATGGAATACCTCATCCACCGCGGCGTGCCGATGCGAACCGCCCACGAAGTCGTCGGCAAGCTCGTCCGCCAGTGCGAATCGCAGCGCCAGACGCTCGCGGACCTGTCCGTCGCCGAATTCCAACAGGCGTGCGACCAGATCGGCGACGACGTCTACGGCTGGCTGGGCGTGAAGAACGTCGTGTCGCGGCTCACCAGCTACGGCAGCGGCGGCCGCATCCCCGTCCGCGACCAACTCGCCGAGTGGCATACCAGACTGCGTACGGAAGGATGACGGATTCGTCTTTGCATCGGCGTCTTGCTCGGGTGCCATGCTTGCAGCTTTGGGCAAGCATGTGATCTTTCATTGCAATGACGAAGACATGCTTGCCCAAAGCTGCAAGCATGGCACCCCGCGAAGACGACTGTTTCATGCGCACGCTCTGTCTCACCATCACCTACGACGGCGCCGCGTACTGCGGCTGGCAGCGGCAGCCGGATGGGCGGTCGTTGCAAACGGTCGTCGAGCGGGCGCTCTCGAAATTCACCGGCGAACGCATCCACGCGGCGGCTTCCGGGCGGACGGATGCGCGGGTGCATGCCGTCGGGCAACTCGTCAGCTTTCATACGGCGACGGACATCCCCGTCGAGGGGTTCCGCTGGGGGCTGGTGACGAAGCTGCCGGACGACATCGTGGTCCGCGACGTCGTCGAGCAGCCGTATGGTTTTCACGCCCGGTTCGACGCCGTGCGGAAGCGGTATCGGTACGTCATCCACAGCTCGCGGACGGCGTCGCCCTTCCTGCGGAACTACGTCTGGTGGCACCGCGGCCCGCTCGATGACGCCGCCATGCAAACCGCGGCCGACGTGCTCGTCGGCACGCACGACTTCCGTTGCTTCGAGACCAACTGGCCGAACCGTTCATCGAGCGTGCGGACGGTGTTTGAGGCCAAGTGGACGCGGTGCAGCGAATGGGAGCCGTGGTCCGATCAATGTCGAATGACCAATGTCGAATGTCGAAAGGAAGAGACGCGATTCTCTTCTCCGGCCCTTGGCCCTCAGCCCTTAGCCCTCGACTTCCTCTGCCTCGACATCACCGCGGACGGCTTCCTCTACAACATGGTCCGGGCGATCGTCGGCACGCTGGTCCAGGTCGGTCGCGGACGTTGGACGGCGGACGACGTGCGGCGGATTCTGGACTCGGGTGACCGCCGCGTCGCCGGGGACACCGCGCCGCCGCAGGGATTGTATCTGATGGATGTTCAGACCGTCGTCGATGAACAGCGGATCGCGGAGCGCGTCGCCCGATATCAAGCGAGGATGGCCAATGACCAGGGTTCGATGGTCAAGGATGAAGAGGTTCGCGACGACGAATAAATCGCCCAACTTACGCTTGCGGTTTCGCGGTCTTCAGAGACTCTCCGGCTCCCTCAGCGACGCCGCGTCGACGACAATCGAATCCGCGGCGAGATCCCCCAGCCGCTGCCGTTTGGCGAGCACGGCGACCATCGCGCCGCCGACGAGGTAGTTGAACTGGCCGTCGATGATGAGCAGGAACTGGCGGATCAACCCCCGCAGCACTCCGATCGGCTCCAGGGTGGTCCGAATCACGCGCAACCCGCAGATCAGCTTGCCCGGCGACCAGCCGTAGATTCCTTCCAGGGCGCCGAAGACGACGACGGTGGAGACACCGTACGTCAGCATTCCGAGCACCATGATGCCGATCGTCTTCAGCATCGCCACCTGATTCTGGCTCACCTGCTGGATGCTTTGCTCCAGGTCGAACGTCAGATACAGCCAGACCATCACGCCGACCATGGGCAGGGTATAGAGAATCGTGTCAATGGCGCGGGCCACCGCCCGGCGGCCGATCGACGCCAGCCGGACGGTCCGGTGCGCGAAGGCGTAGTTCGTGGTGCGGCACTTTTGCATGGCGATGTGCAGAATCGGCACGTACATCAGCAACAGCAAAATGGGAATCGGCAGAATGATCGCATACATCTTCGCGAACTGACCCAATGCGCCCGTGAAGATCGACTTGCCCTTGGCCGTTGACTGCGCCTGAAAGCCGCCGTTCGCGGTCAGCTCCCAGACCTGCACGCTGCCCGGCGGAAACGAATCGGCCAGCGCGAACGCCCGCCCGTCGGCCGTGGTCACCACGCCGTGATGCTCGCTCAGGCTGATCGGCAATGTCCCGAACGGCTGCCGTTCACCGTTCATCACCCAAGACGCCGTCAGCTTCTGTCCCATCGGCGGGCCGCTGGTTTCCACCACGGCCAGTTTTCCATCCAAATGCAGCGGCACGAATTCCGTCAGCAACTGGCAGGGAGTCCACGGATTGTCCGGCGTCGTCAAGGCCGTGAGCGCAGAGACGGCCTCGTCTGTCGTCCCCTCCGTCATCGGCTCCTCCGGCAGCGATTCGGCGAGCCAGTGCGCCGTTCCGTCGCCGAAGATCGCCTGGATGCGGCCCTCGTGGGGGATGACGTGCAGCCGTTGCGCGGCGCGCATCACGCCGGCGGTGACGGTCGCGGCGTTCGGCGGCAACGGCGTGGTGGCCGCCGGCAACGGCACGCGGCCGACGACGGTCCATTCCCCCTCGCCGAACTCCAGAACTCGCCATACGCCGGTTGCATCGCGGTCGACGATCCGCAGTTGGCCGGCCTGCAAGTACGGATTCGACGGCGCATTGAGCTTCAGCGCAGGATACGACGTGCTGCTGTTGCGGCCCTCGACGATGGCCACGTGGCCGGGGCCGACGCACCACAGTCGGTCGCCATCGGCCAGCAAAAAGTCGGGCGTGAAGCCGATCTGCAGGTCCGAATCCTCGACCCACTCGCCGGTCAGCGTCGCCGCCCTCAGAAACGTCAGCGGCTTCGGACCGGCGGTGCGCGTCACGGGCATCCATACCTGTTCCTTCCAGACCGCGGCTTTGTGGACTTCGGGGATCTCCATCTGGAACATCCCGCCGCCCCCGATGCTCATCATGCCGGGCATGAAGTAGAACGAGACCAATTGCGGCAGGATGAACTGCGCGAAAAAGAAGATCGCGCTGGCGACCGAGACGACGACCAGAAACGGCGTCTTGGTCTCCGCCGACTTGTACCCTTCAGGGGCGTCGAAATCGGTATCATCCAGCGTCGCGGGTTCGGTGGTCATTGGGTCTCGATTCATAAATGTGTCCCAGCCCCGAGCGCCAGCGAGGGAATTCTGACTCCATCGGGATCATTTCCCTCGCTGGCGCTCGGGGCTGGGAAGAATCTCACAACTCCCCGCTGACGGCGACGTTCATGATCGCCTCTTCCGTCCATTCGCTCGTCGGGCGGATTTCTTGGAGCCGGCCGCGGGACATCACGCCGATCCGGTCGCACACCGCCAGCAGTTCCGTCAGGTACGAGCTGATAAACAGCACCGCCTTCCCCTGCGCGGCGAGTTCCCCCATCAGCCGGTAGATCTCGGATTTCGTCCCCACGTCGATGCCGCGGGTCGGCTCGTCGAGCAGCAAGACGTCGGCGTCCTGATGCAGCACGCGGGCGATGGCCACCTTCTGTTGATTGCCGCCGGAGAGCTCCTGCACCGTCTGCTCGCCGCTGCGGCGTTTGACCTGCAACCGGTCGAGCCAGTGGTCCACCGCGGCCCGGCGTTTGGTCAGATTGAGCAGTCCGAACCGGGAGTACGGTCCGAGCCGGCTGTACGTCAGGTTGTCGGCCAGCGATCGCGACTGGGCGAGCCCTTCCTGCTTGCGGTCTTCCGAGACGAGACCCAGCCCCGCGCGGATGCGGTGCCGCGGCCCGCCGGTGAGCGCGACGCCGTTGATCGTCACTCGACCGCTGCGGACGGCGTCCAGCCCGAACAGGCAGCGGGCCAGCTCCGTCCGCCCTGCGCCGACCAGGCCGGCGAGGCCGAGAATCTCGCCGCGACGCAGTTCCAGCGACGCCTTCCGCGGCGCCCGGCGACCGCTGAGCTGGTCGAGCTTCAGCACCGATTCCCCCGGCGTGTGCGGCACCTGCGGGAACAACTCCGTCACCGTACGGCCGACCATCAGCGCGACGATCTGGTCCTCGCGCACGTCCTTCAGTAACCCGGCACCCACCGAGCGGCCGTCACGCAGCACCGCGTAGTCGTCGCAGATCGTGCGGACTTCTTCGAGGAAGTGACTGATGTAGACCACGCCCAACCCGGCTTGCTTCAGTCGCCGAATGACATCGAACAACCGGGCCGTATCGCGCTGCGTGAGCGAACTGGTTGGTTCGTCAAAGACGATCAGCTTGGCATCGAGCACCAAGGCCCGCGCGATCTCGACGAGTTGCTGCGCTCCGACCGACAACTCGCCGGCGGGCACGTCCGGCGACAAATCGGGATGCCCGAGCCACTCCAGCGCTTCACGCACTCTGGGGCGCTGCCGACTGCGCTGCAAGAGACCCCACGACGAGGCCTCCTGGCCCAGCATGATGTTGTCTTCGACCGAGAGATGCGGCGCGAGGTTCAGTTCCTGATAGATCATCGCGATTCCGGCCTGCCGTGCGGCGAGCGGTCCGGAAGGCGCAAACCGCTGCCCGGCGAGCGTCATTGTGCCGCTATCGGGCTGGTGCGCGCCGCTGAGGATCTTCATCAGCGTGCTTTTGCCCGCGCCATTCTCGCCGATGAGACCCAGCACGCGCCCCGACCGGACCTCCAGCGACACGTCTTCGAGGGCTTGCGTCGCCCCGAAGCGTTTCGAGATTTGTGAGACGGAGAGGAGGACGTCGTCGGTCGGCATGGAGCGACACCGCCAGGAGAATGCAAGCGCGACACGTCACCTATAGCACAGTCGTCGGACCGCGCTCAAGCAGCACAGCTTGCGAGAGCAGACGCCGGGTGCGCGGCTCGATTCTGGGTCGAATCAACGATGAATCCTCATCGGCTCTGCTCTTCAGTCCCAGTGGGGCGACAGAACGTAGCCCCAGGCGTGAGCCTGGGGACCACTCGGAGAGAAAAACACCAGCCGCGAAGCGGCGACAGAAATTCGTTGCGCGACCGAGTTTCTGCCGCCCCTTTGGGGCTGAACGACGCCTCGACGATGTTCCCCCAGGCTCACGCCTGGGGCTACGATCTGTCGCCGCTCCGCGGCTGAAATCCAGGAGTACCAACTTGCTCTCAACCCTTTCAACCCAGGATTGAGATGCACACCCGCACCTCCCGGTTTCCATCGGATACACTGCCCCACATGGATCGTTCACCCCACGACATCGCGACGGCGTACCACGAGGCCGGGCACGCCGTCTTGGCGCTCGCGCTGGGTCGGCCTGTGCACCGGGTCAGCATCCTGCCCAATCATTTGCGGCTCGGGCAGTGCGAGCTCAAGAAGGGGGCGGCCCGGCCGTCGCCGGACGTCCTGGAACGAGACGTCCTGATTCTGCTCGGCGGGCCGGCTGCGGAGGCGCGGTACACAGGACGCTACGACTGGGACGCCGCCGATCGCGACCTGCGGGCGATGCGGTCGTTGACCGAGATGCGGGCGGCGAGCCAGCGACAGATCGAGCGGCTCGAACGCCGGATGTTGGACAAGACCGAGCACATTCTCGACCAACCCGGCGTGTGGACGGCCGCCCAACGCATCGCCGACGAGTTGCTGCGCTGCACGACGATCAGCGGCCGCGCGGCCCGGCACCTCTTCGAGGTTGCCATCGCTCAGGCTGAACGGTAAGCCTCAGTCCCGATTAGCTTCCGCGGCCGTCGGACGGTTTGATCGGCTTGTGACAGCTCAGGTAGAGCGCCTCGACCTTCTCTCTGGCCCAGGGAGTCTTGCGGAGAAACGTCAGGCTCGACTTGAGACTCGGATCCTGGGTGAAACACCGGATCGGAATCCGCGCACCGAGTTCGTCCCAGCCATAATGCGCGACCAGCCGTTCGAGCATCATGGCCAGCGTGACGCCGTGCAGCGGGTTGTGGGCTTGAGCGGACGTTTGTGAACTCCTTTGCGACCGGTGACGATCGGCCAATTGTAACACGGTCGATGGCAGTTCAGAGGGCAGGCGGAATCGAATCGCCGGTTGCATTCGGTGCGGCCTCGGGGTGTGATGTGACCTATCCACGCTCACCGAGCGGTCATTCTCCATCACGCCGGAGTCCGTCCCATGCCCCTGCATGTCGCGCCGCTGTCTCGTCGTTCCTTCCTGGCCCAGGGCGCTGCTGCGGCGGCCGGACTGACGATGCTCCGCAGCGGTTGGGGGGCCGACGCGGGAGCCAACCCGCATCTCTGGGCGCTGCTGTCGGACACGCACGTTCCCAACTCGCCGGAGGTGACCAGCGGCGAGACGAACATGACGAACAACCTGCGGCAGGTCGTGCGGGAGGTGACCGCGCTCAAGACCAGGCCGGCGGGCGTCATCATCAATGGCGATTGCGCCTACCTGAAGGGGTTGCCGGCCGACTATGCCAACCTGGCACAATGCGTGGCCCCGCTCAGCGACGCCGGGTTGCCGCTGCATGTGACGATGGGAAACCACGACGACCGCGGTCCGTTGTACGACGCGCTGAAGTCGCAAAAGCCCGAACGGCCGCTGCTGGAGTCGAAGCACGTCACGATCATCGAATCGCCGCACGCGAACTGGTTTCTCCTGGATACGCTGACGCAGGTCGATGTGGTGACCGGCGAAATCGGCGCGGAACAACGGGAGTGGCTGGCGAAGGCGCTGGCGGCCCGGCCCGACAAGCCGGCGCTGGTCATGGCCCATCACACCCCGCAATTCGATCCGCCGGCCGAGGGGAAGCCCTGGGGCGGCATCAAGGACACGGCCGAGTTCATGGACCTGCTCGGCAGCCACAAGCACGTCAAAGCGTTCCTGTTCGGCCATTCTCATAACTGGACGATCACGCGCCGCGGCAACCTGCAGTTGATCAACCTGCCGCCGGTGGCCTACGTGTTCGCGGCCGGAAAACCGAATGGCTGGGTCTTGGCCGAAGTCCGCGAAAACGGACTGACGCTGAGCCTGCGGACCATTGATCCGGCCCACAAGCAGAACGGGGAGTTGGTTAATCTGACGTGGGAGTGAGCGCGGGATCGGCCATCTTGTTCGCGGTCGTTGCGATTGGTAACGGAACATTGACCTGAGATCGAATACGCCGAAGGCGTTCGATCACACAGCCCAGGGTCGCGAGTCTGCGAGCGCACCCTGGGGACATGGCGTCCGCGGCGCATCGACCCTGAAAGGGTCGCACCACGGACGGCCTCCAACCGTGATGAAACCCTTTCAGGGTATGGGGTTCATCATCGATCGCCACCCAGGGTGCGCTCGCCGACTCGCGACCCTGGGCTGTGAGATGCAACGCCTTCGGCGTAAAGACCATGCGGTTTGGAAACAGTTTCTCAGGTATTCTGATCTCACCAATTCCCGGACGCCCTCGGCTGGTTCCCTGCGAAGGAGTCGATTCATGAATCGCGTCAAGGTCTGCCGATTCGCAGTTGCTGCGGCTCTCTGTCTGACTGTCGGAATGACGCCGTGCAGCAGTCGGGCCGAGGAATCACCAGCCGAAGAGGCCTGGTCGCGGCACGGGTTCACCGCGGCGCAGCGGAGTCGCATTCGCGACGCGCTGCAGCGGGGCATCGAGCAGAAGTTCATTCCCGGCGGGGCCTTGCTGATCGTTCATCGGGGCGAGCCGGTCTTTCGCGAAGCCGTCGGCGTGGCGTCGCTGGAGACCGGGCAGCCGTTCGCCGTCGACGCCCCCTGCCGGATTGCGTCGCTGACCAAGCCGCACACTGCCACGTTGTTCGCGATGCTGGTCGAGCAAGGCAAGCTGGCATGGGATGATCCCGTCGAGAAGTACCTGCCGGAGTTCGCGGGGATGACGGTCCGCGGCAAAGAGGCGGCGTCGCGGTCGATCAAGATTCGCGAGCTGCTGTCGCATACCGCAGGCTTTCCGGGACAGGCCGCCATTGATGCCGGGCAGTGGCGCATCAAGTCGGAGGGGACGCTCGCCGAAGCGGTGGCGGACCTCCCGAAGCAGGGCTTGGCCGCTGAGCCGGGGACGGTGTATGCCTACACGGGGCTCGGTTATCTGGTCGCCGGGCGGATTGCTGAAGTCGTGACCGGCCAGGAATTCGGCGGGCTCATGCAGGAGCGACTGCTGGTTCCCGTCGGCGCAGAAACGGCCACGTTCCGGCCGTCCGACGAACTGAAAGCGCGCATCCCGCAAGCCTACGAACGCAAAGACGGCACGCTGGTGAAGCTCGATCCCGCCGGTCGCCGCCTGGCAGCCGCCGCGTTCCCGAATCCAGCGGGCAGCCTGATCTCGACCGTGGACGACGTGGGGCGATTCCTGCTGCTGCATCGTAACCGCGGCCAGGTGAACGGCAAGCCGTTGATCGCCGAACAGTCGCTGCAGGCGCTCTATCGACGCCAACCGGCCACGGGACGCACGGGCTACGGACTCGGCTTCAACGTCATGAAGACGAATGCGGCCGGCGACGGCGTCCGCATCCGCCACACGGGCGCCTCGGGGACGCTGGCGCAACTGGACTTCGAGAATGACGTGATCATCGTGCTGTTGACGCAGGTGCCGCAGATGCAGACCCAACCCTTCCGCGACGGCGTGCTGAAGGCGATTGCGGACGTCTTCGCGCCGCAGAGTGGGAACGAGCCGTGATTCCAGCGATTCCGCCGGTCCCTGGCTGGTATCGCGGAGGCACCTGCACGGCGAAATGTGGGACATGAAGAATCGGGTCGTGTCCTAATTTCGACTCTGTGGAGCGTGACACCATGTTGGTAGTTCCGCCTTTAGGCGGTTCGAGCCGCCTAAAGGCGGAACTATGAGCTGATTAGGACACTATCAAGAATCGGGATCATGGAGGTGAACCGGCATCGTGCCGACGCCGTCTCACTATTGAACCGCTTTGGTGCGTTCTTCCCGCAGTTCGGCCATCAGCCGCTGGGCTTCGTGCTTGACGGCGTCTGTGGTCGAGAGGTGCCGGGCCCGGACGAGCGCCGGTTCTCCCAGGCGGCCCAGCTTGAGCAGTTCGGGCAGCAACGGGCTGGGAACGCCCTTGGCCACGTCGCCGCGGGCGGTCAAACTGCGCTGCACGAGACTCAGCACCTCTTGCTCTTGCGTGGGGGTCATAATCTCCATCCGCCCCACGAGCACCCGCACCTGTTCGGTGGGTTTGGGCGTAATCTCCAGCGGCAGCAGCGTGTCGGTCACACTCTGCGGCAGGATGTAGAACAGCCGCGTCCCTTCTTCGCCGAACCATGAGGTCTGCCAGGTGCTGACCATCGCGCGGGCTTCCTTCTCGTACAACCCCTCGGCGACGAGCGCGCTCGCGACCGCGTCGGAGAGCTGATCCAGCGTCGCGGTTTGGTTCGAGGGCTGGAGGTCCAGCGTCGCCCCGGCGGCGATGCTCGGGTATTGCCGGAATCGAAGCTCCTTGCCGCGCACCGTCACCAGAAACAGCGAGCGGATCTCATCCCGTCCCGAATTCCGCAACGTGCAACTGGCATCCGGGTTCGCCGTCAGCGTCAGGGGCAACTCGAAGTTCCCCAGTCCGCGGTAGAACAGGAACTTCTCGAAGTAATCGGCGGTCGGCACCACGTTGGCGTCCGGACCGGTCTGCGGAAGATGCCGCACCTGCACGATGGCGGAATCGGTCGCCCGGGCGGCCGCGTAGTGCTGATACGTGCCGGCGTCGGGCAGCATCGTCTGTTCGACGTGCCGGCCGATCCGCCGCGACAGCTCGGCATCCTCGACCTTGGCTTGCAACGACTCCGGCGGAATCAGATGCACGCGGCCCCAGTCGAGCCAGGAGTCCTTCAGTGGCGGCGATGTGGTCTCCACAACCGGCGAAAACAGAAACCCGTTGCCTTCCACTTTCGGACCCAGCGAACGGACGGGGGGATAGAATTCCGTCAACAATCCCTGCGGGAACGACACCCGCACCGTCACGTCCCGCTCGACCGGCGTATAGAAGTACGTCACCGGCGTCTCCATCCGCTGGATCGCCGGGATCGAGTTTTTGGACAGCGACGGCAGGCTGTGCCGGGACCGATTGAAGACGAATCCCGGCAAGTCCCGCTCTTCCAGAGGTCGAAACTCCAGTTTGACGCCGTCGGACCCGGAGAAGCTCGTGAACGTGCCCCACTCGTGGACGATCAGCGGCACGGCCTGGTCCGGCGTCGCGTCGCGATCGGCCGCCAGCAGGGCCGTCGTTGCGGCGGATTCCCCGCGGCCCGACCACGGCAGCCAGCCGGCGGCCCAGCCGACGCCACTCAACAGCAATGCAGACAGCCCGGTGATGTGCCAGAACTTCATCGGAGACCTCCTGACGGCGAAAGCCGCGCGGTATGCTCGCGGTCCGACAGCAGACAGCGTCGATCAGAAACCGCGAGACAACCGTGACTCAGTCGTGACGACCGGCGAAGGCGACTGGCTCATTTCTCTCGATTTCCCGATTTCCCGACGGATTGGCAGAAAATCGGTAACCTAGTCGGTGTGTCGAAACGACTGGTGATTGAACGGATCTGAGTTGACAGGGATTTGGGTGCCACTGGCGGCAGCTTTGGGCCGCCAGTGTCTTTGTTCCGAATCCAAACCAGCACTGGCGACCGAAGCCCGCCGCCAGTGGCACCCCCGATCGCTGCTGACACAGCCGTGGCACACAAAACATGCGGTGAGCGGATGACCGACGCGGAACTAGTCTGCCTGGCTCGGGGCGGACAGCGAGCTGCCACGGAACAGTTGGCACGGCGCTGGTCGGCGCGCGTGCTGGCGGTCTGCTGCGCCCGCATCGGTTGTCGCAGCGCCGCCGAAGATCTGGCGCAGGAAACCCTGTTTCGCGGCTTGCGGGGTCTGGCGACGCTCGACAACCCGGACAAGTTCGGGCCGTGGTTGCGGGGCATCGCCATCCGCGTCTGCGGGGATTGGCTGCGATCGCGCGCGACCGCGGACATTCCGTTTTCGCGGCTGGGTGACGATTCCCTCGATCCGTTGGACCGGGCAGAAACCCCGCCCGAACGGATCGAAGACGAAGACTCCCGCCGCCGGTTGCTCGACGAGATCCACGCCCTGCCCGAAGACTTGCGGGAAGTGATCCTGCTGCATTACTTCGACGATCTGACCTACGACGATGCGGCCGAGTTGTTGGGCGTGAGCCGGGCGACGGTGAACAGCCGCCTAGCCAAAGCCCGCGAACTAATGGCCCGCAAACTGGCTTCTCTGGTGCGATGATGCCGATGGACTGCGAACAGATTCGAGAACAACTCAACGCGCTCGTCGACGGACAGCTCGACGCTGCGCTACGGGCGGGCGTGGAGTCGCATCTGTCCGAGTGCGCCGATTGCCGGACGGCACGCGACACGTTGGAATCGCTCGACGGCGTCCTGGTGCAGGCGCTCGGAGCGGTCCGCCGGCAATCGACCGCCGTGGCCGATCGGGCCGTTGCGCGATGGCAGGCAGAGCTGCCGGTCGCGCGTCCGAGTCGATTCGAGATGCGGGACGCGGCTCGGTCTCTCGCCGCCGCCGCTGTGGGCTTTCTACTGGCGGCGCTGCTGTTCGGGCAGCGGCCCCGTCCGCAACAGCCGGTGATCGGCCCGACCGTGACCGAAACGCCGATTGCGGCTTCGGAGCCAACGAAGCCCACCGTGGCGCGCGTCGTGCTGGCGACGGGGCCGTTGTTCTTCAAGCCAAATGCCGCGTCGGACTGGGAGACGGTGCCCCAGAGCCGGATTGCCAACTTCACGTGTCCCTCCGAGAGCGGTTTGCGAACCGAAGCCGCCACGTTGTGCGAACTCGTCACGCCGGATGGCGGTCACGTGCGGTTGAACGAAAAGACCGAGATCGCGTTGCCGTCCGTGGACGAAATCGCTCTCGTCGGCGGTCAACTGTGGTGCCAGTCCGTCAAGGGCAGCCGTCATC
>Ga0163151_10005149_pt1 | contig 16937 bp, 16 predicted proteins | sample OliLakLV19MP5IB2_FD_145596 | JGI IMG/M metagenome (GOLD analysis project Ga0163151, IMG submission 145596) | Freshwater microbial mat bacterial communities from Lake Vanda, McMurdo Dry Valleys, Antarctica - Oligotrophic Lake LV.19.MP5.IB-2 | ecosystem: Environmental > Aquatic > Freshwater >...
ATTGGAAAGATTGCTGATGTAGAGAAAATAAAACCAGAGGATGATCAGGTGAAAAAAGAAGTTGAGCATATTTTAAAAATTCACAAAAACACCGATCCCCTCCGAGCAGAGGCATACGTGCGCATGATACTCGCAAACGAAAAAGTAATGCTGTGGCTTGAGTCACAAAAATAGAAACAAAAACCACCCTTGGGTGGTTTTTGTTTATAAGTTTTGTTATTCGATACGTGGAACGTTCCTCGTATCTCGACATCTCGTTTCAGAAACCTTGGCATCTGACGGCAAGATCTCCGTCAGAGCCGGCGGTAGTCAGCCCGCCAAACACATTCAAGAACGTCGCGGGTAACCGCGACGTTTTTTTTATTTGAAAATAAAATACCGGCATGCTAATGTCGAGCCAGACTGGTAACCCAAACACACACCAAGGAGTCACTCATGCAGAGATTTAAAGTAAAAATCACCTTAAAAGGATCTCAGTTTTTTGAAAAGGTTATTAAAAAAATTAGATCTCTCGGACTGAAGATTTATATCTGCAACCGAAAAAAAGGCGTACTCAAATGTGAACTTAGAGAAGGAATTGATGAATGGCTCGAAGTCCAAGGAATCATCTTCGAAGAGATTCCTGCAAAAGATTGAGTATATGAAAGCCACCTACCGTTTCCAATATACTTCGACCCATTTTCTATTCTTTAGTAGTCTCGAAACCTCGCTCGTGCGAGGTTTTCTTTTTATAAAAGCAGTAGTGATGAAACGGCAATTGCTGCAGTTTCTGCGCGTAAAACCTGATTACCCAAAGAGTACAAAGGAATATTTTTTTCTTTTAAAAGCTCTATTTCTTTCTCACTCCAACCACCCTCTGGTCCAATTAAAATTCCAATTTTATTTTCTTTGGCATTGGATATTTGATATTGGATATTACTTTGCCGAAAACTTTCTCCCTCAACATGAAATGCAATACATGGAAAATTATATTCCTCAAATATATTTTGTAATAAAATAGTCTCAAAAATTTTCGGCAAAGTTCCCCTCCCTGATTGTTCACTTGCCTCTTTAACAATTTTTTCTGCTCGAGTGTAATTTATTTTTTTCTTTTCACTTCTTTCTGAAACAATAGGAACAAAATTGGAAACTCCGAGCTCAGTACATTTTTCTAAAATCCATTCGTAATTACTATTTTTTATAATCGAAGCAAAAAGATACACGTCTACTTTTGAAACATTCTGATTACCTTCTTTTGCTGTTACACGAAAAGTTGTTTCTTCTTTCCCAAAAGAAATAATCTCGGATATGTATTCGAAACCATCTCCATTAAAGAGAATAACTTTATCTCCTGCTGAATACCGAAAAACCCTTCGGAGTTGATGAGTGAGTTCCGCATCAGGCACGACAATTTCTCCCGAGTCAGTAATATCTTGTCCTGCCTCGCCGGCAGGCGAGTCTATAAAAAATCTATGAAATCGCATACAAAAAATGTATCATGTAACACACAACTTGTAACCTATAGAAAAATATAAATAAAGTCCTCGTCCTATCCTCGCTCAGAGTAGATGAGGCATAAGGCGAAGCAACAGGAAAAACTTTGTTGGATATTATGTCGACTCCGCCTAGACTTTCTGTGTGTGCGAATCAGGCCCCGAAGCTTTGCTTCGGGGCCTGATTCGCACTTGCAATAAAAAAAACCACCTGCACATACAGGTGGCGAACATAATTTTTTGTGACTCCCTCCTTTTTGGTTCTTCTTCTTTCTTTTCTTTTTTCGGAGACTCGTCCCACCTATAAGACGGTTCTATAATCTTCATGGGTTCGCGCGAAACTGCACACCCAACAAAGAAAAACAAAACAGAAATAAGACAGAAAATTTTCATCTAAACCTCCTTTTGTGTGTACTAGATACAAACAAAATCATATCACAAAAAAATAGGTTGTCAATTATTTTTCTTTCTGATATACTCCCTTTGTGCCCAAGAGCTCAAGTGATTGGTTTGCACAAATAGTCCTTTAGGGCTCTTCTCGTCATTAATTTTAAATCTTTTTTTATCTTTAATTTTTAATTTAAACCTATGTTAGTTCCAATCGTTATAGATAAAACACAATTTGGAGAACGAGCTTACGATATCTATTCTCGTCTTCTCAAAGACAGAATTATTTTTCTTGGTGGACCAATCGATGATGTGTCAGCAAACCTCGTGGTTGCCCAACTTCTTTTTCTTGCTTCCGAAGATCCTAAAAAAGACATTGACCTCTATATAAATTCACCAGGAGGATCTGTCACCTCTACTCTCGCTATGCTCGATACCATGAATTACATCAAACCAGATGTCTCTACAGTCTGTGTTGGTATTGCAGCTTCAGGTGGAGCAGTACTTCTTGCAGGTGGTGCCAAAGGTAAACGCTTTGCATTACCAAATTCTGAAATCATGATTCACCAACCATGGGGTGGCGCACAAGGACAAGCAACCGATATTGAAATTACAGCAAAACAAATTCTAAAAACTCGAGATAAGCTCAATAAAATTCTTGCTGAACGAACCGGTCAATCTCTTTCAAAGATCGAAAAAGATGTTGAACGAGACTTCTTTATGGATTCAGATGCAGCTAAAAAATACGGCATCATAGATTCAGTACTTAAGGCTAAACAAAACTAAAAAACAGAAGAACAGCCCGGTGTCCATACGACACTGGGCTGTTTTTACAAATCCAAAAATTTCTGTTATGATGCGGTTATTATTTATAATAATATCGTTTTCAGATTTTAGGGCGTGACTCAGTAACGACAGCAATTCCTGACACAGAGAACTAAAGAAACCCACCATATTTATGAAATTTACTTTATTTCTTACTTATTACTACAGAGATTCTATATCACTACCCCTCAAGGTCCACGAAGCGAAACAATAATATATGTCATTAAAATTAGTTGCCATTCTCTTGGTCGTCACAGCGATCACGGGAATTATTGTCGGCTACATTCTTCGCTGGCTTGTTGCGCTCGGTAAAAAAAGCTCAACAGAACTCAAGGTTAAGCAGATGGTGCTCGATGCTCGAGAAGAAGTTAAACGTATAACAGAAGAAGCTTCGCGACGAGCAGAAGAAACACTCAAAGAATCACGGGGTGAAATAAAAGAAAAAGAAGAAAAACTAAAAAGAACAGAAGAAAGACTCATTAAAAAAGAAGGACTTCTTGATACACGTCAATTTGATATAGACAAAGAAGTTGAACAGATCAAAAGTCGTATCGTTGAAATCAGAACAATAAAAGAAAAGACTGAAGAAATTCAAAGCAAAAAACTAGGAGAACTTCAAAAAATTGCCAATCTTTCAGAAGAAGAGGCTAGAAAGGAATTACTAGAGGTGGTAGAAAAGCAAAACGAAGAAGATATCCTCGTTCGAATGCAGAAATTAGAAATTCTCGGTCATGAAAAAATAGAAAAAAAGGCCAAGGATATACTTATCACTTCAATTCACCGATTATCAAACTCTGTCTCTTCAGACATTATGGTTACAACAGTAGCCATTCCTTCTGATGATATTAAAGGAAAGATTATTGGAAAAGAAGGTAGAAACATCAAAGCTTTTGAACGCGTAACTGGCGTTGAAGTTATTGTTGACGATACCCCAGGATCAATCACCATTTCTTCATTTGACCCTGTTCGTAGACAAGTTGCTCGACTTGCTCTTGAAAATCTTATTCTTGATGGCAGAATTCAACCAGCAAAAATTGAAGAGTTTGCCGATAAAGCAAAAGCTGAAATTAACAAAATTATTAAGGAAAAGGGGGAACAAGCAGTGTATGAGTGTGGAGTCTTTAATCTTGATCCACGTATTATATCAATTCTTGGTCGCCTCTGTTTCCGTACGAGTTATGGTCAAAATGTCCTTCAACACTCTATTGAGATGTCTCATATTGCCGGAATGCTTGCGGAAGAGCTCGGTGCCAATGTTGCTATAGCAAAAGCTGGCGCCCTTCTTCATGATATTGGTAAAGCGGTAGATCATGAAGTTGCAGGCACTCACGTTGAGATCGGTAGAAGAATACTTCAGAAGTTTGGTGCGAATGAAGAAATTATAAAGGCAATGCAGGCGCATCATGGCGAATACCCATATGAAACCCCTGAATCTTATATCGTACAATGTGCTGATGCTATTTCTGGCTCACGACCTGGAGCACGTCGAGATACAATTGAAAACTACCTTAAACGACTTGGGGATCTTGAGGCAATTGCAACAGGATTTGATGGAGTTGAAAAAGCTTACGCCTTACAGGCAGGACGTGAAATTCGCGTCTTCGTAACTCCAGAAAAAGTAAGTGATCTTGAAGCTAAAAAAATGGCTCGAGATATAGCTCTACAAATTGAAAGTGATCTTAAATACCCAGGAGAAATTAAAGTAATGATTATACGAGAAAATAGAGTTATAGAGTTTGCGAGGTAATGGAAATATGTAACATATAGCATGAAGCAGAAAAAACAAAAGCTGGGCGGCCGAAGGCCGCCCAGCTTTTTGCATAAAAAAACCCTGAGAACATGTCTCGAGGTTTAACTTCAGAAGTAAGTACTTCAAAGTATTTACTTTTTTTCCGACTTCTTGAATAGGTCAGCTGAATTTCTTGCAGCTGCAGCAAGTGCCGACTGCTTTGCGGCAAGGTTGTTATCGTCAATTTAATACAGACTTATGAATTTTTGTCCCCCTAACACCCGGGAAAGGTCGAGCTGAATGATTCACTCGAACCAACAGCACATGGCTGTAGCCGAGTTCTTTCGCCTTCTCATTGAGGTTTTCGCGCAACTTCTTGGAATCAAGAAGGGTCTCGATCTTGCTGTTTTCAGGAACAACAAGCTCCTGAAGAACAGCGTCCGCAAGGACATCTTCACCGGCAACCAATGAGATTACACAAATCTTCATCGGCTGATCAGCTCCTTGAGCTGCAGACACCATCACTAAAAAAATAAGCACAAAAACAAGAAGACTCTTCATAAAAACACTCCTGAAATGACACCTAAAACAACAAGGATTGAGAGAACATCTCCCGTCCACTTATATATATTATAGCATTTTATTTTAAATAAGTCAATATTTTATAGTAATTTCAATATCTTAAACCTAAGTTTTTCCATTTCTTGACTATTTCCCTTTTAAACATCCTTTTTTAGAGCCCTATTGCAGAGCATTTCCCTTAAGCTATAATAAAAGACGTCTATATCAGAGGAGAATATAGGCCCTTAAGCCATATTGGGTCGTCAAACATTTCAATAATTATTAATAATTACAATACTATGAATAAAGCATCAATCGTAGAAGCAGTGCACACAGGATTAGGTGGAACAAAAGTTCAAGCTGAACAAGCAGTGGATACTGTTATCAGCTCAATTGTTGAGTCTCTTAAGAAGGGTGAGGAAGTCTCTATCGCAGGTCTTGGTATCTTCTCAGCAAAGCTTCGTGCAGCTCGCCAAGCTCGAAACCCTCGAACAGGAGAAGCTATACAAGTTCCAGCTATGAAGGTTCCTAAATTTAGAGCAGCAAAAGCTCTCAAAGAAGCAGTTAAGTAACAATCTCTCTCTATTTTTGACGTACTTCTTTGTTGCTCGCTCCGGTACTCGGTCTCAGTAGTTAAATCTACAATTTCCTTTGTTCCTCACTTACAACTTCGAACTACATTCAAAAATTGAAAGATTAAAAAATACTAAGCTCTGGTTCAGCTTGCTAAATAAAAACCCCTCACGTGAGGGGATTTTTATTTGGTGCGGTCGCCGAAAATGCGTGTACTTAAAAAGCATGTTCTTTATCAAGCTTCTCAAGCATTTCTCCTATCGTATCTTGAAGTCCTGCTTTCACAACCAGATTCCACAAAGGCATTTTCTTTATGTCCTCTCTCGAAGAGATTTCAGCATTAAAATCATCAAAGAAGAAGTCATTAAAATAACTAACCATCTCTTTTTGGAAAATCTCTTTTTCGACATCTGTCAGTTTTTCATACATTTCACCCATTCTTTCGAACTGATTATTAACGTCTGCCATAAAGTTTTCATAGAAAAAGGATGCTGTTATATGCTCGGTCTTATCTTTTAGATTTTCTGATACGGAAAATGAATTCATCACCACTCCAAGCAAAGACACATACTCTCTGATTTGATCCAAAGAACGAATATCTACACCACACTCATCCATTTCATAAGGAATTTTTTCCCAAGGGATATGTTTGTTTTTCACCTTATCCATCAATTCGGGCTGTTTTGAAAGCCCGTCCGCCAACACTCTCAATACCAGCAAAGAGAAATCCCCTCTCTCTATCTTGTTTACAGATCGATACAAATCAATATTTTCTTTGTATTTATAATCAAGGTAACTTTCTATGTGCCGATATGTACTCGGCTTCAAGATATGAAACAAGATATCCGCACGCTCCTCAGCCTCAGGACCGATCGTTTCTGCAAAAGAAAGGATCAACTTAACCCGCTCCACCATATCCACAAAAGAAGACATGATACCTTTCTCAAGAAGATCAAGATGTTCAGCAACCTCACTGTCTTTAACATGTGGTTTATATTTTTGTATCACCTCAACCGCCCGAGAAAGCTGGTTGCCTGCCGTACTAAAACTTGAAGTTTTGCGTCTAAAATCAACTGATACGCTCGATTTTTTATTCAAAACGTGACGTAATATTTCCTGAGGGGTCATGTTAATCTCGCCCCTAAATCCTGATTTTTTTGCCTCGTCCAAACCAGCCAATATTTCCTCATGGGTATAATCAATGAGGTCACTAGCGTGCAAACGCATTATCCGCTCTCTTGCTCGTTGTTTTTTCGCGTCAGAGTAAGAAAATGGAAAAGAAATTTTACCGTCCATTAAACCGGTAATTATCGTCAGCCTTCCCTTCAAAGCTCCATCTGGAGAACTAAGGGGTCCCGCATATATCGTGGTTCCATCAAGTATATTGTGCGTATTTTCATGTCTAATAATGTCTTTCACGTAATTCTTATCTTTTGAGTCTCGTATGTAGTTAAAAACACTTTCACGCATATGTAAACCACTCGCATCTTCATCAATTTCATCAAAAGCTTTAGATTCAAAAACAACACTGGCAGAAAATGGATCGATCACAACATCAACAACGTCCTCTTTAGTTAAGATTTCATCTTCACGCCATTCAGCATCACTGGAAAATCTCTCAGAAACAGCCTCTTTAATGACCCTGTCTTTGTCTCCCTTATAACCTACAATTTTTTCATTTTTTTCTACGAGTGATTTTATAACAGAATACACTTCAGTCATATATAAAACATCACTATGTTTTGATGTTATATTGTACACTTCATCAAAAAGAGCATCTCGCCTTACTACAAGTTCGTCACCACGCAACAGTGCCCCCTTTCCAATGTCTCCCTCATCAAGAACTGTCCTGTTAATATCAAGCTGTATATCATGAGCTTTGCTCATCAGATCAATACAATAATTAACCTGCTCAATAACCTCTTGTGACCACTCATTCTTTATGCCTTCATATACCCCATTCAATTTTTCTTTTACCACTTCATGAGACTCGCTGATGTCAATACTAGACACCTCCTCTTTAAGTCGAAGTAACCCGTCTACTTTTCTATCCATCTTTTCCAAAATTGTTGCCTCCTTTTGCTCCCAATGAGATTCTTGCTTAAACTTTTCCATTTTTTAAGTATACAAACTCTTCTTCTCTATTTCAATTAATATGGTATGAAAATAAAAATCCACAAACAAGAAATGGCAGGAATTTGCCATATTTTTTCTAGTACCCCCAGCGGGAAATGATTGTAATTGAGATATCTCTTACCATTTTTCACCTTGAAGATTAGAGGACTCCGTTTGAAGAAAATATCTTTCTGAATACAGTCCCCTTCGACAATTCCCCTTCGCAAAAACTGAATACAAGTAAAGAAGAAGATTGTTATATGTGGAATAAATACAACCACACTGCCGATCAGCCAAATGTTAAAAAGCACCTTAAACATAAACATCCTTTCAAAAAGTGGTTCCAAAGGTACTTTATAGAAGAGTAGCAGCGAAAGCAAGATGGGAAGGTGGGTTTATCTCAAAAAGTTTCGCGCAAGCAAAAAAATGTTAAAATACATATATTATGAATTTTATATTTCCTACTAGGCACATTCTTGTTTTTAGTTTTCTCCTTCTTGTATTTGGTATACAACCACAAGACACATCTGCTCATCGAAGTGAAAACTCAAATGAAGTTATTATCCATATTAATGAAAAAGGATTTGAACCAAATAAAGTAAGCGTAAAACCTGGAACTAAGGTTATATTTGAAAATGTTGGGATAGAAAAACATTGGCCGGCATCCGACAATCACCCAAGCCATACACGTTATGCAAATACAAGCATAGAGGAACACTGTAATCCTGATTCATTGCCGACTTTTGATTCATGCGGGCCAATAGCAACCGAACAATCATGGTCATTTGTTTTTGATAAAGTTGGTACTCATGGATATCATGACCACCTTTGGTCACATCTTAACGGAGAAATAGTCGTTGAAGATTCCACGAGCCAAACTACTGAAAATAAAAATATTTTTTCTCGTTTTTTAGATTTTTTACGAAAGGTATTTTACATGATTTCTAGTTTTTTTGTTAATAATGAAAAAAATATTTCGCTTAACTCTGGAAATACAGAAACTCAATTTTATGAAAACCTTACATATACATATGAAGATATTGTAATTCAATCAGACCCCCGTGAAGCTATACATACTCTTCGACAGGATTCTTTACAAGATGAAAAAGTGTCTGCACTGTGCCATGACATGCTTCACAGGATAGGACACACTGCTTTTAATAAGTATGGGAGTTTTAAGGAATCAGTCCAGTATCAAAGTGACTTTTGCAACTCTGGGTATATTCATGGACTATTTGAATCTTATTTTAAATCAGTTGAGAACCCGCTCACAGGCCTTTCCGAGCAATGTTCTGAATACGCTTCGAATAAAAGACCTTTTGATTTATGGCAATGCCATCACGGCATAGGTCATGGATTTATGTATCTTACTGGTGGTGACTTAGATAAATCATTAGGACTTTGCGAAAAAGGACTTGGAAAAGAAGCGGTGGCGAGTTGTCAAAATGGTGTGTTTATGGAAGTGTTTAATCTGGAAATTCTTTCGAAAGAAAAAAGTTTTATCAATCCGAAAAATCCATTCCGTACTTGCTCAACACGAAATACTGCTAAAGCAGATTGTTACTTGTATGTACCCACCTATTTATCTCAAACATTAGAAATGGATTTTTCGGATATTTTTAAAGAATGTGATAAAGCAGAGTTTGATTATAAAAGTAGTTGTATACACGGTATTGGTTCAGAAGCCATAAAGCGTAATATGAACAACACCGATGATGTTTTTGCTTTATGTGGACAAGCAGGGTCATTTATAAATCAAGAAACATGCGTAGTGGGAGTCGTCAGTATGTATATGAATCAAGAAGGTTCATATATTTCCGGAGAAAAGCTCTGTAAAAATATTCCGTCAAATTATCAAGACATTTGTAACAAAACTGTGAGTAGTCAAAAATCATTTTTTAGATAATTATAGTTGCGCGAAACTTTTTAAAAAAAACCTCCCGCATTCACTCTCCAGACCCCTTTCTGCGGGCGGGAAATCAGAGTCGAGATTTTACCAAATCCTCTTCCTACAGAAGCTGTACACCTTTCGCATTCTGATTACAGAACGCTCAAGGTTTTGCACTTGTGTCCCACACAAGCTCACCCCAAAAAATAGTTTTGGTAAAAATTCGTCCGCATTGCATTTGCACTCCGCATGCCCGAATATCTTTACGGACATCTCCATACCGGAGCAGTACATCTTGGCTCTTTTGTTTCGCTTCGCTCACAAAACAGCTCACAAGGTCTTGCGAAACGGAAAGATATTCGCTTCTCACCCGGACTCGGCCACGGTTGCTACGCACCGGCTTCGCGACCTCCGTCTTTCGATTCCCCCACCACAGTGATCTACAACAAAACCCATGCATTCGCATGGGTTATTGTGTATATCATGTGCGGGATGGGGGAATCGAACTCCCGCTAACAGTTTGGAAAACTGCAGTTCTACCATTAAACTAATCCCGCGATAAAGGCTATATTAACATAAAATTCTATCAATCCAAGTGTTACCGTAATGTTATATACTTAAATTTCCATGCATACTCTTTTCAAAATAACTCTCGGAATATTTGTTTTCATGAGTACTTTTGTGGCAATTCAAGAGTTTCAAAAAAAAATAATCCCTTTATACATTCCCCAAGAAAATATAAGAACAGTAAGCACCCCCACCCAACAAAAAACAGGAGTGCTCCCAAAAATAAAAGAAAAAACTTCCAAAGAAGTGCCCGAAGCTCCAATCAAACAAACCCAAACCACAACTCCCCCACCGGCCATTATTATTCCTGAGCCAGAAAAACCACAAATAGAAGTTATCAATTTTGATTCTATAAATAAACAAACTCGCCTCGCTTTAGTAAATATTTTTTGCACCACAAAAACCGATACCCTTCACCCTCTAAGCGGAAGTGGTGTGTTTATAGATTCAAAAGGAATAATTCTCACCAACGCTCACGTAGGTCAGTATTTTTTATTACCTGAATACATTAATTGCGTCATCAGAACAGGAAATCCATCTTACCCAACATATAAAGCAAAACTACTCTACATATCGAGTACGTGGCTTACAGAAAATGCATCACAAATTAACCAAACAAACCCAATGGGTACCGGAGAAAATGATTATGCACTTCTTATTGTCACAGAACGTATTCCAAAAGATGACTTCCCTATCGAAACATCTTTTATAAAAACATCTCTTGAAAAAACCTCTCTCAATGACTATATGCTTCTTGCGAGTTATCCCGCTGAATTTTTAGGAGGTATTTCTATTTCAAGAAACCTCTATATGGTTTCCTCTATCGCACAAGTAACAGAGGTATTTACCTTTAAAGAACAAACTGTGGATTTATTTTCTATAGGTGGAACAGTTCTTTCACAAAAAGGATCCTCTGGTGGAGCTGTGGTGAATAAAAACGTCTTACTTTCTGGCCTTATTGTTACTGCCACAGAATCAAAACAAACTTCAGACAGAGATCTACGAGCCATAAGCACCTCTCACATAGACCGGAGCTTGCGAGAAGAAACAGGACTGGGACTTGAACAAACCTTACGTGAAGCAAGTATAGAAAAACAACAATCATTTGAATCTTCACAAATTCCCCTACTCAGAAAAACCTTACTGGATCAACTAAAATAAAAGTGTTAGACGCCCGGCGTCTAACACTTTTATTTTAAAACCTCCACCAACGCATCAAAGTCATCTTCTGGTAACACTTTGTTTTTTCTTTCAAAACCACACTTCTGGCACTGCTGATTTACAACATGATCACTTCCCTTTTTTAATACAGTTATTGGTTTCATTAAACCCGCACACCCCTCTTCCCTATCACCTGGGTTTACATCAACATGTTTACTCCAAAAACATTTTGGACAGTGGTTTGTGTACCCATTACCTTTCACAAAAAAACTGCAGTTTTCACAGGTAAAATCTTCAATTGTACGTTGAAACTTTTTAGACATAACAAAAAATAAAAATTAACTTCCTTACTCAAAGTTTACTTAAAACAAGAAAACCCCACAAGTAGCAAGGTTTTCTTATGGGGTTTTGATTTCTACGGAGTAAAAGGATAAGTGCGCCGCGCCAAGTCAAATTCCTCTTGGGTGCAAACACACTCTCCATTGAGAGTATTTTCGAACTTTCGCCAAGCACTCAAAGATACTCGTTCAAGCAAAATAATTTGGAGCGCTCTGCGATAATCTTCCTTAGTAACGAAACCCATCATTGAACATTCTTTGAGTGTTACGGTAATACCGTTACTTTTGAGAAGTTTAACGACAGCAAGATCACGATCACCAGGAAGAAGCGCTTTCGTTGTATTATCAAACTTCTTCATAGAATCGATCGTTCTCAAGAGACACCGAAGCAGAGAATGATAGAACTCGCTCATTTGGAGATCGATCTCATGAGCACATACACGAACATTTTTCTGAAGATTTTTAAGGAGATCAATTACCATCTTATGACCTGCTTGATACACCCATCCGGTACATGCCATGGTCTCAAACTTCTGTTGAAGATTTTTAGCAAACTGTTCCAAAAGTTCTGGTTCCATATCATCACTCCTATAAAAAGGTTTGTTGTGTATAGTAATCCTATTCTTTATAAGAAATAGCACAATATATAAGAACTGTCAACATACTTATTTTCAGCTTTAATCTAGACACTTCCCTTTTTTAATACAGTTATTGGTTTCATTAAACCCGCACACCCCTCCGCCACGCCCTCGCTTGAACTGCCACCAGGATTACAAAACAATCCCAATCTGTTTTGCGGAAACTCTATCTGCTAATTTAGGCCAATTATGGATGGGTTCTTGGAACAGAAAAGCTATTACCTCATCACTAGAATAACCCTTATTTTCTAAAACCGTAATAGCACTTAGCCATTTTTGTAAATCTGCTTCATATTCAGATCCAAATACGTTATCAATCTCCTTTTCAATATATTTAGTTTCGACAGTTATTTCTGAAATTTCGGATAAATGTTTTTGGACCCACTCCGAAACTTTAGAAATTCTTACCTTGTGTCTTTCTCGGTAATCGTAAACTTCACCCTGGAGATTTTTGTAAACATCCTCTGCTCTTTTACGCCCACCTCGATACAGCGCCAACACTTCATCCCACAATTTTTCTTCAATAAATACTCTTTCCGATTTAACCAAGTTGCGAATTAAGTGGCGGACAGATTCCTGAGAGTAATCTTTCCTATTTTTGAAATCAGAAATTAATTCTTCGTTTGATTTTTGGGTATCTATGGGTTTGAATAATCTATTAAATTGGTGCTGTTCTTCATGCAAGCGAGATCTCTCGCCATATTCTTTGGCTCGTTTTTCCAATTCTTCAGCGGTTTCTTCTCGGCCTTTTGGTTTAGAAACTTCCATATTCCAAGTTACATTTTCGATAGATACAGTTCCTCTTCCCAAATCTTTTAATCTAGTTTCAGTTAGAGCAAGAGCCGCTGTTTTTTCTAGCCACGCCCTATCCTCGGGCTTTATCTTATCTTCGTCCTCGCCTCTACCCGCCAAAACATAATCATCTACATTAAAACATCGAAAATGTAATGTCAGCGGTCCCTCAACAATAGTTACTCTGCCGTGTGGCTCTCTACCAAAACACATTTTGAATAATTCATTATCATCAGGATACATATCCCGATATTTTTTAATAGCTCTGTGTTTCTCTTCATATTCTCCGACGGCTTCTCTAATAAACTTTATCTGTGCTTCAGTTAGTTGATTCTCTGTAGCTATAGGATTAACACGAGAAATTAAAACTTCAGAGCTTGAATCTGGATCAGTTTCGATAATGGCTTTTATTTCTTGTATGGCTCTAGCTACGCCTTCATAGCGACGCGATAAATTCCATCCAACTGTTCTTTTTTTTGTGCTCTTTAGTATCTCCATGTAAATTATTTGAGTAAATCGTTTATCGTTACCTCAAAGGCTTTCGCAATTTTTTGAATAACCTTAAGAGACAAATTACGGACTCCGCGCTCAATACCGATGACATAAGAGCGGTAGAGATTGAGCCGTCTCGCCACATCACCTTACAAAAGCTTTTGTTTAAGACGAATTTTTATCACTGTTTTTACAACTTGTCGGGATGCCGAGATTCGAACTCGGACTACACGCTCCCAAAGCGTGAATACTACCGTTATATTACATCCCGTTTTGCAACATATGCCATACTACCACATCATGAATAACTTCCAAGTGTATTACATAATAGATTCCAATAATTTAACCTTTGCTTTTTTTGTATTAAAATCAAGCTCCACAGTAATCAAATCACACTGAAACTCCCCTGCTACTTTTTTCTCAAAAATATATGTTTCAACAGTTCGTGCCATACGCTTAAGTTTTTGTTCATGGACATTATCCTCAGGTCTAAAAGGACTTCCTGAAACTGCAGTAACTGTCTTTACTTCAACAAAATGAAGTTTACTACCCTTCTTTGCAACAATATCAATCTCTCCCCATTTTTTTAAATAATTCCTATTCACAACACCAAAACCTTTCTTTAGAAGAAATCTACAAGCGATTTCTTCTCCTAGGTTTCCTATTTTTCTTTTCTCTGTTGGCATATGTTTATCATGTAACACTGATATATGTTTCACGTGAAACATATAATACCTCTTTATTAAAAAGACAATTAAAAGTCCTTTTTTACTATAAAAACCTATATTTTAAGCCGTTTTAATAGGCTTAAAAGACTTAAACTAACGACCTGTCTACATGTCTTTAATACACAGTATCCACAGAGTTATCCACAGATAGTTCTATTTTTAGCCATATATTATGGACAGCAGGGTATAAAGGACTTTTCTTGTGCGGGCGGGGGATTATCTGATTATAAAAAACCATTCATGACTCTTTTACTCTAAAGAAATAAGTGTTTCCTTATTACAACCATCCCTATTAAATTCTACCACTTAAATTAAAAAATCCCCGATGTTATATCAGGGATTTTTTAATTTGGTGCGGGTACCGGGAATCGAACCCGAATCTCATCCTTGGCAAGGACGTGTTCTACCACTAAACCATACCCGCAATGTAATGCAATGCATTATAGCGTAGAACATTATAACAGCAAATATTTAATTCTTTGTGCTCCCGCCAGGACTCGAACCTTACAGGTTCAGTATCCCGATTGGATATTTTGATTCGCCCAGCTCTCAAAATACCTCAATCAGGCTTCGAGTCCTAGGCAAAAAGCTATGCTTTGTGCTCCCGCCAGGACTCGAACCTGGAACAACAGTTCCGAAGACTGTTGTGATATCCGTTTCACTACGGGAGCGTATCAAAATACTATAGAGTATATTAGGCTAAAAACCAAATATATACTAGAATTTTAGCATTATGCAGTCTCTTATAGCTAAGATACCAAAAGAGGTTACACATGTAACAGAAACTCTAGAAAAAGCTGGTTTTGAGGCTTATTTGGTTGGTGGTTGTGTAAGAGATCTTATCTTAGAGAGAAGTCCGAAAGATTGGGATGTTACAACAAATGCAACTCCTGAAGAAATAATTCCTTTATTTGAAGAAACTTTTTATGAAAACGACTACGGAACAGTTGGAATAGTACAGAAAGATGTTTCTCATGAAACATTGAAAGTAATTGAAGTAACTCCTTATCGCCTAGAAGGCACTTATACAGACTTTAGAAGACCAGATAGTGTTGCTTTCAGTACAAAGATCGAAGATGACCTTAAGAGACGTGATTTCACATTTAACGCCCTTGCATTAAATAGTAAAGGACAGTTGATTGACCTTTATAAAGGACAGGATGATTTACACTCTAAGACAATACGAACGGTAGGGGATCCAAATGAAAGATTTGGGGAAGACGCTCTAAGAATGCTTCGAGCTATACGCATTCATGCCGAACTTGGCTTCATGATTTCACATGAAACACAAAAGGCTATTGAAAATAACGCTCATTTACTTGAAAAAATAGCAAAGGAGCGTATTCGTGATGAATTTGTACGGATTGTTATGTCAGACCACCCTGCAGAGGCAGTAGAAATTGCATATCGCATGGGTCTTTTGAAATATATTACTCCCGAACTTGAAAAAGCTATTGGAATAGAACAGAACAAAGCTCATGCTTTTGATGTGTGGACACACCTTTTAAAGTCACTTCAACACAGTGCGGACAAAAAATATCCGTTACACGTGAGACTTTCAGCCCTTTTTCATGATATTTCTAAGCCTGAAACACGTAGAAAAGGTGAAAATGGTGAATGGACCTTCTATGGGCATGAGGTTGTCGGTTCACGTGTAACCAAGAAAATCCTTGAAAACCTCAAGTTTTCAAGAGAAATCATAGATCTTGTAACAACTCTAGTTCGTTGGCATATGTTTTTCTCAGACACCGAACAAATTACTCATTCTGCAGTACGCAGAATTGTAGCTAAGGTGGGCAAGGATCATATTTGGGATCTTATGAATGTACGCATCTGTGACCGTATAGGAACGGGGAGGCCAAAGGAAAACCCTTACAGACTACGTAAATACAAATCTATGGTTGAAGAAGTTATGTCTGATCCTATATCAGTAGGGATGCTTAAGGTAGATGGAAACATATTAATACAAAACAAAGTAGAAGCTGGTCGTCGTATGGGCTATATTCTTCATGCGCTCCTTGAAGAAGTTTTAGAAGACCCTAAACTAAACACAGAAGAATATTTATTAAAAAAATCTCTTGAACTAAACAAACTCTCAGATATTGATTTAGTAAAAATAGGGGAGAGTGGCAAGGAAAAGAAGGAAATTTTCGAGGAAGAAAAAACAAAAGAGATTCGTAAGAAGCATCACGTAGAATAAAGCATTACCTCAATCGCAATAAATGTCTTATATAATTTTATAAAAGACACTTATCCACAGTTGTCCTTTTGACAGTTTTTTAAAGGACAATTACTATGTATACCAGACCAGCTTGAAGGAATGAGTCCGAGTAAATTCTCCTCACGGAAACAAGAATTCAAGCGTTTGTACATTACACATTTTTTTGAGAGGGCCACTCTCTATTTTGAAAGACCATTTGGTTACTACTTTTCCGCGAAGTATATATATCTACAACTTTAATTTCAATTTTTGAAACAAGAGATACTATATCAACGCAAAGTAATTTACTGAACGGCTCTTTCCCAAAGCTGTTCATCAATGATCTAACCGGAAGCAAGATCATCAATGTGAGCGGCTTTTTTTTGCCTAAAAAATAGCTCACCCTTTTAGGTGAGCTAATAAAGACTTTGTTTTTTTCAAAACCAATCAAATGCGGACAAGAAGATAGTC
>Ga0163151_10005150_pt1 | contig 16936 bp, 17 predicted proteins | sample OliLakLV19MP5IB2_FD_145596 | JGI IMG/M metagenome (GOLD analysis project Ga0163151, IMG submission 145596) | Freshwater microbial mat bacterial communities from Lake Vanda, McMurdo Dry Valleys, Antarctica - Oligotrophic Lake LV.19.MP5.IB-2 | ecosystem: Environmental > Aquatic > Freshwater >...
TCCCACTACAAGCGCCTTGGCAAGTTCCGGAGCAGTCATGCCTGTCGCAAACGCAAGCGATGCACCCACCGAAAGAACGGCAGTCACCGCAAAGATTCCGGTAAGGACCGGTTTCTGTTTTACAGACGAAACATGCTGGTTGAAGCTCATACGATTTTTCTAACTTTTAATAATTCGATTCAATAAATAAGACCCGTGCCGCAATGCGGCGTACAAAAAAGAGGAGCGGTGCGGCAGGCGTTATAGATAACGCTTGCCGCACCAGAGAGATTTAGCGCTCGGCTTTTAGAGTCATGCCGGGCGTTTGGTTGAAGATCGCGTCCGGAAACGTGACCCGCTTCAGGCCAGACTCCTCGACCTGGGGACGCTGGAAATCAGCCCAGGTCGTCGCCATGCTATTGCCGTGCCGGATCTCGATGGTCCCATCCGCGAGTTCTTCTCGCTCTTCGGGACAGATGCCGAACATATAATCGGAACCTTCGAGAGCCACTTCGCCCGGCAACTGCCATTCGAAGTACCCGAGCTCGCCCTCTTTCGGCATGACCCCTCCTTGCATCTGGAGCGGCGTGCGGAAGTGGGCGACCACATCCCTGAGGTCGCAAGTGGTATCACCACCGTCGGCTTCCTTCCAGAGGCCGTACTTGCAGTCCTTCGGCCACACGTACGTGAACTCGGCATCGCCCGGGCGTTTGTATGCCAGGCATTTCTTCACGCTTGCGAATGGCAAAGGCTTGCTGCCGAGAAGGAAGGTCCGGATAGCGTGCGTGTGCTCCTTCGAATGAGCACGCGCGGTCACGCAGTCCGGTTCTGTGCTAGTCACGATCACAGGTTCGTTCGGAGTCCCCCCAGGATTCGCACAGTTATCCTGGAGCATTGGGACCCCGTTTAGGCCGTAGATCTCTTCGCCGGGGCGAAGCGGTCTGCTGACGCAGCCGTTCACGACATCGTAGCCCCCGTTCGCCGTACCCTTAATGCAGGCGGAGTAGAACTCCATCGTCGTGTCGGTCGGTGCCGGCATGCGAGTGAGCTTCCGGAAGAAACCCGGAACCTCACTCACTTCCGGAGGCGCCAGTTCACGCCGCTCTTCCTGCCATGCGAGCATGAAGTGGATCGGCGCGGCGCGGCATCCTTCCATGGGATGGTACCCCTTTGGGTCGATAGCGAGCGACTTTTCGGCCCGCACGGCCATGACTTCGACACTGGGTGCGCCCTTGTCGCAGAATTTGTATCCGCTTGCGGCACTCGCACTCCCCGCAGCCGCCACTACCCAGAGACTGAGCAGCGCCGCGCCGAGGAGAGTAATCAGCTTTTTGACGCTGAACATCTCTTGTAACTCCTCTATGTGCACCACCCCGGAATGGGGGGCGACTTCTATGAAAGAACATCTTCCGATTCCCCCTCTATAGTGGCTTTCGCCGTTCTAGAGAGTTATCCATGCGCGAACGTCAGTTCACGAGCGGATAACTCTCTACAAGTGTTGCGGTAACAATGAATCGATCGCTCTTTGTCGCAAATGAATCACAGGTGACGAGAGTGAGTGTGTACCCAACTTCAGTCAGTGGAATGGCATCTTGCTCAGCGTCTGCTTTGTATACGTTGTCTACCGCATATACATACGCGTAGCCATTACTTTCTACCGTAATACGTTCGCCGGCGGTAAGGTCTTGAATCCTATTGAACGCTTTGAACGCTTTGTTATGTACTACGGGCAGATAGCTTGAGTGACCGAAGAGGACCATGTTACCGGTTTCGCCAAGGCGCGCTGAGGTCGGGTACCGGACGGCACCCTTCTCAAGCGCCTGGTCAAGTATCTTCACGTCTGTCGAGCTTGGATTTTCAACCCGCATATCCATAGCAATCGAAGGTATTAGAATCCGAACCGGATCCTCTTTCGTATAGGCATCAAGTGCTGAAGCCTGTTGTTTCTCTACTTTCGCCACTTTTTCTGCCTTTTCGGGTACGAGTCCCATGCCCGAAAGAAGAGAGAGGGAGATAAGAAATATACCTACGAAAGCCCCCAGGAAGGCCCACTTCCTGGTGTATGCTCGTGCAAAGCGGTTTGCAAGTCCTTTTTTAGCCTGTATGTGCGCCATATGTCCTTCCCATGAATACATTAGACCACCCTACTTGTCAAGTTTCTTCCGTTCCTTGCCACCCACCTTGGTGTGGCAGCCTTCAACATACATTCATCTTAGTGAACGTATGCTGAAGCTCCCGAACTGCAAATATATTGACAAATATTTCGGGTATGGTATACAACCTCTATCTATGGAAACAACTCGAACCGAGACGATCAACGTAACGAAGACGCGCGGTCCTGCGGTAAACGCACTTGCCGTGGTCGGGTTTATTGCCCTTATCCTTATTGGGATGGCTGTCGCAATTTACGCCGCTCGGTTTGTGCCGGCAGCGCTTTCAAATATCGGTCAAGCTGCAGTCTCACTTTCAAATGTCTTTACACCTGACGCGCGCGAGCCAGGTATCGAAGTTGTGCCTACCTATACCAACAATGGCGGTGCAGTCGTCACACTTCCTATCGGGACGACTACAACTTCAACGACTGAGAATCCTGCAATGACGCCGTCCACTCCAGCGTATACCGCTCCGCCTGGAGCCAACTACACTACTCCACTTCCGCCAACCTACCGAGTGGTCACCGTACCCATTAGCAGCACCTACTACGGCGATGCTGATCTTAGTATTGAAATACTCGCTATTGGCTACGTGACTCGAGACAATACCTCCAGTTCCTTTAGGGAGTCCTCTCGCGTACCCGAGGGTGAGCAGGGAGCGGTAAAATTCCGTATCTTCAACAGCGGCACGAACGCATCTGGTCGCTTTGAATATGAAGCAAGTGTCCGCAATGCCGCACGTCGCACAGAAACAGCTACAAATCGTGCACCATCTCTAAACCCCGGCATCTCAGTCATCACCTACGCGTATTTTGACGCACGCAAATCTGGAGATACAGACATCACTATCGAAGTAGACACCGATAACGACGTTCGTGAATCTAACGAGCGCAACAACAGCGACACGGCTGACATTCGGGTTCGTAATTAACGCGTCGCTCGCATTCCAAAAAGAAAGACAGCTTCGCCTTTCAGGGCGACACGGGGCACATAGTCATCTGCTTCAAGAAATGCCGCCATGCGCTAGTCGCTTGGTCGGTCATTTCTTTTGCATATTTCTTGAGCTCCGGCTGCTTTTAGGGAGTCTTTCTTTTGGAAGGCTCACTCCGTTCTGAAAATCCAACTAGGCTACACATGATGACACTTCTTCTCTCCTTATTCGGAGCAAGCAAGTCAAATCTACCCCGTTGAAATGTGAGGGTTGAGATTCGACTGGCGAGTGATGCTAAACGTCGAGATTCGCCAACCGCGCATTCGATTGAATGAATGATTTTCTGCTTGCAACATCGGTACCCATAAGAACATCAAAGATGCGGTCCGCCTCTGCGGCATCGTCTACCGTAACGCGTTTCAGTACGCGATTAGCCGGATTCATAGTCGTCTCCCAAAGCTCCGCAGGATTCATTTCACCAAGACCTTTGTATCGCTGGATGCTTATTTTCGCAGTCTTGGAACCTGCTGATGAAGCTGTCTTTGAGAGACTGGTATCAGATTCTTCGCTTCCTTCTTCTTCGGGCTCGTCTAATTCTTGCGCCGCTTCTACAGCAAGTAGCGCGTCGTCTCCCAGAATGCGGAATTTCTCTTCGTCTGAATAGGCGTAATGAATTTCTTTGCCTTTCTTTATTTTGTACAACGGTGGCTGAGCAATATAAATGAAGCCGCCATCAATAACGGGACGGAAATGACGATACAGAAGCGTCAGAAGGAGTGTGCGAATGTGTGCACCGTCGACGTCGGCGTCCGTTGCGATGATAACGGTGTGATACCGAAGTTTTGAAATATCAAAAATGTCACCGATGGCCGTGCCGAGTGCAACCACCAGATTCTTTATCTGTTCTGAAGCAAGCATCTTATCGAGGCGTGCTCGCTCAATGTTCAGGATTTTGCCACGGAGCGGCAAAATGGCCTGCGTACGGCGGTCGCGCCCCATCTTCGCCGACCCGCCTGCGGAATCACCCTCCACAATGAAGAGCTCTGATTCCGATGCATCCTTTGTCTGGCAGTCAGCAAGCTTGCCCGGAAGCGTCATGCCCTCCAGAGCCCCCTTCCTAAGCACTGAGTCTTTTGCGGCCTTGGCCGCCTTTCTCGCTTTGAGCGCAAGCAGGACTTTGTTGATTATTGCGCGACCATCGTCAGGATTCTCTTCAAGGAATGTCGAGAATGCGGACCCGAACACGCTTGCGACTGCGCCTTGAGCTTCCACGGAACCAAGCTTTCCTTTTGTCTGACCCTCAAACTGAATTTCGGGCATCTTTACTGAAATCACGGCCGTGATTCCTTCAAGGGCGTCGTCTCCCGTAAAGTTCTCTTCACTTTCTTTCAGAATGCCGGCAGCACGACCGTACGTATTGATGGTGCGCGTAAGTGCGGTTTTAAATCCGGTCACGTGTGTACCGTGCTCGGGGTTGTAAATATTGTTCGCAAACGCAAGCAGTCGCGGTGAAAGATCGTCTGTGTACTGGAGTGCCACCTCGACTGCCACATCGCCATCGTTTGAATCAATGTAGAAAATATTCTTATGCGCCACCGTCTGATGCTTGTTATAGAAACCAATGAGCGAACGCAGGCCGCCTTCGAAATAAAATGACATTGACGGCACATCAAGATTAAGCGAACGGACATAGAACGTGTCTTCCGAATCGACCATGCCAGACTCGCGCGCGTCAATGACCGTAATACGCGTGCCCTTCACGAGATAGGCCTGCTGACGAAGATGGCTTACTATTTTTTCCCAATTAAAATTTATCCCATCCTTGAAGATGGTGATATCTGGCTTGAAAAATACGATGGATCCCGTCTCTTTGGTCTTTCCGATTTGCTTTACTTTGCCGAGCGGTTTGCCGATTTTATACTCCTGCATATGGAGGGCGCCTTCTTTGTGCACCAGCACCTTGGTGTGCTCGGAGAGCGCATTTACTACCGACGCCCCCACACCATGGAGACCTCCGGAGACTTTGTAGCCGGAATCCTCACCACCGAACTTACCGCCGGCATGCAGCGTGGTCATGATGGTCTCAAGTGCAGAGACTTTCGTCTTTGGATGAATGCCAACCGGGATACCGCGACCATTATCGACCACGCGCACATACCCGCCCGGAAGGAGTGTTACTTCAATATCGTCCGCAAATCCGCCCATAGCTTCGTCGCGTGAGTTATCGAAAATCTCCCAAATGAGGTGGTGGAGTCCATCGGGACCCGTGGTGCCAATGTACATGCCGGGTCGCTTACGGACCGGATCAAGACCCTCAAGCACGATGATGCTTGAGGCATCGTAATTGCCGCTTTTCGCGGCAGTCTTCTTCGCCTTTCCGTCGCTAGCCTTAGCCATATTTCTTACTTTTAGTATACCACAAATGCGCCCGCTTTGCGCTCCTCTAAAACCCATACAGAGGCCCTGCCTAATTAGGAGACGTAGGTCGTTACCCGAGAGCTACAGACCTCGAGCGTATCGGTGTAGAACTGGGGTTTCCTCATGAGACACGTCGTTCAGACGGTTACCGCTCACGCTTGCAGAGGAGGTTGACTGAATTATACGTCTCGAGGACACCGGTTTTTCTTAGCGCACTTCGTACCCTTTCTGTTGAGTTAGATTGGCCGTAATTTGCTCCATAGATGGCCCGAGATCGTTTTCGGTAAGCGTGCGTTCTTTCGATTCAAATACTAATCGGAACGCATACGATACTCTTCCTTCCTTTTGGAAGGTATCGAAAAGATCGATGCGCACGAGCAACTCACCCGCAGCCCCGACAATGAGATTTGCAACTTCGGTTTCCATTGTTCCTTCGGGCGTCCACACGGCGACATCACGGAGTGCGTATGGGTACAGTGAAAAGGGTCGGTAGTCCGTAAGCGCAGAAGCTACGGGAGTATACTCGTCTCCTACTTTCTCCATGTTGAGCCTGGACAGGTTTAACTCCACAAGTAAACCGTCAAGCGAGTAACGTGCGTGCGCTGGTTCTCCAAAGACATCCTGTTCAAGAGTTGCTACGATCTCTTTAATAATTTCCGAAGAGGCGTTTCCTTCAATGCCGCGAACACCGATCGCAAGTAGCAGGAACTCACCATCACTCGTAAACGCATTTCCAATTTCAAAAAGCCTGAGAGCCTTCTCGGGACCAAGAAAGCGCGGGGCGACTGCCGCTCCACGCAGAAGTGCGGTCTCAAGATTGCCAAGAAGAGATGCGCGAAGCCACGGCCGATCTGCCTGAAGTGGATTTGCAAGCACAATGTCCCCTTCGTTCGCAAACGTCTGTGTCGAGACTTCTGAGAAACCGCGCTCTACAAGAAAATCTTTTACCCGCTCAACTCCTAGAAAGCGTGCTTGATTAGGTGAGGTCGTTTGGAGCGGAAGACCCTGCGAGGGAATGCGGTCGTATCCCAATAGCCTTCCCACTTCTTCTGCAATGTCTTCGGGAATACGTATATCGCGCCTCACGCCTGGAGGGAGAATCGTAAAGACATCTTCGACCTCACTGTAGGGGCACTCAAGCTTCTCAAACACACTACGCACTTCCGATAGAGTGAACTCAGAACCGAGAATACTGTTTATTCGCGAGAGCGATACTGACACTGCTTCTGTGTCAGGCTCTTTTGTGTAGTTATCAGTAACCCCGGCGAGCGTACCGCCCGCGACCATGAGAATACAATCGATTGCGTCACGCATACCATACGCCACAAGCGTGGGTGAGGGCCGGTTCTGGAACCGTAGACTTGCGTCCGTGAAAAGTTTAAGCGCACTTGCTGAGCGGCGTACGCGCGTACCTTCGAAATTCGCAGCCTCAAGGAGCAAGGTAGTCGTCGTCTCATCTACCCGCGCGACATTTCCACCTTTAATACCCGCAATACCAAGAGGTAGTTTCGAATTCCCGTCCGCGATGAGGAGTGTACCCTCCGGAAGCAGATATTCCTCGCCGGTAAGCACCGTGATTTTTTCACCCTCCCGTGCGTCTCTGACCTCTAGCTCATAGACACCTCCGTTTACTTCGAGTTTATTCGCGTCATACGCATGAAGTGGTTGACCCATGGCGAGCATGACGTAGTTAGTAGCATCAACTACATTGTTTATGGATCGTTGACCCACCGACTCAAGTGCCTCTTTGAGCCATGATGGCGAAGCTGAGACGGTGACACCCTCAACAAGCGCGCACATATATCTACTACAGGCGTCTGTGTCTTCTATGCTGATGCGTATTTTGTCGGTGTTCGGATACGCCCTAAGGGGTGCATTCAGAGCATCTGCTTTGAGTGGTAGGTTGAGGACGGAAGCGACTTCGCGAGCTACGCCTTGATGCGAAAGCATATAGGCTGCGCGATCAGGAAGCACTTTTACGTCGAAGGTGTCTTCCTTAATGTCTTCAACTTCAGCAGCATGAAAAGTAAGTGCGTCCGCTATCACGTATGTGTCCGGGAGCTCAGCAGTAAAGTATTTCTGAAGCCATGTGCGTGAGATGTTCATACTGATTAGGCAATATCAAACCCGTAAGAGAACCGAAGGTCGCCTGAATGGAAAAGTCGGATGTCAGGGACTCCGTGCTTCACCATAATGAGTCGTTCGATGCCGCCCCCGAATGCGAATGCCTGATAGATTTCAGGATCAATTCCGGCATTACGCAGTACGGACGGATGGACCATACCGCCTCCCATCACTTCAAGCCATTTCCCTCGGCCATTGTCGCCCGCAGGAAACCAGACGTCGATTTCGACTGAAGGCTCAGTAAAGGCGAAGTAGCTCGGTCGAAACCTGACGCGAGCGCCTTCACCGAGATACTCGTTGAAGAATCGATCAAGCGTACCCTTCAAATGCGCAAGCGAAATACCCTCTCCCACCACTAAGCCTTCATTCTGGTAGAACTGCGCCTCGTGCGTTTGATCAGTAGCTTCGTTTCGAAACACTTTCCCCGGCACGATTATCCGATAGGGTGGCAGCACACCACTCGCTATTTTCTCTTCTATGTAGCGGATTTGTACCGGTGAGGTGTGCGTACGCATAACCTTTCCCTCTTCCGTATCAACCCACAATGTGTCCTGCATATCGCGAGCCGGGTGATCGCTCGGTATATTGAGCGCATCGAAGTTATGCCATTCATCTTCAAGCTCGGGACCCGTAGCGACATCAAATCCCATCCGGCCGAAAATGGCAGCGATTTCTCGAATATTCACCGACAGCGGATGCAAGCGGCCAGAATCCATATATAAGCGAGTATACACGCGATGGGTTCGCAAAAACAGGCCGTTTTTGCTATGCTTTAGCCAATAAACGGCATATGGGAGTTGAAGTTGTGGCGTACCCGTTCATATTCCTCGGTCTCTATTTCGAGGTATTTATGCTGCTTACCTTTCTCTCAGCGCCTGCACGCGCACGAAGAGACCGGCAAGCATCGACCGCCACACCCCGCGTTGCTATCGTAGTCCCCTGTTTCAATGAAGCAGCCACTGTCGCTGGGACTGCTCGCTCGCTACTTGCGCTTGAGTATCCGAAAGACAAACTCCAAATCATCCTCGTGAATGACGGGTCTACGGACGCGACCAAAGAAGCGATGAATCCCTTCCGCAATAATCCGCAAATAATTATTATTGACAAAGAAAACGGCGGTAAGCATACAGCCATTAATGCCGGAATAGACATTGCGAAGGATCCAGAGATTGTAGGGTGTCTGGATGCTGACTCGTTTGCGGCACCTGACGCGCTCCGCGAAATAATTTCCTGCTTCGAAGACCCGAAGGTGGGAGCTGCTACTCCCGCAATGTCGGTCCATGAACCAAAATCATTGCTCGAACAAATGCAAAATGCTGAATATATATTTGGTATTGCGCTTCGCCATATACTCTCCGCAGTAAATGGTATCTACGTTACGCCAGGACCGTTTTCTTTCTATCGTATATCAGCTATCGAAAAAGTGGGCGGCTTCCGGTACGCACACCAAGCTGAAGACATGGAAATGGCGCTCCGTATGCAGCGCGCCGGATACGAAATTGAGAACGCTCCGCGCGCACGGGTCTACACCAAAGTTCCCAAAACCGTTCCCACCCTCATAAAGCAACGAACACGCTGGACCACCGGCTTCCTCCGTAATGTCATGACGGATTACCGCGATCTCGTGGGAAATCCAAAGTACGGTGTGCTCGGACTCATGGTACTTCCACTTGGTTTCGTATCGGTGTTGGGTGCAATCCTCTTGTTCGGTATCGCGCTCTTTGCGGTGGTACGAAGCATTGTACATACCTATGCAGTTACGGCAGGCGTACCTCTTTCCTATACGCTTATGCCGCAGTTCTCACTCGAATGGTTTTACGCACCAATCACCTTCATTGTCGTGGTGAGTGTTGTTGTGACCATCATATCGGTCGGCTTTATCATAGTCGGAAGAAGTGTTTCTAATACCTCAGCATCACTTACTCTCAGTATCGTCGGCTACACCTTCTTATACGCATTCATTGCGCCGCTCTGGGTCTTCCGTTCGCTTTTGGACGTAGCCACTGGCCACCGCCGCGCATGGCGATAATCGTACTATAACCGTACTATTCACTAATCATGAACACATCACTTCCGCTTCCGCTTCGAAACGCGCTTCTGGCCCTCGGTATTACCATTGCGATTATTGCGACCATTGTATACGCCATTAATTACCTCGACCGCCAGCGGCTAGCGGAGCTTGATGCAATCCAGAATCAGCTTGCCGTCGATACCCTATCGCTTGAGACCCAGTTTTCGCTACTTGAAGAAGCGCCATGTGAAGACCTTAGCGAAGGTACTGAACTTTCTCAGGAAGTAAGTAATTTGGGCGACCGCCTCGCGCGGAGCGAAGAGCGTCTCGGAAACTCAAACGATGAAGTACTGCAACTCAAGAAGCAGTACACACTCCTTCAAATTCGAGATTACCTTCTCACTAAGCGCCTAGCCGAGACCTGCGATTTTGAGCCGACTACCGTACTCTACTTCTACTCAAATACTCCCGGCACCTGTGAAAACTGCGACCGCGCGAGCTACGCGCTCTCGTACCTGCGTCAGACGTATCCGACGCTTCGCGTCTACTCGTTCGATTATGATCTCGACCTTGGTGCACTGCGTACGCTTATTGCGATTCAAAAAATGAAGGCTGAGTTCCCTGCATTTGTGATAAATGGTAAACGCTCATATGGCTTTACTGACCTCGAGCAATTTGAAACTCGCTTCCCTGAAGAATTGTTTGAGAGCGCGACGTCTACCGCAACTTCTACACAGACAAGAGTTAAAAGATAAAAAAATAAACCCACGACATGTCGTGGGTTTATTTTTTGGAGCCGCCTCCCAGATTCGAACTGGGCACCTACGCATTACAAGTGCGTTGCTCTACCAAATGAGCTAAGGCGGCGTCATTCTTTTGTAGCACACTAGTCGTTTTCTTTCTCCTTAATAGCCAGGCGACGGAGGCGAACCGTACTCCGTACGTGCCGTACCGCTTCGCGGAAGCTCCGTCGCGGCGCAGCCTCGGGCCCCACCTCTTCCCTGCGACCGCGTAGTTGGCGCACGAAGCGCGTCAACAGCCGTTCTATAAGTCGAACAAACAGAAGCGACGTGTGGGCGAGATCATGTAGCAAGCGTTCGAGCGCCGCTCGCACAGTATCGCGCACGAAACCACCCAAATCGACATGCTCCATAATGAACGTGACTTGCCCGACCCTGCGGTCAAGCCTACGGCGGCTCCATCCGAGGATGCGGAATCCTTTCGCAGTTTCGAAATACGTAAGCGAAAGAAACCCGAGAAGGAGTGCAAGGGAGACAAGTATTGCGACGATGTAATACATGGGTGGTGAGTGAAGGCACGTGCCCAATAGAGCGTGTTTAGCGGGCTGAGAAACGCGCAAACTTACTTATTTCTACCCGCTCACCGAATTTTTGCGAGGCTTCAGTAACCAAGTTAAGTATAGTCTTTGATTCATCCTTGATGTACGTCTGATTCAGAAGAACTTGATCTTTGAAGTAGGATGCCATTTTGCCGTCAAAAATTTTCTCTTGCATGTCTTTAGGCTTATCCTGAACCTCAGCGCGGAAAATCGCCTCGGCGGCAACGCGCGCTTCCGGAGCGATATCCTCATTATTTAAGTAGGTAGGATTTGTGGCTGACACCTGCAGTGCTATTTCGCGCGCGAGAGCCGGGAATTCTGGATTCCTCGCCACAAAATCAGTCTCGCAGGACAGAAGCACCATGGCACCAATGGTGCCATCATGGACATAGCTTGCGACTGCGCCAGCGCCAAGTTCCCTATCGGACTTTTTCTCCGCAGCAGCGCCCGATTTCTTTTTTAAAATGACTTCTGCTTTGTCGATATCGCCCTCAGCTTCTTCAAGCGCGCGCTTGCACTGCATGATCGAAAGACCAGTTCGTTCGCGAAGCTCTTTAACGAGATCAATTGAAATATCCATACGGTAAATAGTTTATCGTTATTCTTTAAGCGTGTCTAAAAAATGCGGGATGCGAAGGAAATGATATTTTGAAACATACCAACGATACGGTGGAAAATATCAGAGGGACCCGCAAAGCAGATGAGGATGTTACACGGGTCGGGCTTACTTACCCCTTGAGACCTTCTTCAAACGCGTCCGCAAGCTCGTTAAGCACGAGCTCAATAGCAGCACGTGAAGCGTCGTTTGTGACGATTGGGTACGTCGCATCCTTTACGTCGCAATCGGAAGACATGATACCAATAATTGGAATGCCCGAACTTCGCGCTTCTTTGGTAGCATGCGCTTCATGGCGTGTATCGACGATGACAAATGCATCAGGACGTTTTGCAAGGTTCGTAATGCCTGCAAGACGCTCAAGCAAGCGCGCAATTTCTCGATCAATGCGGACGCGTTCAAGCTTGGTGTAGAGCTTAACGAGCTCACCTGAGTCGCGCTTAGAAAGGAGGTCGGCAAGGCGATCGATGCGCTTCTTTATCTCAGGGAAGTTGGTGATCGTGCCACCGAGCCAGCGTCCAGCAACGTACGGCTGACCAAGACGCTTGGCAGTGGCGCTCACGGCGTCGGAAGCCTCGCGCTTGCCTCCAACGAAAAGTACGGTCTTACCATCACGAGCAAGAGCGGCCATCGTGGCTTTTGCGGCAGTGAGCTGCTTATCAGTCTTCTCGAGATCGAAAATCTCAACACCCCCCTTAGCGCCCAAGATGAACGAGCGCATCGAAGGGTGGCGACGGCTCTTTACATGGGCAAAGTGCGCACCCACCTCAAAGAGGCGGTCTACACCGGTGCCAGTCGTATTGGTACTCATAGTTTCCCTAGCCTATCACAGGGCCTTTTTTGATTCAATCATCGCTTAGTCAGTGTCCTCAGCACCTCCCACCCCACCCTCTTCCGCCGCCGTCTGAAGCGCAGCCACAATAGGGTCTATGCCGCCGAGTAGTATCTTGGGCAAGTTGTGCCAGCTTTCCTTAAGGCGATGATCGGTCACGCGATCTTGCAAAAAATTGTAGGTGCGTATTTTCTCGGAACGGTCGCCAGTGCCGATTTGCCCCGCACGCAAAGCGGCATGAGTCTTGGCTTCTTCCTCAATCGCAAGCGCTTCAAGCTTTGCGGCCATGATTTCCATAGCTTTCTGACGGTTAGCAAGCTGCGAGCGTTCGCTTGAAGAACGTACATCAATTCCCGAAGGTATGTGTACCAGTCGCACCGCAGTTTCCACCTTATTTACGTTCTGTCCGCCGGCTCCGCCGGAGCGTGTAAACTCCATTTGGATATCAGCAGGATTTATCTCAACTATCGGCTTCACGCGTATAGGGAGAGCGGCAACTGACGCGGTCGAGGTGTGAATACGACCTGACTTCTCAGTTAAGGGAACCCGCTGCACCCGGTGCACGCCTGTTTCGTACCGAAGTGCGTTATAGGCTTCGGCACTCTGGATTTCAAGCGTGAGCTCATCAATAACTTGAACGCGCCACCGCTTGCCCTCAGCGTACTTTAAATACATTTCCTTGAGTTCGTTTGCAAAAAGAGTTGCTTCATCCCCTCCAGCACCCGCACGGAACTCAAGCACAATCGCCTTTGGCTGCGCTTCTTCCTCTTTGTCTTTATCAAGAATACGCCCTATCTCTTCGAGGATTTCTTTCTGGCGAACTTCTGCCTTTTCCGCATCGTCCTTTGCCATCGCCATAAGATCAAGATCATCACCCGCTGCTGTCCGTGCTTCTGTAATTTCCGTGACGAGTCGTTCGTATTCCTCCGCTAAATACGCGGTTTTATGATTGGCCTTAAATTCTGGTAAGTATTCCATTTTCTTTAGAGTATCAGACGTGCCTCTTTCAAAGAAAGAAAACGCCCCAGATGCGAGGCGCGGGAAATCGAATGAAGTAGGCGTACGAAGAGTACGACGGATGAATTCGAGGAGACCCAAATCAACGCAGGTGGGAGTGTTTTACTTCTTTGCCTTTAGGGCGCGCTGCTTGAACCTTTCGACCCTCCCCGTCTTATCAAGCGTTCGATCCTCATTCGTATAAAACGGATGCGATTTTGAGGAAATCTCAACGATAACCCTTGGGTACTCTTTCCCTTCGTGGGTGCCCGTCTCGTTCGTGCGAATGGTCGAACCAATGACGAATGCTCCGCCCGAAGCGATGTCCTCGAAGAGTACCTGGCGGTAATCGGCCGGATGTATGTCCTTTTTCATGATGAAGGGACTATACCAGACGAAGAGACGGTGAGCAACGGGCTTTCTCGTTCTCCTACGTATAGCCCTCAGGTTTATCGGCCCCTTTCTGACTTACTATGGTTCGACTCTTAAAACTCCTCAAACCTCGGTATCACATTCACAATCACGCTCGACGTCTTGCCGCCAGGACACGTAAGGGTGTAGACGGATTGTCCGGTGATGGGAGGAGTGGTCACCGAGCCCGCGATACTGCAGGAGACCGGTGCGCTCGTGTTCTGGGACACCCCAGGACCCACCACAGTGCAGAGGGCTGAAGCATTTGAGGCAGTCCAAGAAAGGAGGGTTGTTTGGTTTGGCTGTACACGAGATGGTGTTGCGGTGATTGCAACCGGACCAGTGTTCAGGCAGGCGCCACCCGTGACGGTAATGGTGACAGGTACCGCGTTCGCGGTACCGCCATCGCCACTGCATGCTAGACCATAACTACTTGTTGAGGACGGAAATACCGACGTCGATCCTGAGGTTGCATTTCCCGTACTGAAGCCAGCACCAGTGCATGAGCTTGCATCACTCGAAGACCACGTGAGCGTGGATGAACTGCCAGCCGCAATAGTAAGCGGGTTGCCCGACAAAGAGGCGCTTGGCGCAGGAGTATAGGAGCCTTGGGCGTATGCAGGTGCGTAATAACCTTCGTAATAACCTTGGTAATACGATTGGTAATACCCTTCGTAGTATCCCTGGTAGTACCCTTGGGCGTAGTAGTACCCTTCGTAGTAGCTTTGGTAATACGATTGGTAATACCCTTCGTAGTATCCCTGATAGTACCCTTGGGCGTAGTAGTACCCTTGTGCGTAGTAGTAGCCTTGTGCGTAGTAGTAGCCTTGTGCGTAGTAGTAGCCTTCGTAGTATCCCTGGTAATAACCTTGGTAATAACCTTGTGCGTAGTAATAACCTTGGGCGTAGTAGTAGCCTTGTGCGTAGTAGTAGCCCTCGTAGTAGCCTTGGTAGTAACCTTGGTAATAACCCTGAGCGTAGTAGTAGCCTTGTGCGTAGTAGTAACCCTCCGAATACGGATAATAACAGTCCCAATATCCACCCCCCATTTCAAAGTCTATCGGGCTCCAATGTGGTATACCGCCAGTTGATGTACACCAATGAACTCGAGGATCATCATCAGCCTTACTAATAGGAGCGTTGTAGGGAAGGATTACCAATAACGCAACAAAGAACCCGAGCGCTGGTATCCACGCGAATGATCGGGTTAGAGATTTCAGGTTCATAACCTCAAGGCGGTTATGTCATAGGAGATTGGAGCGGGAGAAATAGTCTCATTCATCATCTCTGAGTATACGACTCTCCTTCTTGCTTTTGCCAGATCAGGCTTTGGTATAAGTTGCGAGCTACCGTCCATATACTTTTATTCTATCTCACCTAGTGATGCTCTCGGGAATAACATTCGTGCGCCCTACTACATTTTGTTTCCCTGACTTCAATAGAAGTGTGACTTCTCCAGTTAATACAGCTTCATTTCTGTTATCCCGAGTGATGTTGGAAATATGTGTATTACTTCTTCTTTTGCATCAAGATTAAAAGAGAAGCGCACAATCTCTGTCCCTTCTTCTGTCACCCGAAGGAGGTAAAGTTCCCTGTTGCCAATCGCAAATGAATCGACATTTCCAGAATGACGTGTAATGAGTCGTCCACCCGCTGGAGTGATGTTGTAGACAGCAACAGACCCATCCTCCTTACTCCTCCACGCGACAAGTGCACGATTTGGAGAAACTGAAATTCCTCCCGCCATATCAAACGGTGCATCGGTAATAGCAACGTTCGTTTCCTTCATCGACTCAAGATTCGTAAGAACGATCTCCCCCTTAGAGAAGCGTCCAGTGGTAAACTCCTCAACAAAGAATGGGTAGACGCCCGTGCCGAGAGTCTTTTTTGTGCCAGTCTTTACATCAATGGCTACGATTGTGGCAGCGTCTGATTCGTATACTGCCCACTTTTCATTAGTTGAAAAGACGGCACGATCTTTTTGTGTGAGTTTTTCACTAAGCATTGAGTTCAATCTCGCAAGTGCTTTATCTTCTTGAACTACAAAACTTACACCTTCGACACCATAGATAGTAACTTTTCCTGCACTATCCTTGCCTATGAACTGGCCAGTCTTGAGTGCTTCAGGCAACGTGGCCGCGCTTATGGAATCCTGAACGATGGCCGGAGCACCAGGTACGGCAGGTAACGGAATTTTAAAGAAGTAGACTACTGCACCAATAAGAAGGAGCAGGACGACAAGTATTGCGAGAGCAATGAGGCCAGAACGGTGCGCGTGATTATTCATATCCCAAGTATATGCTGGTCATTGAACCCAATGACTCGATCCTGTGGATAGTAGCCACACGGTCTCAGACAGCACGCACTACTTACTCACCACAAGTTTCCTCAGTGAGGGGAGGAAGAAGGTGGCTACGGAGCCGAGCGCTATCCCCATCAGGAGAGCGATTACATGCGTCGCAGTGGGTGGGATTGTCTGACTTGCCTTTGATTCAACAACCGTAAGTGGGAAATCGACTGTCGTAACCGCACCTGAGGCGTCATTGTAGGTGACTGAAATGGTGTAGAGACCAGCCTCTTGAAAAGAGTAGTTCATGCGCGGGCCACCGAACTCGGCGTTGTAGAGACCGCCCGCAAACACGAGCGTGCCTTCCGTGGGTTCTATTTTTACCCATACATTTGAGAACTCTACACTTGTTCCATTACTCGTGAGTGCGAAATCAAACGTGACCGATTCACCCACTTCAGGAGCGGGTGAACTATATCCAATATCGACAAGATATTCTCCAACTTGTTTCTCAAACGAGATCCCGCTTCCGTGCGCACGAACACCAGAAGCAACTCCGAAGAAGATCGTTACAAGCAATACGACCGGAAAAATGTATTTCATTATTCGCTGACAGTAATTACACCAGTGAAGTACGGTGCCAAGTGATCATGGAATTTCCACTCCCCCGACTTTTCAAAAGTGAAACTCCACATACCGTCTGCGGGTATTGGTTCCGCGGGATCAAATTCAGGATAGATACCATGCGAGGGGTGAAGGTTTGATGCGGGCCAAAAGAGCTTGCCGGTAGTGTTCTTAAACGTTACGGTTTCGCCTTTACGAATCGATACTTCTGAAGG
>Ga0163151_10005152_pt1 | contig 16930 bp, 6 predicted proteins | sample OliLakLV19MP5IB2_FD_145596 | JGI IMG/M metagenome (GOLD analysis project Ga0163151, IMG submission 145596) | Freshwater microbial mat bacterial communities from Lake Vanda, McMurdo Dry Valleys, Antarctica - Oligotrophic Lake LV.19.MP5.IB-2 | ecosystem: Environmental > Aquatic > Freshwater > Lake...
GTGCCATGTTGGTCACCATCGAACGTTGATGGAAGTCAGAGAAGCGAGATGCAAAAGTCAGGCGAGCTAAAGCTAAAACAGGAAATCAAAGAACTCAAAGCGCTGCTGGTCGAGGCCGAGGAAACCTTGAACGCCATCCGTTGCGGGGATGTGGATGCCGTCGTCACCTCCGGTCCGGGCGGTGACCGGATCTTTACGCTTCAAGGAGCCGAGACGCCCTACCGCATCCTGGTGGAGGAAATGAGTCAAGGTGCGTTGATGTTGATACCCGACGGGACGATTCTCTACGCAAACAACCGTTTTGCCGCCATGTCCAGAGCTCCATTGGAACAAATCATCGGTTCCTCGTGGCGGCGGTTCTTTCCCCGGGATCAACATTCAAAGCTGGACGGGTGTTTGAAATCTGCAAATCCCGTGAACTCCGGGGATGAACTGAGCCTCCAGGCGCAGGATGGATCCGTCTGCCCGGTTCATCTCTCGTTGCGCTCGATGGTCACCAGCGGCGTGGCCGGATTCTCGGTGATTGTCACTGATCTCACGGAACGAAAGCAGTCCGAAAATGCGTTACGAAAAACCTCCGATGAACTGATGGAGATCAACGAACAGCTGGAATCCTTCTCCTACAGCATTTCCCACGATATGCGCGCGCCGCTCCGCGCCATGCAAGGGTTCGCCTCGATCCTCCTGGAAGAACATGCTGACAAGCTGGACTCTGAACCAAGATCTTACCTGGAACGGATCGTCTCCTCAGCCAATCACCTTGAGCGTCTGATTCATGATGTTCTGGCCTACAGCCAGGTGTCCCGCGAAGCGCATGAGTTCGCCACGTTTGACCTCGATAAAATGGTGCGCGAGATGATTGCCGCCTATCCGAATCTCCGGAAGGCCGGGATCGAGATCAACACTGTCACCGCATCGGTCCGTGGTTATGAGGTGACGTTGCAGCAATGCATCTCAAACCTCTTGGGCAACGCCCTCAAGTTCGTCCCAGAAGGTGTCACCCCGCAGGTCAAGGTCTGGACCGAATCCAGGAACGGTCGGGTGCGGCTCTGGGTTCGGGACAACGGGATCGGCATCTCACCCGGGAATCAAACCAAGATTTTTGATCTCTTCACCCGTTTGCACGGCACCGATGAATACGAAGGGACCGGCCTTGGTTTGAGCCTGGTCAAAAAGGCGGTCGAGAAAATGGGCGGACAATTGGGGGTTGAGTCGGAACTCGGAAAGGGAAGCAGCTTTTGGATTGAGCTGGAGAGCGCCGGGCCGGTCTGAAACTTGAGCACTTGTTGTTCACCGCCATGGATTCGCGATGAATCTATCTCTATCCCGCGGTCCCTCCCCCATATTTTCCATGGGGATTCACCTCATAGAGAATTCGCCGCCGCCGCCTTATTTTGAATCCGGGTCGGAGAAAAGGCGGCCCTGAACTGCGGTCTCAAGCATACGATGGAAACTCTTTCGCCACGCTGGCATACATGGATCGCCAGCCAGAAACGTTCGCGCCCGCGCGCGAGCAAACCTCCGTTGCGGGCAGAATTGTTCAGCGTTGAACAACTCACACGTCACGCCAGAGCTCTGGCCTCAGGGCACCGGATCGCATCACAGCACAGCTCCAACAGGCTGCTGGCCCAGCTGGACCGGAACGAACAGATCCTCCAGGACTTCAACCGGGCGACGCTGGCGGTAAATCCAAAAAGAAGGGTCACACCCGCCGCAGAATGGCTGCTCGACAATTTCTACCTGATCGAAGAACAGATCCAGATGGCCAGGCGGCACCTCCCCCGGGGCTACAGCCGGGAGCTGCCGCGATTGGTGAACGGCCCCTCCTCTGGACTTCCACGTGTTTACGATATCGTCCTTGAACTAATTTCGCACGTCGATGCTCAGATTGATGCCGGACCGCTCACCTCGTTCATCGCAGCTTATCAGACGGTAGGTTCATTGAAGCTGGGCGAGTTGTGGGCCATCCCGATCATGTTGCGCCTGGGTTTGATTGAAAACCTCCAGCGGGTCGCCACCCGGCTGAGTTTTGCGCGGGAAGATCGCGATCTTGCCGACATGTGGGCGGATCGTTTGCAGGACATGGCGGAAAAAAATCCGTCGTACATCGTGGTGGTGGTGGCGGAAATGGCGAAATCCGACCTGCCCACATCCAGTTCGTTTGTGACCGAGTTCTGCCAGCGGCTGTCGCGGCAGAGCCCGGCCCTGCATACCGCCAGGAACTGGTTGGAGCAAAGGCTTGTTGAACAGGGTTTGACCATTGAACAGCTCGTGCAGATGGAAAGCCAGAACCAGGCTGCCGACCAAGTTTCAGTCAGTCACAGCATCGCCAGCCTCCGTTTTCTGAGCGCCCTCGACTGGAAAGAGTTCGTGGAAACCCTGAGCTTGGTTGACTCGACATTGCGGGGTGATCCGGCCGATGTTTACGGCGACATGGATTTCGCAACCCGTGACTCCTATCGTCACGTGGTTGAGTCGCTGGCACGGCACAGCCGCCTTTCCGAGGTGGATGTTGCGCGTCGTGCGATCGGGCTGGCAGCGGAGAGCGCCCGGGAAAAAGGACGTGAGAACCGTGCGGGCCATGTTGGATTCTATCTGACCGGCGGCGGCCGGAAAACATTGGAGCAGGCGGTGGAGGTTCAATGGCCCTGGAGCGATCTTATGGAAAGGTTGATCCACCGGATTCCACTGACTTTTTATGCAGGCGGGATCATTTTGCTGACCGCCCTGGCTGCTTTCTGTTTCTGGCACCAAGCACGGGCGCTGGGTGTGCAGGGCTGGCGGCTCCAGGTCTTCACAGCGGCTTTTCTGCTCTGTTCGAGCCAGCTTGCCGTGGCGTTGATGAATTGGCTCTCGACCACGCTGGTAAAACCCCGCCTCCTCCCGCGCCTCGATTTTTCCCGGGGCATTCCGTCCAATTGCCGCACCATGGTGATCGTTCCCACCATGCTCACAAGCCAGGATGGTGTGGACTGTCTGATTGAGACATTAGAAATCCATTATCTGGCGAATCGTGACGGATCTCTTCACTTCGCGTTGTTAACCGATTTCCGCGACGCGCCCATGGAGGTCATGCCCGATGATGAACGCCTGTTGCTGAGGGCGCAGGAGGGAATCCGGATGTTGAACCGGAAATATTCTTCCGAAAATCACAACCCTTTTTTTCTGCTGCACCGGCCTCGACGATGGAATGCAGGGGAGGGACGTTGGATGGGGTACGAGCGCAAGCGCGGAAAAATCATGGAGTTCAACGCATTTCTCCGGGGCGGGTCCCGCGACTGCTTTTCTGAGATCGTGGGGGAAACAGACTTCCTGCCGACGGTCAAATATGTCATCACGCTCGACACCGACACACAGCTTCCCCGAGACGCGGCGCGCCGGCTCATCGGGACGATGGCGCATCCTTTAAACCGCCCAGACTTTGACGCCGGGAGCGGGATCGTCACCGAAGGTTACGGCATTTTGCAACCTCGCGTGGGTGTGAGCCTTCCGAGTGCACGGCGATCTTGGTTCGTGCGGCTTTTTGCCGGCGACGCGGGCATTGACCCTTACACGCGGGAGGTCTCCGACGTCTATCAGGATGTTTTCCACGAAGGTTCTTTCATTGGAAAAGGGATTTACGATGTGGAAGCCTTTGAACGTGCCATGGATGGGCGGTTTCCGGAGAATACAGTCCTGAGCCACGATCTCCTGGAATCGTGTCATGCCCGGTCAGCGCTGGTCAGCGACGTGGAATTGTACGAGGAATATCCCTCCCGCTACAACGTGGACATCGGCCGTCGTCACCGCTGGATTCGGGGCGACTGGCAGATCACGCAGTGGCTCCTGCCGAGGGTTCCCGGGGCGGACCTCCGGCGCATTGCCAATCCGCTCTCAGTCCTGTCCCGTTGGAAGATCTTCGACAATCTCCGCCGAAGTCTGGTTCCGATGGCGCTGGTGGTTTTCCTGCTGGGGAGCTGGCTTTTGCTTCCCGAGCTGAACGGGCTGGGCGCGGTGCTGATTTTTTCCATTATCATGCTCCCGGGCATGCTGCCGGTGGTGGTCAGTCTGCTTCACAAGCCGGATGATCTGCCCTGGGCGATGCATTTGCGGGCGATGGGTGGGACCTGCGGACGGCAGCTTGGACAGATCTTGCTCACCCTGGCGTTTCTTCCTTACGACGCCTTTGTCAGCTGCGATGCGATAGCCAGGACGCTTCTCCGTTTGATGGTGACGCGAAGGCGGCTGCTTGAATGGCAGACGTCGAGTGATTCTGAGCGGACCGCCCGGACCGACCTCGCCGGATTTTATGGCACCATGTGGATCGCTCCTTTCATGGCGGTGACGGGTGGCCTGTCCCTGTGGACCATGCAACCTGCCCAGTTTTTCCTGGCTCTGCCGCTTCTCGGCGTCTGGGTCGCGGCCCCCTGGATCGCCTGGTGGATAAGCCGGCCGATAAAACCCTCTGTTCCTGATCTGACAGCGGAGCAGTTGACGTTTCTGCGGCTGACCACCCGGCGGACCTGGCACCTGTTTGAGACTTTCGTCACGGCTCAGGAAAACTGGCTTCCTCCTGACAATTTCCAGGAAATCCCCGTGCCGACGATTGCTTCGCGGACATCGCCCACGAACATGGGGCTGGCGCTGCTCGCCAACATGGCGGCCTGGGATCTGGGGTATATATCGGCTGGAGTCTTGATCCGCCGCACGCAGGACACGCTCGCGACCATGCACCGGCTCGAACAGCATCGGGGGCATTTTTACAACTGGTATGAAACACGGTCGTTGCGTCCCCTGCTTCCGCTTTATGTATCCAGCGTGGACAGCGGAAACCTTGCGGGCCATTTGCTGACGTTGGGTGCCGGGTTGAGGGAGCTGATCGATGAACCGATATTCACGCCGCAGATTTTCGCCGGACTCCGTGACACTGTAAAAATACTGAGGAACCTAGTCGGAGAGAATGGCGCGCTGGAAAAAATCGATGCGGAGTTGGAGGATGCACCTTCCGATCTGCACGCAGCCTTCGCCTTGTTGGAAAAACTGACCCGCCTTTCAAACGTGATTGCGGCGCCTATGTCCAACGATGATGACAAGATCAAAGCCTGGTCTCGAATTCTGAAAAAAAGTTGCGAGGACCATATGGCGGAGATTCTTTTCCTCGCGCCATGGCTGGCATTGCCGATCTCAACCGGCAACAGTCAGCAGCCGCAGGCTCCCGGCTCCAGGTCCCTGGTCTTGAATCCGAGATCGATAACTCCGGGAACCCCGGGGGGGGGATCGAGTGCAAGTTTTGAGGAGCGGCTCGTACAGCCCGGCATGTCTCATACCTTGAGGCAGATCGCGGACTTCGATCAGACGCTTTGTCCGTTGATCGAGTCGGCATTGCAGGAAATCGTGATGGAACCCGCCCCATCCAGGCAGGAGGAAAAAGAACGGCTTGCGGGACTGCTGCGTTGTTTGCGCGAAGCCGGCGATCATGCACGCCAGCGGATACTGATGTTGGAAACCCTGGCAATTCAAAGCAACGAACTGGCTGACATGGATTTCACCTTTTTGTTTGATCCGGCCAGGAACTTGTTCTCCATAGGATTTAACGTCACTGAGTGCAGGCGCGACTCGAGCTTTTACGATCTGCTCGCGTCCGAGGCGCGCCTTTGCAGTTACGTTGCCATCGCATTGGGCCAGGTTCCGCAGGATCACTGGTTTTCTTTGGGACGCCTCCTTATCCCAACACGCGGAGAGCCGCTCCTGGTTTCGTGGAGCGGTTCGATGTTTGAGTATCTGATGCCGCTGCTGGTCATGCCCGGATATGAAGGCACACTGCTTGATCACACCTGCAAGGCGGCTGTGCAACACCAGATCGATTACGCGGGTACCCGTGGTGTGCCGTGGGGCATATCCGAATCCGGCTACAACCGGACCGACGTTCACCTGAATTATCAATATCGGGCGTTTGGCGTGCCCGGCCTGGGATTAAAACGGGGGCTGGCCGAGGATCTGGTGATCGCACCTTATGCCACCGCGATGGCGCTGATGATCGCCCCCCGGGCGGCTTGTGAGAATCTGCAGCGACTGGAGGCCGAAGGGCGCGCGGGTGAATACGGATTCTACGAAGCGGTGGATTACACGCCAAATCGTCTGCCTCCGGGCGAGACGAGCGTCACCATCCAGTCTTTCATGGTGCATCACCAGGGGATGAGCCTGCTGGCCCTGGTCAATTTTTTGCAGCACAACCCCATGCAACGCCGGTTCCTGGCGTGCCCGCTGCTCAAGGCGGCGGACCTGCTTTTGCAGGAGCGGGTGCCGAGGACAACAGCTGGCACTTTCGTCGCTGATCTGGCCATGAAAACAACACGGCAACCTCCAGGCGAAGCCGAAAGCGTGATGCGAGTCTTCACCAATCCCGCACCACTGGCACCGGCGGTTCATCTCCTGTCCAACGGACGTTATCACGTCGTCATTAGCAGCGCCGGCGGCGGTTACAGCCGGTGGCACGACCTGGCGTTGACCCGCTGGCGGGAGGATGGAACCCGGGATTGCTGGGGCACCTTCGTCTATCTCCGCGACGTTGATACGGGAGAATTCTGGTCCGCAGCACATTTGCCTGCACAGCGCGCGACGAAAGGTTACGAAGCCATCTTCACACAGGGTCGCGCGGAATTTCGGCAGCATCATGCCGCGCTGGAGATCCACACCGAGATCAGCGTGTCGCCGGAAGACGACCTGGAGTTGCGCCGGATCACGCTCACCAACCGATCGTCTGTCAAGCGCGTCATCGAACTGACTAGTTATTCCGAGGTGGTGCTTGCGACACCGGCTGCGGACTCGGCGCATCCCGCCTTCAGCAACCTTTTTGTGCAAACCGAATTCGTCCCCGGATCTTCGGCCATCCTCTGCACCCGCCGCCCCCGTTCCCATGAAGAACGGCCGCCATGGCTCTTTCATATGATGGTGAAAAAGGGGGGGGACAAGGGAGGGATTTCATGTGAAACAGACCGCACAAGATTCATCGGGCGCGGTGGAAACATGGTCAAACCGGCGGCGATGCAGGGCATAAACCCTTTGTCCAACACCGTTGGTTCGGTGCTCGATCCGATCATTTCATTGCGGCGCACGGTGACGGTTGCTCCCAACGAATCCGCCGTGATCGACTTGATCATCGGGGTGACCGCAAGCCGGGACTCAGCGCTGGCACATCTGGAAAAATATCAAAGCTTCCGTATGAGTGATCGTGCCCTCGACCTGGCATGGACACACAGTCAGGTGACCCTTCGCCATCTCAACGCCACGGAAGGTGAAGCCCAGCTCTACGGACAGCTGGCCGGGGCCTTGATTTATGCCGATCCCGCGCGCCGTCCTGGCTCCGGTGTGTTGCGTAACAACCGGCGCGGTCAGAGCGGACTCTGGAGTTACGGCATCTCGGGAGATGCGCCGCTCGTGCTGCTCCGCATTAGTGACACTGAAAAGCTTGACATCGCCCAGCAGTTGATTCGGGCCCATTCCTACTGGCGCATGAAGGGGTTGACTGTCGAACTGGTGATTTTAAGCGAAGACGTTTCAGTTTACCGGCAGTCCTTGCATGAACGGATCACCAGTCTGATCGCATCGGGAGTTGAAGCACAGGTGATGGACAAGCCGGGCGGCATTTTTGTCCGGAGACTCGAACAGATTCCCCACGAGGATCTTGTTCTGCTGCAATCCGTGGCACGTGTTGTCCTCGATGATGAAAAGGGATCCCTGACCGAACAGCTGGCTCATCGAAGCGTCCTCGAGCCTTTGGTGCCACTGCTCATACCCGCGCGGTCACCACAGGTTTTTGCTGCAAAACCCCTGGCTCAACGAGATCTGATTTTTTCGAACGGTCTGGGCGGTTTTACACGTGACGGCCATGAATATGTCATCACCCTGCAACCGGGGCAGGTGACCCCGGCCCCATGGGTCAATGTCCTCGCCAATCCATTCTTTGGCACCGTGGTTTCCGAAAGCGGCGGCGCTTACACCTGGGCCGAGAACGCCCATGAATTTCGTCTGACCCCCTGGAGCAACGACCCGGTGCAGGATACCACCGGCGAAGCCTTCTACATCCGTGATGAACAGACGGGACAGTTCTGGTCGCCCACTCCGCTGCCCGCGCGCGGCGCGACACCCTATGTCATCCGCCACGGTTTTGGTTACACGGTGTTCGAACACATCGAGAATGGCATTGCCTCCGAGATGTGGGTTTATGTGGCCATGGACGCACCGGTAAAATTCACCGTGCTGAAATTGCGCAACATATCGGGGCGTCCGCGGCGCCTGTCAGTCACCGGCTATTGGGAATGGGTGCTGGGCGAGCTGAGGCAGAAAAACCTTTTGCACGTTCAGACCGAAGTCGATCTCAAGACTGGCGCGCTGCTCGCCCGCAATTATTACAACACCGAATTTCCGGACCGGACCGCATTCATTGATGTCAACGATGTGACGCGCACCGTGACCGGGGACCGGAGGGAGTTCATCGGCCGGAACGGCAGCCTGGCTCAGCCGTCGGCCCTTAGGCGCACCCGCCTTTCCGGCAAGGTTGGCGCGGGATTGGACCCGTGCGGAGCGATGCAGGTTACGTTCGATCTGGATGACGGAGAGGAACGCGAAACAAGTTTTCGGCTAGGCCTCGGACGAAACGCTGCGGATGTGCAAAACCTGATTCAACGATTTCGTCCCGCCGCTGCCACCTTTGCCGCCCTCGAAGGGGTTTGGGGCTATTGGAACCGGACACTGGGCGCGGTGAACGTGGACACGCCCGACCACGCTGTGAACGTGATGGCGAACGGCTGGCTCCTCTACCAGACCTTGAGCTGCCGCATCTGGGGCCGGACCGGGTTTTATCAATCCGGCGGCGCGTATGGATTCCGTGATCAGCTCCAGGATGTGATGGCGCTGGTGCATGCCGAACCGGCGCTTACGCGGGAACATCTGCTCCGGGCGGCGGCGCATCAGTTCAAAGAAGGCGATGTGCAGCATTGGTGGCATCCACCTGCCGGACGCGGTGTGCGGACCCACTTTTCTGATGACTATCTCTGGTTGCCTTATGTGACCTGCCGCTACGTTGCGTGCGTCGCCGACACGGGGGTTCTGGATGAGAAGATTCAATTTCTGGAGGCGCGGCCGGTCAAACCGGACGAGGAGGCATATTATGATCTGCCGAACCGTTCCGAACAATCGGCGACGCTTTACGACCATTGTGTGAGGGCTATCGAACGTGGGCTGAAGTTTGGAGCGCACGGCCTGCCTCTGATGGGATGCGGAGATTGGAACGACGGCATGAACATGGTTGGCAAGGAAGGACGCGGCGAAAGCGTCTGGCTCGCTTTTTTTCTCTATGACGTCCTCACGCAGTTCGCCGCGATGGCTGATGCGCGGCGTGATTCCGGATTCGCCGGGCGCTGCCGCGTCCAGGCGCAGGAACTCAGGCAAAACATTGAGAAACACGCCTGGGACGGCGGCTGGTATCGCCGCGCCTATTTCGACAACGGCGAACCGCTCGGTTCCAGCACCAATCCGGAGTGCCAGATTGATTCATTGCCGCAAAGCTGGTCGGTGATCAGCGGTGCCGGCGACCCGGAGCGCTCGCGGCAGGCGATGCAAGCGGTGAATCAGCGCCTTGTCCGGCGCGACGCCGGGTTGATCCAGCTGTTCGATCCGCCGTTTGATAAATCTGAGCTCAATCCCGGTTACATCAAAGGCTACATCCCAGGTGTGCGCGAGAACGGCGGTCAATACACGCATGGCGCGATCTGGACCGTCATGGCCTGCGCGCTGATGGGGGAGAATGAACGCGCATGGGAGCTTTTCAACATGCTCAATCCTGTCCATCGCGGAGGGACACCCGGGCAGATTGCAACTTACAAAGTTGAGCCATACGTTGTGGCGGCGGACGTTTATGGGGTTCCGCCCCACACCGGTCGCGGCGGCTGGACCTGGTATACCGGATCGGCGGGCTGGATGTATCGGTTGCTTGTCGAAACCCTTCTGGGTGTGAACCTGGAGGGCGATCAACTCCGCCTAACTCCGCGCATGCCGGAGTCATGGTCAACCTATAAAATTCACTACCGTTTCCGGCAGACGGTTTATCACATCACCATCACTCGCGTCGCGGCCGATTTGCAGGAGCCGAACCCCCTCATCCTTGATGGAAAATCATTGAGTGGAACGACCATTCCGCTGCTGGACGATCGACAGGAACATTCGGTTGAAGTCCAAGTTCATTGAACGGGTTTTAATGAACTGCTGTGGAGAGCGGAGCGGGGAGATTGCTTTGCTGCGCGGCGTACGGACAATATCATGATTCTAAACAGACTCAAACGCATGGCAAAGCGGCGTGGCGCTTGCTCTTCCAGTGTCACTGGCCAAAGGTCGGTTCGCCCAATGCAACAAACCGCCCGCAATAAAACCTCCGCGTGACTCAGCCTCGCAACATTTCAGTGCCGTCAGAAGCCAGTGCCTGGCACACACTTTCTCCCGAGCAGGTTCTGACTGAGCTCCGCACCACACAAGACGGCCTTTCCATGGCAGAAGCCGCCGCGCGCCTTGTGGCCGATGGTCCGAACGAATTGGTGGAAGGCAGGCGTGCTGGCTGGTTTCAAATTCTCCTCGGGCAGTTCAAGAGCCTGATCATCTGGGTCCTCATCGTTGCCGGCATCGTCTCTGGCGTGCTCGGTGACTTGGTGGACGCCATCGCGATTTTCGCCATCGTCATCCTCAACGCGGCCATCGGGTTTTACCAGGAGTTCAACGCGGAAAAATCGATCGCAGCGCTCAAAAAGATGGCCGCTCCCAAGGCCAGGGTTAAGCGCGGCGGACAGGTCGCTTCAATTCCCGCCTCGGCTGTGGTCGCGGGTGACATCCTGATGCTGGAAGCCGGCGATCTGGTCGCTTCCGACGCCAGACTTCTGACCGCGGCCTCGCTCAAGTGCATTGAGTCAGCCCTTACCGGCGAGTCTGAGTCGGTGATGAAGCAGCCGTCCGTTCTAGACCAGCAGGAAATCCCGCTCGGTGACCGCGAGAATATGATTTTTATGGGCACGAGTGTCGCAGCGGGCACAGGGCAGGCCGTTGTTGTGGCCACGGCGATGAAGACAGAACTGGGCCGCATTGCGGGCCTGATCGAGGAGGCCGGGGCGGAAGAACGCACCCCGTTGGAGAAGAAGCTTGAATCCTTCAGCCGCATGCTGGTCTGGGCGGCGCTGGGAATCGTCGCGCTCCTGTTTGTCCTCGGTTTGCTGCGCGGAACTAAACCGTTCGAGCTGTTCATGACCTCGGTCAGCCTGGCGGTGGCCGCGGTCCCGGAGGGGTTGCCGGCCGTGGTAACCGTTTCGCTCGCACTCGGCGTTTTGCGCATGTCACGGCGTCGCGCGCTGGTGCGCAAGCTTCCCGCTGTCGAGACGCTTGGTTCCACGACAGTGATCTGCACCGACAAGACCGGCACTTTGACCGTGGGAGAAATGACCGCACGCGCCCTCCACGTCGCCGGACACAACTACGAGGTCACTGGGGAAGGTTACGGGCCGGACGGTGAAGTTCTCCACGAGGGCACGCAGGCGGGATCCACGCACACCGCACCTCTGCTTGAACTCGCGACCGTCCTCCTCGGCTGCAACAACGCGCATCTGGTCCAGGAGAAAGGCGTTTGGAAAACGGTCGGAGATCCCACTGAAGGGGCAATGCTTGCGGCGGGCCGCAAAGCCGGGGGCGACCGTGAACGCATCGAGAAGGAGCTTCCGAAAGTTCATGAACTACCATTCGATTCTGACCGCAAACGCAGCACCGTGTTCCGGAAAATGCCGGACGGAAAACTTCGCGCATTCATCAACGGCGCTCCCGATCTGTTGTTGGAACGTTGCACCAAGGTTTATACCAGCGCCGGAGTCCGCCCCATGTCGGACGAAGATCGCAAGAATATCGTAGCGCAAAACAGCTCGATGGCGCAACAAGCGCTGCGTGTGCTGGGCTCCGCCTATCGCGACATGGACAATCTCCCCGGTCCGGAGCCTGCGACCGGCTTGAATGACCTCAACGCGGACGCGGTGGAACGTGATCTTGTCTTTGTCGGGTTGACCGGGATGCATGATCCGCCACGGCACGAAGCCGGCGAAGCAGTTGCAAAATGCCGTGAGGCCGGCATCCGCGTGGTCATGATCACCGGTGATCATCCGCATACAGCGACGGCCATCGCGCGGGAAATCGGCATCGCTTCGAAAGACGACGCGGCTGTCACCGGCGTCGAATTGGATAAATTGACCGGGGACGAGCTCCGGCAGCGTGCATCCGGGATTGCCGTCTATGCCCGGGTCACCGCCCAGCACAAGCTGCGCATCATCCACGCTTGGAAACAAAATGACGCCGTCGTCGCGATGACGGGCGACGGAGTCAATGATGCGCCCGCAATCAAGGGCGCCGACATCGGCATTGCCATGGGGAAAGCGGGGACGGAGGTCACCAAACAGGCGGCGGACATGATTGTCACTGACGACAACTTTGCCACCATTGTTGCCGCTGTCGAAGAGGGCAGGGGAATTTACGACAACATCCGGAAGACCCTGCAATACCTGTTGGCGGGCAACACGGGTGAATTGTTGCTGATGACCATCTGCGTGGTCGCGGGACTCCCGGCACCGCTTCTGCCGGTTCACCTCCTCTGGATCAACCTGGTCACCGACGGACTGCCGGCCCTATCTCTGGCTACTGACCCCATTGATCCCGACGTGATGAAACGTCAGCCCCGCCGCCGCTCCGAAAGGATCACAGACCGTGGTTTCCTCCGTACCATGTTCCTCACCGGGTTCCTCACAGCCGGTGTGTCATTCGCAGTTTATCTTTATGCTCTGAAGAACGGAAATGCAGAAACGGCCCGCACGCAAGCTTTCACCGTTTTGGTCTTCGCGGAGCTCCTTCGGGCTTTTGGCGCCCGCAGCGAGACGAAACCGGTCTGGCGCATCCCGCTGTTCACGAACATCAACCTGGCGATCGTGGTTTGTGTTTCTTTCGCGGTCACCGTGTGGAGTCATCACAACGCGTGGTTGGGCCGCTTCCTGAAAACTTCTTTCATACCGCTGACCGACTGTTTCATTCTTTTGCTTCTTGGGGCCATCCCGATGTTAACTTTGGAGCTGGTCAAAGTGGTGCGAAACAGAAAGACCGTGCGATGAACAAAAACCGATCCTCATGCAAGGCCATCACATGGGTGGAGGCTTTTATTGCGGTCCAACTCAAAAATTGGATACCCTTCGGCGGTTGCAGGGCAAATAAGCGGCTCCGAAATCCATGGACCGCCGGGCGCGAGGGAACGAAAAACAAGGTGCCGGTGGGACAGGGCAGGGCGACAGCCGGTGATCGAGTGAATAAATAATGAATCCCGTTCCGATTGAAATACTCGCCACGGTGTTGTTTGGCCTGGCTGTGCTCCACACTTTCTGCGTCAAACGTTTCGCCCACTGGGCTCATCAGTTTCCGCCGGGGTCGGTGCGGGAAAACTTTCTGCATTTCCTCTCTGAAACCGAAGTGGTGTTCGGGTTGTGGGCGGCGGCTTTGTTTCTCGGCATCGCCGCCTTGAAAGGTTCGGTTCATGACGCGGTCGTTTACATTGAGGGACTCAACTTCACCGAACCGAAATTTGTCATGGTCGTCATGGTAGTCGCCGCCACACGCCCGGTAGTGGCGCTGGCGGAGAAACTTATTTCGCTGGCGGCGCGGCTGATTCCCGTGCGCGAGGGCGTGGCGTTCTACATTGCTGCACTGTTCCTGGGGCCGCTTCTGGGGTCTTTCATCACCGAGCCTGCGGCGATGACGCTGCTGGCGTTGATGCTCAAGCGCCGTTATTTCGACCTCGGCATCAGCCGCAAGCTCGCTTACGCCACGCTCGGGCTTTTGTTTGTCAACATCTCCATCGGCGGCACACTCACACATTTCGCCGCGCCGCCGGTGCTGATGGTGGCGTCCAAGTGGAACTGGGACATGGCGTTCATGTTCCAGAACTTCGGCTGGCGGGCCGCCGGTTCCTGCGCGGTTTCCACGATGCTTGTGGCCGGAGTTTTCTGGAAGGAACTCAGCAGGCTGGAGGTGGAGCCGGACACCGGGGGAAAGATTCCCGCGTGGCTGACCTCGGCGCACCTGGTTTTCCTGGCTTTGGTGGTGGGCTTTGCGCATTATCCGGACGTCTTTTTCGGAATCCTCATGCTCTTTCTCGGCCTCGTCACGGCCACACGCGAATATCAGGAAGATTTGAAGCTGCGCGAGGCTTTGCTGGTCGGTTTTTTCCTTGCGGGACTGGTCACGCTGGGGTCATTGCAAGCATACTGGCTCAAACCGCTGATCCAGAGCCTTGGGGGCAATGCTCTGTTTTATGGCACCATCGGCCTTACCGCGCTCACCGACAATGCGGCGCTCACTTATCTGGGCTCCCTGGTGGATGGTATATCGGATGAACAGAAATACGCGCTCGTGGCCGGGGCGGTCACGGGGGGAGGCTTGACCGTGATTGCCAACGCACCAAATCCGGCGGGTGTCGGCATCCTGCGGGACGCAAAGGTTTTTGAAAACGAAGGGATCAGCCCGGTGGGGCTCCTGCTCGGTGCTCTGCCTCCGACCTGTATTGCGATCACCTTCTTCTGGCTGCTGCACCGGATATGAACAAACCTGTAAACAAACCATCTGCTGCGCCGGTCGAGGAGGACTGGGGCTCGCGAAACCATGTCCAAACTCTGGTGTTGATGGGGGCGACTGCCTTAGGCATTTATCTTTGTTACCGGCTGGTCGCCCCGTTTCTATCTGCGCTGGCGTGGGCTATGGGGCTTGCCGTGTTGTTCGCCCCATTCCAACGCTGGCTGGCATCCAAATTGAAGCATCCCAGCCTGGCCGCCCTTCTCTCCATATTAATGATCGGGCTGATCGTGGTCATCCCGGCCACCTTTGTCGGTCAACAGCTTGTTTTGCAGGCAGCCAAGGGGGCGGAACTCATCGAGACCAAGGTCAAGTCCGGCGAGTGGAGGCGGGTTCTCCAGGCCCAGCCGCGGCTTGACCCTCTCGTCAAGAGGATTGAATCCCAGCTTGATCTGCCCGGAACATTCAGTGCCCTCACCAAGTGGCTGAGCACCACCGCAGGGTCGATCGTCAAAGGTTCAGTGTTTCAGGCGCTCGGCTTGTGCCTCACCTTTTATCTGCTTTTCTTTTTCCTCCGTGACCAGCATGCAGCCCTCCAGGCGATCCGGTCGCTCTCTCCGCTTTCGGAGTCGGAAATGGACGGATTGTTCAAACGTGTGGGCGACACCATTCACGCCACAGTTTACGGCACGCTTGCCGTCGCATTTGTGCAAGGCCTTTTGGGAGGGCTCATGTTCTGGTGGCTGGGGCTGCCGGCGCCGTTTCTCTGGGGGCTGGTGATGGCACTGTTGGCCGTGGTCCCGGTGCTGGGCGCATTTGTCATCTGGATTCCCGCAGCCCTTTTCCTGGCTTTGGAAGGCAATTGGGGGAAAGCCCTGATTCTAGCTCTTTGGGGCATGTTTGTCGTCGGCACAATCGACAACCTGCTGCGGCCGATGCTGGTGGGAAACCGGCTCAAGCTCCACACCCTGCTGGCTTTCATATCCGTGGTGGGGGGCCTGATGCTGTTCGGGGCTGCCGGACTCCTCCTCGGTCCCGTGGTCCTTACCATCACCACCGGGTTGCTCGAAATTTGGCGTAGCCGGAACCAGCCGAAAAAATCGGTTTAAGAGCAGATAGTAAGATGTCGTGCCTCCTGGCCTGCCGCCGACGGCTATCGACCCTTGGTTCACACGTGGACGATGCCGCGCCGCACGGCGATGATTGCCGCCTGGGTGCGGTCGAGGGCTCCGAGCTTCTCGAGGACATTGCGGATGTGGAACTTCACGGTGCCCTCTGAAAGGGACATCGCCTCGATAATCTCCTTGTTGCTGCGCCCAGCCACGATGTGCCCGAGGACTTCGATTTCGCGCGGCGTGAGATCGGCACGGAGACGCCGGGCGGCGATCTTTTCCCCCACTTCGGTCGGGAAGGCAGACCCTCCCGAAGCCAGCAGTCGGACTGCCCCGAGAACCTCGGTACTGTCGCATGATTTAATCAGATAACCCTTCACGCCGGCCTGTGCGGCGCGCCAGATGTCTTCCTCGCCTTCGAAAACCGAGAGCATGAGGATCCGCGCGGAGGGATCCTGCCGGAGGATCGTGCTGGCGGCTTCGACCCCATTCATATCAGGAAGGCGAAAGTCCATGGTGACGACGTCGGGGCGATGTTCTGCGTAGCCGTCGATCGCCTCCTTGCCCGTCGAAGCTTTGGCCACGACCAGGAGGTCCCGCTCGCCCCGCATCGCTTCGGCTAAGCCAGTGCGCACCATGAAGTGATCATCGACGATGAGGATGCGAATTCGTTTGCTCATGAGAGAGCGGATGGGCCAGCCCCTGAATCGGATTGAATTTCGAAGGGAATGGTGATGGTGATGCGCGTGCCTGTCCCCGGGGCACTTTCGAGCAGGCAGCGGCCGCGCAATTTATCGGTCCGTTCCTTGATCCCGGCGAGCCCGAAGTGCTTCGTATCGTCGCTCATTTGGGTGGTGTCGAAACCTCGGCCATCATCTTCCACGGTCAGCACGGCGTGATCTGCCTGGAATTCAAAGTGCAGGAAGATCCTACTGGCCTCGGCGTGGCGCACCGCATTGGCCGCGGCCTCATGAGCAATGCGGACAAGGTGACTCGCATGGAGCTGTGGCACTCCATCCGCGTCCCCCGTGGCGGTGACTTCCAGCGGTATGTTGGCGCTTTCAGCGAGAGGGCGAATCAGTTCTTCGGCGGCCCCGACAAGTCCCAGCTTTTCCAAGGCGAGCGAACGGAGATCCCGGATGGACGATCGCGATTCCTCCCGGCTATGGCGCAACATCCGCTGGGCGATTTCCAGCGATCGCTCGGCC
>Ga0163151_10005157_pt1 | contig 16901 bp, 11 predicted proteins | sample OliLakLV19MP5IB2_FD_145596 | JGI IMG/M metagenome (GOLD analysis project Ga0163151, IMG submission 145596) | Freshwater microbial mat bacterial communities from Lake Vanda, McMurdo Dry Valleys, Antarctica - Oligotrophic Lake LV.19.MP5.IB-2 | ecosystem: Environmental > Aquatic > Freshwater >...
CAACCCAATACAAGCCCGCGGCGACAGCCGTGTGGACTGCGGGTCGAAGGACATCCCGTTGGCTATTTTTTAAAACGGGCTCGCCCAACAGCCCGCCGTCCCCTCGCTATCGCGAGGGGCTTTTATTGGTGTTTGCCACGACGATTGCCGCGCACCCAACCCAATACAAGCCCACGGCGATAGCCGTGGGACTGCGGGTGGAAGGACATCCCGTTCACCATCACGAGCGGGCTCGCCCAACAGCCCGCCGTCCCCTCGCTATCGCGAGGGGCTTTTATTGGTGCTTACCACGACGATTGCCTCGTCCCGTGTGGTGATCGCGCCGTCGAGTTGGAGCGTGCGAATCCGCGCGAGCGCAGCCCCCATCGCAGGGCCCGGAGGGATGCCCGCCTCGCGCAGATCATTGCCTGTGACCAACGGCGGCGGATCGATCTCCGCTCGTGGCCGCGCCACCTGCGCTGAGAAGTGCGCTGCCGCCGTCGCGTCTCCCATGCCGCATGCCGCGCGCGCTCGCACGAGGTCAGCAAGCAGCCCAGCCCGCGGGTCGGCCACCCACGGCTGGAGCCGCGACCAGTTCCACGCGGCAAGCTGCGGCTCGTCGCCGATGGCCGCGATGCCCTCCCGCAACCATGCCGCCGCCTTGGCCTCGTGGTTCGATAGCCGCAGCCGCGAGGCGATCACCGTGACAACTCGCGGCTCATGCGCGGCACACACGGTCGCCAGCGCCTGCGGCAGGCTCGGCTCATCGAGCGCGCCGACGACCCATGCCGCCTCGGCCCAGCGGGTGTCCGTGCCAACGCCTGGCGGGGCCACCTCCGGCAGGATCTCGCGGGCGAGACCGGTGGCGGCGAGCAGCTCAAGCGCCTCGCGGCGGCCCTGCCGCGAGACAATGGCCCGCAACTCGGCCGCGATCCGCTCGGGGCTCACGGTGGTCACGAGGTGGGCCATGCGTTCGACCGCGGCCCGCGTCTCGGCTTCCATCACAAAGCCAAAGAAGGCGGTGAACCGAATCGCCCGGAGCATGCGGAGATGATCCTCGGCAAACCGCATCGCCGGCACACCGATGGCCCGCACGATCCCGGCAGTGAGATCCTCGCGGCCGCCCACGAAGTCGTGAACCTCACCCGAACTTGGATCGAGGAAGAGACCGTTGATCGTGAAATCCCGCCGCTTGGCGTCTTCGCGGGCCGAGCAGAAGGTGACGCTCGTGGGCCGCCGGCCGTCGGTGTAATCGGCGTCGGTCCGGAAGGTGGCCACTTCCACCTGCCCGGCCCCAGGTGGCCCGAGCACCGTGATCACGCCAAACGCGGCACCGACGGCAAGTGTCCGCCGGCGGCCAAACACGTTCCTCACCGTATCGGGAGTGGCCGCCGTCGCCACGTCGTAATCTGCGGGAGTTCGGGCCAAAAGCTCGTCGCGAACGCAGCCGCCGGCCCAGTAGCTCTCGTGCCCTTCCCCCCTCAAGCGGGCGACCACCGACGCCGCAAACGCTCGGGAGGTCGCTGGGTCGACCGGATTACTTGCCATTGGGGGAGGTTTAACCGTTGACGAAGGGCTGCGGAGCCGAATACGATAGGAGACGCGGGGGTTGCCATCCCAGGCCCATTCTTTATTCGTGCGCGCCTGGTTGGAAGCACCCGAGATTTTTTAAGTTATTTCTTTTATTCACAAAGGCCCCTGTTTGGGGCGGAGGATTTTTCCCATGTCAGCGATTCTTCACAACTCGAAACGGCGAGGCTTCACGCTCGTCGAGCTCCTGGTGGTGATTGCCATCATCGCCACGCTCATCGGCCTGCTTCTGCCAGCCGTTCAAAGCGCCCGCGAAGCCGCCCGCCGCACCGGCTGCGGCTTCAATGTCCGTGGCCTGGCCCAGGCCACCCAAGTGTTCGAGTCGACCAAGCGGCGGTTCCCGTCGGCTACCGACCGCAACGAGGGCAACAGCGTCGCGGGAGCCTGGTCCGCTGCGAACACGGCCAGTGGCTATAGCTGGATCTTCCATGTGCTGCCGTACATGGAAGAAGGGGCGATGTACAACAACATCTCCAGCAACACCGCGAAGTTCCAGAACGGTCCGTTCAGCGTCGGCTACGGTGGCGCCGCATCGCCGCCGACCGGCGGTGCCTGGACGGCGGCGAACGCAACCGCAGCCAACAGCGGCAGCCACGCGTCTACCGTCGTGATCGCGCCGCTCATCTGCCCGAGCTCGGGTGGTGGCACGAAGGTAGAGACGAGCGTAAGCGGACCGACCGGGGGGCTCTCGTACGCGAGCGAGTACAACGCTGGATATGGCGGTGGACAGGTTGCGGTGACCAACTACAAGGCCATGGCGGGCACGCACATGAACACGGCTGTGTCGCCGATCGTGCCTGTGCTCAACGGCGCGATCCAGTTCTCGCCTGACGTTGCGGTGAGCTCGGCGCTGACCGCCACGCCCTGGTTTGCAAGCCGGTCGGGCATCTCGGCGGGTGCGATCTCCGACGGCATGTCGAAGACCGTCATGATTGCCGAGTCGAAGGAGCGGGGCTACTCGTCCTGGATCGACGGCACGAGTTGCTGGGTGGTGGCTTACGATCCGAACCTGGCGATTCCCTTCAATGTTAATGGCACATGGAGCACGGTGAATGGGTCGCTCACCGCGATCACCCGCTGTGCGCTCTCTGTCCAGCCAACGCTGTCGCCAGCGATCGTGCGATTCCTGCCCTCGGGGTCGTTCACCACGGGGAGCCGTATGGCTCAGGGCATGGCCTTCGGCCCGAGCAGCGATCATCAGGGCGGCATCCTGATGCATGCCTTCGGTGACACCCACGTGACGCCGATCACGACGGACGTCGATCCGAACGTGTACATGTCGGTCTGCTCGCGAAACGGTCAAGAAGCGGTGACGATCACGGAGTGACCCTCCGTCCGTCGCTCGACTAAGTTCACGGGGCCGCCACTGGAACACCAGTGGCGGCCCCGGCTTTTTTCACGACCGGCGGGCCATCCCTGGCCCCGGCGGTCTTGCCGCCCCTCCGGGCGGCGGTCGCACGGTTGGCTCCCGTGCTCGTGCGTCATGCGGTGTGGTTCGCTCGAGCAGACGAATGCCCGCTCGGGGTTGCCCGAGCCTCGCGGCGAATGGACGACGGGCTTGCCCAATGACCCGCAATCCCCTCACTGTCGTGAGGGGCTTCTATGACAGGCTGCTGCGCCCGGGTATTCTTAATTTGTTTTCTTCGACGGGGGTTCTCGAGGAGCCGTCTTGCCATGCCAAAGCCAAACGAGTCCGCGCGTCGTGGCCCGCGCGAGCACGTATGCCCGCGGCAAGGCTTCACCATCGTCGAGCTCCTGGTGGTGATTGCCATTGTGGCCCTTTTGACTGCCCTCGCGATGCCGGCCCTCCAACGCGCTCGCGAAGCCGCGAGGCGTGCGGGGTGCGGCGTGAATCTCCGCGGCCTCTCACACGCCGTCATGGCCTTTGACTCGACTGTCGGGAGGCTGCCATCGGTCACCGACCGAAACGAGGCGGCAAGTCGGCCGGGAAATCGCACGGCAGGCGCTCAGTTGACCGGGTATAGCTGGATTTTCCACGTTCTCCCGTTTTATGAGCTTCTCGCGCTCAGCGACGGCGTCTCGAGCAACACTCGCCAGTTCGAGAATGGTCCATTCAGCACCGGGTTCACGCCCGCAACAGCCGTCCCGACCGGTGGTGCCTGGGCTGAGGCCAATGCGACGAGCCTCGTCAGTGCCGGGGGCCATGCCTCAACCTTGGTGTTGCCGCAGCTTGTCTGCCCGAGCTCGCAGGGCGGCAAGACGGTCGAGACAACGAGAACTGGTTCATCCCGCGGGCAATCCTACGCTGGTGAGTACGGCAGCATCGCCTTCCAGGCATCGATCGGTGGAAGAGTGGCGATCACCAACTACAAGGCCATGGCTGGGACGCACCTCGCGAGCCAGCCCGTGTTGCCGGCAGGAACAGCGGTCATTCCGCAGGCCAATGGCATCATCCAGTTTGCCCCTGCGACACCGATTCCTGCGGCGCTCAACGCGACCGCCCTCACGCAATGCCGTGCCACTCGCCAGGGCATTCAATCGTCTGCCGTTTCCGACGGACTGGCGAAAACGGTGTTGGTGGCCGAGACGAAGGAGCGGGGGTATGCGTCCTGGATCGACGGCACGACCTGCTGGGTCGTGGCCTACAATCCGAATGTGCTGCTCGCGCCCACCATCTCCTTGGGGATCCCGGCTGGATCCACCAGCGCGTGGTTCAATGGAGCAGTGCCGGTTTCGCAGTGCGCTTTTTCGGTCATACCCTCGGGAGCACCGCTGGTGCTGTTCCTGCCGACGGCGAGATTCGGGAGTCGATTGAATGCTGCTGGCGTCGCCACCGGGGTCGGCGGCATGGCGTACGGACCGAGTAGCGACCACAGCGACGGCATTGTGATGCACGCCTTCGGCGACACGCACGTGATACCGATCGCGTCCACCATCGACCCGAGCGTCTACATGGCAATCTGCTCACGGAACGGCATGGAGAAGGCGGGCTTTGTAGCGCCATAAGGCTCCGGCTTCTGCTCGCATCGGCTCATGGGCCCGCCGCGTGGCTGCTTTGCGCCCGTGCGCCGCCACGGTATCCTCATGGATTCTCACCGAACGCTCATCCTCCACGGAGCCGCTTGCCATGCCAACCGATTTCGCCCGCCTTGCCGTCTCCCGTCGCGATGCCCTTCGGGCTGGCGGCCTTTCCGCAGCGGCGGCCGCTACGCTTGCCGGCCTTCGCGCCGCCCACGCTGAAAACCCATCGAGCGACACGATCAAGGTGGGCCTCATCGGCGCCGGCGGCCGTGGCACCGGCGCCCTTCAGCAGACGCTCTCCGTTCCCGGCTCGAACGTAAAGGTCACCGCCATCGCCGATGCCTTCCAGCACCGCATCGAGGCGGCGCTCAAGGGTCTCGAGAAGATGGCAGACAAGGTCGATTGCCCTGAGGACCGCCGCTTCACCGGCCTCGACGCCGCCCAGAAGGTCATCGATCTGCCCGATGTTGATCTGGTGATCCTGGCCACGCCCCCAGGGTTTCGACCGTATCACTTCGATGCGGCCATCAAGGCGGGAAAGCATGTGTTCATGGAGAAGCCTGTGTGCGTCGACTCGTTCGGCGCACGGCTCTGCCTCGAGGCATCCAAGCTCGCGGATGAAAAGAAGCGGAAGGTCGTGGTCGGCCTCCAGCGGCGGTATGACGAGGAATATCGCCAGACGATTCAACGAATCCGCGAGGGCCTCGCCGGCGACATCATCGGCGGGCAGGTCTATTGGAATGGCTCTGGGATCTGGTATCGCGATCGCCAGAAGGACCAAAACGAAATGCAGTTCCAGGTGAACAACTGGTACCACTTCAACTGGCTGTGCGGAGACCACATCTGCGAGCAGCACGTTCACAACATCGACGTGGCCAATTGGGTGCTCGGGACTGACGGCCCGACCAGCTACGCTCCTCTCACGGCCTATGGCATCGGTGGTCGCCAGGATCGCGACCGCAACAGCGAGATCTACGACCACCACGCGGTCAACTTCACCTACCCCAACGGCGTGCGAATCGCCAGCCAATGCCGCCAGTTTCGCGGCGGTGATAACCGTGTCAACGAGGAGTTCCAGGGATCCAAGGGCCTCGTGAAGATCGGCGAGATCACCGACTACGACGGCAAGACGCTCTGGAAGTTCGAGGGGAAGTCGCCCAATGCCTACCAGGTGGAGCATGACGAGCTCCACGATGCCATCCGCAACGACAAGCCTCTCAACAACACGCCGTACGGTGTGACAGCAAGTTTTTCGGCGGTGCTCGGCCGGCTCGCCACCTACTCCGGTAAGGAGCAGGACTACGCCAAGGCGCTCGCTGCCGACTACCGACTCATGCCCGAGAATGCCACATGGGAGTCCACGCCCCCAGTGCTCCCGAATGCCGACGGACTCTATCTCCCCCCAATGCCAGCGTCGTTCAAGATGGTGGACGTCACAAAGATCAGCCAGTCATGATCGTCGGCATCCCGCGGGAGACCAAGCGGGACGAATACCGCGTCGGCCTCCTCCCAGTCGGCGCCGAGGAGCTTGTTCGGGCGGGCCATGAGGTGTTTGTCGAGCGCTCGGCGGGGGTCGGCTCGGGGCTGCCCGACGAGGCCTACGCGTCCTGTGGGGCTACGCTCGTGGACTCGGCCGCCGACGTTTTTGCGAGAGCCAATCTCATTGTGAAGGTGAAGGAGCCGCAGAGGCCCGAGCTCGCGCTCCTGCGAAAAGGCCAGACGCTCTTCACGTATTTTCATTTCGCGGCCTCTCTGCAGCTCACCGAGGGCTTTCTCGCCACAGGTGCCACAGCCGTCGCCTATGAAACGCTCCGCGATGAACGCGGCCGGCTCCCGCTCTTGATCCCGATGAGCGAAGTGGCGGGGCGGATGAGCATCCAGGAAGGGGCTAAGTTTCTCGAACGACCCCAGATGGGCCGCGGGATTCTCTTGGGCGGCGTGCCGGGCGTGGCGCCGGCGAATGTGCTCGTGCTGGGTGCCGGCACGGTCGGCGCCAATGCGGCAAAGGTGGCCGCCGGGTTTGGCGCCAATATCGCGCTGTTGGATACAAACCTTGAGCGGCTTCGCTACCTCGATGACGTCACCCCGCCCAACATCGACTGCCTCTACTCCGACCGGCATTTGATTCGGGAGCGACTGAGCTGGGCCGACCTCGTCATCGGTAGCGTGCTCATTCCCGGCGCCCGCGCACCGCACCTCGTCGAGCGAGACGACCTGCGGCTTATGAAGCCGGGCGCGGTCATCATCGACGTGGCCATCGACCAGGGCGGCTGCATCGCCACGAGCCGACCGACCACACACGCCGAACCGACCTATGTAGTGGACGACGTTGTCCACTACTGCGTCACGAACATGCCGGGCGCCGTCGGCCGCACGAGCACGTACGCCCTTTGCAACGCCACCCTGCCGTATGTGCTCGAACTGGCCGCCGCGGGCGTCGCCGCCGCCGCCCGGTCGAGCCCGGCAATTCGCTCGGCCGTGAACATTTTTGAAGGGCGGCTGGTGCAACCCGCCGTCGCCGCCGCCTTCGGCCTCCCCTGCGAGCCGTTCGCCACATGACTCCGGCCGGCGGTGCCTGCTCGAATAGAAGCCCCTGGCGCCAGCCAGGGGGCTCCTGGGCCAACCCCATCCCGTTTCCAATCACCAGCGGTCTCGCCCAACAGCCCGCCGTTCCCTCGCTCCCGCGCGGGGCTTCAATGAAGGATGCCATTCGTGAACACAAGTCAATCCATCCCGGTGTCGCTCCGATGGGTCGGGGAAGCCGATGGGCAGCTCGACATCCTCGACCAGACTCTCTTGCCCGGTCGCCTCGAATGGATCGCCGCCCGTGATGTCGACACGGTCGTCGAAGCCATCAAGAGCCTGCGGGTCCGTGGGGCTCCCGCGATCGGGATCGCAGGGGCCTATGGCCTCGCGGTGGCCGCCGGTGAGGCGGTTCGTGCGGGGCTCGCCCCCGACGCGGCGCGTGCTCACGTGCTCGCCCGTGGTGAAACCCTCGCCACGGCGCGGCCCACAGCCGTCAATCTCCGCTGGGCTGTCGAACGGTGTGTCGCCATCGTGGATCGCCTGTCACTTGTCACGCCGGCGGAAGGGATCGCCGAGGCCCTCCTGGCCGAAGCCAGGGCGATCCACTCCGAAGACCGCGGCCTCTGCGCCGCCATCGGCACGCATGGCCTCGCGATCTTGCCCGAGGGCAACATCCTCACGCACTGCAACACCGGCGCCCTTGCAACAGGCGGCGCGGGCACAGCTCTTGCAGTCATCGCAGCTGCATGGGATTCGGGCCGGCGGTTCACGGTCTTTGCCGATGAGACGCGGCCGCTCTTTCAGGGCTCGCGGCTCACGGCATGGGAGCTCGTGCAGCGGGGTATTCCGGTGACGGTGCTCTGCGACTCCGCAGCTGGGCACCTCATGGCATCGGGCCAAGTCGCCGCCGTGATCGTGGGGGCCGATCGAATCACGGCCTGCGGCGACACGGCCAACAAGATCGGCACCTACTCGCTCGCAGTCCTGGCTGCCGCCCACGACATCCCCTTCTTCGTCGCCGCCCCCTCGAGCACGTTTGATACGTCCATTGATGATGGGAGCGAGATCCCGATCGAGGAGCGGTCGGCTGCGGAAGTGCTTGCCCCCTTGGGCGTGCAGGCGGCCCCGGCCGGCGCCGCGGCGTTCAACCCAGCCTTTGACGTCACTCCCGCCCGGCTGATCCACGGCATCGTCACCGAAAAGGGCGTGATCGCCCCGGTGACTCGCGACACCATCCGAGCGATGCTCAGCGGGCAGGCCGGAACGTAGTAGACTTTGGCAGTCACCGATTCTGGATTGCCCCCCCGCATGAATTCTGCTGTTACCGCCACTGCTGCCGCTGCCGCGGCGTGTGGCTCCCAGGCGGCCTCCTCCAATCCGTTTCCCGGATACCGCCCGCCCGAGACGGCCTACGACGAGCTCACCGGTGCCGATGGCCAGCCCCGGCCACACTGGAAGCGACTCGTCGAGCTGCTCGGCTCGTGGCAGCCCTCGGAGCTTGCCGACCGCTGGGACCAGGCCCGCCGGCTCATCCGCGACAACGGCGTCACCTACAACGTCCATGACGACGCGGCCAGCGAGCAGCGTCCCTGGGTGCTCGACCCGATCCCGCTCATGATCGCGCAGGCCGACTGGGAGCGGCTCGAGGTCGGCATCAATCAACGAGCCCGTGTCCTCGAGGCCCTCCTGGCCGACCTCTACGGCCCCCAGCACATGCTCCGCGAAGGCATCGTGCCACCCGAGCTCGTGTTCGCCAATCCCGCGTTCCTCCGGTGCTGCCACGGCATCGCGCAGCCCGGCGGCCGCTGGCTCCATCTCCATGCGGTCGTCGTGGCCCGCAATCGCGATGGCAAATGGATGGCCCTCGGCGACCGCACGGGTGTGCCACAGGGCCTCGGCTACTCTCTCGAAAACCGACTTGTCGTGTCGCGGCTGTTCCCCGAAGTTTTTCAGGAATGCCATGTCGAGCGGCTGGCCCCGTTCTTCATCGCGCTTCGCACGCTCCTCCGCGGACTCGTACCCACGCGTGACGCCCCGCGCGTGGCCCTCCAAAGCCCCGGGCCCGCAAGCGCCACCTACTTCGAAGACGCATACCTCGCTCGCTATCTCGGGTTTCCACTCGTCGAGGGGGGCGATCTCACGGTCCGCGACGACAAGCTCGCGCTCAAGACGCTCGGCGGTCTCGTGCAACTTGACGTGCTGCTCCGCCGCGTGGCCGACCGCCAGTGCGACCCACTCGAGCTCGACGGCACGGCCCTTGAAGGCACGCCTGGCCTCGTGCAGGCCGTTCGTCAGGGACGAGCCGTGGCCGCCAACCCGATCGGCAGCGCCCTGGTGGAATCGCCAGGGTTCGCCGAGTTTCTTCCGGCGGTGTCTCGCCGTATGCTCGGGGAAGAGCTTCATCTTGCCTCGCCCGTGTCGCGGTGGTGTGGAATTCCATCAAACCTCGATCATGTCCTCAACACGCTCGATGACTGCGTGCTCGAGTCGGTGATTCCGCGCCGCGGCATGAAACGCTTCGTGCCGGCGCTGCTCGACGCTCGCTCGCGGACGCGACTCATCGACGAGGTCCGCGCCAGGCCCGGTGAATGGGTGGGCCGTCAGCGGGTCGAGCGATCGGTTGCCCCCTGCTGGCACGACGGCGCGATCGCACCGGCCTCGGTGCTTCTGCGGTGCTTCGCTGTGGCGGTCGCGGGGGGCGGCTACCAGACGATGCGTGGTGGCCTCGCGCGGATGAACGTAGGGCGTTCAGCCGGCGAAGAAACGCTCCTCTCGAGTCAGGGGTCGAAGGATGTGTGGGTGCTGGCGAGCGGCCCCGTGCAGCCGGTCACGCTCCTCCGTCAGCCTGGGCAGCCGTTGCCACTGCGTCGCAGTGGCTACGACCTCCCCAGCCGTGTTGCCGACGACCTCTTCTGGCTCGGCCGTCATGCCGAACGGGCCGACGGCACAGCGCGGCTCCTGCGAACGGTGGTCAATCGGCTCGCCTCCGAGGCCAATCAGGACGCGGGCATCGAAGCGGCGATCTTGATGGCTGCCCTGGAGAGTCCACCCAAGGTCCGCAAGGAGTGGCTCGAGACGGGGCGCCCCGGGACGCTCTTGGAGATCCAGCGGGCTGTGCTTGCGCTCGCGTATGACGGCGGCCAGCCGTCCGGTGTGCAGGAGGGAATCGATCGGCTCTGGCGGACCGCCTCGGTCGTCCGCGACCGCATTTCGATCGACTCCTGGAAGGTACTCTCGCGGGTTCGTCGCGACTGCCTCGCCGGCCGGCCAGCCCAGGGGTGGGGTGGGGTGGCCCGCACGGGCGACATGCTTCCCTACCTCGACACCCTCATCCTTGATCTCGCCGCCTTCGCGGGCCTCGGCACCGAGAGCATGACCCGCGGTCCGGGCTGGCGATTCCTCGACATGGGCCGCCGCGTCGAACGAGCGAGCGCGTCGATCCAGCTCGTCTCGACGGCACTCGTGCCCCCACGCCCAACCGAGACGGCCGACGCCTCGCAGCGTCTCGAGGAAATGCTCCTGGAAATAGCCGACAGCTCCATGACCTATCGCAACCGCTACCTCGGCATGCTCGAGCCGGCGCCCCTGATCGATCTTCTCGTGATCGACGAAACGAATCCCCGCAGTGTGGCCTTCCAGTTCGCGGCGCTCGCTCAGCATGTCGAGCAGCTTCCGAGCGAGGCTGCCTCCCCCGTGCTCTCCGGCGAACGGCGGGCCGTGCTCGAGGCGCTTTCGGCGCTTCGGCTGGCCGACGTGGGGGCCCTCGCCGCGATCGGTCCCGACGGAGGCCGACCGCTGCTCGGCGAGTTGCTCGGCCTGCTGGCGACGGCGGCCGGGGAGTTTTCCGAGAGCGTCACGCACCGCTACCTCGTCCATGCCGTACCACAACGGCGGCTTGGTGACGCCACCGCAGCCGCCACCCCTGCCTAACCAACACTTGGACGAGAACGTAGTATGCCCCCTCAGGTTGTGATTGTCGGCCGGCCCAATGTCGGCAAGTCGAGCCTCTTCAACTGGCTCATCGAGAAGCGGATCGCGATCGAAGACCCCACGGCCGGCGTGACCCGCGATCGACTCATGCAACGGATCGATCTCGAGGGCCGCATCATCGACCTCGTTGACACCGGCGGCATGGGCTTTGACGATCCCGATGGGCTCACCGCCCAGATCGATGCCCAGATCGAAAACGGTCTCGGGAACGCGGCGGTCATCCTTTTCCTCGTCGATGTTCGCGCGGGGCTCGCCTCTGCCGACATGGTGGTGGCCCAGCGTGTCCGCCGCACTGGTGCCCCTGTGCTGCTCGTGGCCAACAAGGCCGATGCCCCGAGCCTCGATTCCACCGCCGTCGACTTCGCTCCGCTGGGGTTTGGCGCGCCGATCGTGGTGAGCGCCCGCGAGCACCGCAACCGCGGTCTCCTCGTCGATGCGATTCTCGAGCACCTCCCCCCGGTCGATCCCGACGATCCCGAGACCGCCGAGTTGCCGGAGATGAAGCTCGCCATCGTGGGCCGCCGCAACGTCGGGAAAAGCACGTTTGTCAACGCGCTGGCCCACGAGGAACGGGTGATCACCAGCGCCGTGGCTGGCACCACGCGAGACAGTATCGATGTGCGATTTGACGTGGATGGCAAGAGTTTTCTGGCGATCGACACGCCCGGCCTGAGGCGAACCAAAAGCCGCACGACCGACCTCGACTTCTACGGCACCCATCGGGCGCAGCGGAGCATTCGCCGCGCTGATGTGGTGCTCCTCTTCTTCGACGCCTCCGAGCCGGTGGGCAAGGTCGACAAGCAGCTTGCCGAGACGATCACCGAAGAGGCCAAGCCGGTGATCTTCGTCGTCAACAAATGGGATCTCTACGCGGGCGACGTCGAGAAGGGAGAGTGGACGAAGTATCTCCGCGACACGTTCCGCACGATGCCCTGGGCCCCCGTCGCGTTCGTGACGTCTACGAAGGGCCGCAATGTGAAGGCCACGATCGACACGGCCCAGCGGCTCTACCGCCAGAGCCAAACCCGCGTCACCACGGCGCGGCTCAATACCGTGCTCCGGAAGGCCGTCGAGACAAACCGTCCCTCCGCCGACGGCCGCGGCCGCCCCGTGCGGCTCTACTACGCGACCCAGGTCGATGTCGGCCCGCCTACGATCATGATCTCGGCGAGCGCCCCGCGAAGTGTCACTGAGCCCTACCAGCGGTATCTCATCAACGCCTTCCACAAGGCGCTTCCGGTTTCCGAGATCCCGATCAAGCTCCTCGTCCGCGGCAAGAAACCCGAAGACACCAAGGGGTGAGCGCATCCAAGATACATGGAGCGGCCTTCCGTGCTGTGTGTCATGGAAGCCCCTCGCGATAGCGAGGGGGCGGCGGGCTGTTGGGCGAGCCCGCTCGTGATGGTGAACGGGATGTCCTTCCACCCGCAGTCCACACGGCTATCGCCGTGGGCTTGTATTGGGTTGGAGACGAGGCCTGGAAGGCCGGGTTGACTTCCGGGCGGAGGCCCGGCAAGCGAAGCGGGGCCATGGATGGCCCGCGCCGCGTGAAGCAGTCCACACGGCTAGCGCCGTGGGCTTGTATTGGGTTGGGTGCGCGGCAATCGTTGTGGCAAACACCAATAAAAGCCCCTCGCGATAGCGAGGGGACGGCGGGCTGTTGGGCGAGCCCGCTCGTGATGGTGAACGGGATGTCCTTCGACCCGCAGTCCACACGGCTAGCGCCGTGGGCTTGTATTGGGTCGGAGACGAGGCAATCGTTGTGGCAAACACCAATAAAAGCCCCTCGCGATAGCGAGGGGGCGGCGGGCTGTTGGGCGAGCCCGCTCGTGATGGTGAACGGGATGTCCTTCCACCCGCAGTCCACACGGCTAGCGCCGTGGGCTTGTATTGGGTTGGGGACGAGGCCTGGAAGGCCGGGTTGAATTCCGGGCGGAGGCCCGGCAAGCGAAGCGGGGCCATGGATGGCCCGCGCCGCGTGAAGCCAGCCACACGGCTAGCGCCGTGGGCTTGTATTGGGTTGGGGCCATGGATGGCCGGCGCCGCGTGAAGCAAGTCCACACGGCTAGCGCCGTGGGCTTGTATTCGGTCGGGGCCATGGATGGCCTGCGCCGCGTGAAGCAAGTCCCCACGGCTGGCGCCGGGGGCTTCTCTGTGGAAACACACCCGATCAGCGAGCCAGCTCACGCATCATCGCCACCTGCCGTGGCGTGAACGGCACTGGCCCGTCGAGGAGCGTCGGATCGTCCCGGAGCTCCGGGATGAGATTTTCAATGATCGCGGTCGCAAGTTCGGCGATGCCACGACCGTCCACAACCGATGTGACGATACTGCCAGTGGGAGCGTCACAATTCCCTCTCGCGATATCAGCCTTCGTCAGCACGATCAACTCGTTCGATGCCGCCGGGAACGACGCCTGCGCAACCTCGTCGGCCGGCACGATCCGGAGCACGAGATCGGCCGCCGCGGCCGCTGTCTCCGCCCGCTCGATGCCGGCTCGCTCGGTCGCCGAGGTCACGGTATCGATGCCACGCAGGCCGGCGGAATCGATCAGCTCGACATCGAAGCCACCCAGGACGAGCCTCGTGGTGACGAGATCGCGGGTCGTACCGGGCTCGGGTGAGACGATGCTTCGCGCGTGGCCAGCAAGAGCATTGGCGAGACTGCTCTTCCCGGCGTTTACCGGCCCAACGAGGACCACCCGCCACGGATCGGCCAGCCGCAAGCCCACCCGCGAGGCCGCCAGCAGCCGCTTTGCGCCTTGAGCCCGGTCAGCCGAAGGCAGCGATGCCAGCCGCATGATCTCGCTCCCGAGCAGTCCCGCCGCCTGACGGACGAGGATGCGAGCCGCCCGCGAACCTGCGACGTGGCAGAAAGCCTCGCGTGCCTCGACCTCGATCGTCGGCATGCCGTGTTCCCGCAGCCAGTCTGGCCAGGTCTGCCGCGTCGCGCCTCCCTCTTCGAGCTGCGTGATCACCGCCTCAGCGGCCGCGTGGCCTCCGTGACCGTGGACCTCGACGCTCTCGGCCGAGTGCCGCACGACGACAACATCCTCGCCGGCGGACTCACCGTTGGCTCCCCACCGACCGAAGCAGATCGCCGCATCCACGCCTGCCGCAACCGGGAGGCCGCCTCGTGCCCTGAATGACGCATCAACCAATTCGGCTGCCCCTGGCCCTGCGATCCCCACAACCGCAAGCGCCCCGCGGCCCGGCGGCGTCAGGAGGGCCACACGAACCGCGGACGCTTCCGCGACCCGCGATGACCTCGACCCACGCCTATCAGATGCACGCATCACACGCCCGCCTGTCTTCGGTCCTCGGCATCACTACGACCGGCACAACGTACCGCGGCGCAGGATACGGTTTCTATGGCGACGGGGCCCCGCCGCCGGCGGACCGGTGCATAGTTGGCTAGGCCGGTGTCGGCTCTGCGCCTGCCGATCCCCTGGAAGCCCCCATGCAGAACTTCTTCGCCAAGGTCGTTGCGGTGGCCATGATCGTGGGTGGCTTCAGCTTCACTGGCGACCTCGGCTGGATTGCGGAGAAGGGCCAGCGGGTCTTGGGCGCAGCCGACGTCCCGACCCAGATCGACGTCGCGCCGGCCCCGATAACGGCGCCGCCATCGATCGCCGCGGAAAGCCCACAGCCTCAGGCGTCGCACGCCACCCCCGCACCTGCACCGACCGAGGTCGCCCCCCCGCGGGCTCCGGCCGATCCCGAACCGCAGCGTGAATTCGGCGGCCCCGAGCCAATGGGCAGCAGCTTCAAGCCGCCGGCAGCAAGCCGCGAGGCGATCGCCTGGACGGAGCTTGGCACCGGAAGCCGCGTTGTCGTCTGGCTTGCCGGCCCGCCATACCGATGCCTGGTGATCGACTTCGTCGATCCCATGACAGGCGAAGCGCTCCTCTACGAAGTGGCCACCGTCGATGCAGCCAGTCGTCCCCTCACCACAGCGGGGCCACCCCGTCGTGTGATCGTCGGCCGCAATGAGGCAGGACGCCCCCACGGCGCAGGCATCGTCCGTGGCGGCCTCATCCATGTGGCGCAGACGGGCATCGCCCCACACGCCGCCGGCCAATGGTTTGGCCCTGTAGCCGCGATCGCTCCAGGCAACTGATCACAAGGTGACCGACGGCGGTCAGGCCTCGGTCTCTGCCGGAACTCCGACGCGACGACGTGAGAGGCCGATCTTCCGCTCTTCGGTGTCCACGCGGAGGACTTTCACCTCGAGCGAATCGCCGACCTTCACGAGATCCTCGGCGTTCTCAACCTTGTCGTCGGAGAGCTCCGAGATGTGGAGCAGCCCCTCGAGTCCGTCCTCGAGGCCCACGAACACACCAAAATTGGTGATCTTCGTTACGGTGCCATTCACCACGTCGCCAGGCTTGTAGCGCTCGGGGATGTCGCCGGTCCACGGGTCGTCGTTCATCTGCTTGAGCCCCAGGGCGATCCGGCGACGCTGCTGGTCAACGGAGATCACCTTGCACTCCACTTCCTGACCCTTCTCGAGCATCTCGCTCGGATGGGTCACCTTGCGCGTCCACGACATGTCGGTCACGTGGAGCAGGCCGTCGATGCCTTCGTTGATCTCCACAAAGGCGCCATAGTTGGTGAGGTTGCGAACCACACCCTTGACGATAGCACCCGGCGGATAGTCGGCGGCGACCTTTTCCCAGGGATTCTGCTGGGTCTGCTTCATGCCCAGCGAGATTTCTTGCTTTTCCTTGTTGATCGCGAGCACCACCACCTCGACCTCGTCGCCTGGCTTCACAAGCTCGCTCGGGTGACTGACCCGCTTGGTCCAGCTCATCTCGGAGATGTGAACGAGCCCCTCGACGCCGTCTTCGAGCTTCACGAAGGCGCCGTAGCTCATCACATTGACGACCGAACCGTTGCAGACGGTATCGACCGGATACTTGTCGGCCACCTTGGCCCACGGGCTGGCCGTTCGCTGCTTCATGCCGAGAGCGATCTTCTCGCGCTCGCGATCGATGTGGAGCACCTGCACCTCGACCTCCTGGTCGATCTGCACCATCTCGCTGGGATGGCCGATGCGGGCCCACGACATGTCGGTGATGTGGAGGAGGCCGTCGATGCCGCCCAGATCCACGAAGGCACCGAAGTCGGCGATATTCTTGACGATGCCGCGGCGGACCTGGCCCACCTCGAGCGTCTCCATGAGTTGCTTCTTCCGCTCGGCCCGTTCCTGCTCGATGAGAGCCCGGCGTGAGACCACGATATTGCGACGCGCCTCGTCGATCTTGAGCACGAGGCACTGAATCGCGCGGCCGCAGTAGTCGCCGATGTCGGCCGGGCGGCGAATGTCCACCTGGCTGGCGGGAAGGAAGACGTTGACGCCCGAGATGTCGACCAGCAGGCCACCCTTGATTTTGCGAATGACAAAGCCGGTGACGACGTCATTCTCCTTGACGCTCTCCATCACGCGGAGCCAGTCTTCGATCCGACGTGCCTTCCGCTTCGAGAGCGTGATCAGACCGCGCTGCTCTTCGAGCGCGCCGTCTTCAAACTCTTCCAGGAGCACCTTGACGATGTCGCCGATTTGCGGCGGCGGCTCGTGCTCGTCCCACTCGTTCCGAGGGATATGCCCCTCGCTCTTGTACCCCACATCGACGAGCACAAACTCGTCATCCACCCGAAGCACCTTCCCATGGAGCACCGCATTCACGGCGAGCATGGGAGCCGCTACCGCGTACTCCTCATCGCCTACCCCGGCCATTGCCAGCTCGAGTTCCTTTTCGAGATCGTCTCCAAGTTCGAGTTCACGGATGAGGTTGCGGTTGACCATGCGTTGGGGGTTTGGGGAAAAACCGG
>Ga0163151_10005158_pt1 | contig 16900 bp, 14 predicted proteins | sample OliLakLV19MP5IB2_FD_145596 | JGI IMG/M metagenome (GOLD analysis project Ga0163151, IMG submission 145596) | Freshwater microbial mat bacterial communities from Lake Vanda, McMurdo Dry Valleys, Antarctica - Oligotrophic Lake LV.19.MP5.IB-2 | ecosystem: Environmental > Aquatic > Freshwater >...
GTCTTTGATTTCGACGTAATCGCCTGCGCCGCTGGCTGGAATCGTTTCTTCAATAATTGGAATTGGCGTCTGCGGTCCATCAGATATGTACTCGACGGACGTGCCGGAAGCCGAAACCTTGTCTGTTTTAGGATTCAAGAACTGCTTGACTGAAGGTTGGACTTTGGAAACGGTAAAAGACTTGTCGTAATCGACGACGATGTCCGTTCCTTTAATAACCCAGTGATCGCCTTCTTTGACGATTTCCAGAAAATCGCCATTGGGGTCGATTTCGCCCTTCTCTTTAATTATGTAGTGATCGCCTTCTTTGACGATCTCCACATAACGCTTACCGGCTTCCAGATTGCTCATGCCATGAATGATTAGTGGCTTAATCTTGGCGGTCGGAAGAATTATCGGCGCTTTGTCGGCGGAAACTGAAGATGGCGCCACAGCGCGAGTGATCAACGTATTACCGACCCGCTGATGAATTCCCGGTTGTGGACGAACGAGGTAATGGCGCCGCACTCGGGCGTGGCTGCCGGCTCTGTAGTGCCGAACATAGCGCACTCGCCGCACCTGACGCAGGACCCGGGCTCCATTCGGGGTCTTAATTTCGACCTTTCCGCTGAGAGCTATTGCCTGACTGGCTGACTGCTCCGCCGCCAAAATGGGCTGTCCAAGTGGCCCCCCTATGAGCAACGCGATCATGGCAACGACCAGAAAGTTCTTAAACATCATGCTTTGGTTTCCTCAGAGCCGATTTATACGCCACGTGTTCGGCAGAAACCTAGATTGAACAAAATTACGCCCGGATAGTCACTGGTAGAACTACGAAACGCAGCAGTTTAAGTACAAAGCTGTCACAAACGCCTTCGAAAACCGGTCAAACTTATCGGCGATAAATCGCTAAAAGGGTATTTTTGTCGCGTGCACTCGGAGCGAACTCCAGGCCAAGCGGTGCAACCGTGGAACACATTACGTCTCGTGGTTGCTCACTGTGCTGCAGTCCCAGCGCGTGCCCGAGTTCGTGCAGCGCGACTGCGTACTTACGACGCAGCGCATCGCCGGCCGTAGGCGTTTTGGGAAACTGGGTCAGTAGCGTAACCCGGGCATGTTCGATTTCTCCGCGACCGTTGTAGCGCAGCTCCGTGCTGCCAAGCTGGTCACTTGCCGGAAGTTTCTTTGCGTCATCTGTCCAGAAGCAGACGATTTGGGCGTCAGCCTGACTCTCAACGACTTTGAACTGAACTTTTCCTTCTGAAAGAAGCGTCCACTGCGAAAGCGCGCAGTTTATGACTTCATTGTCAGTCGGTGCATAGCCATTCAGACGGTCACCTGAAGCAATAAAAACGCTAAGTGGTTGATTGCTGCTGCGCCATTTCCGCGGGCTGCCCTTGAACTCAGTGAGATAGTTCGAGTCTTCGGTATGATCCGAACCACCTACAACCTTGCTGAGAATGGCAAGCGATCTGCGAGCTTCCTCGGCGTAACTGCCCGCCGGTTCAATTGCCAGATAGCGCTGAAATGCCGGCAGTGCGATATCGTATCGCTGACTGCGGGCAGCAGAAATCCCAAGCTGGCACCAGAAAGTAGAATTAGTCGAGTCGGATCGCGAAGCGGCGACGAGCTCAGGAACGGCTTCTGCGTAAGATCCGGTGAGAAACAAAAGCTGGCCCAGAGGACCGTGTGCGGCTTGCAACGAAGGGTCAACCTGAAGGGCTTCTGTGAATGCGGATATGGCTTCCAATTGCCGTTGTTCTTGAAACAGCATCACGCCTCGATTGTAGGCAGCTACGGCGCGCGCGCCGTGAGGTTGCTGGGCTGATCGGTCGCCACGAGCGTCGCTTGCTGCACCGACCGCGAGCACGACCAGGGTCATGATGAATGCTAGGAAGTCTCTATGGGCACGCAGCACAAAACGATCCTCTAGAACGGAGGGAACGAAACGGGAGATGGATGGCGACGCAAAGCTGCCCCGCGAAGACGCAGGAGCTGCACTGTTCGAATTAGAAACTGTTTGTACGCCAACCGGCGTTCTTGCCTACTAGATATCTACCCGAAAAAGGCCGATAAACACCAATGTCAAATTAAATGCGTTCCGAATTACCGGCGGTACCAATCCGTCGCAGCATTGAAATAGACGCCCTCGTATGCTCCCTTGCCTGGCTTCCAGCAGAGTCTTTTCTGTCACAAACGCTGACAACTCCTTTCAATTCCTCGTTGTCATATGCACGTCATAACGGCTCCATAGACTCCTTCGCCATCGACCGACAAGCACTTGCTGGCGATGCGAAGTTACTGACAAAACAAAGGAGTGAATTATGGGAAGGCAGGCACCAGACAACGAAATCCAGGCACAGCAAACAGGCTCAGACAACAGCGGAAGCGAATTGCCGAGATCACTTGCGCCTTCACTTCAGGGTATAACGGAGCTTCGAAATCAGCCGACCAATCGCGCGGAAGGACTGATTCCACATGCGACTGCCGATGATAGCGGTGTGACTTTTAAAGCGGCGGCCGATGCAGGAAGCGAATCCGTGCCACCGATCAAAAATGAATTGAAAGAGCCCCAGGCTGAGACGGAATTCAAGAAATTGCGCGACGTCCCAAGCAAGCCAGGCGAGGCCAAGGACATAACCTTATCCAGAACTGAACATCTCCTTGCCGGTGGCATAACTCGCGCCATTCAGAAGAGTGATAGCGAAGGACTGAAAAGTTTCGTAGCCCTTCTGGGAGAGAATCCCGAATCAGTACAAGCGACGCTGAAGGCTGTGCGTCAGCAGCTTTCAGAAACAAATCCGTCGATACAGGTTCGCTGGGAGACCGGCACGGACGAAAAGGGAGCTGCTTTCGCTCGACTGAAACTCGACCACACAAGTTCGAAGTCCGGTCCGTTCACGCATCTGCAAATTGGCAATGACGGCACAGTTTCGGCAACTTATACGCCACTGATGAGATTCACACAGCCGGGCATACCGGTGACGCCCCAACAAGCGCTCCAAGTCATGAATGGTGACGCCGAATTCGGTAACTCAGTAAGAAAATTCGATCGCGCGAAGGATTCGCCAGCAGTTCCACTATCCCCACGAATATTACTGGACAAGCGTTGAAATTCACTTTTGAATGAAAATGCAGAAGCGGGCGCAAGCCCGCTTCTGCATTTTCATTCAAGTTTACGTAATTTGAGAACCACTAAAGGCGCGGACGGGCGAATTTCTTAGCAGCGCGATTCTTCCAGTGCTTCAAGCGAAACCGCCAGGAGTTGGTGTACATCATGTTGTACAAGGTTTGCTCATAAGCGTCGATCAGCGTGGTCATATCCTCGAGCAATTTTTCCGGCTCTCTTGGGTAGACCCCTGCTGGTTGTTGTCGTTCAGCAAAACGTCGTGCTGCTGCCTCGTACAATTCAAGAGACTGCTTGGCCGTTATTTCGCGCGTAAAATTTTCAATTACATGTTTCCTAGCGAAGACGCCCATTTGCTCGCGTCGTGCCGTGTCGTTGCACAGCAAGATGATGGCATTGGCTAGCGCCTCGCTGTCCGCCGGCGGGACTATCAGTCCGCATCGCTGATCGAGAACATACTCTTTCGTGCCACCGGCTGTAGTGCCAACGACAGGCTTCCCGGAGGACATGGCTTCAATCGTTGTCATCGGAGCATTGTCATAGAGTGAAGGAAGGACGCAGATATCAGCCGCTCTGTAGTGATCTGGGAGCTCAGCTAATGGAACCTGATTGACGAAAGATACCGCGTGTTCGGCACCACTTTCAACGGTAATGGCCTTCAGCTCCTGCAGTACAGAACCGTTACCCTTACCAGTTTTCGTATCACTACCAATGAAAATGAAGCGTGCTTGAGGGCAAGCTTTGAGCACGCGTGAAACAGATTGAATTAAGAAGTAAACGCCTTTGCGCTCTTCCAAGCGTCCGACGAAGAGTATGTTGACGGTGCCAGGCACAGTCGGAGCCTTTGGACCTTCCGGGGTGAATTGATTGGCGTTGACAGGATTCCGGACTATGTGAATTCTGTCCGGTGAAAAATTCAAATCGTTCGCTACATAGTTGGCCAAATCACAGCTGGGTGATATCAGGATATCAGCGGACATCATCGGCAAACGTTCCAACATCGTCAAGACTCTGTGGTCAAAAGACGGAGTGAAGTTGTGGAACTTCTCGCTCACCAGTTTTGAATGTGGTGTGTGGAGACGCACTACCAACGGTGCGACCCGCGACATTGAAGGAAACAGCCCTTCCGCGAAATGCTCAGCACACTCGATTACGTCGAACGGCTTCTGTTGATGCAGTTCAAGAAGTTTCTTCCAGAGTGCCGATGTTTGCTGCAGCATCGGGCGTGTAACCGGCAAGCAGAAGTTAAAGAGGCTTGACCTGTCGCGCAAACTTTGAATTGGAACGCGGTGCACGATTATTCCGTCCAAGTCCGCTTTTTGCGTCGCAGAGGCACTGTCATTGCCGGTAAGCGAAACGACATGCACTTCTTGACCAAGCTCACGCAATCCGTGAGCAAGGTGATGCGTGAACGTCCCAATGCCACCCCAGCCAGTCTCGGGCGGATATTCTCGGGAAAGCAAACAGATTCTCATGCTTTCATTTTACGAGCTGAGGCGCTGTCCTTTTTGAAATGGCTATCATAGTGCGCTGAATCCCATGATGCCACCAGCCCTGAGGGGTGGCGGCATCAGAGGTTTTTCGCCTTAGGCTAAGAGGCCAGGTCTGTGCTGGTTCGCACTGCTTCAATGCAGATATCATCGGCAAGTGAGTCGAATACTGTCGCTGCCAGAAATTCCAGGGCCGAGCCTTCATCCGGGCGCCCCAAACGGGTTACGACCTCGCTGAGCTCTTTAATTGCCAGCGCATGCCTCAAGTTGAACTCTGCCAGCGGAACAACGTCAATCGCGTTCTTGTAGGCGACTTCAGCTTCCGCATCTCTATCTTCATCGGACAGGAACTGTGCTTGATGGATTCGCGAAAAGAATCGATCCTCGTTGGAGCCGCCGAAATCCGCGATTTCTATGCTCTTTTTTAATAGTTGCTCAGCGCGTCCGATGTCGCCGTTGTCAGCGCGAAAGCGGGCAGCGTTAGCTAAAGCGGAATGGATTGTGTTTTGCATTGGGTCCTCCAGCCGGCCTTGCCGGTTGGCTATTACTAAGGTGACAACCTGAGCTATATGACGTCGGCCCATGGGTCATGTTTCCGTTACAGCAAGAAAAAACCGAAAAAAAATCTGACCGACACGTGGCGGAGCAGGCGTGCAGTTGATATGCGTCATTAGCCAATACAGTATCGGCACTAAAATGGAGCGGGCACGGCGTTTCAGAAATGAAAGACGCTCTGCAAGATCGTGATGAATAGGTAAAACAGAACAAATGAGGCCAAAAACATAGCAACTACTTTAACGTTCGAACCCGCATTTGTTTTTCGCACCACTGGTTTGGCGGTGGCTAATACTGCAGTCCCTATGGTGAACCGTTCAAGATCTTCAGCGAACTCATTCATTGTTTGGTAGCGTGAATCTGGGTCCTTGGCCATCGCCGTGTTTACGATGAACTGCAGTGCTTCAGGGAACGAGCGATAATCGCTACGGAGCTCCGGAATGGGATCGTTTACGTGTTGAAAGATTGTCTCGACGCAATTGCCACCACTGAACGGTTGCTCACCCATCAAGGCAAAATACATGACACAACCGAGGGAATAGATGTCGCTCCGGGCATCGATTGGGCGACCAAGCCCCTGCTCCGGGCTCATGAAATAGGGACTACCGATGATTACCCCGGTCTGCGTAAGGTGTTGAGAGGGCAAATCGTCCTTGCCTGAAAGAGCCTTCGCAATACCAAAATCGACAACTCGCACGGAGGTCCTGCCCGCGTCATCCCGAGTGAGCATAAGGTTTTCCGGCTTAAGGTCGCGATGGATCACTTTATGTTCATGCGCATGTGCCAGCGCCTTAGCGGTCTGCATCACCACGCTGACCGCTTCCTCCGGGTTCATCGGCCCATCTCGTTTGATCTTTCGCTCCATGCCGATGCCGTCAACCCAATCCATGATGATGTACGGAATCTGGCATTCGTTGACGCCAAAGTCGCGGATTTTGATAATTGCCGGATGTTCTAATGAAGTTACAGAACGCGCCTCGAAAGCAAATCGTCGCAGCGCCTCTTCATCCTGCGCCAACTCATTGCTCAACAGCTTGATGGCAACCTGGCCGCCTGTGTATCGATGGCGGGCACGGTAAATGACACCCATGCCGCCTTCACTGACTTTTTCCAAAACTTCGTACTGCGGAGGGACAACTGACCAGCCGTCAGTCGCAGTAGTTGTCGGACGTTTGTCTCCATCAGATGGATTAACGTGGATAGTGTCGTTACTGTCCCTTTTCTCTTGCAGCATATAACTCGGTGGCTCTTCTTTCAATTTGATTCGCCTCTGCCTCGCGATCCAGTCCTCGCAGAGCAATGGCATAGCTATCCAGCATCTCGATCATTTTCGATTGATCCAACGGCGTTTGAAGGCGCTTAGCGCTGGCAATAGCTTCGTCCAGATGCTTGATCGCCGCTACTTGATCCCCCTTTTCTGTGAGTATGTCGGCCAGGTGGTGTTTAGCGGCAATCGTTCGGGAATCATCTGCTCCGTACTGCTTGACTGTCACGGTAAGAATCGTGCTGTAGAAACCGGCAGCTTCGGCGTATTTCTTCTGGCTACAACAAACACTGGATAGATTCTCAATAAGCTTCTGCCCTTCTTCGCTATCAGCTCCCTTTGTTTTCGAAAGACTCAGCAGAGCTGCTCGATAGCACTTTTCCGCCTCGGCCATGCGGCCGGCTTTCTGAAACTCCTGGCCGGAAACTCGATTTCGCTCAGTGTCATCCTTCGAAACCGTATTAGCCGCCGCTGGCTGCTTGTTTCCAGCTACGGGCGATGCCGCTGCCGCTGGCTGACCTCCCCGATTCCGGTTTCCGGCAATAGCCGCCGCCGTTCCGGCACCAGCACCGACCGATAAACCCCTTGTCGCACCCATTTCAAAAGCTCCCTGGGCAAAACCAGGCGTACCGGCAAGGCACATTATCATTGCAAGCAAAATAGATTGTTTCAGCATGAGCCTACACTTCTAGCGGGGACTACTAGTCTTATGCCCGGTCAGAAGGCCGGGTCACAAAGAACGGGCATTTTCGAATGGATGTTATGAACGACTCGAACTTAGGCAATCCAATACGCAGGCCCTGAGCCCGGAGCAAGTTAAAAGCCTGTCGAAAAATCGACAGGCTTTTAACGTTAGGATTCGCTAGCCGTAATTACTGAAGTAGCTTCACAACAGCTGGGGTGGCTTCGCCCAACGCAGTGTCCCATTGTGGATTGCCTGTAGCAGTGATCGTACCGGCAATTCCCGGAATGGCCGTGTCCATGATCTGAACAACCAAAGTCTCTACGACGCCATTCTTATCATTCTTAGTGACGGCCAGCACTTTTACAGCAACCATACCAATGCACAATCGGCTCTGGTTGAGCGCTGGATCGCCGCTGATAACAGGAAGAATGAGTGTCCGTCCATCGGTTAGCTTCGAGTAGAACGGGTCGTCGGCAAGGTCCTTCTGTCCGGCTACGCCATTGTTCAAGAAGATGTCGTCTACTCCGATGTGAACCGAAGGAATTATCACATCGGAGTACTTCGAACTCTGGATGCCAAGACACTTAGCTATCGCGTCGGTAATCCAGTTGGCGTTCGTATTCTTTGTCGAGAAAGAAGTCCATGCGCCGTTCTTGTATTTTTGGGAGTTGATATAAATGGTGAGCAACTTGCTGCCATTAATTGCATCGGCCAGCGAGCCGGTTGAAGGCTCACCTTTAACGCCGCTAGGCTTGAAGTCAATGCTAACCGCTAGAGGAAATAGAACATCCTCAAAGCTTCGAACAACCGTGCCGGTGCCACCAGCCACTGATACGCAATGAATGCGGTCCGAAAATCGGCCGAAGATTGGGCTTATGAGATCGTCCAGCAATACATCGATGGTTACTGTGACCTTGCCCAGATCAGTTGTGGTTGGGGCCTGAGTCGTGGCTGTAACGATGACCTGGTCTGAAAAGTTCTTTAACTTGATCCCGTCGGCAATATTGTGTTCAGCCAGTGTTTTTGCATAAGCCTCACACGTTGAGGGGTCTTTGTAGAGCTGCATCGCGCCGCCGAGGGCTGCTGCATCTGCGGCGTTGCGAATCTGAGTTCTTGACGCTGCAAGGTGCGCATAATCGACCCCCAACGACATCACGCTCGTGATGATCAGGAGCAATGCAATAAGGATCATTGAACCGAGAAGTCCCCTCTTGCGGGATGCCACGCTCGCTAGATTCCTCTTCATTGCAAGCTTGGTTTTCGTGGTGCGCATCGTTTACCCCTTCGAGTTAATGTAAGCGAAAAGTGGCGTTTCCATTGACCACAAAGCCGTCACCCAAGTGCAATGGGTCCGGATTTGGGAAATGTGGAAGGCCGTATTTGTCACTTGCGTACTTTATGTTGACTGTGACCGTGGGCGGATCCGCTTCCGAATTCCAGACCGGGTCATCAAACTGTTCAGAACTGTTCACAATATTGTGCATACGAATGTGGTCGAACACCTTGCTATTTGCCAAGCCTCGATTGTTTTTAATGCTGCTGTCGAGGCCATAACAGATGGCTAAGGATCGGGCCCCTTCTCGGGCGGCTTCCGACAGAGCGCCCTTCATCAAAAATGCGTAACTAACTTCCACACCAACAAATGTAATCAAGATAGTCAACGGCAAGAACAATGCCAAAGCGGCACCTGTCTCGGCGATTACCGCCCCTTTTCTTTTGCGCAAATTTCTTCGGAAAGATTTCATTGGCACTCACTTTATAACTTACAGGTCACGATTACAATAAACAGCATTGTCAAGAACATTCAAATGTGGAAACTACGCCACTGATACTGTGTTTTTCCGTTGTTGAAACGTTACTGAAACGTTCTGAATACCGCAGTGACGGAATTTATCAAGCGGATGGTTTAGCATAATACGTTTCACATCTGAGCAAATTCTAATGATGACGACATGTGCAATTTATATATCCTGCATAGCAAGGTCATAAGAAACAGCCTGAAGTCATCTCAATTCCGTAGTGGAAAAGAGCGATAGTGCAAATAATGGGGCGCCAACCCCTGGCAGCACTTAATCGCACCCGAATGGCACGACGTAACACATACTACACGGACCATCTTGTCAACGACAAGTTAACCGTCGCCAATCAGCCCGTAAAACAGACCGACCTGGTCGTCGACCGACCGCTGGTGGCATCTGCACTGCACATAAATTTAGACTCACCACCGAAACATCCATTCAAAAATTCTCCGGACAAGACACCTTTTTATCATCGATGCCGATCTATATACTGCCTGATGCATCCGGTTAGGACGGCTCCATGATACGGTTCCGCATGAATTGCATACGTCCTAAAATGCAATTGAGCACATGCTAGGGCATTGGTACCGAACGGGTAACCATAAGTTTTCGAGCGCATAGAGGTCATCATGAATCAACTCAGTAACCGGCGGGTCGTAGTGGCCAACCGACCTACCGGTGAACCAAAGCCTTCTGACTTTCGTTTAGAAACGGTCCCGGTGCCAGAATTGGAAGACGGCAAAATATTGCTGCGCACTAATTATTTGTCCCTGGATCCATACATGCGCTTGCGCATGAATGATGAAAAGTCATATACCGCGCCTGTTCCGATTGGTGGTGTGATGGATGGGGAAGTGGTGGCGGAGGTGAGTCGCTCTCGCAATCCGCAGTTTAAAGAAGGCGATCTAGTTTCTGCCTACACTGGTTGGCAGGAATACGCCGTTTCTGATGGACAAGGGGTGCGTAAGATAAACGTCGGTAATTTGCCGCAGTCTGCTGCCCTCGGTGTGCTGGGCATGCCCGGACTGACAGCGTATACGGGGTTACTGCTGATCGGACAGCCTAAGCCAGGCGAAACTGTAGTGGTGGCAGCAGCGACCGGCCCAGTCGGTTCGGCCGTCGGGCAAATCGCAAAAATCAAAGGTGCTCGCGCTGTAGGTATCGCTGGTGGTGCGGAAAAATGTCGAGCTCTGATAGAAGAATTTGGCTTTGACGCAGCAATAGATCATCGCGCACCAGATTTTGCAGATCAGCTGAAAGCGGCGTGTCCCAAAGGAATCGATGTCTATTTCGAGAATGTCGGCGGTGATGTATTCAAAGCGGTTCAACCACTGCTCAATGACTTCGCGCGAATACCAGTGTGCGGACTAATTGCACATTACAATGCTTCTTCTCGTCCACAAGGACCGGACATGCTGCCGGAGTTCATGAAACAGGTTCTAGTCAAACGATTCACGATTCGCGGATTTATCGTGTCTGACTTCGCCGACCATGCTCTCGATTTTTACAAAGCAATGATCGAGTGGCTGGCGGCAGGTAAGGTACGCTACCGCGAAGATTTCGTTGATGGATTGGAAAACGCACCGGATGGATTAATCGGCTTACTGAAGGGAAAAAATTTCGGCAAAGTCATAGTGCGAGTGGCACCAGAAACCGCGAAGTAAATGCACCCGGAATTCACTGGATTTCCTTCGTGGCTGGCGATTTGCGAGAATGAAAGGTACAAATAAGGTCGCGCGCAAGAGAACCGGCTTTCCTAGCATTTCCGGCGTTCAATGCATCTAATATTGGAACGTGTGCTGCCGCCAACGTTTCCAACTCGTCTTCCCCGATGCGGTGCCTAAGTGTCATCAAAAATCGGCCTTCTAGCACCACGGACTTCCACAGCGACAAGAGAAGTTCGTTGCCGGCAGCTTCGACGATCTTCGCGTGAAACTCCATGTCGTGATGGGAGTACTTCTTCACGTCCCGTTTTTTCGCCGCTTCGCGGAAGGCTCGGACCTCCTTTTCTATTTCTTGCGTGTTGTTTTTCAAACTGTCAGCAGCAAGCTCAGCTGCAAGCTGTTCGAGGACGGAGCGCACCTGGTACGACTCTTCAATTTCGCGGTCGGTAATTTCGCGCACCCTGGTCCCGCGATATGGCTGCGACTCAACTAAGCCCAACCCTTCAAGATCGCGCAAAGCTTCTCGAACAGGCCCCTGGCTCGTGCCCAGTTCTTGCGCGATCTGAAGCTCTACCAGGCGGTCACCGGGCAAGTAAACGCCCTCCAGAATCCGCTCCATCAGGGTCTCTTTAATGTAGTCCCGGGTCGACTGCCTCGGCGCCATTTATTTACACTCCAACCAACATACTTGACCGCGATATAAATGATACGCTATTCTTGATTATCGATAATCGATACTCAATAACAGAAAGGGCGGTGCCTATTATGCAAACGGTAGTCCATGCAGTCTTCGTAAACAGGTCCCAGGCAGTTAGCGCGTCGGATGCCCTGGTGCTTGCCGGATTTCGCCCCAGGGATATGTCCGTTATTGGCGAAAGCCATAGTGAATTGGAGCGCGTAGTGGCCACGCTCGAGTCTGGAAAGCAAGATCGGTTGATGATCGCGCTGGGAACCATCGGCGCCGTTGTTGGCTGCATTTGTGGGTTCCTCGCGCTTCCGCACATGCCGGCACGTGAGATCACTTTCATGCCTATCCTCATTTTGATCTTCACCTACTGGGGGCTAGCACTAGGACTATTCGCCGCAATGGGCATCGCTCGGGTTCACGATTTGCAGACATTGTCGACAGCCGAAGCGAACATTCCATTTGCCAACGTGCAACCTGGCGCGGTCTGCATTTCGCTCAACACCGCAAATGACGAGCAGGAATCCCGCGCACAATCCTTAGCCGCCAAGTGTGGAGCCACTGACGTGTACATGGAGGTCCGCAATGAAGGTCGACCGACCTACATCGGCAGCTTGGACCACGAAACCAATGCCCCCGTTCTGGTCCTAGGTAAAACCGCATAAGGAGCGGCAATGGGTTACATGGCCTCTTTTCACAAAGGAGTGAGATATGCCTCAATCAACAATTCGTGCGATTTTTTGCAACTATACAGATGCCGCTGGAGCCTTAGAAACTTTGATTAGTCAGGGATTTTCACCGAAGGACGTATCCGTAATCGGTCAGGACTCAGACGCTTTCAGGCATGCGACATCGGTGCTGCAATCGAAGCACGTCGACAGACTAATTATCGTTCTTGGCTCATCAGGTTTCATTGTCGGGGCTTTCGCGGGTTTTGCCGGATTGCCCAGCCTGACCAATACTTTCACGCCCATGTCTCCAGCGTTTATGTCTGTCATTATGGGTTCGTTTTCAGGAGCTCTATTGGGTCTAATCACAGGCTCTTATATCGGAGGCATTCTGCATTTAGATAATCGTCCTGCAACGCGGTCGAGCATCCGCATGGGCAAGGTAACCGGTGGCGTTATGGCGGTGATCGTTCAGGCCAAGGACGCAGGCAAATTAGCCCTGGCCAAACGCGCCGTGTTGGGCAACTCAGCCAGTAACCTCTGCATCAAACTTTAGAACTGCAGGCAGCTCAACGTTCGTCATTTAGCATGCGTTTCACTTGTTGCTGGAAGCAGGAAGTGATTCAGCACGTGAGCAGCATGCAACTTAGAAATGAAGGCTTCGGTGATTTCTATCAGCTCGATGGTGGCGATCTCCTAGTCTGGCTGGACAGGACTCTTCCGTTCACATCAAAGCTTTTACCGTCCAAGGAGATCCCGTGGAACTCGGTGAAACTGACTCAAGAAACTGATTGACGTACTGAACAGGTTGCTTGGAGAAATAACTGGTGCGTTGTAAGAACTTGTCATGACGCCACTTTCGATAAAAAGAACCGGACTATAAATGTTGAAATTCATATAAGACCCACAGCGGTGCCGGCTGTGACCGTCCGCGCTGTAAAGATTTTCGCGCGGACCGTGATGGATGCTTGAAAACCCTTTATAATCCACTAGATTGACGCGCGCTTGTGCGTCTTTTTACTTACTGAAAAGGAATCTAGCTCGTGATTGTTGTAAATGAGGTTACGAAGGAATTCGGCACGCGCACATTGTTCGACAGCGTGTCCGTGAAGTTCAGCCCAGGTAATCGATATGGTCTGACCGGGCCGAACGGAGCCGGCAAGTCAACTTTCATGAAAATCCTCACCGGTGAAATCGAGCCGACAAATCGCGGCACAATTGATCGCCCACGCAAGGTCGGCGTACTGCAACAGGATCGCTTTGCGTACGATAATGAGCGCATCATCGATACGGTCATTATGGGCAATGCCACTCTTTGGAACGCGTTCAAAGAACGAGACGCTCTTTGCGAAATGGCTGAGCCGTCGGAAGTACAGATGAATCGGTTGTGCGATCTCGAAACAGTGATTGCCGACGAAAATGGCTATACCGCTGAGTTTGATGCCGGAGCAATCCTCCGCGGAATCGGCATCCCCGATGAGCAGCATGAAAATTTGATGAGCACATTGCCCACGGACTACAAATTCCGCGTGTTGCTCGCCCAAGCTTTATTCGGCGATCCGCTTGCTTTGCTGCTCGACGAACCGACAAACCACCTCGACCTTGAATCAATTCATTGGTTGGAAGACTTCCTTCAGATCTACGAAGGAACACTGGTAGTAATTTCTCACGATAGGCACTTTCTCAATTCAGTTTGCACTCACATCGCCGATATTGACTACGACACCATCATCACCTATCCCGGTGGTTACGATGACATGGTCGAACAGAAGATGCAGGCACGACAAACAGTTGAGACCGGCAACAAAGATAAGGCGAAGAAAGTAGCTCAACTTCGAGAATTCGTCGCTCGCTTCGCAGCTGGACAACGGTCCAGTCAAGTGCAATCGCGAAAGAAGGAAATGATGAGGTTAGCGCCGCAAGAGCTGAAGAGATCGAACATTCAACGACCGTTCATTCGCTTCGAGCAAGAAAAACCAATCGGCCGCGAAATCTTGCAAGTGAAGGGGCTGACAAAGAAGTTCGACGACAACGTAATTTTTAAAGATGCTCGCTTTGATATCGAACGTGGCGACAAAGTAGCCATAATCGGGCGCAACGGTGCCGGAAAAACAACTCTTCTGCGCTGCTTGATCGGGGAAATTGAACCCGATGCCGGTGACATCAAATGGGGCGACAGTGGCACCTGGAGCTACTACCCACAAGACTCGCACAGCCAAATCAAACCAGGCTGCACGGCGTTGGAGTGGCTCATGCAGTACATGGTCGAAGAAGGCAACCAAGTGGTGCGCGGTCTACTGGGGCGCATGCTGTTCTCCGGCGATGAGAGCTTGAAAGCAACCGAAGCATTATCTGGCGGCGAAGCCGCTCGACTACTAATGGCCCGCATGATGATGCAGAAAAATCCGATTCTGATATTTGACGAACCAACAAACCACTTGGATCTGGAGGCAGTCTCAGCACTGGCCGAAGGCCTGTCGACATTCCCAGGAACGGTCTTTGTGGTATCGCATGACCGGGATCTAATTTCCAACGTGGCAACTCGGATTCTCTCCTTCACGCAAGAAGAAGGGCTGATCGATTTCCATGGGACATACGACGAGTATCTCCAAAATCACAAATTCAAAGAGTTCGCCACTGAAGGTCGACGCAGATAAGTCGACACTCCCAATGCCGCAACCTCGCCTACCTGAACAATTGCTCGACCTGATCAGCGTCCATTGTTAGTAGTTCGTCCAGGCCAACGTTGGCACGCAGAGATGCTCGGTCTACGGTGATCGTCGCAGAAATTCGATTAACCTCGGAGCTATTGAGCACTGCACTATATGCAGTACCATCATGTCCAAGACACTCGCTCTGACGGAAAACCTTAAGCCTACTAAAAGTGTTTTTCGGAGACATCTGCTGAAGCTGCGAGTCGGTCATCTCAAACAAATCATTCAATCCGATGTGCTCTGAAGTCTCAACCGGTTCGGTACAAGTTATCTCAAATGCTTTAATCGGCAACTGAGCAATGGGAGCATTCGGAGCTTCGTTGCTTTGCGATACCGTTTTTTTGCGAAGAGCCCAGATATTCATAGTTACTTCCCTGCTGCTCGCTGCGCAGCACCCCCATAGACATCTCTCCAACCACAACGTCGTCATCAGGATTATTAGGCCGGTTGCCTGAAAATTTCGACAACGCCACGCTTTCTATTGGAATTCGAAACTGAGCTCCACAGTGCAACTTCGTCTTGCGCTATCCAACTGATGGCCTTGCAAGTTTCCACAAGCGCGCCGCTTTTTAGTCGGCATCGTCACTCACGAAATCCTCACAGAGAACCGCCTATACTGGCGGCGGTAATGGCTACCAGAGGAATCGGTCCTACGGATTTAACCTTAGTAGTGTTCGAATCTTCCTCCGGTAGGGGTAAAACCCATTTAGGGCTAATTATTGCTCCTACTACGGGTTAAGACCGCTTCTTACCATCGAGGGCAATCGCGTTCATTAACTCACCTCACGCACAACATGCTGAGGTGGATGTCGCTTGCTGTTTCTTATCGCCGTAGAGGAATCGCTGATGTCTGACCTTGAGCCTGACAGGCCCCAAGCAAAAAAAGAAGCTGGCGAATCGAAAACAGAGCAGCCGATTTCTACGGAAGAAAGGCTGGCATCAGAGCCAGCCCTCGACGACCCTGCCGAGTACAAGGAGTCGCAAGCGGCTCGAAATGTAGCCCCTATCGTTGACGAGTTCGGCATCGACGGTGCCGAAGAAGAAGAAGAAGAATCGACACCGAGCACCCCGCCCGAGTCAGCGGCGGTTATCGAAGCTCGCCTAAAAGCAGTGGAAAAATGGACAGGACAAGACAAGCGTGATCCCGAAGACCCTAGCCCAAAGGAAGTAGGATTCTCCGAACGAGCCGAAATCCTGGCGCGCAAGCAACAGGCTGAAGAATGGAATGCTCGCCTAAAAGCGGAAGCCGAAGGACGAAATTTAGACCCGGATTCTCCTCAGACCTGGCGCAAGGACTACAATCCGAAAAGCGTGGCTGCGCTCCGGGAAATGATGGGCGGAGCGCCTCTTGAGGAAATACTGTCGCAACATGGATTTAGCGACAAACAAGAAGGACCGCCCGAAGGCACCGAACAAGGTCGAAACGCCTATCACCTGCGACAGTTCCTGCGCGCCGAAAGCGATGAGCAACGTCAATCTGCTCTTCAAGGGCTGGAGCAAGAAGCGCTGAGCGGCAATGCTTACGCGCTTCAAATGCTCAAAACACTAGCCTTGACGGATGCGGCGCGAAAGTTGCACGAAGCAACTACGCCTGAAGAACAAAAGAAGGCATTGAAAGAGCTTGCGGGAATTGAACTTGGCGATGAACAGTCTCCTTTGCAGAAAGGCAAAGATACGCTGCTGAACAACTTTCCGAGCGGCGACGCGCAAACCCAGGCAGCCGAAGCAAAATTATCACCGGCAGAGCGCCAGGTGCGATCAGAACAACGACAGAAACTTTTGGCTGAAGCCAAAACAGAGTCAAAGCAGGAAGCTCTAGGGACGAAAACAGCAACAGATCTGGCGCTGTTAAATGCTCTGACCGGTGATTCAACGCAACGCAAGGAAGCCATCCGACAGCTTGAGAAAGAAGCTGGCCGTTCACTGCTTGGCGGCGACTATGTGCAAGCACAGCGTTTAGCCGATCAGCTCAAGAAAGCGAAAGTGTCAGATGCCGTCTCCGATTTAGCCAGTACCGACAACCCGGCAGCGGCAGCCAAGCTACTAGCAAAGATTGGTCAAATGGCGGTAGGAAACAACTCCGACGCCAGCAAAGTTGTGCAGGTGTTGCCGCGGGACAGTAAAATCCTCGACGAGTTAGCGGCGAAGGATCCAGAAGCGCAAGCTAAAGCTTTAGCCTCGCTCAAGCGCGACCTGAGCGAACCTATCGCCGACGTGCAGCAGATACAGCGCAAATCGGCAAGTGAACTTCTGGCTGAGTTCGCGAAGGG
>Ga0163151_10005165_pt1 | contig 16890 bp, 21 predicted proteins | sample OliLakLV19MP5IB2_FD_145596 | JGI IMG/M metagenome (GOLD analysis project Ga0163151, IMG submission 145596) | Freshwater microbial mat bacterial communities from Lake Vanda, McMurdo Dry Valleys, Antarctica - Oligotrophic Lake LV.19.MP5.IB-2 | ecosystem: Environmental > Aquatic > Freshwater >...
GTCATGCACTTCAAACAACCGGCGCTGCAAATCGTTCTCAAACAGGAATCAATGTAAGACTTAGTGAGTTATCAAAAGGGTACTACACGATCTCGTTTATCGCATACGATCAGGCACAAAATCAGAGCGCTGCTACAACAACCAGGTTTTGCGTATATGAGTGTCCGCCTCCAGCACCTTATTGTGCAGGTGATGCTCTACCACAAGATGGTTGTGGTGACGATTGCCCAGGGATTCTCATACCCCCAGGCACTGGGTGCCCCACGACAGACACTTACTGTCCAGATGCTGTACCCAATGATGATTGTAATGACTCGTGTCCTGCTAGCACAAGACCAAATGGCACTGGGTGCCCATCACCCTGTGGTGGTAATGATGATTGCAGGAGAAATACTTGCACTGCTTGCCCAACACCAACTCCAACTCCAACACCTAGCGCAGGGTCATCACCTGAAGCGTCTGCATCTCCCGAGGCATCACCTGAAGCGTCTGTGTCGTCATCACCTGATGAATCTCCTTCAGCTGCTGCGACGGCAACCCCAAGTGCGACAGCTTGTGTTGCAACAACATGTATTATTCACACCGACGACCCCCACTATTGCGGTGGATTCTCTGACGATTGTGGTGTGCAATGTGGGACCGGTCAGTGTCTACGTTGAGTAAAAATAATATCTGAATTAATTCTTAGACCCAATCGCCTTTGACTTTTCTATTTTTAAAACCAATGGTTCATCGCGCTCGGTAACAAAATTAAAAACAACACCTGATCGACCGGCTCGCGCAGTTCGACCAACACGATGTAGATAATTTTCAATTTCTCGAGGCAGATGATAATTAATAATGCGACCTACATGCTCAAGATCAAGACCACGAGATGCGAGATCTGTTGAAATCAAAAGATCAACCTTACCTTCGCGAAACGACTTAAGATTATTTCGTCGCTCCATTTTATCCATTTCACCGCGATAAACAGTACACTTATGGCCCATTCCCTCAATGATGAGGGCGAGTTTGTCGCACTGTTCTCTGGTGTTGGTGAAAATAATTGTTCCACCTTTTGCTTTTTCTTTAAGCAAGTTCTCTAAGAGTGGCTCACGCTTACCATCGATTACTTTTCGATTTACGGTTGTGAGGGATTGCGGAACTCTGTGACTCCCGCCACTTCTGATAACCTCAACATCAGAAAATAATTCACTGATAAGCTCTTGAACGGCATCAGAAACAGTTGCTGAAAATAAAGCCATCTGAGGTTTGGTTGTGCAAGCTTCTAATATTTTATGTGCTGCGGATAAAAAACCTTCATCAAGCATTTGATCCGCTTCATCAAAAACTAAAGTTCGTACATCACTTAAATTTAGCCGACGTTGATCTAAAAGTTTAATTGTTCGCCCAGGTGTGACAACTAGAATTTCAAAAGGGCCGCTGATATTTTTCTTAGCCACTTCCATTTTTGTACCACCAAGAATAGTGCGTACACGCAGTCTTGTTGAGTGCGTAAATATCTTAAAAACCTTTGCTACTTGTTCACCCAATTCCCGCGTGGGAACAATTATGAGTGCGCGCGGTTGCCCATCAATTTTTACTGGGTTTTTTTCATTCTCCAACATTTTAAGCATGTGCAAAATGGGCAATGCGTAGGCAAGTGTTTTTCCACTACCCGTTTCAGCGACTCCCACTACCGATTGTTTATCAAGCAGTAATGGAATTGCACGAACCTGAATTTCAGTAGGCACTTTATATTTTTTATCGTTCAAAGTTTGTTGAAGTGAAGGCAACAAATTAAAACTAGCAAAGGAACTCATACAACTCCTAAAACAAATTTACTTCAAGGCACCTGCCAGGTTCAACATTTCTCGCACGCACCACTACACGCTCACCAACGGGGCCTCTTAATTTTTTAACCCGATCCATTTCAGTTAAATGAGTGAATACAGTTCCTGATCCTGTAAGTACGGTACCTCCGTTTTTAAAGCCAATTTTTTTAGGCAATGAAATAGAAGTCGCGAAATCGTCAAGATTGGTAAAAAAACAAGCTGCCTCATTGGAGTTTAAGGGTCTGTCTCTCCATGCACATTCGCCATCATTCATGTTGGCTGCAGCAGTTGTAGCTTTTTTAAAATTCACAATAAATTGTGATGTAACCGATACGGATAGTCCTCCAGCATTTATCAGCTTCATCTCTACACGCATATTTTCTCCTGATTTACAAACCAGATCAAAAAAGGGTTGATCAGCTAAACTTTGTGTAGAATTTAAAAACACTAGAGATACAAGCAATAATACAAATGAATAATAATGTCTCATAATTTCCCCGATTATCGCTTTGAACGTTTAAGTGACACTTGTGATTTAAAACCACCAAAGATCATACGCATTCCATCAAAAGGCCAATCTTTTGGATCAGACATTTTCATGCGTGGGTCTTTCATAACTTTTGCCATTACCTGATCACGATGAGCGCGAGATTTATAAGTGGCCCATGAAAAGAAAACTGTTTCAGTGCTTTTCATTTTAATACTTCGTGGAAACGATGTGATTTTTCCTTTTTTAACATCATCAGCGCCGCATTCAACATACTCAAGTGCACCATGCTCAATCCAAATTTTACCTGCCAACTTAGCTAGCTTGATGTATGCATTGAGTTTTTTCTTGGGAACTGGAACTATAAAGCCATCTACATAAATACCCATATAAATATCTCCTCATATTATAACGAATAAAATCATTTGCGAAGTTAGCCATTAAATGAGGGGCATGCAAGCATGTTTGTATAAAGGTTTAAAATATGTCTTTGTGTAAGTAACGAACACCATCAGTTTCATCTTGAACGACGTCAAAATCGATGCGGCCAATTTCTTGATTCCCCATTGTTTCAACCCGAACACGCCAAAGCCCAGGTTGAAAATTATTTTTCAGTGTTACTGCTCTAAAGCCCTCTTCACGACCACCAAGGACTTGTAATGGTATAGCATCAGAAGGAAGCCAGCCTCGATTTTCATCCCAATAAAGCCAACGTACTTGCAACTTATCTTTGAATCGTGTGGGAGAAAAAATCTGCATATAACAATAAATTGCGTCACCCGGTCTTGCTAAAAAAGTTTGATCACCATGTTGCCAGAACTTCCATTGAGGCCGCGTGTAGGTGAGTTCATAACCAGCTTCAGTTTTCTCTGCACCGTGATAAATGCCCATGTATTTTACTGAAAGTGGAACAGGTGGAATCGCATTTGCAAAATATAACATCACAAAAACAATATGAATGGCTGCAAAGGGTTTAAGTAAATGTGTTTTCAGAAGTAATGGGTTTGCTGCAAGTTTTGGTTTGAGTATGAAATAATAAACAGTGAATGATCCGATTGATAAGAGCACTGCACTTAAAAAAGGAATCACACCAATTGAACCTACAACGATTGGTACAAGTGCAATAAAATACGAAATTGAGCAAAGACTCAAAAACGCAAGGTGAACTTGCGTCTGAGATTTTCCAAAACGCTTAAACTCATTGATGATGAGAAGTGCAACCAAAAGTACAATGAAAAACATTGATGTAAATGCCGAGACACTCTTGAAATAAAATATTGCATAACTATTTAAAAGTGTACCAAGTAGAAAATGTAGGAAAAATTCTCGATACTTCCAAACTTTACTTAACATCGAGGGGATAAGAAATTCACGTGTTTGTGCGATCAATTCAGCACCGATCAAATATGCTGCAATTACGAGATATAAAGCCTGTTGAAATATAACAACCGGCTCATCAATACGATGCAACATCACCATATCGAATAAAAATCCGAGCAGAAATGAGACGCACGGAACCCAGCGCTCATACTTTATGTAGAGCGCATTGATGTAAATCTTAAAGCGCGCGAGATACATGAATTTCCTTTTTAAAAATACTAAATTTGACTTAAAATCAACTTAGCATAAAAGTGTAAGATGTCTTAACAAAACAAGGGGTTTAAATTACTTATGCACCAAGTTATTATTGATGTCCGTGAAAAAGACGAATTTGATTCCGAACATATCGAAAATTCAATTCATGTCCCCCTGTCGAACTTTGAGCGACAAGCGCCCGCACTCTTTAAAACATTTTCTGGAAAATCAGTTTTGTTGATTTGCAGAAGTGGCAAACGCGCAAACATTGCCGCCTCTCAAGCAGCGAGCTTTTGCGAAGGCGTTACACTTGAAGTATTTAACGGTGGAATCACAGAGTGGGCACGGCAAGGCAAACCAACGATCACTTCACAAAAAATATGTCTTCCCATTATGCGTCAAGTGCAATTGGTCGCGGGAAGTCTTGTGCTCACCGGTGTGGTACTCGCATACTTTGTGAACCCTTCGTTTATCTTTCTATCTGGATTTGTCGGTGCAGGATTAATATTTGCAGGAGTAACTGGTTTTTGCGGTATGGCAGAACTTCTAGCACGAATGCCCTGGAACAGATCTCAGTAATTAAGTTTGATTACTCACTCATGAGAAAAATTAAGGGCCGTACATCATCCTCAGGTGTCCATTCCCAATAGCGTAGTAAAATTCGATAAACAAGAAGCCCCGTTTCACCTTCTCCCCATACCAAATAACGAAATGCTTGATTCATGAGGTTCATACGCGTGAGCCCAATATAAACACTAATGGGATTTAATAGCTCACTCACATAGGCGATCGTGTTTGCAATGGCAATTGCTCCTGACACTTCAATCATGACGTCGCCTGTACTCTCTTCTGTGACATTAATTTTTAGCTCTGAGAGAAACTCACTGCGATTATCAGAAAGTACAACATGCACAAAAGCAATTGGCCCTTCGAAACGATAATATTTTCTTAGCTCCAATGCTTTTTTAGCTCGAAGCTCTGGTGTTGTGTCTGCAAGCGGCACAAGGTGCACCTTTTTATTAATGATGCGAGACCAAATCTCAGCAGTGGCTTCATTTTCTAGTGTGATTTTATCAACCCTGGGTTCAAATGCCCGTTGAGATCGACTGAAAGCACCGAAAATTAAAATTGCTAGAATAAAACCACCAGCAATCATGAGGCCTTCAGGTTTTAGAATAACGTTATCTAAAAATGTAAATGCAAATACCAAGGCAACGGCGGCAAAATAAAAACTCCATAATTTCATTTCTCTTTTTTTATTCACAGCATCTTTAGCTTCTCGCCAAAATGCCAATGACACCGCAACTGCGGCTGAAAGCATGAGCGCTAGAACTCCCGTTGCATAGGCACTTCCCTGGGCTTCAACATCGGCATCAAAAAGCCAAGTCACACCGACTGCAACTGCAAAAAGAACGAGAACCAGTGGTCGACGATGGGCAACCCAAAGTGGTGCCATTCCAAATCGAGGTAAATACCGCGGAATAAGATTTAACATTCCAGCCATTGCTGAAGCACCAGCAAACCAAAGTACTAAAATCGTCGAAGCATCGTAAACACTTCCAATAGTACTGCCCAATAACTGATGCGCCAAAAAAGCAAGGGCCCGACCATTTGCGGCTCCACCAGTTTCATATGCTTGATTTGGAATAAGAAGTGTCGTGACAATACTTGATAATAATAACAACACAGACATAAGTAGCGCTGCTGCTACAAGTAGTTTTTGTGTGTTTTTAATTCTACCAGTTTTATCACTGCCAGCAACTAGAGGCATTACAGAAACGCCCGTCTCAAAACCGCTCATTCCAAGAGCAAGCTTTGGAAAAACGAGTACAGATACTAAAATCAACTGCGACCAATCACCCCTTGCACTTACCGCGTTTGTCCAATTCGCAAATACTTCGGGGTGCTGAATGATTTCCCAAACTCCCGCAAAGAGCACAAGAAAATTTAATAATATATACGGAACAGCGATGAGGCGCGCAAGGCCGATGGCTTCAGAAAATCCTTTTAAAAATACAATAGCAAGTAAAGTGATCAACACCATGGTTATGCTGAGTTGAGAGTTACCCAATATTTCATGAAGAAATGGGTTCTCTGCAAGATGCAGTGCCGCATCTGCAGATGAGAGCGTAATTGTAATTATAAAATCAGTTGCCGCAAACCCTAGAAGAACTAAGACAAATATTTTTGAGCGCCAACCATTAAGTAAGTTTTCAAGCATCGCAATTGAGCCCTGACCAGCAAAAGATCTACGAGCTACTTGGGAATATGTGGGCAAGGCACATAACAGTGTCACAGCAATTAAAATCAGTGTAGCGATGGGCGATAAAATTCCCGCGGCAAGAAGTGCCAAGCCCGGCTGATAACCAAGTGTTGAGAAGTAATCAACCCCCGTAAGCCACAAAACTTGATGCCAAGGTTTTGTCTCGGCATGTTCACTACCCTCTATCGCATGTTCTTGGGGATGCAGCCACCGACCAAGAGCTGTTCTTGGTAAAGATGTACGAGCTACTGGAAGTGGTGCAAGTTTTAACATTTCAGATTTCAAATTATTTTTCATATTTGAAGAGCTCCTAATTCGCTAAGTTGGAATTTAAAATGCCTGATAAAGCTTTGTGCAAATGTGGATAAGTAAACTTAAATCCATGAGATTTGAGCTGACTGGAAATTACCTTGGAACTTCCCAAGACCACACTCGACATTTCACCTAGCGCAATACCAAGTGCAATCGCAGGTAGAGTAAGTCGTGCTTTTGTTTTTAACACACCAGCCAAGACTTGAGTGAATTCGCTATTGGTGATCGGTTCTTCTGAAACTCCATTTACAGGGCCAATTATATTTTCATTTTTGAGAATAAAACATATTGCCCCAACAACATCTTCTAAGTGAATCCAACTCATCCATTGTTTACCTGAACCAAGTTTTGCTCCAAGACCGGCTGTAAAGGGTCGCAACATTTGCGTCAATGCCCCACCACCCTCTCCGAAAACAACACCTAAACGAAGAGTAACGACGCGCGTATCTTTACCTTTTGCCCGATTTGATTCAGCTTCCCATTCATTACAAAGATCGGCGAGAAATCCTATACCTTTAACTGAATTTTCGGATAACACTTCATCACCACGGTCACCGTAGAATCCAATTGCAGAAGCTGCCAAAAACAATTTTGGAGCCTGTACTCCCACAGACTTAAAACTATTTACCAAGTTACGAGTGCTTTTAATTCGCGAATCATAAATTTTTTGTTTGCGGGAAAGAGTCCAGCGCCCGCTTGCCACTGATTCACCTGCCAAGTGAATTACAGCATCAATATTTGAGAGGGCCTCTGTAGGTGGCTCACTCAGCGCAAGATCACATTTAAAAATCTGACATTCAACGCCGACTTGTAGAGAGGCACGCTCTGGATCACGACTTAAAAGAACAAGATCATGCCCATCTTTTGACAACTGAATCGCTAATTTGCGACCTATAAAACCTGTGGCACCAGTGAGCAAGATTTTCATAAAGTAAATGTACGGAACTTTCACTACTTTGCAAGTCAGATAAAGCTCAATAGCAGTTAGTTCAGCATTTAATTGGCGACGCCGCCATTATTGAGCTTTGAAGTCGTCGATAGCCGTTGACGAAACATCGTTTTCATATCAATATGCTCCCTTAACATATGCAAAGGATTAAAAAATGAAAGTTTTCACAGAATTTCCAGGATTTATTTTAAGTAAAGCACTTCAAGCAAAAAACACATTAGCAGCTGAGAGTAAAACTCCTGAAGAGATTCAAGCATGCTTGGGCGAGACCTTTAAATTTGAGGGTGAAAAACTAAATCATTTTGTACGCGCACTAGATGTTATTGGCACTGACATTTCAAATCTTAGACGTGTTGTTGTTATGACTCTGAGCGAAGGCGAAAATCCCCCAGCTCGTTCTACTAAGGTTGAAGAACATTATTATGTACTCGATGTTCCCGTTTTGACTGGGTCTAAACCCGGCCAAAAACCTGAGCCAAAAGATCGCAAAGGCGGCAGAGGTGGCAAGGGTTCAGATCGTGGTCCAAAAGAATCACCATGGGGTCTTTCTCCTGAAGAAAAAGCTGCTAAAAAAGCTAAACAAACTGCTAAATAAGAATTTACAATACCTGAGATTAAAATAAAGCCACCACATTGGTGGCTTTTTATTGAGAACTTACACAATGCATGGGCTGGTATGTCACAGGGTTGGGGCGGAAGTTTTGAAAAACTGGAAGATTATTTGCGACAGTTATAAAACCCGCTTACTATGCAAATGTGAATCTGTTTAAAAGTGGTTTTAAAGCAATGCTTCCTATCATTACGGGTGTAATACCGTTTGGTGCCGTGATGGGAACAGTATGCTCAGAAGCAAAACTCAGCCTTTTTCAAGCCGTATCGATGAATGTATTTGTCTTCGCAGGTGCCGCTCAACTAGCAACTGTTGAGCTTATGACAAAACATGCAGCAACCCTTGTAATTGTAGCAACAGGTCTTATTATCAACCTTCGCTTTTTATTATATAGCGCAGCCCTTTCTCCATTAGTTCAAAGATCTTCTTTTTTTATTAAATTTATAAGTGCTTACTTTTTAACAGATCAAAGTTACGCAATCATGATGGCCAATCAACATAAACTTAAGACAAATGAAGATGCCGTACAATTCTATTTAGGCTCATGTGTTTGCATGGCTTTGACTTGGCACCTATCAGTTGTTGCGGGCTTTATTTTCGGAAACTTTGCCCCATCTTCATGGGCATTAGATTATGCCGTACCATTAAGTTTCATAGCTCTTGCGATTCCAACTTTTAAAAATTACAAATACGTAATCACCGCTATTTTTTCTGGTTGTATTGCCCTGCTATTAAACCCAATGCCCTATAAAACCGGCTTAATTGCGACTGCAGCCTTATCTATACTTCTTGCAACCCTACTTACGCAAAAGAAGGGTGTAAAATGATCGAGGCTAGTTACTTTTGGCAAAATATTTTTTTCTTAGCAATCGGCACTCTTGCCATTCGTGGGTCAATCATTGCCCTTTCAGCTCGCGTAAAAATATCTGATCGAGTTAAAGAAATTTTCTCATACATTCCTGCGGCCATTTTACCCGCCTTTGTTACGCCGTCTGTTTTCTTTCATCAAGGCAAAGTGGCTTGGGCTTATGACAAAGAACGCTTTTTGATTTTAATTTTTGCAACTGTGGTTTGTTATTTTTCTCGCAGTACACTGGCAACTGTTGGTTTTGGTTTGGTTGCACTTTATTTCATGACTCAGCTCTAATGGAGTTTGATTATTTAAAATTGAATATGCTAGAATTTGGGCATGATAAATAGAAGCCCTTATCTCGACATCGTCCGCGGAGTAGCCATTCTCATGGTTGTTATCTCCCATACTCCCATTTTTCCTGAGAACCATTCATTTTTATATTTCCCAATGGTTGTTTTGAATCGAATTGGTTGGGCCGGGGTGGATTTATTTTTTGTACTCAGTGGTTTTCTTGTCGGTGGTCTTCTATTTAAAGAATATCAGAAAACTTCAAAAATTCAGGTGAAGAGATTTTTTATTAGACGAGCTTTTAAAGTTTGGCCCGGTTACTTTGCATTTTTGTTAGTCTACTGTACATTTCAAATTCTACGAGGCGACTCAACAGTCTTAACGGCCCTTCTTCCCAATTTCTTTCATGTGCAAAACTACTTTTCTCAAACCAGTCAAGTTGGGTGGCTCTGGAGTCTTGGTGTTGAAGAACACTTCTATCTGATCTTGCCTTTAGCTTTGGGTGTTTTATACAAACTTAAAAAAATGGGTAACTCAAAAGTGAGTGTGACACATCTTTTTCTCTTTGTTGCTATTACTTGTTTGGTTTTAAGAGCTCTAACTTACAGGCTAAACCCAGAGGCAAAAGAATTTACGCTGGTATTTCCAAGTCATCTGCGATTTGACTCACTCTTCGCCGGGGTTTTTCTCTCTTATCTAGTCCATTTTAAAAACCATAGACTTGAAAAACTTAGACCTTTTCAGTTTTATATCTTTTTTGTGAGCGTAGCCTTGGGATTAACTACCTATTTTTATCCCGACAAGGCTCAAATGTTTTTATATCCTTTTGGATTAAGCCTTCTTTATGTGGCTTTCTCTGGAATAGTTTTATTTGCTCATTTTAGAACCACAAATCCAAAGTCAGTAAACTCACGGTGGACACAATGGTTATTTGCACCATTTGTTTTTATAGGTGTAAGGAGTTATGCCATTTATGTTTGGCATGGCTATTTTGCAAAACCCATTGCTAATCGAATCACAGCTACTCTTGGCATATCTGGAAGTATGCTGGGGTGGAAAGGTATTTTGTTTGAATTGATATATCTAGGAACACCCATTTTTTTAGGCGCACTGATGTTTTTGATTATCGAAGAACCTGCATTAAAAATCAGAAACAAATTATTTCCATCTAGTTAACTTATTTCAATTGCTTGAGAAGTGAATCCCACCCTGCTCGTTGAGTTTTTTGTTGGGTTTCAGTTTTCAACCCCTCATGAAGAAGTTCGATCCAAGAGCTACTTTTATCATCTTCAGTGTCAAACAATAGTGTTACTTTGGTTTCACCCATTTTAATGACAATTTTTTTATTAGGAACGCTCTCAATAACATCACCTGTGATTTCACTTTTCGGACTTTTACATATCTCGTAAAGTTTTTCGACAGGTAGTGAGTACTTACGCGCCAATCGAAGTTTTCCGTTACTAATTTCTTCACGCAAATCGTCAAGGCCACCGTTCCATCCACCTTGATGTGCATCCTTATTTTCAAGATCAGTGAAGCCTGTATGTGTGAGGGTAAGTGCGGTTTTACCACCCACATCTTTAAGTATAATCACTACCTTGGTATCAGGTATGGGATTGCTGTCGTAGTCTTGACACCATGTAAACACGATTTTTTGATTTGGTATAATTTCTAAGAACTCACCGTGATTTTTCATATTGTAATTTAAGAATTCGATAGAGTATTTTCCACCAACTTTAAAATCAATTTTAAGCAATTCGGTATCAGCACTGCAGTTTAGAAAAAGACGCCCCTCCCCAATTGCTCTAAAAACTTCAGCAGCATTTTTAGGTATCGTTTTTTCTACTATAAGATCGTGCATTTTATTTTCGTTTGCCATGTGGGGCCTCCAGGTTTTGTGCGAGTAAATCCAATCGTTGATTCCAAAATTTAGTATAAAATTTAATGCATGCTTCGGCTGTTTTGAGTTGCCGTGCATCAAGTGTACAAAAATGTATACGGCCTTCACGTCTTCGAATGAGAAGCTTTGCGTCTTCCAAAATTTTAATGTGTTTAGAAACCGCCGCCAGGGACATCTTAAATGGTTTCGCAAGCTCAGTGATGGTATGCGCTTTTCTGCCCGCCAAAGCCATTATCTGGCGACGCGTGGAATCAGAAAGTGCATAAAAAAGCAGGTCTAGTTGTGCAGCTTGAATGTTAACCATATGGTTAAATATTAAAACGACTCTAATTAATAGTCAACCATTTGGTATTCATTGAAATTTTACAAAAATTCTTACAAGGTAGCTGATTTTAATGCACATGCTAAGTTATTATTAGTTATTAGTAGCGCTAACCAAATTTGTCTTATCAACACCTAAAGGTGCCGTAAACCGTCATCGGATATATTTAAATCAGCTCTATATCGAACAGGCATTCAAATACAGGGTGGAACATTCCTTGCTAAACATTCTCATGCTAAGGTTATTGTTTACTTTTTTTTGGAGCGATCTATATGAACCGAATTGTATCTCTTGTTGTTTTAGCGAGCTTTGTATCAAGCACTACTGTATTGGCTAAAACAAATTATCATCAAGATCAACAGACTTCAACAATGCCTAGTGAGTCAGTTAAAGGCCCCCAGGAATTAACCAAAGCAGAAGCAGATGAATTACTGCGGGCGTTGAAAGAAGAGTTGGCAAAAGGCGAAGAAGCCGAACGAACTGCTTTAAAAGAAAGTTACGATTCTGTAGACAAAATGATGGAAGAATTAAATGCAGATGGCAAAATTCAAATTGATAATCTCATAATTGCCGGCAGTCCAGAGCCCACCTCAAATACTGCTCCTGTAATCGTAATCGGTTTGAAAAAACCCCTTGATGTAGCCTATGCAAAAACAAGTTTTTCTAATGAATTAAAAAAAGAACTGATCCTTAATAGCAAAGTCGCAATCAAACATTCTCTTATGGGTGCTCGTGATGCTATTTTAAATTTATTACCTGAAATCTATTACCAAATTAGTGATAGCTCACAAGCTGTATATGTTTTGGTTAGTGGTGAGGACGACCTTCCTTTTGAACCTAAGTCTTCAATATTCAGACTTGTACTTCAAAATGGAGTGAAAGCTCCCATCGTTTTAGGAAGTGAAGTACTTAGCGTTATTAAGAGCGGCGATCCAAAACAAATTTTTCATTTAATCGGTGGAACCGCAGCTACGATTTTCATACCTGTAAATAAATTAAACTCAGCCCTTAAAACGGCAAAAGTAAGAGCTGCTGCAAAATCTAAAAACCCCACAAATCTGAAAATGGCAAATAATGAAAACACTACAGGACAAGCTGTAGAACAAGTCGCTCAAAAATCTGCTTTACCTTCAACAGAAGTTGAACTTCTCAAAAGAGCAGAGAACATTGCCAAATCACGTGGTGAACTTAAAGCACTTCAAGATCAATCAGCACAACTAGCAAAAGTCGCTCAAGAAAAATCTACCACAGCTGCTACAGCATCTGCTCTGGCTGCAAAAGAAACAGCAGAAGCTGTGAAAGCACAAGCTGTTTTAAAGAATGCACAAAATGCTCACAAAGCAATCGAAAGCAAACTACTCAACGCTGACAAAGAACTTGCTGAATCATTAAATGGTCAATTACTTAAAGCACAGAGTAATTTAAAAAATGCTGAAGCAGTTGCTGTAAAAGAAAGTGCTGAAGCTGCCACACAACAAGCACGCGCCCTTGAAGCTTCAAAGTCCGCAAGTCAAGCTGCTAAAGATCTTGAACTTGTAAAATCATTGCAAGGAAAAGTTGATAAGCTAACTGGTGGCGAAAGCAGCGCAACAACCACAGTTGTAAAGCCAACGGTTGATCCTAAAAAACCACTAGCTCTTAAAAGCTTGCACGGGACTACCCAAGTGAATCCAAAAACAGGTGTTCCTGAAAACTTTAATGTGATTAAGTAAATTTATAAAACAACTAGCCCACCCTTCGTGGTGGGCTTTTTTATTTTCTGATTTATTTCCAGTCTCTTTCTAGCTTCAACCCATTGTCGCGAAAGATAGGGAGACTCTTCACCGATCGAGCTCAATTTTGTTAGCAGTGGAAAAAATGTTGCTGGTCGGCCGCGAAGCCACTCTCCTGACGCAGATTGTGAAATCGAACCAACTTCTTCGTAAGAATGTCGCTCATTACGTATTTTTCCATCAGGAAAACGTTTAGCCAGGTAATTCACAACCTCTGTGACAGCTTCGGCTGGTAAAGCTTGCTTCGTCTTTTCAGCCCATAATAAGATTGCGTTTAAACCGCGCAACACATCATAGAAATAAAAACGAGGAAAGCAGGGTTTCAGCCATTCTTTTTCGTCTTCACGTTCGTTTGCATTGTGTTTTGTCTGTGAACCATGCATGAGTTTACGATCAATGAGAAACTGTGCACCCTTGTTTAGAAAAACCATTTCTTCGGCAGTCCATGGTCTTGGCGTATATAACAAAACCGCTTCAAACGCCGCAATCGTTCCAACCATTGAACTTGGGACTTCATCTTTCACAAGATAGGCATCACTATCACAGTTCAAACCACCATCAGCCATTTGATAACGAAGAAGCCATGGTCGTATCCATGGAAGCTCTTTATCTACATCGAGACCCCATGCGGCTAAAACCTGATAGACATTCCCCAACTGACAATGACATGGATATCCGCGGTAAGGATCAACTCCCGCTGGTAATTCATCAGAATGGATTGGGAAAATCTTCAATGGAATTCTATTAAGTGAAGCAACATATTTTTTAATAATTGTTTCTGGGATTTGTTTTGTCTCTCCCATTTCATGCAAGAGAAGCATATGCCACCACGGAGAATCCCATTTGGGCCAATAGGCATCAGCCTCAACACATTGTTGCGCCTTATCAGAGTTGAGATAATGAACGGATTCTTGGGTTTCTTCTTCGCGTGTAATTCTATCTGCCATAATAATAATTTATATTCTCACAGGAAATCAATCAACGTCTTTCTAAGTAGCTGATTCCTTTCATAAAAAATTTCTATTGACTCGGTACTATACTACCGAGTGTATCCTCTTAGTATGAAGATCGAAAAAGACATGACAATTGGTGTATTGGCGAAGAAATCAGGCGTAACGGTGGAAACTGTGAAGTTCTACGAGAAAGTGGGAGTTCTTCCAAAGCCTCAAAGACCTTCAAGTGGTTTTAGGACTTATCCACTGGATTACGTTTCTCGCATTCTCTTTATAAAAAGAGCTCAAGAACTTGGGTTCACCCTTCGCGAGGTGAAAGAGTTGCTTAAACTTAAGGTCGATAAAAAAGCAACTTGTGGTCATGTTATGAAGAAGGCTGATGAAAAAATTCTAGAAGTAGAAAAGAAAATTAAAGATCTTCAGCAAATGAAAAAATCACTTAAACAAATTCGTGAGTGCTGTGAGGATGGAACACAATCTCTCACAGATTGTCCAATACTTGAATGTTTTGAAACCACAGGAGGTTGTCAATGAGAGCCCATGTATCGTTAAATGTAAAAAAACTTACAGAACTTGGTTTAGTAAAATTAGTTGAAAGTGACACCGAGTGCTGTTTTGCTAGACAGGATAAAGTTTGGGTCAGTGATCCAGATGGAAATTCTTGGGAAATTTTTTATGTTCACGAGCAACTTCCAGTAACTGAAGAAAACAAGAAAGCTTGTTGTGGCTAATATTTTATTTCTTTGTGTCGCAAATTCAACTCGAAGCCAAATGGCCGAACGGTTGGCGGAGTTCACGCACTGATTCAAAGTGCGGGTTCCAAGGCAACTCATGTCAACCCTTTTGCCATTCAGGTTATGAAAGAAATTGGTCTGGATAGCCTTAAAGGGAGGATCATTTATAGAATTGAGAATGATAAAATTCTCATTAGGGTGGTCAAGACCACAGGAACTCATGACATGTGGTCAAAGAAAAAGCCCTTGGATTTCAAGTGCCTTTCGATTAATTCGTTATTTCAAAATGAAGTGTTAGTCGAATAGATCTTGATTAATAAGTAAGAAAATTAGTGGAGCAAATGAACCAAAGAGCAAAGTTGCCACTCCGCAGAAAACGAAAGCTATCATCCGTTTCTTTTTTAGTTTTATTTCTCGATATATAAAAAGCATTACTATGCTTAGTGAGACTCCCAAATCAGAAAAAATTTGATAAGTGTGAATTTCATGAAAAGGTGGAAACACGCTAAGAACGTCAGCCGAGCGGAAAACCAGAAGGCTGACTATAGAATGTGCCATTAATAGGAATATAAGAGTTTTTCTTACCATTTCTAAAGTGCATCACCACATCTCTGTTTTGTCCATCATCCGAATCTATTCCGCTTACTAAATAGCTCGATTTGCGCGAAGGCTTAGTTTGGTCCGAGGGGCATGATCATCAACCAACTCTAAAATATGCACCCCTGAGGTCATCACTGACTTCATCGCACCCAGGAACTCTACTCAAATCGGGACGCTAAACATGGAAGAAGGAAGCAATTCCGACTTCCGTATACGCCCGTGATTCATGGTGGCATCAGACCAGTTCTCATATCTTTCGATAGGGCAATTCTTCTTGACAATTTGTATGTTTTAACTTACATTTGTTCCTGAGATGGAAGGCAAAAGCAGGATCATTGAATATTACGAAGACGAAGAGGGGCAATATCCCGCCTTTGAGTGGCTTGAAAGTCTCAAAGATAAGAGGACCCGCGTTGTTATTAAAGGCCGAATCCGGCGCTTAGAAGAAGGAAACTTTGGCTATACAAGAGGTCTAGGTGACGGAGTAACCGAATTAAAAATTGATTATGGTCCAGGATATCGAGTTTACGTGGGCTTGATGGAGATAAGCTCATTATTATTTTGGTGGTTGGAGATAAGAGCACTCAAACCAAAGATATAAAAGTGGCAAAGACAAGATGGAAAGAATATCGGGAGCGGAAAAATGAAACGAAAAAAAATTAATTTTAAACAGGATTTTTATAAAGAGCTAGAGGACGCTGAGTCAGCGGAAGCTTATCTTAATGACGCCATGAAAAGTAAAGAAGCAAGTACCATCTTGTTAGCCATAAGAGACCTTGCAAAAGTAAGAGGGATCGCCGAAGTAGCTAAGAAAACTGGAATTCAAAGAGAGCACTTATACACGATTCTTTCCGAGCACGGAAATCCTACTCTAGATAGTTTCAATTCCATCATGAATGCCCTTGGCTATGAACTTCAAGTGAGAAAAAAGGCATCGGGTGATTAAAAGGTCTCTTTACGGAGCGAGAAAAGATGGGGCCGCTTGGCTCGATCTGCCCCGCGAAACCAGGCTCCCAATTTTTTGCAACCTAGTGTTATCCGAGTGGTTTATCTTTAACTTTTAAAGCAGCTTCGAATACAGTTGTTTTCTGCTCGAGATTTTCGATTCTCTTTTCGTGGCGATCGATTTTTAAACTTATATCAGGTATCAGGGAAGAGCCATCAAACGCACCTAAAATTTCATCCTTCATTTTGATAATACCAGCTCGCTGGTCTTGCAACTGGCGCTCCACGTTACTAAATCCAGATCGTAACTCCACCCTCAGTTCAGCTTGACCACTATGAAGCAACTGAAATTCTTTGCGAAATTCAGATTCAAGATTACCCAAGGTAGTAAGAATCTGAGCTGTGTCATTTGTCGTTTTGGTTTTAGGCTTTTTCTTGATGGACATTTCGCGTATTTACGCCTTCAAAACGCTCCAAAAATCTCAAAAGAATGATTGACAGTCAACAAAATGG
>Ga0163151_10005166_pt1 | contig 16887 bp, 10 predicted proteins | sample OliLakLV19MP5IB2_FD_145596 | JGI IMG/M metagenome (GOLD analysis project Ga0163151, IMG submission 145596) | Freshwater microbial mat bacterial communities from Lake Vanda, McMurdo Dry Valleys, Antarctica - Oligotrophic Lake LV.19.MP5.IB-2 | ecosystem: Environmental > Aquatic > Freshwater >...
GTCGATGAGCATCCGCCGGTCGCTTCGCTCGCGGCTCGTCAGGGCGGCCTTTGGCGCGACGACGCGTTTCGATGCGCACCGACGAGCACGACGCGAGCTCGACGCGAGCTCGACGTACGCGTCAACGAATCGACGTCCGTGCTGACGAGCCCGAGCGCAGCGAAGGGACGCAGTTCACCGGCGCGGCGTGCACGGAGGCGCGAAGCCGGGTGCTCCGACGTCGATGAGTATCCGCCGGTCGCTTCGCTCGCGGCTCGTCAGGACGGCCTTTCGCGCGACGACGCGTTTCGATGCGCACCGACGAGCACAACGCGAGCACCTCATGAGTCGGCGCAGCCGACGAACCGGCCGGCGAAGCCGGCGCTCCTGCTCACGACGCGGTCTGCGGCGCAACCGTTCGCGGCTCGATGATGCTGCCTGCCCGCTCTGCACCCAGGGCCTCGGCGGCGCTGGCCGCCTTGGCGATGGCGCTGGCGTCGGTCTCGGCCTCTTCGGCGGGAGCCTCGGCGAGACGGCGCACCTTGAGCTTGGCGTAGGGATCGAAGCCCGTGCCCGCGGGGATCAGGTGACCCAGCAGCACGTTCTCCTTGAGCCCGAGCAGATCGTCGACCGCGCCCTTGAGCGCCGCTTCGGTGAGCACCTTCGTGGTCTCCTGGAAGCTGGCTCCCGAGAGGAACGACTCGGCCTGCAGCGATGCCTTGGTGATGCCCAGGAGCAGCGTCTTGACCGAAGCCGGCTTCGGCTTCTTGGTCTTGGCGCCGCCCTTGCCATCAGCCTCGGAGCGGGTGTTGGCCTCGCGGACCTCGTCCTTGGTGTAGAGCCCGTTGACCACCAGACCCGAATCGCCCGGCTCGACGATCTTCAGCTTGTTCGCGAGACCGTCGTTGATCTGACGGAAGACGAAGCGGTCGATGACGTCGTTGGGGAGGAGATCGGAGTCGCCGGGGCTCTGGACCTTCACCTTGCTGAGCATCTGGCGCAGGATGACTTCGATGTGCTTGTCCGAGATCGGCACGCCCTGAGCGCGGTAGACGTTCTGCACCTCGTCGAGCATGTACACATACAGGGCATCCTCGCCCTTGATGCGCAGGATGTCGGCGGGGATGAGCGGTCCCTCGGTGAGCGGATCGCCTGCCGCCACGTGGTCGCCGGTGTGCACCTGAAGGTGCTTGCCCTGCGGCACGTGGTGATCGTGCTCGATGCCCGAGTCGGAGATGACCCGAATGGTCATCTTGCCCTTGCGCTTGTCCGAGTGCAGCTCGACCTTGCCGGAGATCTCCGCCATGACGGCGGGGTCCTTGGGAATACGAGCCTCGAAGATCTCGGTGACGCGGGGGAGACCACCGACGATGTCCGCCGACCGCTTCACTTCCTTGGGCTGACGAGCGAGCATGGTGCCGATGGTGATGCGCTGACCCTCGGTCACCTCGATGCGGGCCTTGGCCGGCAGGTGGTGGAAGTCGAGGATCTGCCCGTTGTCGTCTTCGACGTTGATCTGCGGGTGCTTCTCGCCGGTGTGCTCGATGACGATCAGTTCGGTGCCGCCACCCTTGGCATCCTCACGACGAACGGTCTCGCTCTCGACGATGTCCTTGAAGCGGACGATGCCGCCCTTCTCCGCGAGAATCGGGGTGCGGTGGGGATCCCACTCGGCGATGAGCTGGCCCTTCTTGACCTGATCGCCGGAGCGCACCATGAGCGACGCGCCGTAGGGAATCTAGTGCTTCTCGAGCTCGCGACCCTTCTCGTCGACGATTGCCGCGGTGCCGTTGCGACGCAGCGAGGTGAGCTGCGTGCCGGTCTCGCTGACGACTTCGACTTCGTTGCAGTCGCGAAGCATGACGGTGCCGGCGTTGCCGACCTTGCGCATCGTCTCTTCCAGTCCGCGCGACGCGATGCCGCCGGTGTGGAAGGTCCGCATGGTGAGCTGCGTTCCGGGCTCGCCGATCGACTGGGCGGCGATGATGCCCACCGCCATGCCGAGCTCGACGAAGCCGCCGGTGGACATGTCCATGCCGTAGCACTTCTCGCAGACGCCGCGAGCGGTGTTGCAGGTGAGCGGGCTGCGGACATGCACCGAGCGGATGCCGAGGTTCTCGATCTTCTTGGCGATCTCGTCGGTGATCAGTCCGTTCTCGCCGACGAGCAGCTCGTCGGTGATCGGATTGACGATGCTCTCGCGGCTGGTTCGGCCGACGATTGCGTCGCGAAGCGGAACGTCGACCTCTTCACCGCGGAAGATGGCCCGCTTGGAGATGCCCATGGTCGTGCCGCAGTCGTCCTCGACGACGACGACCGACTGGGCCACGTCGCAGAGCTTGCGGGTCAGGTACCCCGAGTCGGCGGTCTTGAGGGCGGTGTCGGCCAGGCCCTTGCGGGCGCCGTGGGTCGAGGAGAAGTACTCGAGCACGCTGAGGCCTTCACGGAAGTTGGCCTTGATGGGCGTCTCGATGATCTCGCCACTGGGCTTGGCCATGAGACCGCGCATGCCGGCGAGCTGCTGCATCTGGCTGATGTTGCCTCGGGCACCGGAGTCGGAGAAGAGGAACACGGGGTTGAGGTACCGCACGCCTTCCTTGCCCTCGATGGGCTTCTCGCGGCCGGTGACGGTGTCGCGACGATCGTTCTTGAGGGCCTCGACGAGCTTCTTGACGATCTGCTCGCGGCACTGGGCCCAGAGATCGAGGAGCTGGTTGTGCCGCTCCCGCTCGGTGATGGCACCGTTTTCGTAAGCCCTCTGGACGCGATCGACCTTCTTCTGGGTCTCGGCGATGAGCTTGAACTTGTCCTCGGGGACGCGAAGGTCGGTGATGCCGAAGGAGAGTCCCGAGACCGTCGAGGCCTTGAAGCCGACGTCCTTCATGTCGTCGAGGAGATCGATCGTCTTGGGACGACCGAGCCGCGAGAAGGTGTCGTCGATGACGCGGGCGCAGCCCTTCTTGCCGAGGGCGCAGTTGTAGAAGGGCATGCCCTGCGGAAGGATCTCGGCGAAGTAGAGCCGGCCGACCGTGGTGATGATGCGGCGGTGCGACTCCATCGGCGCGGTGCCGCCCTTCTCCGCCTCGACCATCTCGCTGAAGCGCTCGAGTCGGACGACGATGGGCTCCTGCAGAGCGATCTGCTTGAGCTCGTGGGCGAGCATCGCCTCGAAGGGATCCTTGAAGTGCTTGAGGTTCTCCTCGCGGGCCGCGGCGAACTTGTCGGCGGCGAGCTTGATCCGATCGACAATCGGCGTGTACTCGGGATGGAGCACCGTGAGGAAGTAGACGCCCATCACGATGTCCTGGCTGGGCGAGACGATCGGATTGCCGTTGGCCGGGCTGAAGATGTTGTGCGGCGAGAGCATCAGCACCTGAGCCTCGGCCTGGGCCTCGACCGAGAGCGGAAGATGCACAGCCATCTGGTCTCCGTCGAAGTCGGCGTTGTAGCCGGTGCAGACCAGCGGATGGATCTTGATGGCGTTGCCTTCGACCAGCACCGGCTCGAACGCCTGGATGCCCATGCGGTGAAGGGTGGGGGCGCGGTTGAGCAGGACCGGATGCCGATGGATGACCTGCTCGAGGATGTCCCACACCTCGGGATCGCGGCGCTCCAGCATGCGCTTGGCGCTCTTGATCGTGTCGGCCAGCCCATGCTCCTTGAGCTTGCGGATGATGAAGGGCTGGAAGAGCTCGAGGGCGATCTTCTTGGGAAGACCGCACTGATGGAGCTTGAGTTCGGGGCCGACGACGATGACCGAACGCGCCGAGTAGTCGACGCGCTTGCCGAGCAGGTTCTCGCGGAAGCGACCCTGCTTGCCCTTGATCATGTCGGTGATCGACTTGAGCGGGCGGTTGCTCGATCCGAGGACCGGGCGGCGGCAGCGACCGTTGTCGAAGAGGGCATCGACCGCCTGCTGCAGCATCCGCTTCTCGTTGCGGATGATGACCTCGGGGGCGTTGAGATCCATCAGCTTCTTCAGCCGGTTGTTCCGGTTGATGATGCGGCGGTAGAGATCGTTGAGATCGCTGGTGGCGAAGTTGCCGCTCTCGAGGAGGACCAGCGGGCGCAGATCCGGGGGAATGACCGGAACCACGTCGAGGACCATCCACGCCGGATCGTTCTCCGAGCCGCGGATCTGCTCGACGAGCTTGAGGCGCTTGGAGAGGTCCTTCAGCTTCTGCTTGCTGCGGGTCTCGCCGATGTCGCGACGGAGTTCTTCCGAGAGGCTGGCGAGATCGAGCTGGTTCAGGAGCTCGCGGACCGCGTCGGCGCCCATCAGGGCGGTGAAGGCGGTACCGAACTTCTCGAAGGCGCTGCGGTACTCGTCTTCGGTCAGAACCTGCTTGTAGTTGAGGTCGGTCGTGCCCGGATCGGTGACCACGTAATCCTGGAAGTAGATGATCTTCTCGAGATCACCCGTCTTCATCGCCAGCAGGTTGCCGAGACGGCTCGGCATGGCCTTGAAGAACCAGATGTGGACGATCGGCGCGGCCAGGTTGATGTGGCCCATGCGCTTGCGACGCACCCGCGAGTGGGTGACCTTCACGCCACAGCGGTCGCAGATGATGCCCTTGAACTTGGTGCCCTTGTACTTGCCGCAGGCGCACTCGTAGTCCCGCTCCGGGCCGAAGATGCGCTCGCAGAAGAGACCATCCCGCTCCGGTCGATAGGTGCGGTAGTTGATGGTCTCCGGCTTCTTGACCTCGCCGAAGCTCCAGCTCCGAATGTTGTTCGGGCTCGCCAGGGTGATCTTGACGGAGCCGAAGTCATTGACGCGGTCGTAGACGCTCTCGTTCATGGGGGTAGCCTGGGGAGGAGATCAGGAATGAGCAATCAGGAATGAGGAATGAGGAATGAGGAATGAGGAATGAGGAATGAGGAATGAGGTGCCGGGGAGCTTCTGAACCCGAGGGACGGTTTCGAGGCGAACCGCGTCAATCAGCCCGCCGGGCTCTGCCCGGCGCGGCGTACAAGAGCGAGTGTCGGCCCGGAGGGCCGAACGGAGCGATCAAACGAGTCGGGCCGCCGCGGAGCGATCAAACCAACCACCAGCGCCGCTCTCGCGAAAGCGAGTGTGCGGCCGGAGGCCGCCGCGGAGCGATCAAACCAACCACCAGCGCCGCTCTCGCGAAAGCGAGTGTGCGGCCGGAGGCCGCCGCGGAGCGATCAAACCAACCACCAGCGCCGCTCTCGCGAAAGCGAGTGTGCGGCCGGAGGCCGCTACGGAGCGCTCAAACTACACCAGCAACGGCTTCTCCGTATCCAATCGATCCTCACCCTGCTTCTCGAGGGTGATGTTCATGCCAAGTCCCTTGATCTCGTGGCAGAGCACGTCGAAGACGACGGGCATGCCGGCCTGGAGGGTGTTGGTGCCCTTGACCATCGAGTCGTAGATCTTGGTTCGGCCTTCGACGTCGTCGCTCTTCACCGTCAGGAGTTCCTGCAGCACGTACGCGGCGCCGTAGGCCTCGAGGGCCCACACTTCCATCTCGCCGAAGCGCTGGCCGCCGGTGCGGGCCTTGCCACCGAGCGGCTGCTGGGTGATGAGGCTGTACGGGCCCGTCGAACGAGCGTGGATCTTGTCGTCGACGAGGTGATGCAGCTTGAGCAGGTACATGAAGCCGACGGTGGTCTTCTGATGGAAGGAGTCGCCGGTGCGGCCGTCGTAGAGCTGGACCTTGCCGCCGTAGGGCATGTGGGCGAGGAGTTCCCGCGGATGTCCCGGAGCGCGACCGGTCTTCTCGAAGTCCTCGAGCCGCGAGGCCACGTGGGCGTTCGCCGTCTCGAGCGCTTCCATGATCTCCTTCTCGTCGGCGCCGTCGAAGACCGGCGTGACCGCCTGGAATCCGAGGACCTGCGCCGCCCAGCCCAGATGGGTCTCAAGAATCTGACCGACGTTCATGCGGCTCGGCACGCCCAGCGGATTGAGCAGCACGTCGACCGGAGTGCCGTCGGCGAGGAAGGGCATGTCCTCTTCCGGCACGATGCGGGCGATGACGCCCTTGTTGCCGTGACGGCCGGCCATCTTGTCGCCGACGGCGAGCTGCCGCTTGGTGGCGAGGTAGATCTTGACCATCTCGAGCACGCCCGAGGGCAGCTCGTCGCCGCGCTTCATGTGCTCGAGCTTGCGGCGCTTCTCCTTCTGGACGCCCTTGATGCGCGGCCAGAACTGACCGTGGATCACCAGCGCCTGCTCGCGGGCTTCCTTGCTGCCCTTCATCCACTTGTCGGAGAAGTTCTCGATCTGCTCGAGGATGACCTCGGGCAGGGGGCTGGCGCCGACCTTCTGGCGAGTCGAGGGATCCACCATCTCGGCGCCGAGGGCGGCGTTGAGCTGGTCGAGCATCTGCTTGAAGAGCGAGATGGCCTTCTGATCCATCATCTCCTCGTACTGGGTGTGTTCCTTCTTGAGCTGCTTCTTCTGATCCTCGCTCAGGTGGAGCCGCCGGCTGAACCGACGGGCGCCGATGACGATGCCTTCGGTGCCGGCGGGCACTTCGAGAGAGTCGTTCTTCACGTCCTCGCCGGCGCGGCCGAAGATCGCGTGGAGCAGCTTCTCTTCGGGGCTGAGCTCGGACTTGCTCTTGGGGCTGACCTTGCCGACGAGGATGTCGCCGGGGCCGACGCGAGCGCCGATCCGGATGACGCCGTTCTCGTCGAGATTGCGCAGCATGCGCTCCGAGACGTTGGGAATGTCGCGGGTGAACTCCTCGCGCCCCAGCTTGGTCTCGCGGATCTCGACGTCGAAGCTCTCGATGTGGATCGAGGTGAAGACGTCGTCCTTCACCAGCCGCTCGCTGATGACGATGGCGTCCTCGAAGTTGTAGCCGTCGAAGGTGTTGAAGGCGACGAGCACGTTCTTGCCGATGGCCAGCTCGCCCTGCTTGGTGCTGGCACCGTCGGCGAGGATCTGGCCGGCCTTGACCTTCTGGTTGAGTCGGACGATCGGGCGCTGGTTCTGGCAGGTGCGCTCGTTCAGTCCGACGAACTTGCGAAGCTCGTACTCGTCGGCGTTGTCGATGATGATCCGCTCGGCGTCGACATAGGTGACTGCGCCGCCGCGCTTGGCCTTCACGATCATGCCGGAGTGGTTGCCGACCACCTTCTCCATGCCAGTCGCGACGCAGGGCGGCGTGACCTTCACCAGCGGCACGGCCTGCCGCTGCATGTTCGAACCCATCAGCGCCCGGTTGGCGTCGTCGTGCTCGAGGAAGGGAATCAAGGACGCCGAGACGCCGACGATCTGCTTGGCCGAGATGTCGGCGTAGCGCACGTCCTCGGGCGGAACCGCCGCCAGTTCGCCCTGCACGCGAGCCAGGACGGTGGGGGTGGTCATCTTGCCTTCGCGGTCGAGGGCCTCCGAGGTGGCCAGGGTGGACTGGAGTTCCTCGTCCGCGCGGAGATGGGCGGTCTTGCCGGTGTACTTGCCGTTCTTGATCTCGCGGTAGGGCGTGAGCAGGAAGCCGTAGTCGTCGACTTCCGCGTAGATGCCCAGGCTCGCGATCAGACCGATGTTGGTGCCTTCCGGCGTCTCGATGGGGCAGATCCGGCCGTAGTGGCTGATGTGCACGTCGCGCACTTCGAAGCCGGCCCGCTTGCGGTTGAGTCCGCCGGGTCCGAGCGCCGAGAGACGGCGCTCGTGCACCAGCATCGACAGCGGATTGGTCTGGTCGACGACCTGCGACAGCTCGCTGCGGCCGAAGAAGAACTCGATGGCGCTGGAGATCGACTTGCTGTTGACCAGATCGGAGATCTTGTCGAGCTCCTCGGGGTCCTTGACGCTCATGCGCTCCTGGACGGTGCGCTTGAGCTTGAGGAAGCCCTTGCGCATCTCCTCCACCGCGAGCTCGTCGAGCGTGCGCAGGCGGCGGTTTCCGAGGTGATCGATGTCGTCGACGAAGGAATCCTTCCGCTTCGCCCGCAGATCCATGATGTAGCGGATGACGGCGAGGAAGTCCTCGGCGCGGATGTGCATGATGTCCTCGGGGACATCCATTCCGAACTTGCGGTTGATGCGGAAGCGTCCGACGCGTCCGAGGCGATAGCGGTTCTCGTCGAAGAACTTCTCCCTGAAGAGCGCCTTCGCCTTGTCCACCTGCGGCGGGTTGCCCGGGCGCAGACGACCGTAGATCTTGAGCAGGGCGGCCTCGTGCTCGCTCACTTCCGCGAGGAAGTCGAGACGCTCTTCGGCCAGCGTGTTGAGAATCAGCGGATCGACGGCATCGGCGATCACCCGCACGGTCTTCAACGTGCTCTTCATGATCAGCTCGGCGTTGTCGCCAAGCTGGGCGCCGGGCCGGCAGAGTTCCTCGCCGGTGTCGGTGTCGACGATCAGTTCCGCCGAGTAGTGCTCGGGGCGGACCTTCTCGACCTTCATGTCCTCGACGTCGTAGAAGAGCTCGAGGAGCTTGTCGGTCGAGGAGAAGTGCTCGTCGAGGGCCCGAAGGAAGGTGGTCGCGGCCAGCTTCGTCGACTGGTCGATCCGCATCGCCAGGACGTCCTTCTTGGTCACCTCGAGCTCGATCCATGATCCGCGCTCGGGAATGATGCGGGCCGAGTGGAGCGGCCGATCACCCACCGAGGAGACGATCGAGAAGTCCACGCCGGGCGAGCGGTGGAGCTGGCTGACGATGACCCGTTCGGCACCGTTGACGATGAACTCGCCGCCACCCATCATCACCGGGATCTCGCCGAGGTAGATCTCCTCCTCGGGGATGGCGTCGACGCCTTCGCGGCGCAGACGGACGGCCACCCGGAAGGGCAGCCCGTAGGTGAGGCGCAGCTCGCGACACTCGTCGGGCGTGTAGCGCGGCTCGTCGAGCTTGTAATAGAGGTACTCGAGCTTCATCTTCCCGTCGTAGCTCTCGATCGGGAAAACTTCACGAAGCAGCGCCTCCAGGCCGATGCCCTTGCTGCGCGTGTCGTGCAGCTTGGTCAGTTGGAGGAAACGCTCGTAGGAGTCCTCCTGGACTCGGACGAGGTTCGGGACGGGAATTGCGTCGCCGCGCTTGGAGAAGTCGCGCACGGTGGTCGTGGACATCAGGATTCCCCGTAGTGCTGGGAGACAACGACACCGCGACCGTCGCATCGATCGCGGTTCGCGGATGTGTGGGTTGAATTCAGGAATGCGGCGCCGACAAGCGGGGCAGTGTAGCCGGACCCCCGCCTAGTTAGCAAGGCGCGTGCCGCAGCCGATCCAAATTGCGAAAAAAAGACCCCCGGATCCCGGCCCATCCCCGCCCATCCCCGGCTCATCCCCGGGTCTGACCGCCCGTGGCACCGTCGGCCACTCCGCCTGGCGCTCCCTCACAGCGCCCGCGACCAGCCGAGTCGCTTCACCCTCCCGGATGCACCGGGACCACCGCCGGGCGGTCGGCAAGGAGGCAGTACGCCGCTCCATAGGTGGTGATGAGCAGGGGATACCCGAGGAAAATGCCCGGAAGAATGCACGCCAGGAAGGTGGCGATCGACAGCAGGCCCATGACGATGGCCAGACCGATGATGCTGAGGGCGTGACCCGAGGTGATGGCCCACGAGGTCGAGAATGCCTGGAGAACGCCGAGTCCGGGCCGATCCGGGTCGACCAGCAGGAGAAACGTCGGGAAGAGCCGGGCCGCGAGCCAGGCCATCGGAACGAGGATCGCCGCGACCAGACCGATGATCAGGGCGACCAAGGCGGGCGAGCCCCTGAAGCCGGTGGTGAAGGCGCTCATCCCGACGACCATCCCGACGACCAGGCCGACGACCACCAGCGGCAGCGCCAGCAACAGGGTGCCCAGGCACCACAGCAGATAGGCCAGCACCAGGGCAAAGACCCGCTGGAAGGCTCGGCCGAGGGTCGCGAGAGTGCCCCGGCCCCGAACGGCCTCGACCCCGAAGAGAAAGGCTCCGACGGTGAGCGGGAAGAACACCAGAGCCGAGACCAGGACCGAGGTGCCAATCAGGGCGACGCCCAATCCTGCGGCGCCTGCGCTCTTGGCCAGATGCTGGCCGAACGACTGCACCATGTTGACGAAGAACTGGGCCCCGATCAGGATTCCGACGACGGCCACCGCATTCCAGTAGTTGGCGGTGAAGGCGGCCCAACCCAGGCTCATCGCGGTTCCGACACCCATCTCGCCCAGCGGCGCTCGCGACGGCCGCTGGGCCCGGGCCCAGTGCGGCGGAATCTCCGGATCCACCCCGGATTGCAGCGAGGCGCCTCCGGCGTGCCCGGGCGGGATTGCGGCCGCGAAGGCCGGTTGGCCTGCGGCGAACGCCGCCAGTTCGGGGACCGATCCGAGTGGGCGCCAGGCCTGCTCTCCTTCGGGACAGACCAGAGTCTCGGGACCGATCGACCCGCTCCGTGCGAGCGAGGCGATTGCAGTTGGATCGAAAGGTCCTTCGACAGTCGGATGCTGACGGCAGATGTAGTAACGCACGGAGCCTCCCCAGCTCTGCGAACGGACCGGCTCGGAGATCGCCTTCCCCAGGCGTGCTGCGAGCTCGAAGCGGGAACCGGATCGAACGATCCTGAACGTACTCGGAAAGGTATTCGGATTCGTCGGACGCTGCTTCCGAGAGCGCCAATCCTTACAATCGACCCGAAGTTCGACCTTCTCCTCTCTGCTCAACCCGATCTCTCCTCCTCCCATGTCCTTCACCTTTCGAGAGTTCTTTGCCGAGCTTGACCAGCATCCCGAACGCGTCCCGCTCGACGAGCTGGTGCGTCTGGTCGAGAAGCTGACCTTTGATCGCGAGTCGCTCCGCCCGTACGCGGTCTTCGACCCGACGCGCTACCGCCGCAATCTCATCCATGCCGGCCCCGGGTATCAGGCTCTCCTGCTCTGCTGGCGCGGTGGACAGCGGAGTCCGATCCACGATCACAAGGGCTCGTCCTGCGCCGTTCGCGTGATCGAGGGCACGCTCACCGAGACGGTCTTCGATCGCACCGCCGATGGGTTCATCTTCCCCACGCACACGCACAGGCTGGAAGAGGGCGAGGTGTGCGGGTCGGAAGACACCGACATCCACCAGATCTCGAACCTCGAGCCGGGCGGCAAGGACCTTCTGACGCTTCACGTCTACACCCCGGCGCTGGACATGATGGGGGTCTATTCCCTGACCGACACGCAGATCCGGCGTGAGCGCGATCCGGTCTTCGAGTTCTCCCTCGGTTCGGGAATCTGATGCTCTCGACGTCCGGGCTCAGCCGGCCCGTCTTTCTGGCCGCAATCCTCTTCTGCCTGACGCCGTGGTGTTCGCCGCCGATTGCCCTGGCGCTGGGGATTGCGCTCGCGCTTCTTCTTGCAAACCCATACGCCAAGGTCGGTCGCACGGCGTCGCGGCTGCTGCTGCAGGCGTCAGTCGTCCTGCTTGGCTTCTCGATGAACTTCGGCGTGGTCGTGCGGGCCGGTGCGGAAGGCGCGGTGCTCGCGGCCGCGACCATCGCCCTGACGCTCGCGCTTGGGTTCGCAATCGGGCGGCTGCTGGCAATCAACGGGCGAACGTCGACTCTCATCTCGGGCGGCACGGCCATCTGCGGCGGCTCGGCAATCGCGGCGCTCGCGGCGGTGATCGGCGCCGCCGAGGGTGAGATCGCGGTGGCGATTGGGACGGTCTTCATCCTGAACGCGGTCGGGCTCTATCTCTTCCCGGTGCTCGGCCACGCCCTCGAACTCTCTCCCGAGCAGTTCGGCGTGTGGGCGGCAGTCTCCATCCACGATGTCTCCTCGGTGGTGGGGGCGGCCACGTCCTACGGATCGCCGGTTGCACTCGAGACCGCAACGGCGGTGAAGCTCTCGCGGGCCCTGTGGATCGTGCCACTGACTCTCGGAGTGCTGGCCGTCATGCGCTGGCGCGAATCTCGGGCCCGGGCCGCGGCGACGGTGAACGGCGCCCTCGAGGGCGACGCGTCGACTGCTTCAGGGGCGACTGCCGCGCCCCGGGCTGCGGTGCAGATTCCGTGGTTCATCGGATTCTTCCTGCTGGCGTCTCTGTCGCGCAGTCTGCTTCCGGCAATCGAGGAGTACGTGCCGCTCATCAAGCAGCTCGCCACCATCGGGTTGTCCCTCACGCTCTTTCTGATCGGAGCGAGCATCTCGCTGCCCACCCTCCGTGCAGTGGGCTGGCGCCCGATGGCCCAGGGCGTCATCCTCTGGATCTTCATCTCCGCGGTGACGCTCGGGGTGGTGCTGCTCGGACTGGTGTGACCTACCGGGCCCGGTACTGCGTCAATCGGTAATGGAGCTTCCGCTCGCTGATCCCCAGCATCTCCGCGGCGAGCGTGCGGTTGTCGTCGCTTCGACGGAGCGCCTCCATGATCAGCACGCGCTCGACCGTTTCGAGGGTGAGATCGGCGCGGGACGCGAGTGGCGCCCGCTCGTCGCCCGAAGACTCGTCGCCGGAGTAGTGGGCGTTGGGGCCGAGATCGTCGCCACTCCGCGATGGAAGTCGCAGTTGCGCAACCGGCGTCTCCACCAGCACGTGCCGCGACCAGGCCCGATCGAGGGCGGTCTCGAGATCGCTGAGCGGCACCGGCTTGGCGAGAAAGTCGACCACCTCGCGCTGAATCGATCGGCGGGCGAGTTCAAAGGTGCCGTACCCGGTCGCGATCACCACCGAGACCGCCGGATGCTGCTCCCGACTCTCCTCGAAGAGATCGAGGCTGAGCTCTCCGTGGAGCTGGAGATCGAGGATGACAATTGCAAAGGGCTCCCGCGCCAGGGCCACGTGGGCCTCTTCGGCCGAGCCGACGCAGACCGCCTCGAACTCCATCTGCCGCAGCGCCCGTCGGTACATCAACTGCTGCGAGGACTCGTCCTCCACCACCAGGACTCGGCGGGGCGCGATGGTCATGCGTCATCCTCCGGCACCGGTATCGCCAGAATGAACATGCTGCCGCGCCCGGGGCCGGCGCATGGGCACTCTGCACGGCGTTGTCGGCCTCCGACTCGAGCGCCGCCAGTCCCGAACGCAGGTGAATGATGCGCTCGGCGAGTCCCTTCGACGAACTCCAGCTCGCCTCGTCGCCCAGCAACTCGCGGCCGCCGCCGCCGCGGTGGTCGCGGCCGCGGTCCTGCCCCGCGGCGTGCCGCGGGCAGGCGTCGTCCCCGCTGCGGAGCTCGGTGCCGAGCTCGCTGCGGGGCCTGGTGCGGGGCCTGGTGCGCGGCCCGGTGCGCGGCCCGGTGCGGAGCGGACTGCAAAATCGACAGGTCGATCAATCGAGGCCGCATGATTCCACAAGATTCCAGAACGTCGCGGCAATCCCGCTCCAGAACGTCGCGGCAATCCCGCTCGCGAGGCCGGAGGGATTCTGCCACCGACTGCCATCCTGGTGTTTCTTCCAATTCATCACCCCGCCGGTTCCGCTGCAGCGCAGTTCACGACGCATAATCCAGAATGGTCGCACCACTGAACATCGTCGCGGTTCGAAGCCTCATCCCCAAGCGCCGCTTCGGGACCGAGCAGGTGGAGCAGGCGTTCATGCACTGGCTCGCCGATCGTCCCGAGGACGAGCGGATCAAGGCCAGGCGGATCCTCCGCAACTCCGGTGTCGACACCCGGGCGTCGTGCCTTTCGATGGAGGAGATCTTCACCCCGGCCACGCTCACCGAGTCGAGTGGTCGATATCGCCGCAACGCCGTCGAGCTCGGGGTCCGGCTTCTCCGCGAGACGCTGGAGTCGGCCGCGATCCGACCGCAGGACGTCGACATCCTGATCACCACCTCGTGCACCGGGTTCATGATCCCCTCGGTCGATGCCTACATGGCCAACGAACTGGGAATGCGATCGGACCTGGTGAGGCTCCCGGTCACTCAGATGGGCTGCGCCGCCGGGGCCTCGGCCCTGATGTACGCAGCCGAGATGCTGCGCGGCCGACCGGGCGGAGTCGCCGCGATCGTCAACATCGAGCTGCCCACCAACACGATTCAGCTCGGCGACTTCTCGATGGCCAACATCGTCTCCACCGCCCTCTTCTCCGATGGCCTCGGCTGCACCATCCTGCGCAACGGTGGGGAACCCGGCGTGGCGCGGATCGACGGCTGGGGGACGCATCAGGTCACCGACTCGCTCGAGCTCCTCGGCTACCAGCTCACCACCGGCGGATTCCTGATGCACCTCGACCCGACGCTGCCGGAGGTGATCGCCACTCACTTCCTCGCCGCGGTGTCGTCGCTCCTCACGAGGACCAACCTCACCATCGAGGACATCGCCCACTTCGCCATCCATCCAGGCGGCGTCAGGATCCTCGATCGCATCGAGTCGATCCTCGCCCGGTCCAACCGGGACGCTCGTCTCTCCCGCGAAACCATGCGCAATCACGGCAACATGTCGAGCAGCACCGTGATCGTGATTCTGGAACGACTGCTCGCGTCGCGGCCGGCGCCCGGCAAGGCCCTGCTCATGAGCTTCGGGCCGGGCTTCGGCACCCACCAACTGCTGCTCACCCTGGGAAGGGACGACTGACACCATGATCGCCACCGGCCACAACGATCGCGCCAAACTCAAGCCCATCCATGATGTGGGATTCGATCGCCACTTCAAGGCGGCGACGTAGGCCGAGTACAACCGGCAGTTCTTCGACGGGCTGGCGAAGAAGTACGACGCCACCAACGTCATGCACTCCTTCGGAACCAAGCGCCCAATCGATCGCGCCGCGGTGCGGCGGCTGCCCATCCGCCCGGGAATGCGGATCCTCGATCTCTGCACCGGAAGCGGCGACATCGCCATCGAGATGGCCACGCGGCACCGGGACATTCGGATGGTCGCCGTCGACCCCTCGCCTGCGATGCTCGGCGTCGCCGCGCAGGAGGCTGGAGCGCTCCTCGAAAGGATCGAGTTCATCGAGGGCGACGCCCTGGCACTCGAATACCCCGACGGCGCATTCGATGGTGTGGTCATCAGCTTCGGCCTCCGCAACCTCTCGCGCCTCGAGGCCGGCCTTCGCGAGATGACGCGGGTGAGCCGGGACACGTCATGATCCGATGCCGCGCCGGTCGCGCCGCGGTGACCGTGCCCATTCCACACGGGCTCCGCCGCGTGGAGGTGGAACTCGACGGTGATGACGCCGGGGCCTGGATGGGTGACGACGCCGCGGTCCGCAGCCGGTTGCAGGCGGGCTGGGACGGGGGGCTCGAGGCCCCGCTTCTCAACGTGGCCCGCTGTCGGTTCCGCGCGATGGTGGCGGCGCGGTGGCGTGATCGGCGGGTCTTTCTTGCCGGCGATGCCGCCCACACCATGCCACCCTTCGCCGGGCAGGGACTCGCCGCCGGGCTGCGCGACGTCGCCACTCTCTGCTTCAAGATTGCCGGAGTCTCGCAGGGATGGCTGGCGCACTCGGCACTCGACTCGTATGAAGCGGAGCGCCGTCCGCACCTCAATCGGATGACGCGACTGGCCTGTCGGCTCGGTCGACTCATGTCGCCGAAGTCCACGCGCGGAGCCACGCTGCTCCACGGCCTGCTGCGCCTGATCGGGGCCGCGCCGGCACTTGGCGGATCGTGGCTCCTTGGCGGACCGACGATTGAGCCGCATCTGACCAGCGGCTTTCTGGCGCCTTCCGCACGGGCCGGGCGATACCTCCCGCAGCCGAGTGTGGTGCTGCACGATCAGCGTCGCGTGCCGCTCGATGAACTGCTCGGCCCGCGCATGACCTGAATCATCCTGGCGCCGCGCTCCGAGAGCGCACCGCGCCTCGAGCCGCCGCTGCTTCAGCCCTGCGACACGGTCCTGATCGAAGGGCGCGACTTTCGCGATCCCACGCAGGTGCTCCGACGGCAGTACGGCGTGGGCAGCCTGCTTCTGATCCGTCCCGAGCGGGTCGTGCACTCGCACATCCGACCATCCCGCACTCGACCTGTCCGCCTCCGGAGATCCTCATGACACCCAAGGCCGTGAACGAATCACGCCCGCAGCGCCGCCGAGCCCCAGCTCGGCGTATGGCGACGCCGGTCGCCGTGAAGAACGGCGATTCGCCCACTTGAGCGAAGACCGAAGTGACACGGATCTTTATGGACGAGGTCCTTCGCGTCGTGCGCAGGAAGGATGGAGCACGGAGGACATGGAGGACATGGAGGACACGGAGAAAGAGGCAAGGGTGCGAACGGCACCGGCCCCGTGATGCCGGCATCACAGGCAATCGTGTCCGTTCACCAACATGACTCGCTCGCGTGCTTCTCCGTGTCCTCCGTGTCCTCCATGACCTCCATGACCTCCGTGCTCCATACCTCCTGCACGCGAGGTGACGAAAGTCTGGCGAGCATGGTCGACGTGCACGGATGTTGCGAGCACCAGCTCGGCGTGCGGCGACGCCGGTCGCCGTGAAGAACGGCGATTCGCCCACTCGAGCGAAGACCGAAGTGACACGGAGGTGGTCGTCGGCTGGCGCCGACTCATGAGGTGTGCCGCGTGCGCGGCACCTGTTTGTCGCTCGGCACGACCGACGCGGCGCGGGCTTCGCCCGCTTGGTCGGTCGAGCCGAGCAGTTCAGGGGGGCCGTCCGCGCAACGGGAACTGAATCGCCGGACAGGCCGAACGACGGGTGCCACGCAACGCCGTGAACGAATCACGCCCGCAGCGCCGTCGAGCGGGACCGCCGCACCTGGGACTGCCGAGCCCCAGCTCGGCGTACGGCGACGCCGGTCGCCGTGAAGAGCGGCGATTCGCCCACTTGAGCGAAGACCGAAGTGACACGGATCTTTATGGCGAGGTCCTTCGCGTCGTGCGCAGGAAGGATGGAGCACGGAGGACACGGAGGTCACGGAGGACACGGAGGAAGAGGCAAGGGTGCGGACAGCACCGGCCCCGTGATGCCGGCCCCGTGATGCCAGCCCCGTGATGCCGGCAAAACAGTCAATCGTGTCCGTTCACCAACATGACTCGCTCGCGTGCTTCTCCATGACCTCCATGACCTCCATGACCTCC
>Ga0163151_10005169_pt1 | contig 16882 bp, 9 predicted proteins | sample OliLakLV19MP5IB2_FD_145596 | JGI IMG/M metagenome (GOLD analysis project Ga0163151, IMG submission 145596) | Freshwater microbial mat bacterial communities from Lake Vanda, McMurdo Dry Valleys, Antarctica - Oligotrophic Lake LV.19.MP5.IB-2 | ecosystem: Environmental > Aquatic > Freshwater > Lake...
TTCGGTGAGACTCAAAGTGGAGAACTCGCGCGTGATCTGCCGGATCAGGTCGAGTTCCTCCGGTTTCAACTCCCGGCCACAGAACGTCAGGCCGCCGCCGATGGTCACTGGCATGATGTGTCACCTGCTTATTGCAGGCCCTCATGCTCACGTTACAGAGATTCGCGGAAAATGTCCAGCGAAATTATTGCCCAGCCCCGCCCCGAACTTGCCCCTGATACTTTATACCGCAAAGGGCCAATCTCCAGACACCGGCATAGCCGGGGATAATTGGTCCCATTGGCGCGGTGAGCGCGTCGTTGTAGAGATAGATGCCATTCGTCAGGCGGTCATAAAAACCGTGGCAGGTGTTTGCCGGGATGTTTGAATTCGTGTTGATGAGGAAATAGAGCCGATAGATATCGCGGAAGCCGTTGGGATCGCGGGCTGTGAACGTGATGATTCCCGGAGATCCTGCCAGATTCGCCGGAACTCCTGAGACCACCGATGGCGTACCGGCTGGTACTGGAACGTGTGTCCATGTTGAATTCTGCACCCAGCCGGAATTATTGAACTCCATGTCCTGCGCGAGGAAATACACGCTTTGCGGGGTGGAGGAGTAGGGGTTCTTCAGTTGTATGCCGAGACGAATGACTAGATCGGCGCCGGCGCTGGACAACAGGGAAGATGTCTCTCCGCTGATTCTGCACTGCGAGTTTTCGATGAAGGCGGATCCGCCGGGTGTGAGGGGATCCGCGAGGGCTGTGAGTGCGTCGTTATAGAGGAATACGCCGTTGCTGGCGCGGTCATAGAACCCGTGGCACGTGTTGGCGGCGGGCGTGGTTGTCGTGTTGACCAGGAAATAGAGGCGCTTGATATTGGCAAAGCCATCGGGGTCGCGGCCGGTGAATGTAAACGTCTGGGGGGATCCGATGGGGTTGGCAGGTCCGCCGGGAATGGCGGCGGGCGGTTGGGAGACTTGGATTGGTGACCAGGTTCCGGTGAGGGTCCATCCCGAATTCGCGCCTTGCGTGTTCGTGGCAAGGAAATAGACGTTGTGGGTCGCGGTTGCGAACGCATTCAGGCGCGTGAACGTGATGTTAATGATGAGGTCTGTACCGGAGGCTGACTCGAGATACTGAGGAGGGCCGGAAATTGCGCACTGGCTATTCGCCAGTCCGGTAGGGCCGAGTACTGCTGTCAGGGCATCATTAAACAAAAAGACGCTGTTACTGCCCCGATCATAAAAACCGTGGCAAGAATTCTGTGGAACAGTTGGGGTTAAGTTGAAAACGAAATAGATGCGGGAAATGTCAGCGAAGCCGCCCGGGCTGCGTGCCGTGATCTTGAATGTCTGCGTGGCCCCGAAAGCGCTGACCGGAACAGCGGAAACAATGGACGGCGGCGGGTTGGAGCCCGCGGTTGCCCATGTTGTAGTCTTGACCCAACCCGTCCCATTCGCCCCCAAATCCTGCACCCAGAAATAGACGTTTCTCGAGGCGGAGGAGTAGGGCGCTTTTAACGTTAGGCTGAGAGTTAAAGGAAGGTCAGTCCCGCTGGCGGTACCAACTGTCGATGCCGCGCCGTGGAGCGTGCATTGGCTGTTCTGGACGATGCTTCCGATTCCCGGAACTACCGGCCCGAGCAAGGCTCCAAGCGCGTCATCGTAAAGGAAGAAGGCGTTGAGCGCGCGGTCGTAAAAGCCGTGGCATGTGTTGGCCGGAATCGTCGGACTGATGTTCACCAGGAAGTAGACGCGGTAGATGTCGGCGAAGCCGCTGGGGTCGCGTGCCGTGATGGAGAACGACTGGGGTGAGCCGATGACTGTGGCCGGGGCGTTGGAAACGAGGGTCGGCGCCTGCGGCGGCGGCGGCGCGCCGGATCCAAGGAGAACGGTAACGGTATTAGCGCTGCCGTTCGTCAGGGCGACATCCGCTCGACCGTCGCCGTTGAAGTCCCCAACCGCGATCTGGTCGCCGGAAAAGGGACTGGTGGGTCCGGGACTAAATCCGCCGGTTCCGTTCCCGAGGAGAATGGTAAGGCCGACACTACTGGCGATGGCAATATCGAATTTGCTGTCTCCGTTGAAGTCGAGAGACGCAAGAGCGGCGGGCGCGGCTCCCAGGGCGAACGGATTGCCGGGCGCGGTGGCAAAGAGGCCGGCGCCGTTGGAGAAATAGACGGAGATCGAATTCGGCGTGGCTGTCGTTGTGGCGATGTCGTTGAGACCGTCGCCGTTGAAATCGGCGACGGTGGTGATGCGCGGGTCAGCGGCGGTCAAGGTGCCTGAGGCGAAACGGCCTGTTCCCAACCCGTAGAAAACCGTGCCGCCCTGCACGAGTCCATCAACGTGTCCGTCGGCGTTAAAATCGGCCGCCGTGTGAATAGTTGTGGGCGTAAAACTGCCTTGGAGGAAGGGAAGCCCCGCGAGGCTCCCTTGCCCATTGCCGAGAAAGACTTGGCCGGTGGCAATGTCGGGGATGCCGTCTTCGTTAAAGTCGGCGACGGTAAGTTGATCGGAGGTGAAGGAACTCCAGCCGGTTGACACGGGTGCAAACGAACCGTCTCCGTTGCCGAGGAAGATGAATCCTTGACTGCCTATGCCCACGGCCAGATCGGTGATTCCATCACGGTTGAAGTCGGCTGCGCCGAGTGTTATCGGTTGAAACCCGACCAGAAGGGAACTACCGGGGGATGGCGTGAAGCCGCCGGCGCCATCGCCTAAGAGAATCGAAACGTAGTTCGAGCCACGGTTGGCTACCGCCAGATCGATTTTACTATCGCCGTTAAAGTCCGCGCTGATAATCGAGTATGGCGCGGACAGGACTGCCAGGGGGCTGTTCGCCGCTGGAGTAAAGCCGGACGAAGCGACAGATGTCACGGTAACGGGGACGCGGTTGGAAGCACCGCTTGCGAGGCCTTGGCCGCCGGAATAATAGGCCGAGAGCTGATGAACGCCGACTGACAATTGGCGCGTTGTGAGCGTTGCTTGACCTGCGCCCACGATCGCGGTGCCGAGGATTGTTGTGTCTTGATAGAAAGTCACAATACCGATTGCGGAACTGGGCGCGATGGAGGCGGTGAGCGTCACGGGTTGGCCGAGAACTGCCTGCGAACCAGCACTAACGGATATCGAGACGGTTGAAACACCGAGGCCAGATAAAATCGTTAAATCGTTGCTCCCGTTATTGGCAACCACCAGATCTGGACGCCCGTCTCCGTTGAAGTCGGCCGCAGCGACGGATTGCGGATTGGTCCCGACAGTAAAAGGGCTGCCTGGAGCAACGCTGAATGCCCCGGTTCCCATACCAATCAGCAACGACACTTTGCCATGCGGATATAAAGCGCTACCGCAAGCTCCGGTGGAATTCGTCAGTGCGATGTCGGGCTTTCCGTCGCCGTTGTAGTCCGCCACCGCTGCGGAAAGCCAATCAACGCAACGCCCTCCGAGGGTGATCGGACTTCCGGGTGCCGTGGTAAACCCGCCGGTGGCATTCCCCAAAAAGATCGACAAGAAACTGTTTGTAAAATCGGCGGTTCCGAAAACGGCCACGTCATCCTGTCCGTCGGAATTGAAATCTGCAATTACGACGTTCCGCGTCCCAGTTCCATTTGCGCTACTGTTTCCGGCATTGACGTAACCGCCGTTGCCGTTCCCAAGTAGTACTGAAAAATTTGACACGGGGGCAAAAATATTCATAAATCCGACCGCGAGATCCGGCTTGCCGTCCGTATTGAAGTCACCGACAGTCGCCGCCAATCGCCCTGGAGCGCCTAAGCTTGCGACCGCCGCGACAAACGTCCCGTCGCCCACGCCCAGAATGATCGTCGGCCTTTGGTTTCCGGCATCGACAGCCATATCCACGATGCCGTCGAGATTGAAATCCGAAACAGCCAGCGTCGTCGGGCCCGATGTGAATGGAATCGGACTCGCTGCGGCCGCGGCAAATCCGCCGGCTCCGTCGCCCAGTAAAACCGACACATTATTGCTGTCGGTATTCGCCGTGGCCAAATCCATCTTCCCATCGCCATTCCAATCCGCGGCAACCACAAATTGCGGGTTCGTCCCAACGGAGAAAGGGCTCCCGGGCGCAGCGGTAAACGCATTGAGGCCGGTTCCAAGGGAGACCGTCACATTGTGGCTTCCGGAGTTGGCGACGGCAACGTCGGGCTTGCCGTCCCCATTGAAATCGGCAACGGCGATTGATGTTGGGGCGGCGCCGGTGGGGGATGCGGCCACCCTCCCGACGAGAACGGTACAGCTGGCACAGTCGTAATTGTTTGAGAAATGGAGGGTGAACTGCTTGGCGAAAAGTTGACGTCGCCCTGATAGTAGGCCCGTAAACTGTGGGCGCCCGAAGGCAGGGTCCTGGCTGTCAGAACGGCCACGCCGCTATTGACAACCGACGTTCCAATCACATTCATTCCGTCGTAAAAAGTAACCTTGCCGGTCGTCCCAGCCGGGATGATTGTCGCCGTCAATGTAACCGGCTGGCCATAAGTAGCCGCTCCGCTCGGATTCGAAACCAGCGAAGTAGTCGTCGCCGTCAACGCACGACCGGAATCCACCGCAAACTTAACGACAATCGCATCCGTCGCGCCCTGCAACTGCGCCAGCGGCCCGCTCCCCATTCCCGGTTCTTCCGTCCATCCCGCCACAAAAATGTCCCCCGCGGGCGTGACCGCCACCGCAGTCAATTCATCGCGAATCGCGGTGCCAATGAAGTGCGTCTCCATCACTTCGCCCACCGAATTCAACTTCAATAAATACCCATCCCGATCCCCATGCCAACCCGGCGCGCGGGCGAAGTCCGAAGAAGTAGTCCATCCAGTCACATACAAATTGCCAACCCCGTCAACGGCGATCCCGCGCCCTTCCTGTTGCAGGAACCCGCCGGGCTCAATCGTAAACTCCACGCGGTCCCCGGCCGTCGTCAGCTTCGCAATCCGTGCCTCGGCTCCGGTGACATACGCTGCTCCTAAACCGTCAACGGCAATTGATTGAACGGCCCACCCAAGGTCCAACGAATACCCATCCGCTCCCAATTTCGTAACTGAGTTACCGTGCGCCGCGTATACGGCTCCATCCGTTCCAATAGCCAGCGCCCGCGCCGCTCCCGAGAGTTTCACCGAATCGCCATCCAGCTTGCTGACAACGCTCCGATGCGCCACAAAAACGCCCCCAGCCCCATCCACCGTCACCGCTATAATCCCCCCATCGCCACCGTTCGCAGCAATCTCCCATCCGCTCCGTTCAACTTTGCTAACGCCGTGCCGCTCCCCACCCACACGTTCCCCCCGGCGTCGATGGCAACGGAAACAGCCGACTCGCCAGTCAGGTAAGTCGTCCACAGGACGCGCGAGCCATCGGCGCTGGTCTTCGCGACAAATGCTTCGGGGCGATTCGCGTTCCGGAAAGCCTGCCCGGCGACATACGAATTGCCGTCAGCGTCAACGGCGATAGCCCGCGCCGCGTCCGCCCGGCTACCGCCCAGGTAAACCGTAAACTGATTTCGCGCCGGAGCGGAGAATAGGCTGAATCCGCCAAGTACCAAGACCGAGGCAAATCGAAGTACATTAAACACTAGATCAGTTTAACGCAGCGCGTTCCGCGATAGACTCTTGGAATCATGCGCCGGATCTCATCGCTCCTTTTCGCTCTCCCGCTGCTCGCCCTCGAACGCCCCGGCGTCGAATTTAAGGTCTTCCAGTTCCCCGCCAATCAGATTCCGCGCATCGACGGCAGGATCGATGACTGGGCCGCCGTTCCCGCCAGTTATTCCATCGGCATCGAGCAACTAAAGGACACCGTGAACAACACGCCTATGGACAGAAAGGACCTGGATGTTACCGTCAAAGTGGGCTGGGTGAAAGGACTCAATCGCCTCTATTTCCTCTACGAAGCCTCCGACAACTATTGGGACTTCCGCCACCGCGACCTGCACAACGACATCTTTGAAGTTGTCGTTGACGGCGATCTCTCTGGCGGCCCGTTTATCAAGCAAATGCATCCGGTAAAGGACTACAACCCAGCGGACGCCCACTTCACCTTCCACGGCGTTCACGCTCAGAATTATCACATCTTCACGCCCGCCGATGGCAAGGACTGGGCCATGGTCTGGGGCTGCCAGCCGTGGATCAAAAATCTGCCGTACGCCAACGCCGCCTATAACTACAATGTCAAGCCCGGCGAAAGCGGCAGGTTAATTCTTGAGTTCTACATAACGCCATTTGACTACGCCGCTTATGAAGGCCCGGAACGATCGGTCGAAAGTAAGTTGTGGGAGAACAAGGTGATTGGCATGTCCTGGTCCGTATTGGATTATGACGACGAAAAGGGCACGAAGTACCGCGGCTTTTGGAATCTGTCTCATAAGACATCCATGTATGGCAATGCTTCCGATTTAGTCGCCTTCCGCCTCATGCCAATCGAGTCCACCAGCCGAAAACCGGTGGAGGCGGATTGGACATTCCAGATTGTCGATATGAACCGGCGTCTGGTGGCGTTTCAGGACGGCGCCTTTGGCCCGGTCACGTCGTGGCGATGGGAGTTCGGCGACGGCAAAACATCCGCGGATCGCCACCCCCAGCACGTCTACGAAAAGCCCGGCGAATACGGCGTTACCCTTTCCGTCGACGGTCCAAAGGGCAAGGACAGGAGGACCAAAGTATGGGACGTCGTGCTGCGATAGCATTGCTCGCGGGATTAGCTCTAATGGGCCAATTGAAACGCGGCGACGCGGAGACAGCGGGAATGGACAAGCGGCGTCTGGCGCTGGCTTCTTCGCTGCTGGCCGCGGAGGTCAAAGCCGGCCGCGTCTCCGCGGCGTCGATTATCGTGGTGAAAAACGGCGCCATCGTCCTGCACGAAGGCTTTGGCGCCAAGCCCGGCGCCGTGTACCTGCTGGCCTCCATTTCAAAGCCGGTGAACGCCGTCGCGTTGATGGTGCTGGTCGAGCGCGGCCTGGTATCGCTTGACGATCCCGCCTCGCGCTACCTGCCCGAATTGCAGGGCGAGGACCGCGCGCGGATTCGCGTTCGCGACCTATTGACGCACACTTCCGGCCTTCCCGACATGCTCCCCCAGAACATCGAACTGCGCCGCGCGCACGCGCCGCTCAGCGAGTTCGTCAAAGGCGCTTTCACCACTCCGCTGCTCTATAAACCGCGCACCGATTTCAGCTATCAAAGTATGGGGACGCTGCTTGCCGGCGAGATCGTCGAACGCGTCTCCGGACAACGGCTCCGCGAGTTCCACAAGCGGGAAATTTTCGACGTGCTGGGGATGAAGGACTCGTCCCTCGGATTAGGCGGCAGGCCCATCGCCGATACTGTCTTGTGCCAGACCGGAACGGGACCGGACGTCGATCGATTCGGGCCCAATTCCCAGTATTGGCGCGACATGGGGCACCCCTGGGGCGGAATGCATTCCACGGTAACCGACCTGGCCGTGCTCCTCCAGGCGTTCCTGAACGGTGGACAATTCAACGGTAAGCGCCTTCTTAGTCCCGCGGCAACAGCCCGGATGATCAGCGACCAAAATGCTGCGATTCAAAAGCCCTGGGGCCTCGGTTGGGGACTGGCCACCAGCCCGGTATGGGTTTACTGCGGTGACCTCGTTTCCCCGCAAACTTTCGGGCATTCCGGCGCTACGGGAACCGTCGCCTGGGCCGATCCCGTCAGCCAGGTCGTGACCGTCATCCTGACGACGCGAGCGACTTCGGAGGACAACGGACGGCTGCTGCGAACAGTCTCAAACGCGGTCGCCGCGGCGGTATTCCACGATCGTGCGCGCCCCTAGCGCGTCTGGAAGTTCGTAGCGGCTGACTACTTCCATCTCGATCTGCCGCTTGCGGGCTTCCGGCATGGCTTCGGCGATTTCGGATTCCGCGTCGGGGCCTTTATATAACAACACTCGCGCGCCCATTTTTAGGGCCGGCGCGAAAACCAGAATCGTTTTGTGCAGGGGAGCGATCGCCCGGCCCGTAACGATTTCGGCCGGATTGCGATGAATCCATTCTTCCACCCGATTGGGAAACACATGCACGTTCGGAAGGGCCAGTTCCGCCACCGCGGACTCAACGAAGCGGGCCTTTTTCTGCGTGGCGTCCAGCAGCGAGAATTCCGTCTCCGGAAGCACCAGCGACAGCGGAACACCAGGAAAACCGGCCCCGGTGCCAGCGTCCACAACGTGACTCGCGCCCGCGAACAAGCGCCACGGAAGCACCGAATCCAGCACGTGCTTGATCGCGGCCTCGCGCGGATTCAGGATTCGCGTCAGATTCATCACCGCGTTCATTTCGACGATCAGTTCCAAATGGCGCGCCGCTTTGGCGATGACGTTTTCGCGATGGGGAAGGTCGTGGGGAAGGAGCTCGGCAAGCTCGGCGGCAAAGGACACCCCTCTATATTGGCACTCGCGTCCGTTTGCAAGTAAGCTCGTTGAGATGGGCAGGTATTGGCTGGGATGGCTTTTGGCGGCGTGGCCGGTATCGGCGCAGGCGGTGGAGGGCTTAATCGGGCGGTTCGGGGACAGCGCAACCAACGTGGTTTTTGTGTCGCGGTCGCCGAACTTCTATTTGGAGCCGGGTGAGTCCATTCACCCGTCGCTGGGCGCGGCGTTTTCGGGGCAGTGGGAGGGGTCGCTGCAAATACTGGCGGCCGGCTCCTATGAGTTTAATCGGCCGGTGATAATCGACGGCGTCACGGGATCAAAGCATGCACTTACCGCGGGGATGCACGCGTTGACACTGCCATTCACGCGGCAAGCGGGAGCGGTGGCGCAGTTCAGGCTCGAGTGGCGCTCCGCCGGGTTCGATTGGGAACCCGTGCCGCGCTCGGCGTTCTTCCATCAGCGGGCTGCGGAGCCTTCGCATGCGGCTGAGGAAGGCCGGCGGCTGGTAGCCGAAGCGCGGTGCGCGAGTTGCCATTCGGCGCCCGGGCTGGAAAGGCCCGTTCCGCCGTTGGCGGGCATCGGTTCGCGGACGAACAAGAACTGGCTGTTCGCGTTCTTGCGCCGGCACACCGTGGTAGGCCAAACAACTGAGCAGTCCGCCGATTTGGCGGCGCACCTATTCACGTTGAAGGCGGCGGGTGCATTCAAGCCCCGGAAGGCCAACGAGGTTTCCATTGGAAAGGGCGGGGAACTGTTTGGGACGATGGGGTGCGTGTTCTGCCATCCGTCGGGTTCCATGGCCGCGATGGGATCGAAGTACACGCTGGCGGCAATGACGGCGCAGTTGTTGGAATCGCACCGGCCGTCCATGCTGCTCGATGACGATGATGCGACGGCGATTGCGGCATATTTGACGCGGTCAACGGACGCGGCGTTCGAAGGCCCGGCGCCTGCCGGAGACGCCGGGCGGGGCGCGGAACTGCGGGGCTCGTTGCATTGTACCGGCTGCCACCAGCCCGCAGGCGCAAAGCGGCCGCTGCGCGAAGTGGAATGCCGCGTAGTGCGAACCCATTGGACGGAGCCGCAAAAACAAAATGTGCGCGCGTTCCTGCGAATGCCGCCAACGAAATCCGCCGCGCCGGTCTTCACTGCCCGCCACGAATTGGAGCGGCATCAATGTCTGGCCTGCCACAAGCCAGGGACGGAGGCGCCGGACTTGGACAGCGTCGGCGAGAAGTTGAAGACGAGCTGGATTGGCCAGGTGCTGTGGGGCAAGCAGCGCATCCGGCGCTGGCGCGAGTTGCGGATGCCGCACTACGTGGAGGCCGAGATGCGGCCGCTGGCCGCGGCGCTCGCGAAGATGGATGGGCTGGCTCCGGGCGATGGCATGGCGCCGCCGGCGTTTGCCGATGCGCTCCGGGAGACCGGCGCGGGCCTGTTGGGGACGAACATTAAGAAGCAGGGAATGGCCTGCATTGGCTGCCATGACTGGGGCGCGAATAAGTCATTGGGCGAGGAAGGCCCGCAGTTGCAGAACGCGGCGGAGCGGTTGCGATTCGATTGGTATGAGCGCTGGATGCGAAATCCGGCGCGGATCCTATCGGGCACGTCAATGCCGAATTATTTTGGCGGGATGGCTCTAGATCGGGCCAGGCCGCGGATTCATTCCCTGTGGGCGGCGATGGAACTGGGTGCGAAGGCGCCCGTACCCGATGGTTTCCGCGTGAGCGATTTGGAGGTTACCAGCGAGGCAAAGCCCGTCGTGGGCAACACCGCCGTGGTAGTGCGTTGGGACATGCCGGAAGCCACGCCGGCCGCCATCGCTGTGGGGCTGCCTGGGGGTGTGTCCTATTGTTTTGACGCGGGGCAGAGCAAGCTGCTCTACGCCTGGCGCGGCGGCTTCCTGGATATGACCGGGACCCTGCTGCGCAAAACGGACGCGAAGAAGCTTACGCCAACGGCCGCGATTATTGGCACGATATTCTGGCGCGCGGAGAAGCAGGAAGGCTTGCGCCGGTTCAAAGGCTACCGCCTGGTGGACGGCGTTCCCGAGTTCCGATACCTGGTGGACGGTGTGGAGGTGCGGGAGATGTTAGTGCCGGAGGCTGGCGGGATCCGGCGGCGCCGCGTGTTTGACGGCAAGACCGTGGAGGAGTTGCTGCGATGAGGGCCGTTTTGTTAGCGGTTGTAGCGGTTTCCGCCTGGACCCAAGCGCCATTGGAAAGCTATCGCGTGGAGAACGTGCCGCTGCCTCGCGACATCGCGCCGGAAGTAGCGGGCGTCGCCTTTGGCGTCGATGGGAAACTGGCGGTCACTTTCCGGCGAGGTTATTTGTATCTGCTCGACACGAAGTCAGGCCGCTGGCAAAAGTTCGCCGACGGCTTCCAATCGCCTCTTGGTGTCATCGCCGGAGACAAACCCGGCGAATACTTCGTCGCTCATTTGCCGGAGTTGACGCGGGTCGCCGACACGGACGGCGACGGTAAGGCGGATCTTTATGAAACAGTGGCCGATGGCTGGGGCATCTCCGGGAATTATCATGAGTTCCTCTATGGCCCCGTGCGGGACAAGGCCGGCAACTTCTACCTCTCGCTCGGGCTTTCCTCCAATGGCGGAGAGCCGCGAATGCCCGTGCGAGGGGAATACACCGCGAAGGGCCGGCAAGCCAAGGAACAGAAGGAAGGACTAGTGGGAAAGGTCGGTCATTACTCGCCAACCACTTATCGCGGCTGTTCGCTGAAGATCACTCCGCAAGGCGCGGTCGAGTTACTCTCCTGCGGATTTCGCCAACCAAACGGATTGGGTTTCAACGCCGCGGGGGACTTATTCGCCACCGACAATCAAGGCGACTGGGTGGGGACTTCTCCCTTGCACCATGTCACTCCAGGTGCGTTTCATGGGCATCCGGCGTCGTTGAACTGGGCCCCGTGGTTCGGCGGGCGTGATCCGGTGGAAACGCCAGTCGCCGAATTGGACAAGCTGCGGAAAATGCCCGCCATCCAGTTCCCGCAGAACGATATGGGCGGCTCGGTCACGCAACCTCTACTCGATACCACCGCCGGAGCGTTTGGGCCATACGCAGGGCAGATGCTGGTGGCGGAATGGACGTATCCGCGCATATTGCGGGCCGATTTGGAGAAGGTGGGCGGGGAGTACCAGGGCGCGGCGTTCATCTTCTACGAGGGGAATGGGCTGCGGGCGGGCAATAACCGGATCGCGCTTTCGCCGGACGGCAGAAGCCTCTACACGGCCCAGACATCGCGGATTTGGGGCACCAGCGAGGGCTTGCAGCGCATCGTCTATACGGGCAAACCGCCGATGGACATCCTTCATATGCGCCTCTTGAAGGACGGCTTTGAACTCGAGTTCACCAAGCCCATCGACGCGGCGACGGCGCGCGACGCGGCTGCTTACTCCTTGACGAGTTATTACTATAAATACCATTCGGTCTACGGTTCGCCGAAGACTGACTTACAGCCGGAGTTAGTAAGTAAGGTTGATCTGTCGGCGGATGGCCGGAAAGCCCGGCTGACGGTCCCGGGCATGCGTACGCGGCGGATCTATGAACTTCGGCCGAAAGGGATTCGAGGCGCGGACGGTACTCCGCTGTGTACGACGGAGGCCGCGTACACGTTAAACCGGCTGAAGCAGTAGGCGCGGTTTGATATGATCGCGGACGAGGCAGAGCGATGTCGGAGAACACAACACGTCGATATTTCATGGGGGCGGCCGCGGCCGCTTCGGCAATGCGCGTCTGGGGCGCGAATGAGCGCGTCAATGTCGCCCTGATTGGTTTGGGCGGACGCGGGACCAACCACTTGAACATCTATTCGCGGCTTCCGGAGTCGCGGGTTGTCGGCCTGTGCGACGTAAACCAGGCGGCGCGGGAGAAGGCGCAGGCGACGCTGCTCAAGAACACCAGTGAGAAGGCGAAAGAGTTCGAGGACATGCGCGAAGCCTTCGCGGATCCGAACGTCGAGGCGGTCTCGATCGCCACGCCGAACCATTGGCACGCATTGGCGGCCATTTGGGCGATGAAGGCGGGCAAGGACGTTTATGGCGAAAAGCCGGCCTGCTACAACATCTATGAGGGTCAGAAGCTGGTCCAGGTGGCGCGGGAGACGAAGAAGATGCTGCAGATCGGTTCGCAGCACCGGTCCAATCCGTTCAAGATGCGCGCGATGGCGGCGGTGCAGGGCGGGTTGATCGGGAAGGTTTATCAGGCCAAGGGGCTTTGTTATAAGCGCCGCGCGTCGATCGGGAAGAAACCGGACATTGAAACGCCGCCGGGCATCAACTGGGAAATGTTCCTGGGACCGGCTCCATTGCGGCCATTTAATGAACTGCGTTTCCGCTATAACTGGCACTGGTTCTGGGACACCGGCAACGGCGACATTGGCAATCAGGGCGTGCATGAACTGGGCATTGCGCGGTGGGGACTCAGCGAGCCGGAATGGCCGAAGGGCGTAAATGCGCATGGCGGAAAATTCGCCTATGACGATGACCAGGAGACGCCCAACACGCTGACCGCCAACTACGATTTCGGCGGGCGGGAACTGGTGTTCGAAGTGCGCGGCCTGTTGACCGGAGCCGAGGGCGCCGTGCCTTCCGGCCGGCGTCAAGGGCCTCCCGGAGCGAAGCCAACACCGGAGGCGACAGCGCCAAAAACGGTGGCGCCGCTGAACATCATGGTCGGCAATCTGTTCTACGGAACCGAGGGCTGGGCGGCCATGAGCGACGCCGGCTTTCAGGCTTTTAAAGGCGAGAGCAACGAACTGATTATGGAAGAGAAGCCGGAGCGCGGCGGTCCTAATGGTGATCCGACGGGACTGCATATGCAGAACTTCCTGGCGGCGGTTAAGTCGCGGAATTACAAGGATCTGCATGATGAGATCGGGATCGCCTACCTCAGCGCGTCCATGTGCCATCTCGCCAATATCAGCTACCGCGTGGGGCGGAAGTTGACGCTTCAAAGCGGTCCGAAATTCGTGAACGACCCCGAGGCGACCAAACTGTTGACGCGGGATTATCGGAAGCCGTACGCAATGTGAACAACGGCTACATTTTTTTCTCTGGACCTTTCAGCGCGACATAGCCGGCGGAAGAAATTCCCATCAGCCCCAACAGCGTCGCTGAGAATTCCGGCATTACAAGCGTCCGGAAGGTCTCGACAACGAAGATTCCCATCAGTATCAATGTAAATAGCAGCATTTGAACCCGCGAGATCGAGGGCCCGTCGCGATCGCTGATAAGGTCGAGGAAGAAGTTTTCGCTTGTCGGAGTGGCAAGTGTGTTCTTTGCTTCGGCAATAGCGTCCGCTTGTACTCCCGGCGTGACCAATAATGTGTTTCGGGCCGATTCTTTTTTGCTTCCATCCACCACGATGGCGCCAAGGGTTGTACCGGTGGCGATGCCAAGTAGTAGCAATACGCTAGGATTCAGGACATCCTCATTCCACGTCACCAGCCAGATGTAGGACACGGACATGGCGATCACGAATGTCCAGAATGTCATTTGCGTGCGCGCGAGGCTGAAGGCGCGTCGTCCCGCATTCGGGCCAACCTTTCCTTCCTCTCGCAGAATATTCCATCGCCAATCCGCGAAGCATAACGCGAAAATCGACAGAATAAAGAATGTGATCCACAAAACGATGCCGCGCTCGCTGATACGCCGAATGGGAAAGGCTTGGATTTGGGATGGAAGCGGTGGACCTGCCAAAGGTCCGGCGGACACCTCGACGTTCTGCTTGCTGAATGGATGCCGGAGAATGCGCATCCAACTCTCCTTGGATTGCGCTAGAGATGGCAGCCTTTCGTCCCAATAGAAGGACAAAGTGGTTTTCCCGTCGGCCGTGGCGGAACGCACCCCGTCAACGCCGGGCATCGGACGGCCATCGATCCACATCACGATGGTCTCGTTCTCTTTGAACGCGGAGATGGCCTCATTGTTCACAAAAAGGTCGATCTGACTCCCGAGACGTGCCCAGCATTCCTCCCGCCCCGCGTCGGTTGGAGTCGCCGCCTTGCACTTAGGCAGGTCCGTGGCTTTCTTGTGTTCGTCCTCTTTGTTTTCTACTTCCCATCTTTTGATGGTGTATGTCACCACTCCGGAAAAAGGCGGCGGCGAAAATTTCAATTTATGCGCTGAAGGAAGTGCTGGTCCGGCGGGCGGTCCAATCGAAACCGTGTGCTCTCCGGCCGCAGAAAACAGGCCGGGAAGAGTGGCGGCAAGTTTTTTGTCAAGCGTGAAGGACAACTGGCTCTTGCCGTTCCCGAGAGTTGCTTTTGCGTCCGCGATAGGTTTTCCATCAACAAAGAGTGTATAGACAGTGTCGACAGCGGCGGGGGCAGCCAGGGTCACCTTAATTGATGTGTTGGGAGTTACCAGCTCACAGTCAGTGGTTTGCGGACAAACCGCTTCCACTTTTACTAGAGAAATCTCTCCAGCGGCGAGGGCGCTGATGGTCAGAATTAACGAGACGATTTTCATTCGTCAATCTCCTTTACCGGGATCTTTCAATAAATATAGCGGAAAAGTTTGACTAAATGTGACAAGCGCCCACTGCTTAAATTTTGAGGAACAATTTTCGGTTGTACATCCACCAGAGGATGAGCCAGTAGGCCAGCAGGATCAGCGCGCCGTGGAACGGCGTCGAAAGCTCGTTGAAATGTATCTTCAGCGAGCTCGCGATGAAATCCTCGAACAAGTGCGCGATCAGATAGGCGGCGATCGAGTTCATGCCGATTACGATCAGCGGGAACGCCCATTTGCGGTAGTTCTTGACCTCAATCACCCAGTGAAACGCACTGGTCAGCCAGAAACAAATTCCTCCGCTGAATAGAACCCACGCGGGCGTCCAAATTCGTTTGACGATGGGGCAGAGGCCGGTCAGATGGAGCAACAGGCCGGCGGCGATGGCTGCGGCGCCGGTGATCAGCAGCTTCGATTGGCTGGCCGCTTCACGGATCCATCGGCCGGCAATCAGGCCCAGGATCATCGTGGCCAATGTGGGAATGAAGCTGAGCGTGAGATAGCCGCCGCGATTCGCTTCAAAGAGCTTCGCACGGGGGAACAGATTGAGAAACCAGACGTCGAAGAAGTGGCCCAGATTGTTGTTCTTGGCCCATGCATCGGGGACCGGATAGAGGGTCCAGGCCAGCCAGTAGCCGCCGAGGATCGCACCGAGCGCGACCCATGCCCATTTGGGTGGCCGCCAGCCGAGCAGGAAGAGAAACGGGTAGCCCATGCCGATCTGCGTGAGCGTGTCTTCGAACGTGTAGTTGGTCTGCGTGCTGTGCGTGGAGCGGAGAAAGATACCTAGCGCGATGAGGACGAATGCTCGCCAGAGCGCGTCGGTGAAGAGCCTTGCTTCGTTGGCGCCCTTCGCGACCCGGGCGGCGATCGAGTAAGGCAGGGCCGCGCCCGCCAGGAAGGAGAAGGACGGCTGAATCATGTCGTGGAGCGACGCCCCGGTCCATTCAACGTGAGTCTGGTGATAGGCGAGAAAGGCCCAGAACGCGTTATCCGGGAAGCTCTGGGAGACCTTGGACAGTCGCAGCACCTCGGCCATCATCAGGAACATGACGAAGCCGCGGTAGGCGTCCAGGGACTGGTTGCGATTCATTTCGCAAGTTCTTTCAGCATCAGTTCAACCGCCTGCGGCGAGATCATATGTTTGGGCGCGTCATCGTCGATCACCAACCGGAAACTCCCGCTGGCGCCGAGGGCCTGTTGCACCCGTCTTTCGTAGACGCGCATTGCCGGCTCGTAGTCGTTCCCTTTGTGCTGCGCTTCTCCGAAGCAGCAGTTGTCCTTGCGGTTGAGAATTTGAATCTGCTTGCGGCCCTTGCCGTGGGCGCCGAGAAAATAGAGATCCTGATAGCCGGCCAGTTGATAGAACTCGTCGAGATACTGCTCTTTATCGCCAACGGAGGCGCCCGTTCTCAGGTAGAGCGGAATGGAGCCAGCCACCGGGAAACTGGCGCGAATGGCGGGTTCAACGGCTGCCAATAAAGTAGTGGTCCAGCCGCCCCCGGAGAGGCCCGCCATGTGGATTTTCTTGTACTTCGGCGTCAGCGCATTGAGGCTGACGATCACCGGCTCCAGGAAGAATTTCAGGGCGCTGCCGCCGGTTAGCTTGAGGTCGAAAAGGGCGCCATGGGGAACGGTCTGGCAGTCACCGGGCCGCATATGCGGCATATTGGCTTGCAGGACGGCGTACCCGGCTTTGAGGAAAGCCTCGGTGGCGTGGTCAAGACCGGCGCCGTCTTCAAAGGAGCACGAATGGCCGTGCTGCAGGATGATGAGTTTATCGGTCTTCTGCTTGGGGCGGATGTGGCGCGTGGCGTTTTCCTGACCGGCTTCCATTTTGATGGTCAGGGTTTCCGTTTGCCCGTCCACGACGCTGGCGGCTGGCTTCGCCGTAGGTAGACCGGCGGAGCCCCAAATGTAGTCGATGATCTGTTTGCGCTTAGCGGCCGCGGTCGCGGACGTGACGGTAATGGCCGC